>Ga0049119_1000378_pt1 | contig 11585 bp, 6 predicted proteins | sample WorMetLIZAISLAND_2_FD_57363 | JGI IMG/M metagenome (GOLD analysis project Ga0049119, IMG submission 57363) | Marine gutless worms symbiont microbial communities from Max Planck institute for Marine Microbiology, Germany - Olavius geniculatus... | ecosystem: Host-associated > Annelida > Digestive...
ACATAAACCTACGTTATAAATATAAATGTATAATTTATAAATAATAAGTTTATATATTGTGTTGTTATACCTCAACCCAAAATACTCGCACGCGATTGGTCCAAATCTCGTCACGTGACGTTGACAAATACGCACTATTTTTCAACCGCCCAGCCAACCAGTCAATAGTTATCTCAGTATTTCCTCGAAGGCAATATAAGAATAACTATTGACTGGTGACGCTTCGTTAATATTCAAGACGTCTATGACCACTCCGACGACAGACGGCTGGCTAGCTGTTTGTGGCTAAACTATACGTCGTAGTGTTGTGTGGCGCATATATCGTAGCTAAACCGTACGTTGTACGTTATTAGCAAACGACCATGTTGCTTGCTTACTTTTTCGAAAGGACTGTAAAATACAGTAATTTTGCGTTGAAGTATAACAAAACAAATAGCAACTGACGTCATCGATCATTATTGGAATTTTTTCCCTCAGTTCGTAAAATATTGCCCTCGGTCTTCGACCTTTAAAAATATTTTACGAACTTCGGGGAAAAAATTTCCAATAATGACCTCGACGCCAGTCACTATTTGTATAATATTTCGGATTTTGTGCTCATTTTTGTTGTTGTCCCTGTTAATAAGTTTAATTTGAAACCACGATTTTTAATCCTGAATGCTCTTTGTTTCCTGGGACAGCGCCAGCAGTTGTTCGGAATCTTCATAAGTTTTTTCCTGTACTGTAGGCTCGTACACGGCCAGGCTGGAGGACACGTTAAATTTATTCATACTACAGATATTTTATACGACACTTTAGCTATTGTAATTTAGCATCTAAACAGTCTAGCTTTCAGCACGCATAGGCCTAATTCAATAGCGAACTTCTAACGCTAAAAATTTAAGTGTTATATTTAGAACGCCAGTATGAGCGAGAAAACTGAAACAAAAACTGCGAAGTCAAAACTTTAAATGGAAACTAGTGTTTGGAAATTGGCTAAGCTATTCTGGAACTAATAACGAAGCACTTTCCGGGTCACTTTCGCGGGATGCAAGGGCTAACACTCATAACACTAACACATAGGCCTACAGCATTATGTGATGTGCAAAAACAAAACTGGTATAAAAAGCGCAAATAACATCAGTAGGCTACTGATAAAACATGCGTAAAACTGTTTAAAACTAAGCAATCTATCCAAAAATAAAGCGCCCATTTAAAGCATACTAGGCGTAGAAACTTGCTAGAAATAGCAGGTAAAATAACTCGAGCAAACAGTTGATTAAGTAAGCAAAACAAGTCCAGATAACTGTAAACGACATCAAAATTACAAGTAATGTCGCAGCAATGCGGAAGAAAGCGTGTTCGTTGTGACAATTACATGTTTTACTCAAGATCGAACGAATTCAGAATTAGGCCTATTTCCGGTTAGCGGAGCGCTTGCACACGTGACACCCTCCCAGAATTCCAAGACTTGTGGTGCAGAACAGATGGCAGCAGCATTCGTTATAAGTTATAGCTCGTCACATAGATCGAACTCGAACTGTCTTTGAGCGGCCTGCCTGCCTGCGGCGCTCTTTGTGTCACTGCAGGCATGATATAAACCAGCGCCGCCGGCTGCATGGGCTGGTTCTGTACGACCAGCGACTTGGCGCCGAGCGAGTGCTCACGAAAGTCCGATATAAAACGGTCGTTTGGCACAACAGCGCCGGTCAACGACAGTTGGTTGAGGACCGGTCCCGCTGGCCGGCTGGGAGGCTGACCCGGGCCGGGCCGGGCCGGGGCACGGCGGCGCGTTACGGTCGTCGTCTGCGGGGCCGTTACACCGGCGCGAGGCGAGGACGCAGCTGCCACGTCGCTGATATCAATTGCCGTTTCGCGGCATCGAAGACGACCGACTGTTATAAATAAACGATACGCGCGGGAGAAGCGAAGGAGACTGACTGAGATACGGCGGAGACAGACAGACAGACTGACAGACTGACTGACTTCAGTGAACTGCTGCTGCTGCTGACGACGACGCGCTTATCACGGCGCGACGAGAATTCGGCATAAATTATTGATGCAGATGGCGTGGCCTAGCGGGCGACTGGTCAGCTGGAGCTCTGTGTTCTATGATTGCTCGTTGTACGTCTTGAGTGCAGGCCACGACACCCACGACCGACGCTGCACGCTGCCTCGCTACAGACTCCAGTTTAACGAGGATCGATGGACTCACTTCGGGTTAGCACAGATGCCACCCTCTCAGAGTCTAGAGTCCAGACCGACTGACTGGCCTTGGATGTATCCTGTCAGTCGATCTGGTCAAATAAAAGTCGATTCGGCAGGCAGTGTTTAATCAGCAACGGCGGCAAGAGACGCCAGAATAGTTCCGCACGTCGAAACTTCTGTCTTCGACGTTACTAGGCACAAAGAGTTTTCCGCACTGGCTGCCAAATTTGAGTACCCGTTCAAAATGCGCGATGTCTGCTACTATCCACTAATTTACCGTGAAAACGGTTAGGAGTATGGGAGTAGGCTTATACAGCAGCTGTATTGAGCCCGCTGTGTTTCCCAGGTGACAGCGACATAATGACATTCTCGCTGGAGATGTGGAAGCTTGCTGTTTGCTTTTACTTCTGGCTATTATTCAGGCTGAAATTATGATTAATTTATTATTATTATTACGCATGCTTGCAAGAACGTGCAAACGCGCAGCATGCAGACACCTCTGAGAACTAGCTGATCAGACTCGAAGCACCATGTATGCGAGTATTTCATGACTGACTGGTTGATTGGAAAGAAAGCTATGGCGCCTGAAACTGCGAAGCTGTGACGATAAAACTGCGTCCTATTTGCCGAGTTTGCGAATCTAGTTTATCGTGTTTTCAGCACGGCGTCAAAGGTTAGCCGTGGAGTCAATAATGTCCAATAGATGGAGTGCGGTGGCGCGGTGTTCTGCTGTCGGCTGCTGCTGCTGCTGCTGTGGCGGGCGGTCTTGTGACGTCACGGGGCTGCAGGGACTAACAAACGCTGACATTTGGCAGATCGACGACCGAATAACCCGCACAGCATGCGCGGCGCCGTTGCACTGAGTCAAGAAGACCTTCATAATTGCTTGAATGGAAGATCTCCTTGACTGAGTCGACGATACGAAATGAAAGACCACTGCACATTCAGATATGTGCAGGCTAGCTGTCAGTAGTGGATGCCTCCTACCTTGGAAAAATGAAAAGTAAAAAAGCGACAACAAATCACACCAAAAGTTGTTAAGTAAACTACACTTTGTAAAAAAATCACATCAACATGGTACAAAAGAACAGGATATTGTCCAAAATTTCTAGTCGGTTTTGAGCAAATCACAAACGTGATGCTGAAAAAAATTGGGATCATTAAAACACCGGCGGTCTCGGCTCTGAGAGTATCTAGGAATTACGCAAGTACAGTACTTGTATTTTCGGAATAAATCGATGCATTTAAGTGATTTCACATATAGCTAGCTATATACCCATTTCTCCTTAGCGCAATCTGCCGTTTGTCTAACATTTGTCACAACCGTGCACCCTACCAAAACCGTTCGATTGATTTACAATATTACATGTAATATTTGGCAGACACACGTGCGGGTCCGGTGACACACTGTGTTAGATGGGGTCCCTGGCCCCACGGAAAAAGAGATTTAGGTGTTACACCCGCAGCGAAAATTGCATTAGTCTACTTATGATTTACCAGGGGCAGCAGTGATCAACGATTTCGCTTTTTACCGAATTACTTTGGTCACTAATAGAACAATACCTTGTCAAATCGAGTTAAATATGGTAGTATTGTTGAGTTTAAACACATTTAAAACGAGAAACATAATCATGACATTTTCATGAAAATGTGGACGCCCCTGGGCAACTGCCCATTTTGCCCATTTCTTAATCTGACCGTAGTCTCCATGCTGTGACGTCACCGCATGGCGCGAGCAGCTGCTGCAGCGAGCACATGTATCTGGCCGCTGGAGCCACTTCGCCCTGACAACTAGCGCTATTCAGTCTGACGCTATAGCACCAACATATCGCCCGTGACAGTCAGTTACACGCTGGACGTGATGTTGTCACTGTCCACGAGATTTTTTTTCTGTGACCGCGATAACTCATGAACCGTTGCACTAATCTTGATAAAATTCTGCACGAACATGTACAATGATAACCTCTAAAAAGCCTATCGAATAGCAAGGTCATAGGCCGAAGACCAAGGTCACATGGGTCTTTGTGTTTTAGTGTGCATGATACTGCGGATACCCGCGGGCAGTATATAACTTTGAGCAAGCCTTGACAGTTGACAGTCCTGCTTTTACGAAACAGTAGTTGCCTCTTGCTACCAAAAAGATCATAGCCTACGCTGGTTCCGTCTTTATTCATTGCAGCGGGATTCTGTGTGACCACAGGAAATTAGGTTGCATCACGGTTAATTCTGGCAATGACCGCTTTATTCTGTTGAGCTTGTCGTGCTTGACAGTACCATAAGAGGCTATTTTACCACAAAAGAACCACAGCTTCATGTATAGTTATTACATAGCAAAGACTGTATTCACTCAAATTATCGGTTTACTGTTGAAAGGTATAGGCCTACACACCGCAGAACCATACAGTTTGATAGATTTTCACAGAAGCTACGTCTGCATTCGCTATCCGCAGCAATAAGCCCCCAATTAGAAATTAATTTATGGTAGTAGATTTACTAGAGTTACTGAATTTTTACGTCATAATACGCAGTGACGGCGCAACAGTGCAGCAGCAGCAGCAGCAGTCACATACAGACAAAGACATAGCCTTAAGTACATGTCTGTAAATATCCATTATTATCGTATGGAGCAAAGCAAAGCAGGTACGATGCCTCACGGCCCGCGGCTGCAGTGTCGGCTACTGATAGTCTTTTATCGTCGTCGTCGTCGTTGCGCCAACTCTCGCGGCGCGACGCGAGACGATACGAGATCTCGCAGCACGACACGGCGGCGGTTAACGGGCAGTAGATCGCGCCTTGTTACGCCAGCGATCAGCGCCCAGCCCAGGCGTCCTCGTCCTAGTGCCGTTATACGATGTGTGCGTGTGTGTACGTGTGTGCGGCGGGACGCAAAACATAAACGTCAACTTTCCTAAGGTGTCGTGCAGCTCGGCGCCGCAGACTAGTATAATTCTCGGCGTCGTATATTGCTGCGCCCGCCGCGTTTAATGCGATGTCACATTAAAATGTCTCCCCCATTAAAAATCCGCCCGGGGAGAGATAATCACGGAATTGATTTGTCTCCCTCTTATTAAAAAAATCGCCGGCCCCATAAAAAGTCTCCCCATTACAGGATCGCCCACCAGATCGCCCCACCCGGGCGGCCGCCTGGCGGGGCGGATTTTTGCCGCTAAATTATCGGCCAGGGGAGACTTTTCTCGGGGGCGATCCTATAGTGGGGCAACGGCCAAGCAGCGAATGCGACGGTGCTGCGGTGCAGTTTCATTCGTCCAACGAAAGTGAACGCGTTTTACTAGCTCAGCTTGTTGCACGATGACATTAAATGCGTTTTACAACCACTTCCGTTGAACGGTAAAAATTCCCGCATCAACGCCGCGCTTTTACATCGGCAATTTTAGCCCGCATGTGCGTATCAGTGATCAATAGCAACCTCGGTTCTATCTCTTACCGACTCCGAGATACGGCGACTTATCGGTTGAAAATCACCAGTTTTTCTCTACCTCTCCTTTATTCTGCCCAGTATTTGAGGATGTTTCCCTTGCAGTAGATTAATGAAGTTTCGCAGGCGGATAGCTCACACATCGCGCTAATTAACCGTGTAATAAAATTCGAGGTAGCCCAACCCATATGATCACAGTCCATAAACGTTACACCCGACAGACGGACAGACAGTCAACACACCGTACGCTGACATTACCCGTCCACGCAATACCACGGCGCGCTTAAAAATCAGATATTTAAAAAATACAAACAACTGACAGACTGCAATTGCGTGGTGTAAAAGACGATACAAAAAATACTGTCAATAACTTTGATAAAGCAAATTTATGCTTAAAAAATTGATACAATATACAAGTATATAAATGCATTCTGTTAGATTTAGTGAGTACACGCTGCATGCAATAAAGTTTCGTTTAAAATTAAACACATGTTTTCACAGTTAAATAAGCGATTTGTAGCATTGTAATATACCATTAGCGTTTTCGGCTTGAGAATGGCATGTTCGCTATCGTCTTGCGCGGTATCTTCTTTTCTCCCGCATGCCATTGTCATCTGCAAAAACACACACAAATCGTAAATTTACGACGCCGTCGATATGCAAAAATAACAATACATGTATTCCTTCAGAACACAACCGTAAAAAAGTCGGCTGACATATTATCAACAGTGTGAATTAGCCTACTATATAGGTCGATGTGATTTGCACAGCGTGCGCAGTCATGATACCATGTGCTGGAAGCGTTTGTTTGTTGTGACGGGAACGCAAGTGCTTTACAACGCTGTGTCGACGCCGAGCCTTCCCGTCATCGTCCAGACGAGAAATACAGCGGGTTAATGTCCGCTGAACCGTAAATTTCCCGGCAGGCCGCCGAAGAAAGAAAGTCATTTCCGCTATTCGGTCGTTGGTCGATCGAGCTAGTAGCGGTGACGACAGACAAGCTGGAGATTAGATACGATAACGCGTTGTTCATAGTGAGTGGCTGGGGGCGAGCTTTGTTTAATCAGACCGACCGCCGGTGTACATCATTCGCCGTCGGTGCACGCGTTGTTTTACGTCGGTGTACGCGCGTGCACTGCGTAGCGGACGCGCTGTACGTGCACTGCATGGAGCGGGTCAGTGCACCTCTCCGCGTGCGCCCGATAAAACCTGCCTATGTCGATAATTGGACCGACGGCCGAACGGTCATCTAGATGGCGATAAAACGCAATCCGCCAAATTGGAAACGCCGCCTGTCGCCGGGCGGCCACGGGCCACTTGGAGGACTGAGACTGAGTCGCGGCCGAGCGGTCTCCGCAGGTCGCCGCCGGCCGAAATCGATGCGCGGCTGCAGAGTAGCCAGAGTCAAGGACAAGCGACCGACCGACCGACGTCTCGCGACGACGCAGCCTCTGAGTAATGGAACAACTTCCCGGCTGGGTTATAGCACTGCTAGAATCAGTGTTAGCAGCGGCAGCTCGATCGACTCTGGAGTGCCGTATACACGGAAAACACGCTCAGCGCTGATGGACTAACAATCACAGTCGGCGACTACGGGGATGTCTACGTCAACGCCAGCCGCAGGCAACACCACACATCATCCGATTAGAGATTTACCGCCAGCGCAGCCAATAAACTATAGATGATATGCTGACGCACTTACACAGCGCATCAGTCGATTATCGTTATTATACACTATAGTCTGTACGAAAAAGTGAGAATCCTGAGCTACCACTCGTAACTATGACAATTTACTGTGGGGCTTAGGAAAGTTACTGCTAATTAGGTCCACTGCTATGAAAATCATTATTAGATAAGGTATCTTTCAATCTCTGAGACTCTGACATTTGCACCGTGTTCTAAGACCTAAAGTTCAGAGACACATTTATAATTAAAGCAATAGGACCAGAGGATATGGGCGACAAAGTCCTCCAGAGGTTGAAAGCTTTTTTCAAATCAACCAGTCACCCAATAGGCAAATAGGCCTACGTATGGCGCCCCTTAAACAAGTGTTTTCAAAGGCGCTTGCTACAAGTTAACTTATATAGATTTTGACGTTTCAGGAAGCAAAACTGCAAATTTCCAGCGTCAAGAGAACGCCACCTGTCAGTGATGAAGTTGATAAATCGTTCTAGCTGAATGCTATTGTTAAGTTCCGCAGTGTTTAGCATCACTCAATTTGACTCAAATATTGACAGGCCCGCTGTACCAGGGTATTGCTGTGTACACGGTGATCAGACCCCTCCTGTTATGAAGTCAGCTAGCGTCAGTGATTGATCGGCCTCTATCTTCAAGCTGTCGTAGCCGCCGCGTTTATAATAGCCTAAGTGGCGTAAATGATGAATGGACTGACTCGCCTGCATCTTGTTGAAGTCGAGGCACGGTCGCTTGAGGTCTTCCTCGCCATGACGCTGTAGTCGGCACAACGAACTTTCTTTTCGTCCCTTGTCTTTCTGCTCCGTCTGTCTGGAACTCGCTTGGTGGCTCTTCGAGGTGATGTCTCTCGTGTCGGCGCACGCAGCAGCAGTTCGTCGCTTCGTTCGACGTCGTCCGAGGGCCGGTGTCTGTGACAGTCGTGGAGACGGCGGTCGGCACAGTAGTCGACTGACCTCCTGGTCGACGACGGCGTCCGACTGTCGACAGCGCTGAGCCGACATTGACAGTCGCTCGAGCTCCAGCCGGACAGCCAGCAGACTAACAGACGTCGTCGGTGGTCGTCCACGCTGATGGAACAGGTGTCTTTGATGAACGGCAACCATTTGCTGTACGGCCTCCAGCCACCCGGTCGATATGTCGTCAATAAGTTTATTCTGTGCGCTGCGGCTGGATACTACCAAGCCGTCTAGATGCCGATCAGTCGTCGTCTTCGTTGTTGTTGATTTGCGCCAAACGTTGACGTTTTTCATCGGACACGAAGCTGCATCACATTATCCATGCACCAGCATTACTTGCAACCACACGTCACGACATTCAACTGTTAAACTAACCAATCTACAGTCTCATCAAGGCAGCGTTAACAGCGGGTCTGAACAGTACTCATCACTATACATTCAGGTAGGAGTTGTTGTCCACAAATATACACACACGACAGAAGAACGTTCCTGGTTTACAGCACTGCATAAACATTTAAAAAATAAAAATTGTAATCCCATAAGATATGCAACGTTATGTCTCATTTGCTACCATTCTTATTGTAGCCTACCGGCAAAGTAGGCGTACGGTTTGCGGGCGTGACTGACTGCTCTATTCACCCCACAATGCATCAAATTTTTCGGCACGCTCAATAATCCTAAGCCTATATCGGTCATCTAAATTCCTGTAGTGCGAATCTGCAGATTCTTTGTTAACCTGTTTTGTAGACAGCAAGCATATAGATCGATTTTAGGCTTCTATAAGTCTAAAACGATGCAGATTATGTTCACACAATAGGCCTACTAGGCCGAGCATCCAAACGTCGAGTTCACGCACGCATAGACCGGCATGCACGGATAATCAGAAAACTTAGAACACAGCATGCAGCATCGCATCGGTCGTGTATATGATGTGAGTTTATGCTCAGTAAAAGTGAGCCTAAAGCGATAATTTCACAAATGAACTTTCTCTGCCAAGTCATGCAGTCGTCTCGAATCAGTGCGACGATTAGCGAACGGACGACGCGTTGCCGCATTATCGGACACTGCACTCTGATCATCAGTCTTAGAGCGGAGCGAACGAAGTCGTCGTCATCTTTGTAGTGGGCGAGATTCTCTATCGACGCGTATGAATTGCAAAAGAGGAATAGAACCGTCGAGAACCGCGGCGTCGCAGCGACGTGCTACGACAATGCGTCATGGCGAATTTCCGCCACCTGGTCTGTCCTGATGTGGCCATTGCATGCCGCACGACCGTACAAAGCGACGCTCATCACTCTCCATTATTCTGCGGCGACGGACTCACTCGCTGCACATCGTCGCACTCTCTTAGCCCGACCACTCATTTGCCGCCCGGTGCTCCATTATAGGATCGCTCGCATTTCCCCCCAGAAAAGTACATCCCTCGGCCGACAATTTGCCGGCAAAAATCTGCCCCGCCCGGCAGTTACCCGGGCGGGGTGTATTTTTACCGATAAATTGTCGGCCGGGGGAAAACTTTTCCGGGGGCGATCCTCTAACGGAAAGAGACTTTTTATGAAGCTGGCAATATTTTAATTAGGGGGATACATATCAATTCCGTGATTATTTTTCCCCGGGAGGATTTTTCTTGGGGGAGACATTCTAATGTGACATCGGCAGCAGCAGCAGCAGCGCGTGCTGAACGTCGTCAGCGTTAAGTCGATTGAGTCGCTTCGAGGACGGCGTCAAATTCGTCACAGTTAACTAAGCTTGCTGAGTACCGTGACTACGCTTATCTGCCAGCATTGTTAACTGCCTGGAAAATTATGTGGACCGGAAATTAACCGCTTGCTAACGACTATTCATGCTTTTGTTCGCTATAACCTGTTAATAGCGTGAACAATAATGCAAAGCAAAAAAAGAGAATTATTAGGCGGAATCGCTGCCGACTATTGCTATACATTTATCCGTTCGTCCGTCTGTCTGTCACAATCGTAAACTTTGCTCGAACCGCTCAACGAATTTACATGTCATTTGGCACATACACCTGTGGGTCCAATGATCTATGATTCATTGGGTGATAGATCGATCAGCGATTTCGTATTTTTACGAAATTACTTTGGTTCTGGTTAAAATCATATAGCGTTTGACACAGTTAAACTTATCTCCCAAAAAGTGGCACGTTTTAAGGAACGTTGTAACGCGGTGTATATCGACGAAATGATTTTACGTTATAAAGTTATCATTATGCAAGCCACTATAACGCTCGCAAAACTCCATGTAGCTTCACAAAACGAATCCGTTAAAGTAAAATTTTACGTACAATTTTACTTTATGTCGGGTTAATATGGGCGATGTGGCTATACTGTGTAAACTGCAAATAAAATGTTGAAAACGAAAATTTTTTCCGAAACCTATAGGGCACCGCTGATCACCGTTTCCTTATCCCTCAGTCAGACAACAGTTTACACTGTCGGAACGCAGATACGGTACTGGGTTAGTGCATCGCGCGGTGTGCTTCTTTACGTTCCACTTTCGCTGATACTCAATGCGCCTAGCCCGAAAAGATGGCCAGGCTGAGTCGACCTGCATGGGGACTGCAAGTTACGTAATGCATTCATACGGCGAAAAACATTGATGTGCAATTTGCCTCTAGCGCTTTTCGTATTTTTTACTGCAAATTGACGCCGTGAATCTACAGTCTAACCAAATATACTAGATAAAAAACAAGGTGTAACAAGCGTTACTTACCAGCCGACAGCTACGTTGCAGAGTGTTGTCGCTGAGAACTCGTTTCCTGGCCCGGACGACTACGACGACGACGACGTCCGTGTTTCCGCTCTGTGGACGTTGTCTACAGTAGTCTGTAGGATCAACGCAGCCGACCACGACCACGTACGCAAGTCGCTGCGTCGCTGTTTTCAGATGACGTACGTCTAGCGCATGTCCGTGTTACTGCCCGAGCCCGTCCGTCTGTCCGTCCGTCCGGCCGTCGGTCCGTCAATCCTGGCGCGATTAAGTATCTCTAGGTGCCGCTGCGTGCGTGCGTGCAGGAACCGTCGGTCTGGCGCTAGCTGCAGCTGCAGCCTCCGAGGTTCTGACGCTCGGTCAATCCGCTGCTCTGCACTGCGTGGAAGTGAACTGGAGCGATGATCGTTTTTTATACTGCGGACTCCGGCGAGTGAGTACGTGATGCAATTATGAAGGGTCAGTGTATTCAGAACGCGATGTCGATCGGACGCGCACGCAGCGCGTGATGTGCTGCGTCGATCGTCTCTCGTTGTCATCATCAACCCATGGATATCTCAGCCTGCAGTGTAGTCCTGGAAAGC
>Ga0049119_1000393_pt1 | contig 11444 bp, 10 predicted proteins | sample WorMetLIZAISLAND_2_FD_57363 | JGI IMG/M metagenome (GOLD analysis project Ga0049119, IMG submission 57363) | Marine gutless worms symbiont microbial communities from Max Planck institute for Marine Microbiology, Germany - Olavius geniculatus... | ecosystem: Host-associated > Annelida > Digestive...
AAGTCTCTGGAATTCGATTTTAATGGGGAAGGAAGTGAAATGAATTCCAATTTAAAAAAATAATATGCCAAAATATTTCTTGTGTGTCAAGAACCGAATAACCACATTATGTTGTGGTCTAGGTGAAAGTCTTGAGGTTGAATTCATAGATAATCAACTGCCTGCCTCGCAATGTGCCATAAGTCAATGAAATCCCAAATCTCAAGCATCAAATTACAAACAAATCTCAATTTCTAATATTCAATGACCAAAACTGTCTTCAACTTTGAGGCGATTCATTCTACAAATCAGCGATGTTTTGTTTGGAATTTTGAATTTTGTCCATTGGGATTTATTTGAGATTTGTTTTTTGGTGCTTGGAATTTTTCATCAAACGGGCGAACTTCATTAAATCGGCCAATTTCCTGTTCGAATGGGCTATATTTTTGAATAAGCGCTTTCTCCTTGCTTGCTTGACATTTTTCTGCCATATTTCAAGCTTTTAAATCCAAGCACTGTCAACAAAGGAATTATGAATGTCTGCAGCCCAACTAAAAGAAACCATTCTGGGGAAAATCAGCGCCGCCGCTGAAAAAGCCTTTGGTCTGCCGCCGGAACGATTGGAAATCGGGTTCCCGCCGAATCCCGCCATGGGTCATTTTGCCGTCGGATGCTTTCCCCTGGCCAAACAGTTTCGCAGATCTCCGGCTGAAATAGCTGCAAAAATTGTTGAACACCTACCGGCCGATGATGTCATGGCCAATGCCAGCGCCGCCGGCCCCTATATCAACCTTGAAATTTCAGGCGATCTATTTTTCGGCAATGTGTGTCGTCATATCACAGACCGGGACAGCGCCTATGGCTCGTCCGACCTGGGTCAAGGCCGCCGCGCCATGGTGGAGTACCTGGCACCCAACACCAACAAACCATTGCACCTGGGTCATCTGCGCAACGGCGCCCTGGGCATGGCGGTTGCCAACATGTACCAGGCCACCGGTCACTGGGTCGTCAAAGCCAACCTGGTCAATGACCGGGGCGTTCATATTTGCAAAAGCATGCTGGCCTGGCAACGATGGGGTTACGGCACAACGCCTGAATCGGAGGGCATCAAAGGCGACCACTTTGTCGGCCGCTATTATGTGCGCTACGCCCAGGAAGCCGATAAAGACCCTGAGCTTGAAAATGAAATCCAGCAGATGCTGCAAAAATGGGAAGCCGGCGACCCGGAGACCATCGATCTATGGAAGAAAATGAACGGCTGGGTGTATGATGGTTTTGCGCAAACCTATGAGCGCTTCGGTCTGCTGTTTGACGTCTTTTACTATGAATCCGATACCTACAAGCTCGGCAAGGACATAATCCAACAGGGTCTGGAAAAAGAGGCCCTGAAACTGGATCAAAACGGCAACACGGTCTTTTTCCTGCCGGAAGAAGAATTCGGCCGTGACAAAAACGGTGAATCAAAGCGCGTCACCGTGCTGCGCGCGGATGAGACCGCCCTTTACATCACCCAGGACATCGGCACCGCGATTCTCAAGATCACCGATCACAACCTGGATTATTCCATCTATGTCGTCGGCAGCGAGCAGGAATACCATTTTAAATGCCTGTTCGCAATGTTGGCGGCCCTGGGATATGAGTGGGCCAGAAACTGCTATCACCTGTCCTACGGCATGGTGTATTTGCCGGAAGGCAAAATGAAATCCCGCGAAGGCAAAATCGTCGATGCCGACGATCTCATCAGCGCGATGATCAAACTGGCCGAAGACGAAATCCGCCGGCGTGATCCCGACGGCAAACTTTCGCCCGCCGAAGTAAAAAGCAGGGCTCAAAAAATCGGGGTGGGTGCCGTAAAATTCTACTTGCTGCGGGTGCGCCCCAATCAGAGCATCAATTTCGATCCGGCGGAATCCATATCCTTTGACGGATTTACCGGCCCCTATTGCCAGTATGCCTACGCCCGTATCAGCGGAATTCTGGAAAAATCCAAAACCGCCGCCGCACCGCGGCCCGATCCGGATTTTTCATTGCTGGGCAACGCGGAAGAGGTTCTGCTGCTCCAGAAGTTAATCGAATTTCCGGCGGAAGTCCAAAGTGGCGTCGAAGATCTCAATCCCTCCAAAGTCGCCGGGCATATTTTTAATACGGCCAAGGCATTTAACCAGTTTTATAATAAACACCCGGTGCTTCAGGCAGACAGTGAGCAGTTGATTAGTGCCCGGCTCGAGTTGATCAAGGCAACGGCTGTGGTGTTGAAAAACGGGCTTAACATGCTGGGAGTTGAGGTACTGGAGAACATGTAGACGTCGAGCAAAATGCTCAAATTGTTGATTGTCTGCTGTCGGTTGTCGGTTGTCCGTTGTCGGTTGTCTGTTGATTATTGGTTTGCAATTCCGTCGAGTGCAACTCACCACCAAGGGTGTAAGGTTCAGCCTCCGAATAAAGTCAGCAGCTTGTGGGAGCGGCTTTCAGCCGCGATTATAAAGGATTTATCAAATCCGCCTGCGGCGGACCACCAAGACACGAAGGCACGAGGTATAACATATAAATATTTTTTCTTTGTGTCTTAGTGACTTTGTGGCCAATCTTTTCGGTTTATCCGGGTTGGGGTTTATAGAGCCTTTCTACAACGGACCACTGACAACGGACAACTCACGACTGACAACTCACAACGAACAACTCACAACGGACAACTCACAACGGACAACTCATATAAATGGCAAACCAATGTTAAACCCACGAATCCTCATTAAAATCGGCGGTCGGGCGTTTGATGGCGAGCAGGGGTATCAAGAACTGGCGGCGGCCATCAAAGCTTGTCCTGGCCTGGAGCTTATCATTGTGCATGGCGGCGGGGCCGAAATTTCCCAGGCGCTGAAACGCGCCAAACGCGAAACCAAATTTATCGACGGCATCCGGGTTACTCAGGCTGAGGACATCAAAATTGTCGAAGATGTTCTATCCGGCGTCGTCAATCTGAGGATCGCCTCCTGGTTGAGCGACAACGGCGTTGAATGCCGGCGCATGTCGGGCAAAACCGAAAACCTGCTGCTGGTCGAGCCCTTAACCCGCGGCGGCCTGAATTGGGGTTTTGTCGGGCAGGTCAAGCAGGTAAATGCCGTCGTCGTCCTGGAAAATTTGAAAGAAAACCGGGTGCCGGTCATATCCCCGATTTCAGGCGACGAAAAAGGCGATAGTTATAATGTTAACGCAGACAACGCCGCAGCGGCGCTTGCGGCGGCCGCGCAGTGCACGGACCTGGTTTTTGTAACAGATGTCCCCGGTGTCCTGGTGAATGAGCAGATCAGACCGTCCCTGTCAGTGGCAGATGCAAAATCGCTGATTGGCGACGGCGTCATCCAAGGCGGCATGGTTGCGAAAATGGAGTCGGCCTTCGAAGCCTTGCAAAAGAAGGTCTCCCGGGTTCACATCATCCAGTGGCAAGGTCCAAAAACGTTGACCAATATATTAAGCCAACCTGCGATCTCAGGAACCATCATCCATATATAGAAAAAGCCGGATCTTCTGGGCCAGGTAAGAAACAATCGGCTATGCCGTGAATCCAGCTACAAGCGGGAGCGGAATGATGGGATAGTGGAATGTTGGAATGCCGGGTTTTGAGGAATGGAATCTGTTTATTTGAGGATGGCACGGATCAACTCATAAAATCAACCTGTTATCCGCTTTCAATTCCCAATATTCCATTATTCCACCATTCCATTATTCCAGTCGGCGTCTAAGGTAAACTCCCCCCTTCTGGACTCGTATTCTTTACTTCTCACGCCCATTTTTGGTCCGCAAAAATCTGTATTTTGGCGAATCACATTCGATATAAACCGACCAACGGTCTTGGTTTTCAGATTTGAGGTTCCCTGCCGGGATTTCGAGGGCAGCGTCGTTCTTTTGAACATATCCCTGAAATTATGGTATTTAACCTAAATCTTTATAATCTCTCGCAAAGACGCCAAGACGCAAAGAAAGTCTGAAGAACCTTCGCGCCTTTGCGCCTTTGCGCGAGGTTAGCGTTTGCCGATAATTGCCGACACAAATACTTTGACGCTGCCCTGCCGGCCATCCGGCCGCTCTTGACTGCATCTGCCTTTATGTTACAATGTAACACTGAAACATGGTCGGATATTTTCGTTTCAAATCATTGCCACAATAGACATCTGCTAATATTTGCGGTGCCTTTCAGTTCATATCATAGGTAGGAATGATCAGCTCGCTTGGAATTAGCTCAGCCATTTTGAAGGGGCGGTTTAGGAGTGTTCTTAAATGGAGCGTCTGCAGATTTGAAAAATGCCGACTTTGATAGGAGAGCCTTGACCCATGCCAATTTCCACGAATCACGTACAGAATTTTGAACTCGCACTGCTGGCCATCGATCAGGTGAAAGCCAAAGGCATCATCGCTGAACTCGCCCCATCTTACACCCCATTGCAGCTTTTGGAGGGTCTGGTGGCACCCGCCCTCAATCACATCGGCGCAGCTTGGGAACAGGGCCATATCGCGCTATCCCAGGTGTATATGAGCGGACGCATCTGCGAGGATCTTGTCAATGAGCTATTACCCCAAAGTGTGTCGCCGCAAAAAAATAAGCCCAAAATGGCGATAGCAGTGCTTGAAGATTATCACCTGCTGGGAAAGCGGATTGTATATGCCCACCTTCGATCGTGTGGGTTTGAATTAATTGACTTGGGTCATGGGATCAGCGCCGAAGCACTGGCCGACCTGGTCATTAAAGACAAGATTGAAATTCTTCTGATCTCAACCCTGATGTTACGTGCCGCATTGAAGGTCAAGCAGGTAAAAGAAAAGCTCGAAGCGGCGGGATCAAAAACCAAAATCATAGTCGGCGGCGCGCCTTTTCTCTTGGATCCGCAACTCTGGCAGAACGTCCGGGCGGATGCCATGGGACGCGACGCCGCAGAAGCCGCATCGATTATTTTAAAGCTAAAGGAATATCCAACATGACGACTCCGAAATTTACTTCGCGCCAAAGGGTATTGACGGCGCTGGGGCATACCGAACCCGACCGCGTACCATTTTTTTTGCTGTTGACCGTGCACGGCGCGAAGGAGTTGAATTTGAGCATTCGAAGCTATTTTTCAAAGGCCGAAAATGTCGTCGAGGGCCAGTTAAGAATGCGTGCCAAATACGGGCATGATTGTCTATATCCTTTCTTCCATGCCGCCCTTGAGGCGGAAGCCTGGGGAGGCGAGGTGATTTATTTCGATGACGGACCGCCCAACTCCGGTGAGCCGTGTATCCAAAAACCGGACGTCATCAATCATCTGGAACCGCCTCAACTTCAGGATTCCGCAGGTTTGAAAACGGTATTATCCACGATAGAAATGCTAAAAAACAAAGCCGATGAGGATACGCCGATCATCGGGGTGGTGATGTCACCCTTTTCCCTGCCGGTGATGCAAATGGGTTTCGATAAGTACATCGAGCTCATCTACCGTTCCCCCGAGTTGTTTGATAGACTCATGCGAGTCAATGAGGTCTTCTGCGTGCGATGGGCCAATGCCCAATTGAACGCCGGGGCGACCGCCATTTGTTATTTCGATCCGGTTGCTTCCAGCTCCATCGTTCCCCGGGATATTTATCGCCGGACCGGCTTTCAGGTCGCCCAACGGACGCTGGCCAAAATCAAAGGACCCACCGCAACGCATCTGGCTTCGGCACCCTGCTTGCCGATCCTGGAAGATCTCGCTCAAACCGGTACGGCTGTTGTGGGTGTCAGCGCCCTTGAAGATTTGGCTGAATTAAAAAACCGCGCAAACGGCCGCTTTAGCATTCTGGGCAATTTAAACGGAATCGCGATGACCCATTGGAGCGACCTGGAAACCCAAACCCATGTCAAAGAAGCGATTGGCAAGGCAGCGTCCGGCGGCGGTTTCGTTTTATCAGATAATCATGGTGAAATACCCTGGCAGGTACCGGATTCAGTCCTGGCAACGATTTCGGAAACGGTGCAAGATTGGGGCCGCTATCCGATAAACCGAGAATAGCAAAATGGAAGATCAAATCTGCCTGATCGTATGCGAGAACCTGAAAAATGAGGTTGAAACTGTTGTTCAAGCCGAGAACTTAGGGGATGCAAAGATCATAACGTATCCCTCTCAATGTGGACTTCCCAGGCCCAACGCCAGCGTTATCGCGAATGCCAAACGTCGCTGCAAATGTCAGGACCAAAGCATTTTCTTGGTCGGCGGCGGCTGCATCCTGGGATTGGATAGGATGGATGAAAACCATGATTATGTGAACATACTTCAGGCGGATCCGTGCCTGAGTCTGCTGATCGGGGAAGCGTCCATCGAGAATTATATTTCGCAAGGCGCTTACCTGTTGACACCGGGCTGGCTGACGCAATGGCGACGTCACTTGCAAAATTGGGGATTTGATCGGAATATCGCCCGGTCTTTCTTCGGCGAGAATATATCGCAGCTGGTTTTACTGGATACCGGCATTGCCGCGAACGCCATCGAACATCTACAGGAATTCGGGGATTACGTAAACCTTCCCATTGAGCAGGTGCCCGTCGATTTGGAATATTTGCAGCTGCGTTTTGCGAGATTCCTCTTGGAGCGGGCGCTGAGATTGGAGCAGAAAAATTCCCGCGAATCATTGGAGGAGGTTCTCAAGCAATCTTCCGACTACGCCATGGCGTTTGATCTGATTGGCAGACTCACCGGTATGATGTCTGAGGCGCAAGTCATCGAGAAGATATTTGAACTGTTCACCAGTCTGTTTGCCCCTCGAGGGATGGTGTATCTCCCAAAAATCAACGGCCGATTCGAGCAACATATTGCTCAGCCGGCAGATCTAGCCTTGTCAGCCGATTCGCGCCTGCGGCTCATCTCGCAGAAGCAAGATCATGTATGGGCACCGGACGGCAGTAGTTTCAATCTGAAGCTTTGCCATAGTGGCAGCACACTGGGAGTCATAAAAGTCGACGATATCGCCTTTCCTCAATATAAAAGCCGCTATCTCAACATTACGCTGGCCATCAAGAAAGTATGCGCGCTGGCCGTTGCCAATGCTCGCACCTACCAGAAGCTGGAGAAAACCGTTGCCAACCTCCAAAGCGCGCTTTTGGAACGCGAAGCGGCTGAGAAAGCCCTAAAAATCTCGGAACGGAACTTAAATTCCATTATCAAAACCATTCCCGATATCGTTTATCGCCTGCATCCGCGTGGAACCATAGCCTTTATTAGTGATGGCGTCAGAAAATACGGGTATTCTCCTCACCAACTCATTGGAACCGATATTTCACAGCTTGTCCATCCGAATGACCGAAAAAAGGCGTTCTACCGAATCAACGAAAGAAGGACGGGAGAACGTAGCACCAGAAACTTGGAAATAAGGCTTTCACCTTTTGAATTCAGCCGGCTTTCGACGGATGATTCAAAAAGGTTAGCAGAATCTGCGCCTGTTTTTCTGATTTCGGCCGAAGGCTTATACACTTCCGAGATGCCCACAGCAGAATCTTTTATGGGTACCCAGGGTATTGCGCGCGATATATCAAATCAAAAACGTATCGAAGCCGAAAAGAAAGCGCTTGAAAATCAGATCCACAGAGCCCAGAAGATGGAATCCATCGGAACGCTGGCCGGAGGTATAGCTCACGATTTCAATAATTTGCTCATGGGAATCCAGGGACATGTTTCCCTGATGTCGTTCGACACGAGCCCGGAGCAACCGCATTACGCTAGTCTAAACAGCATTGAAGAGTTTGTCGAGAGTGCCGCCAACCTGACCAAGCAGCTATTGGCTTTCGCCAGAGGAGGCAAATATGAGATTAAAGCCACCGATTTAAATAAGCTAATCCGCAACACGTCTCGAATGTTCGGTCGCACCCGTAAAGAGATCGAATTTCGCCTGGAACTGCAGCCGGATCTCTGGACCGTGTCGGCAGACCACGGACAAATCGAGCAGGTGCTTTTCAATCTATTTCTAAATGCCTGGCAAGCGATGCCCGATGGTGGCCGTATAAACATAACCACTGCCAACCGGATAATTTCCGATCGATCCGCCAATCAGTTCGTGACGAAAACCGGCGAATATTCTATGCTAACGGTTAGCGATACCGGTGTGGGCATGGAGCCGGCTACCCAGGCAAGGATTTTTGAACCCTTTTACACCACCCGACAAAGGGAATTTGGAACCGGCCTTGGATTGTCCTCGGCCTATGGCATCATTAAGAACCACGGTGGATTCATTGACGTTCATAGTCAAATAGGGCAGGGGGCAACGTTTAGGATATTCCTGCCGGCTGCCAAGCAGGAGACGCCTGTTGAAGAAAAGTCGGAAAGTAAATTGCTAAAAGGCACCGAGACAGTTTTGATCGTTGACGATGAAAAACTAATCGTCGACATCGGGGTCCAAATTTTGATTAAGCTGGGCTATCGGGTGTTAACGGCCAACAGCGGCAGGGAAGCTATTGAGATCTATCGGAAGATGTGCGATGAAATCGAATTAATCGTGCTGGATATGGTCATGCCGCAGATGAGCGGCAACGAGACCTATGATCACCTCAAGCGCATAAATCCAAATGTCAAAGTAATCTTATCAACTGGATACAGCAATGAAGGTCGAACGCGGGAAATCCTGCAAAAAGGATGCAACGGATTTATTCAAAAGCCGTTTAAAATAATTGAGTTTTCACAAAGGCTGCGGGCCGTACTCGACGCCAAAGGCTAAAAACACCCTCTAAAAAAAGAGATTTCCCATGCAATTGAAAGACAAGACGGTTGTGGTAACAGGCGGTGCGACAGGCCTCGGCCGGGCGATGTGTCTGCGCTTTGCCGGTGAAGGGGCTGCAGTGGTCATCAATTTCAGTAAATCCGGGACCCAGGCCGCAGAATTGGTCGGTGAGATCGAATGCGCCGGCGGCCGGGCTGTGGCTATGCAGGCTGATGTATCTATTGATCTGGAGGCCCGGCGGTTAATTTCAAATGCCGTGGACCAATTTGGTCGTCTTGACCTGCTCATTAATAATGCCGGCTGGACCCGATTCATTCCGCACCATGATCTGGATAGCTTGAGTGATCAGGTGCTTGACAAGACGTGGGGTGTCATCGTTAAAGGTTCGATTTACTGCATCCGCGCCGCAGTGCCGCATTTGCGGGAGGCCGGTGATGCTTCGATCATAAATACCACCTCCGTTGCGGCCTACACGGCGCGCGGGAGCTCCCTGATATATGTCGCGGCAAAATCAGCCCTGGCCGGCATTACCAAGTCTCTGGCCCGGGCGTTGGCGCCGGAAATCAGGGTCAATGCCATCGCACCGGGTTTTGTGGACACCGGGTTCGTCGACTGGACGCCGGAAGTCCTGGCCGAGTTGCAGAAACCCACCCGGCTCGGCCGCCGGATCAGCCCGGAGGATGTCGCTGACGCGGCTGTCTATCTCGCAACGGCTGCGAGATCGACTACCGGCCAGACGATCCTGGTGGATACCGGTGATGCGGCGTTGGGATGATACCGGAATCCCGTAAAAACAATTTTTGAGGAATTGAGTGAAATATCCGAGTCCACAAATAATATTTAATCTTCAATCTTCAATTTTCAATTCCGGCTTGTCCGGGTCGGGGAGACGTAAGCGCAATGTTAAATATCTGTATATTCTGCGGTTCGAGTGCGGGTAAAAATTCATCCTACAAAAACGCAGCGGTCGAGCTCGGCCGACTTCTGGCCGAAAAAAAATTAACGCTGATATACGGCGGTGGTAACATCGGCTTAATGGGTGCCATTGCCGAAAGTACCATAAACAACGGCGGGCGGGCGATCGGAGTCATTCCGCAGTTCCTGGTTGACAAGGAACTGGTCTACCGAAAGCTGACAGAGGTCCGAATCGTCGAATCAATGCACGATCGCAAGGCGGCAATGGCCGAATTGGCGGATGCGTTTATCGCCATGCCGGGTGGATTTGGAACCCTGGAGGAAACCGTTGAGGCATTGACCTGGTCTCAACTGGGTCTGCATGCTAAACCCATCGGACTGCTGAACATCGATGGCTACTATAATTCATTGGATGCATTTTTCAATCATATGGTGAAAGAGGGTTTCCTATTGCAGGAATATAAAGACATACTGCGGATCGAAAAAGACCCGGCAACCCTGCTGGCAAGCCTGGCCGCATATGAGCTGCCCCTGGTCGACAAGTGGGGTAACCCGAATTGATCCGCCCGAACCGAATCCGGACAAGCCGGAAATGAAAATTGAAGATTGAAGATTGAAGATTTGTGGTTCGCCTTCGGCGGATCTATTTTATTCTGTCTCCACCGTCGAAACAGCGAAAATCAGATTAACAGATATATAGGCGAAACAAGGTGGTATCCTAATAATAAAGAAAGCTGATTTCAATTCTAAGCTTTGTAAATGCTTGTTTGTTAGTGCATTTAAATGATGCCAACAAATAATTTGCACAATTTGTGCGAAACTGATTTGGTAACTGTCTAACGCCCAACAATGCCGAAGGCCGAATACCCCCGCTAACGCGGGATGACACATCTATTTAAAAAAATTGCGGTGTGCCTCGAAAACCCTGCCTCTTTTACCTTACACCTTATACCCTACACCCTAAACCATTCTTATCTATCGTCTACGACTTTTTTTCCTGACACCCGAAACCTGACACCCGAAACCATTTTGCCGTGTGCCGAATACCGAAAGCCGAATACCGGTCAGTTCCCCACCCCCCTTGCATGCCCGTTCAAAAGACCTTACCTTAAAATTCAAATAACCTGATTCCATCCCAAGCGGGAAACAAAAACTAAGCGGAGGAAAAAATCCGGCTCGACCGCTTTCGTCCTGAGCTTGCCGAAGGGAGCTGGTCGATGCCTGCAATTCATAGGAGAAAAATCATGCCGATATACGAATATAACTGCGATAAGTGCAATTACAAATTTGATCGCCTGGTGGCAACCCATAATACAACGGTAAATTGTCCGATCTGTCAAGGCAAGGTCAAAAAACTGATGTCGAGTTTTTCGGTGGGGGCTTCCAACGATTTTACGGGAAATATCCCGGCAGCTGCAGGAGCTCCGATGTGCACCAATTGCGGCCCGGCACCCGGTGATTACGGCAAAAATTAAACCGGTAAATTTGACGAATCCGCAAAAAACCGAATCCAAACACTCTCGCAAACAGGCCGTTTTCAACCTTTTACGAGGCTGTCAAATCTATGCCGCCGAGCTCTTAATTTCGCGTGCCTCGATGGCTTTCAGTGCTTTCTGGGCATCAACGGCGAGGGGAGATCTGCTTTTGGCGAAAGTTGTCATAAATTCGGTGGATTTGACCGATCCGATTTTGCCGAGCGTAGAGAGAGCAGCCATCAGAATTGGGGTTTGATCGGTCTCGGGATTGTTCAATTTAAGCCGCGCCATCAATTTTTTGCCCGATTCAATCGACCTTTCGGCGGCTTGCAGGATCGCATCCTCGAGCCGGCCGCGGGCCGG
>Ga0049119_1000395_pt1 | contig 11439 bp, 11 predicted proteins | sample WorMetLIZAISLAND_2_FD_57363 | JGI IMG/M metagenome (GOLD analysis project Ga0049119, IMG submission 57363) | Marine gutless worms symbiont microbial communities from Max Planck institute for Marine Microbiology, Germany - Olavius geniculatus... | ecosystem: Host-associated > Annelida > Digestive...
TCGACATTCTGCGGTTCGATATTCGATATTCTGCGGTTCGCTTTAAATGTAGTTTCACAATAGTATTAGGAGGGCATTGTCATGGCAGACAGTAATGTGCAGCAAGTCATGGAAAAAATCTATGAAGCACACGGCGGTATCTCGCCCTGGCGCAAACTGGAGGCCGTTGAAGCAGTCATTTCAGTGAGAGGCTTTTTATTCAAAGCCAAAAGGCGCCCCATCTTGAGCCGGGTGCGGGTCAGGGCCGCGGTCCGTAAACCGGAATTCATTTTTTATGACTATCCCAGCCCCGGTCGGAACAGCGTTTTTCTCGGCAATGAGGAAGTGCACATTACGGATTCCGGCCATCAGGTTCTGGTCAACCGACAGCAACCGCGGGCGGCCATCCGGGGACTTCGCAGGCAATTGTACTGGGATGCCCTCGATTTCACATATTTTGGCGGGTACGCCACCTGGAACTATCTGGTGACGCCTTTTTTGTTTTCAAGCGATGAATTTAAAATTGATATGCTCGAGCCCCGGTCGACCGATCCGGATTACCCCGTCAGACTGCAGGTAGAATTTCCGCCGGATTTCCCCACCCACTGCCGCAAACAGATCTTTTATTTTGACCGCGATTTTCTTCTCCGGCGGTTGGATTACACGGCCGAGGTGGTCAGCCGCTTCGCCCGAGCAGCGCACATCTGCGAGGACTATCATGAATTCGATGGCTTAAAGTTCCCGACCAAAAGAAGAGTCCGGCCGCTTGTAATTGGGTCGAAACCATTGCCCCGGCCTGTCATTGTTGCGATCGACATCCATGAATTGCACTTAAAAGAGGCCCCGCACGTGTGAAACTAAAAAAAAAGAAGGTTTCAGGTGTCAGCAAATCGCCGGTGCGATGGCGGCCAGCAGCTGTAGGGCGGGTCTCCGTAGCGTTTATTAAGTTGATTAAGTTGATTAAGTTGATTAGACTGATTAACCAGTCAACTCAATCAACTGTGCGGAAATCGACCTTACGTTAGCACTTGATCTGAGTTTCTTGTCTTAGATCAGAACGGCTGTCTTTTAGCCGGAGGCTGCCGTTTTTATGAAACTTCAAATAGTTTAAGAGCTGTGGAATGGATTCGATTTTTGTTATTTCTATGTAGACAGGATCAACCGGATTATCAGGAATTTTTTCGCCTTCGGCGAGGGGCCTTTCGGCCGCAGGCCGCGTTATCCTGACGATCCTGTTGATTCTGTCCGACTATTTTTTTAAATAAGAATCCATTCCTCGATGATGCAAACTCTGATGTACCAGCCAGACCCTCAGGGTATCTGCCAGCCGGTCATTCTGTGATATGTCTTATGCAGCAGGCCACTATATCTTTCGTTTTTGCCAGTCCTTGAATTCACTGGGACGGAGCCGGTAACGGGCATAGTTTCCTTCGTGCAGTGCGGCTATTTCTTCTTTAGCAATCTTGAGAAAGTGTTCAAGATCATTCTCCGGCACCAGATCTCTGGCTAAATGTAAAAGGACTTCTCCTGTATCAGTAGCGTTCCCCAGGCCTACCTGCCGGACCGCCTCACCCACGCAATCGATCAAGGCATTCCGGTAGCGTAGCCGAAAAGGATCGGGTTCCCCCAAAGTATGCCGTACGACCTGATAACGATTGCACGACCGTTCATAGGTCCATACAAATACATCCCTCAGAAGCTCGATGCGGTTTAGTTCGTAAACACCCAGCAGTCCGTTGATATAAAGATCTTCCGGTACATCCACAAAGGACAGAGGACACAGGTTGTGGTGAATGAACGGAATATTCGCCGCTAGTCGCGAAACCCGTTTATTGACATCCTCAAACGGTTGGAGGTAAGGCAGGTGTACTATGACAAAAAATGCCTGTTCGAATGGATCGGATATGGCAGCAGCAGTATCCAGTATTAGCCTGAAGATCTCATCGATGAGTTGCGGCACCGCCAATGGTTCGTAGACGGACTTTCCGATACCGACAGGGATAGCACGCAGGCGCCCTGAGGCAGACGGATTACCCAGCAAATTATCCGAGAGGAGGGCATGAAGATTAAGAACGGTTCTTCGCTCTAGCCCGATTTCATCTACTGCATCCACGAGAAACTCGATAGCGGCTTTGTGATTGAGCACCATTTGGGTCTCAAAAGGCGTTTTTCCGGCCGCAGCTTCCCCGAACGCGATGAGCCTTTCGGTTTCAAGTAGCGAGTAGGTATTTCCTTCCAGCCGACTTGATGCCCAGGAAAGATCGATTAAAAGCCTCCCAAGAATTTGCCGAATGTAAGTTCCTGCGGCATATTCGATGCCGATACGCCGGCCGATACCCATCAAGTGACTACGTATTTCCGCTGGCAGGTACCAGGTTGCATTCGGCTGATAGCTATCGATGAATTCTCTTTGATAACCAACTGGCTGGCGGGCAGATAAAGGCCTGCTAATCCGGTTTTGTATCTCCTGTGAATCAGTGAAAAGGAAGATACCACCATCGTCTTCAGTCGTTTTTTTGGCCGTGACAACGGGTAGATAACGGGTGGCCCGTCCCACACCGGCAATTAGGATCCGGCCTGTTTTTTCAAGTCGGGCCAACCGTCGCTGCAAAGTGCGGCGATTTAGGGATAGGCCTTGTTCCTCAAGGGCCTTCTCTATTTCCCCAATCCGCCATCCAACATCTCGGTCGGCAAGCAGGGTTTCAATGGGGTCAAGATCATCATCCGAGATTAATTTTGGCATTTTTTTGTCGCGAAATAAGTTTTTTGCGACAAATTAGCTTTTTATTTGTCGTAAGTCAAGCTTTTATGACATATTAACTGTCACGATAAATTGTTCACAATAAATTGTTTCGCAGTTTAAAACGAAAAAAAATCTGAATGCATTGGAGAAACAATCATATTTTGAACAGGCATAAAATCGTATAAACCAAAATTTTAGGGCGATAATTATTGCCATTCCAGCAAACAGGTTCGACACTGTACTGGTGAGCAATTGTCTTTTCCATCGGCAGATGGTATATAGCTCAATTCATAGCGAGTCGCACAGTCTGAAGCAATCGATAACTTAATGAAGAGTCGAGACTGGTTTAAAATGACACGATCATCCTGGTTTCTGGGAATCGACCTGGGTACGGGCAGCTGCAAAAGCGTTGTCATCGATGAAAAGGCTAGTATTCTCGGCTTCGGCGTCGGTGACTACAGCGGCAGCGACGCCCATGACCGCTGGCAGGAGCAAGACCCAGGGGAGCTTGTACAGGCAGCAATAAATTCGGTTAGAAATGCTTTGGCTGGGGCGGACGTCGACCCTATTCAATGTGCCGGTATAAGCATCGGGGGGGGCGCTGCACAGCCTGCTGGCGCTCGACAGCAGCGGCGAGCCCTTAACCGGTGTCATCACCTGGGCTGATGGACGGGCGGTCGACCAGGCCGAAGCGGTGCGGAAACAGCCCCTGGCCACGAAGCTCTACGGGCAAACCGGCTGCCCCGTTCACGGTATGTACCCCCTTTACAAAATTATCTGGCTGCGTGAAAACAAGCCGGAAGTATTTCACAAGGCCTGGCGCTACGTGACCGCCAAAGAATATCTATTTGCCTATCTGACCGGGGAATATATGGTTGACTATTGCCTGGCGGCCGGCTCCGGCCTGCTGAACACGCACTCGCTAACCTGGGAGCCCCTGGGCCTCGATGCGGCGGGGATCCATAAGGACCAGCTGGCAACACCCGCTTCACCGCAATCAGTACATAGTGGTCTGAAGCCGGAAATGGCCCGCCAAATGGGTATTCGTCAGGATGTGCCGGTGGTGCTCGGCTCCTCGGACGCCGCCAATTCTAACCTGGGCGCCGGCGCCGTGCTGCCCACACTGGCGACCTGCATGATCGGCACCAGCGGCGCTTACCGGGTTTTGTGCCCCGAGCCGATCCTCGACGCCCGGGCCCGCAGCTGGTGCTACGTTGTCGATGAGGCGTACTGGCTCGTGGGCGGAGCCATCAACAACGGCGGTGTGGCCCTGTCCTGGCTCAGAGACTGCCTGAACCAGGCCCTTCCTGATGCAGCGGCCGATGCCTTGTCTTTTGAGGACGTCCTGGCCCTGGCAGAACAGTCGCCGCCCGGGGCCGGCGGGCTTATCTGCCTGCCGTTATTTGCCGGCGAGCGCAGCCCCCATTGGAATCTGAATGCCCGGGCGGCCTTTTTCGGTATGAACCTCAGTCATGGTGCCGCCCATCTCAGCCGCTCCCTGGTGGAGGGCATTGCTTTTCGCTTCAGGAGTCTGAGCGATGTTCTGGCTGAAATCGGGGTTGAGGTGCAGCAGGTCGTCGCTTCCGGTGGATTCACTCAATCGGACTTCTGGCTGCAGGTTGTCACCGATGTCCTCAACCGGGAGATGCATGTTCCGCCCTGGGGCGAGACATCCTGCCTGGGGGCGGCTTTTTGGGCCATGCTCGGCACCGGCCATGCCGCCGACCTGGATAGCTTGGGAGGCTTGGTTGCGCCGGGGAGCGCCTGTTCGCCGGACGAGGAGAGGGCCGCCCTTTACCAGCGGATCTATCCGCTCTATCAAAGCTTATACCGGGCCGTCAGCGGCAATTTTGAAGAAATTGCACAACTGCAGCAGGAACCCGCGCTCGGTTAGCAAATTCAAAATACGTAATTTAGGACGCAGATATTCGCAGATGCACGCAGATTGTTCCAAATTAAGGAATTGAGGGATTGAGGGATTGAGGGATTATATAGACCGATTACCTTCAATACCTAAATTCCTCAATCCCCAAATTTCTCAATCCCCAAATTCCTCAATCCTCAAATCCCTGAATCCCTAAATTGAACCCATATTTATCTGTGAAAATCTGCGTCCAATATCAATCTGTTGGCCGCAATCCCTCGACAACCTGCCAATACAGATGCTCATCCGCCTGAAACACTTTCACCTTATCCTCGCCGACTGCAATATATTCCGCTGACGCAATGGGAGAATCCTTCCTGGCCAGCGTGATGGTATCGGGATTCGGCGGCCTTCCATAGAACCGGGCGCCATTCAAAGCCATGAAGACTTCCAGGTTTTCCAGGGCCTGCTCGGCTTCGAACACCTGGACAATCGCGAGCAGGGCGGTTGCCATGTTGAACACACCGGCGGCACCGCCGGCTTTCTCTTTATCAACTAGCGGGTGAGGGGCGGAGTCGGAGCCGAAAAAGAAACGCGGATCACCCGAGACCGCCGCCCGGCGGATGGCCCGCCGGTCCGCTTCCTGCTTGACCACGGGCAGACAGTACATGTGCGGGTTGAGTCCGCCGGTAAATATGCTGTTGCGGTTGATGAGCAAATGATGCGGTGTGACCGTGGTCGCCAAATTCTTCTTCGCCGCCAGGACATAGTCGACACCTATTTTGCTGGAGACATGCTCCAGAATCATTTTTAATCCCGGCAGGTCCCGGCGCATCGGCTCCAGTTCGCGGTCGATGAACACGGCCTCCCGGTCGAAGATATCCACCGTGGGGTCACTGGTTTCGCCGTGGATCAACAGCGGTACTTCGAGCTTTTGCATGACCTCCAGCACCCCATAGGTCTTTTTGATGTCGGTAACACCCTGCTCCGAGTTGGTGGTGGCCCCGACCGGGTACAATTTCACGCCGGATAGAATGCCTGCCCTGTGCGCCCGGCGAATCTCCTCCGGCGGGGTTTCATCGGTTAGATACAGGGTCATCAGCGGCTGAAATGCGTGGCCGGGCGGCAGGCAGTTCAGTATTCTTTGTCTGTAATTCTCGGCATCTGCGGTGGTTCTGACCGGCGGTCTGAGATTGGGCATAATGATCGCGCGGCCGTATAATTCGGCCGAAAACGGCAGCACGGCCTGCAGCATCTCCCCATCCCGCAAATGAAGATGCCAGTCGTCGGGACGTCTGATAACCAATTCATTTTTTTGCTTCATCTCGTTTCCAGTTCGTTAGACAGTTACCAAATCAGTTTTGCGCAAATTGAGCGAAAAATTTGTTGGCATCTTTGTAAAGTACCACCAAGCAAGAATTTTGACGGTGGTGGCAGATTAAAATAGATCTGCCGGCCTGCGACGAGCTCAGTCGAATCGAGGCCACTCCCACCAACCATTAACATCTACCTAAATGATCTTGAATTTTATGAAGTTTCATATAAGTGTTCAGCTGTCAGGATTTAGCACCTCGGTTGTAAATGCAGATTTTGCATATACTCATCATCCTACCCGGGACTAGGCAGACCCGCTTTTAGCAACCCTTCGATAATTGCCTCGATAAGTTCATCAACTTTCAGATAGCGGCCGATCAACCATCGTCCGCGGTTCCCGAAATCCGGCTCCAGTTCGAGCAATTGATCGACAGCCTTTTCGGCTTCGCTCTGTCTGCCAAGCTGGCCGAGAGCGGCGGCACGCATCATCGGATCCAGATACAATTCCGGGTAGTTGAATTTCAGTGCCTGGGCATATGCATTTTCATACTCGCCCCGGCGATAGCAGTCCATGTAGGGCGCAAGGTGGAACCAGGTCGGATGATAGGGGTTGAGCCGCATTCCTTTTTTCAAAAGCGTAAGTCCGTGGTCCCATTCGCCGTAGAGCATCATATGCCAGCCGGCTACACCGACGACGTAAGGGGAGTTGGGGTTGAGGGTGAGGGTTTCTGCGACCTGTTGCAGGAACAAATCCTTGTTGCCCTGGTGGAAATATACCAGGGTGAGGGCATCCCTGGCGAACTGATTTTCCGGTGCCAGGGCTACTCCCTTCCGGGCAAAAGTCAGCGCATTTTCCAGCGGCGCTTCGATTTTACAAAAGCCCAAGGCGTAGTTATCGGCATGCAAATGACCGAGCATGGCCCAGGCCAGTCCGTATTCCGGGTCTAGCTCAACCGCCTGTTCAAGGGCTGTCAGGGCTTTTTCGAACGCCTGAGGGGTCAATTCAGTTTCGTAGTGGTAAAAGCGCAGGATGGCATCATAGGACTTCAAATCTGCAGGCGCCTTTTTGCGGGATTCCCGTGACAATTTCCGTTGTATTAGCCCATATTGATCGGCAATCGCTCCAATGACGCTGTTGGCAATATCCTCCTGTACGGCAATCAGGTCGGCGGCCGTCTGATCACGTTTATAGCTCTGTCCCCAGACTTGCGCAGCCGTAGACGTATCGAGCAGCCTGATAGCTACCTTGACAGTTTTTGAATCCTGGCGAACGCTTCCCGTCAATAGAAATCGCACATTGAGATTCGTACCAACTTGCTTGGGATCAATCGTCTGGTTCTTAAATCGCATGGTTGACTGAGTTGCGATGACTTGAAACTCCTGGTAGCGGGCTAGCTCAGACGTCAATTCTTCAGTCAAACCGTCAGTGAAGTATTCCTGCTCCCTACCGCCAGTCATGTTTATCAGTGGCAAAACGGCAATTGATGGTACGTTTGATGACGCATCGTCTGCCTGTTTTGAGGTCGGCGCGTTATCTCCAGACGATGATATCCGGGCAGCTTGGAAAGTCGGTACGTAACTGCCTTTAGGAATTTTGATGCGAACCGGGTCGTTTTTCCCCGCGGTCAGGTAATAATGCTCCAATGCCCGGCGCAGTCTGCCTGCCTCCACGCGAACGATGGGATCCACCTGTGGATCGAACTTTTCCGTTCGTCCGTACACAACCACGGCGATTGTATATCCCTTGAGTTGCGCAGATCGGTCTGCCACGGTCTCTTCAACAACGAAGGTCAGGAATTTTCTCTGTTTGTCTGATGCCCTGAATTCACTGCTGCGGAGGATCCGATCCAACTCGCCTCTGACGGCTGCGGGCGTAGGTTTATTCTCAGGTTCCATATGCTATCGACTTTATCAGTTTTAACGCAATGCTCTTTATTGACACATGTACGTAACCGTAACGTACCTATTCAGTTTCCCGATTATCATGTACGGAGTAAAACTAACAAAAACCTGCCCTACAATCAACTGTATATATATAAGTACCAGAGGTCCGAATGAAAGATGGACAGTGAATGATTTAGCACACCAAATAAAAGAGAGATTTCCTGACCAAAAACAGATTATTGATCTTCTCCTGAAGACAGATCCGATTTTTCTCGCTCTATGCGAAGACTACGATGCCTGCGTCTTTGCGTTGCGACACTGGGCCGGCTCCCAAGAGCCGGAAGCCGAAACCCGGCGCCGCGAATACCGTACCCTTGTCCGAGAACTTCAAGATGAGATCAATCAATTCCTGGAGCGCCTGATATCAAACCGGCCGACATGAGGACATAGCCGGGGCATACGGAAGACCTGTGGATCGGAATTGGCATCGGATAAAAATGTTGAATGAGCGCCTCGGGAAACCTCAACCTAGTTTCAGACTTTAATCGGCGGGGAATATATGCGTATTAACTCTTTATTAACATGAACCGTTTGTAAACTACTATCTGGCCTATGGCTGGTATCTGATTTCGGACATCATCATTTTTGCCAATAAATTCATCGAAAAAAACACCAACTATGGCAAACACCACATTAAAGGAGACTGAACTCCCCCGGACCGACTGGCGCTTTCGTCTGGGGCTGACCGTATTGATTGCCGGGTGGCTGAGCCCGCTGCTCATTCCTTTGGTTTCCAGGACTTCGCTGGCAACAGAATGGAAGACGATCGTCGCGGGATTGCTGGCCGTCGGCATCCCTGAGGTGTTCACGCTTGGGGCGATTGCCATTATGGGCACATCCGGCTATAAACTGATTAAAAATCGTATTTTCGCCTTTTTGAAAAAGCACGGCCCAGCGGACCGGGTCAGCCCGGCCAGATACCGCATCGGGCTGGCTATGTTTGTTTTTCCCGTTCTGTTTGGCTGGCTGGGGCCTTATGGCGCGCATCATATTCCGGGTTATGGGGCGTATCGATTTGTCGTGAGCGCGACCGCCGATGCGATTTTTATTGCCAGCTTTTTCGTACTGGGCGGCGATTTCTGGGACAAGATCCGAGCACTTTTCATTCATAATGCCAAAGCGACGATCATTCCGAATCCGTGATTTGATCCTGTAAAGGCCAAGACTTATGCAAGAACATAGATCCGGTTTACAACCTGAATTTTTAATTATTTGTTTATTACTTCTTTTCGGGATAGCATATGGGATTCTTTTTGGGTGCTCGGCGAGCTCGAATCGGGAAAAGGCTTCCTATGAAAGCGGGATTGAGAGCAACAATATAGTCAAGCCGCCGGAAATCGGTGAGATGATACCAACTGAGAGAGCATTACGGCTTTGCATGCTATATGATCTCGATTACCTTGCACAACGCATTAAAGATCATCCTGACCATTATAAAGAATGGAAATTTGATGGATGTTCGATGACCCCTACCGAAGTTTTAAGCGAAATCATCAAGGTTCCATCTTTAACAGAAATCTGTCTCAGGCATGATCTTGGATACGCTTATGGCGATCCGGGCAATGAAGAAGAGCGGCTAGCGGTTGATCGACGATTCCAACTTGAGCTGCTAAACGCCGGCGCTAGAGAGTTTGTGGCCGAAACCATGTTCAAGGCCGTTCGGAATGGTGGTAAAGAAAAATTCTGTCTTTCTTTTTCCTGGAGTTATGCGCGGGCGGCGCCTTGTAAGCTGGGTTTTGGATTTAAATTGATAGAGTGATGACCGGAATGCACGCCGCGTTGGCGGTGGTGTGAGGCCGCCGACGAAGGCTTTTGAAAACCGTGAGGCAAGCAATAATCGGAGGTAAAAGTTATGAAAAAATCAGTTCTCACCGGGTCGCGACTGGTACGGCAGCTGGGGGTTTGGGCTGCGATGCTTACCGTGTTGGCTGCTCTGGCAAATCCGCCAAAACTGGCTGCCCAGGACACCAAAACCGCATCAACTCCAGCGGCGGCAATGATGGAAAATAAGCCCTGGACCGGCGACTTCAATGCGATGGCCAAAGAGCGGGCCATCCGGGCGCTGGTGTCCTACAGCAAAACATTTTATTTTTTGGATCATGGCCGTCAGCGCGGCATCTCCCATGATCTACTCAAAGAGTTTGAGAAATTTGTCAACAAGAAACTCAAGACCAAACACTTGAAAGTGCATGTGGTCTTTATTCCCGTTCCGCGTGACGAACTGATCCCCGGCCTTGTAAAGGGTTTGGGGGACATTGCCGTTGCCAACCTGACGATTTCACAGGAGCGCCTCAAGCAGGTCGATTTCTCAAATCCCCTGCTGACCGGGGTCAAGGAACTGCTCGTCACCGGACCTGCGGCACCGCCCGTGACCAGCCTTGATGATCTGGCGGGGCAAGAAGTTCACGTGCGCAAGTCAAGCAGTTATTATGAAAGTCTGCTTCAGCTGAATGCGACTTTCGAAGCGGCCGGTAAACAACCGATGCAGCTGGTACCTGCGGACGAGACCTTCGAGGATGAGGATTTGTTGGAGATGGTCAATGCCGGCCTCATTCCGATGATCGTCATGGACAACCACAAAGCCCAATTCTGGACCCAGATTTTCGACAAAATCTCGCTACACCCCGACATTGCCGTGAGAACCGGCGGTGAGATCGCCTGGGCCTTTCGCAAGAAAAGTCCGCAGCTCAAGGCGATCGTCAATGAATTCGTCAAAGGCCATAAAAAGGGCAGTCTGCTAGGCAATATCTTGTTCAAGCGCTATCTGAAAAGCACCAAGTACGTAAAAAATTCCCTGTCCGCAGCCGAGATGCAGAAATTTCAAAAAATGGCCGAGTTTTTCAAACACTACGCCGGACAATATGACTTCGACTATTTGATGATGGCGGCCCAGGCTTACCAGGAGTCCGGCCTGGATCAAAGCAGAAAGAGCCATGTCGGTGCGATCGGCGTCATGCAGGTGCTGCCGACGACGGCCTCGGATCGCAATGTCAACATAAGCGAGATTGAAAAGCTGGAAAACAACATCCACGCCGGTACAAAGTACATGCGGTTTATCGTCAATCGTTATTACAAAGATGAACCTATGGACGACCTCAACAAGATGCTCTTTGCCTTTGCATCTTATAACGCCGGGCCGGCAAAGGTGAGACGGTTGCGCAAACAAACCGCCGAAATGGGGTTGGATCCCAACGTCTGGTTTCACAATGTGGAGGTGGCCGCGGCCAAGGTAATCGGCCGGGAAACCGTTCAATACGTGAGCAATATATATAAGTACTACATCGCCTACCGGATGGTCACGGAAAAAATAGAAAGAAAGCAGAAGCTGATGAAAGAAAAATCAGGATGACACGAGCGACGGCCACGATGCGGCTGAGCTCGTCGCAGGCCGGCCAAAGGACAGCCGGTCTGATCAAAGAAAAAAAACTATTGAACATCGAACATCGAAAGTCCAACATCGAACATCGAATAATGTATTCTGTCTATTTTTAAAAGACAGAGCGAAGCAATTCCATCATTTGTCATTATTCATTAGCCCTACAACGTTACTTAGGGTGGATTAGCAGATTTATTAATTTTTTTTCTGCGATGCGAT
>Ga0049119_1000400_pt1 | contig 11410 bp, 10 predicted proteins | sample WorMetLIZAISLAND_2_FD_57363 | JGI IMG/M metagenome (GOLD analysis project Ga0049119, IMG submission 57363) | Marine gutless worms symbiont microbial communities from Max Planck institute for Marine Microbiology, Germany - Olavius geniculatus... | ecosystem: Host-associated > Annelida > Digestive...
CCGGCAGCCCTATGGGCGATAACGGCTTCATCGAAATAATGGAAAAAACAACGGGCCGGCGTCTAAAATCGAGCATACCTGGAGATAGGCCAAAGGCCAAGGATTAAGCAAGGTGTCCCCGGAATTACATCAGCTTCACGGGCACTTGTGGGCATCGATGGCCACATGGAACATTTCGATGCCGTGGCTCATCTGGTTGTCGGTGTAGTTCGTGTAGTCGTTGTTCACAAAGTTCGATTCGAAGATGTCCATCTCCATCCGCATATCCCGGATCTCGATTCCCGTCAGGACCACGTTGTCCGTTTTGTTGTGAGATGTCCCGGCGGCTGCCAGAAGAGCGGAAGCCGTCCAGGTCACGAGCTGGGTCGTGTAGTTCTGCGTCCCGTAACTAAAGGCCGGGGTTGCGTCGATGCAGACGTAGCCGGGTGGATCAGTGATTCCGAAATAGGCCTTGTAGTCGTCGGTATCGAGGAAATCTCCCCATCCATTTTTTTTGTGCGACACGACGGCGATCTTCGGGGGTGTACCCTCGCAGTCACACCACCCCCAGTCCTGCCAGAGGAGGACGCCGCATTTACCGTACGGGTCGCTGTTGGCCGCCCCGCCTTCGAAAAGGTTGCCGACCCCGTTCGCTGAAGCCTGGACCTCATAGCTCTGCCCCCCCACGGTGAACGTCAGCCAGACCGGGTAACGCCCCTTCCAAACGTAAGTGTTGTCGTTCTTCCCCGTGTACTCGCACTCCTTGCAATAGTTGTCCAGGGCGAGGGACCAGTAATGCCAGAACTGGGCCTCGATCTGCCAGGGAGCCCCGTTGGCCGCCAGTGCCACAAGCTCGCCGAACTTGATCGGCGCGTTACCGGTCAGGGCAAAGACGGCATTGTAAGTCGCCTCCGCGTCCCCGCCGTTCGTGTGGCAGGGGTGATATTTGGTCGCAGAAATGATCGCATTCCCGAAACCGAAGTCCGTCGGATCCCAGGAGTCGAAGGTCATCAAAGAGTGTGGAAAACTCGTCGCTCCGATGTTCAGATCGTGCTCCTGTCCCAGCCTGTAGTTCGTCCCGCACTCGTCGAAGTCGATCGCGTCGTCGGAGCCCTCGATGCACTCCGCCGGATACGGGCCCGGCGGAGCGGGCCCATTGTTGAAGAGGAATCCGTAGATCCAGATCATATCCGAGATGTTGATGGCCCCGTCGTCGTTCGCGTCGCCGGCGTCCATCGTCGGCTGGGGCTCCGGTCCTCCGCTGAAGAGATAGCGGCCGATGTAGACCCCATCGGAGACGTCCACGGCGCCATCGTTGTTCGCGTCACCGCGGATGAAGTTGCAGTCGGTCGCCGCCCAGAGGGGCTGGCAGAAAAGGGCCAGAATGGCCGCGAGGAAGAGCTTTCGCATGATATCTCTCCACTTTATTTCAGAAGCCGAAATGATGCATGCTCCGACGGTTTAGCTCCATTGTTGAGAGGGGCAAGTCGCAGCCTATGCGTTTTCTCGAATTGAGACAATAAACCGGCGGATCATGCAGCGGGTGCTGTCCCCGGCCCTCCACTCCAGAAGCTCCCGGGCCTTCGAGCTCACCGAGCAGAGGGCGTACTCGTCGTCCGGCCGGTGGTCCTGCCTGATAATCTGCGGTGACGAGCGTATGATGTGACGGGATGTGATGAAAAATCTGATTTCTAGGAAAAAACATAGGGAGATTCGCACTGTGAGTCAAGAAAAAACTCTTTTCGATCAATCCCCGCAAAATGAAATGTTACACCGCTGCAGGGGTGTACCTTTACTCCGAAGCTACGCCGCACAACTCTACACTGGCTTTTCTAGGCAGGGCATCGAGGTATAGAATACTGGATTCTTAAAACCGTAAATCCGAGGAATGCCCCCTACGGTCCCGGGTATTCGAGCTTGGAGCTTGCTGGAGTAATGGGATGAGGACCGCAACACCGGCCACCTGATGACAGCACGCCAGCTGTTATCCCCGCCACTTTACCCAGAGGGGCAACCGACGGCAACAGGCATTTTTCAATGACTAAAGCTATCAGGCCAAATTAGGTAAGGACTGGAAATCCTTTCTGTCAGAAACCATTTTGATACAGAAACAATCGCCGCTTTTCGAGAGCACGAGAGAACCGGCAGACCTATCGGCGATAACTGCTTTATCGAAAAAGTGGGGAAAGCAACGGGCCGGCATTTAAAGTCAGGCAGACCTGGACCTAAGCCAGATGCCTGGAATTAAGTATGGTGTCTACTGAACTAAAATCCGCAGTAAAAAAACACGGCGCCTACCTATATTCGACTCCATCTAATTGGTAATATAGAGGCGAGGAATCCTTTTATAGCAGATAATTAGTTGGGTTAGTCTACAACGTCCCATAGTTTCACGGAATTATGGAATTGAAGACTCTGGCTCTAGGGCAAAGGATTAAGAATAGTGTTTCCGGAATTCAGGCGTAATTTCAAGAAAGTTTTCTTCATGGCTTGACAAATAAAAAACACATACTACTGTGTGGTATATTCTGTCTGGGATGATTCTCAAGCGATAAGGATCCATCTGAATTACACATCGCTACATCTGCAAAGATTTCTGAACTTACCGACGTCTGTTGATAACCTTTCATTCCCCACCCAGAATTTCATTATATACAGGCACTTTCTCTGTATCTCACGAGTAAAACTAAACACCTATGCAGTGACAATTTCGCATTTTCCAAATTGGATTGAAAATCAAGTCTGCTTCTTTTATTTGAATGGCCAATGGTTGTGTTGAATAGAATTTCAAAATTTTGGGCTGCGGCTGGTCTGGCGCATAATTATCATTCTACATATCCAGCCTTCAAAAAAGGTATTCTCAGATACTCCATTTCGCTGTGTAGACTTAGTAAGCTGCCAAATGATCAGAGGCACTGCCTTAGGTTTGCTGATCGACTACTAAATCAATACAGGTGATAAGTGCTTCTTTTAGCTATCATAAGGATCTAATCGCCAAGGTAGCGAGGTGGAAGATGATAAGATATTACTCAGCATTTAGCAGCATCCAAATTGCATTTGCTCTTTTTTGTTATTTGGTCGTTTCAGGTTGTGGCGGATCCTCTTCTCGTTTGATAACAGATAAAAGAAACAGTATGTCGCAGGCGAACGGTTTGGCTCAGCGCCAATATCAAACCGGCGATTACACCAGTGCTATTTCAACTTGGAAATCCGCCCGTGTGCGAGAATCCATGCCGCAACTCGATTACTACGAAGGACGCCTTTATCTTGACGAACTGGCAAACATGTATTCGGAGGCTTGGGCGCTTATTGAGATGGGAGATCCGGCAGCTGGCAAAAAAGCATATCAATTCGCAGCAGAAGAATTAGCGCAAACATATTCGAGCAGAGATGAGTTCCTACGAAACCGGAGCGACGACCTATCTGACAGGAATATCTTTTTTCAGATATATTCCGGCTATTTGACCCAGGGATTCTTGAACAATCCCCAATCTCGACTTATGAGAACACTTCAAGAAGTTGAACCGGTACCTCTACCAATAGTCAAGATTGACAAAACATTTCCGGCCGCCTTCAAAAACAGCACATTGGAGCAAACGGCATTCAGAGTAGTAGCCCTTCCTGTTATCGAACCGCTCACATCCATTGGCCGCTTATTTAATGGAAAAGGCACCTGTACTGCATCTCTAGTGGCACCTGCCATTGCAATAACTAATGCACATTGCGTCACAGAGAAAATCGATAAGAATAGTGAGACGGATTGGGTACCTAGACGTGGAATGGATCCAAAGAAAATGCTGGTGAGTTTTAACCATGCTCTATATGCTCCTGACATGGTAAACGTCATCGGTTTTGAGACACACAACTCAACCGATTGGGACGGTAGCGTTGAGAATGACTGGGCGATACTTTTTTTGGACCGTCATCCAGTCGGTCGCGGCCATTTAGGCTGGTTGGCTGACACATCAGCTTCGTTTCCGAACCAGCTTGAAACAAGAATAATGATCGCAGGCCATTCAAGTGATCTAAATAAGGGTGACTACATAACCATGGACTATGGATGTAGCGCCTTCCGTTCCGATCTTATCCTATATTACCAATGTGAAACAGCGCCTGGTTCTTCTGGTGCGCCTATTCTCTTAGTTGATGGGAAATTCCGCCACTACTATTTAGTAGGGTTACATAACCTCGGATTTCGTGAAATCGTTCGCCAGTCAGGCGGTATTCACATTTCTTCATTTGTTCACGCTTTAAAGCGTGCTGTGGAGGGGGCAAATGCAACAAACTAGAATATATTTGCAGGTAATCATTTCGGTTGTCTTGGTTTTCGCGTGCGATGGACTATACGCAGATGTAGTAGGTCAGCACCCTTTAACCAATACTTCCCGTATCGAGAAGGTGGGCAGTTTTGACAGGTGCAGTGTGGCCGGAGTCTGGGCAGTGGAGCACATGACCTTTAGATATTACGTAACCGGCCAAAGAGCTGACTTCAACTATGATGGCATCTATTACACCGGTCAGGTTCTGAGGGGGGATGGTGCTGCTGAAATAAAAGGGGATGGATCCCTAATTGTTGGTCATGCGACTGGCTATGATATCCCAATGTTTGGAACGCTTGGTTGGGATTTAAGACTGGAACTCACAGGCTTGAGCACAGGACTGAGTATTGGAGGTGTGAGGCGGCTTAACGCTCGGAAGGTATCTGCCCTACCTTGTTATTGAGAACAAAATGGCATTTAGGGAAAAACATCGACAGTATACTTAAGGAACAAAAACAATAATCTTTTCTCCTATAGTACCAAGGTTGCCAAAGGAGGTTTCAAGGATTTATTCTTTCCCAAATGCTCCTATGCGTGTACACGACCATTGACCGTCCTCTCATTGCGGCACACTCCATTCGCTTTGCATTTTCATTTCGGATTTCCTATGATTAGAGAGGGTGTGTGGGTCTCCAGATTAAAGCTTGGGTCGAATCCGGCTTCTTCGAGCAACCGCCTGAATTGCACCCGGGTTCTTTGCAATTCCGGGGACACCATACTTAATTATTGAGCGGTTATAATTTATTTTGACAGTGCTATCATCGTGGATAGAATCGCAAGTATAGTGGCACCCGGCTATTTCCACTACATCACCCCGAGGGGCAACCGGCGACAACAGACTTATTTAAAATGACAAAGACTATCAGGCCTATTTGAAAGAAGCCTGGAAATCGTTTCTGACAAGATCCCTTGATACAGAAACAATCGAGGCTGTTCAAAAGCACGAGAGAACCGGAAGGCCTATCGGCGATAAAGGCTTTGTCGTCAAAATGGAGAAAGTAACGCGCCGGCAGTTAAAATCAGGCAAACCTGAACCTAAGCCAAAGGCCGGAATTAAGTATGGTGTCCCCGGAATTACAGCTGGTAGCGTGAAGTATGAAAACTTGATTTTAGGCTATTTGAACAATTCTCGACTGCCTAGTAAGGCTAAAACATGTTAAGCGACTTAGCATCGACAATCCAATTCCAAATAGAGGTTATCCATGAATATCAAACACAATGAGAAGCTCGCCCAATTTGCGGATTTACCCGCAGAAAAGCTTTCGTGGGATCCAACCGATTACGACACGTATTGCCCCTTCGGAAATAAATGGCCATGTCTACGCGGCCGCATATACTCAAAACGTTGTTATATTCGCCTTAAATTTGTTGCGCAAGATGGTGGAGTTCACCAACCCCAAATAACGCTCTTCTCAACTATGCCTACTATCACTCCACCTAAACCACCTGTTCCCGGTCCAAGTGCGGCACAAATCTATCCAGCATCCCCCCAATTCGATACTAGAGGTACGTTTATCATTTCATCACAAGGAGACAACTTGGGAACCAATCCTCCTGTAGACTCAAAAGTCGTTTTTGATGTGACCGTACCTGGAGCGCAGCCGCGCGACTTCATTTATGTCAGAAACATAGGATCAGAACCGATTCGATTACTTTTCAGTATTATTGAGCCAACAGAATTGCGTCCGTTTTTCGACGAAACGTATACGCCCACCGGGGTTTGGTCTCCCAGAGTCCTAGATTGGGAGCAATAGCGAGTTCAGGGTAGATGACCAATAATGCCAACATCGTGGATAGAATCGCAAGAATAGCAGCACCCGGCTATCCCTACCACATTACCCGGAGGGGCAACCGTCGGCAACAGGCTTCTTTCAATGACTAAGACTCTCAGGCCTATTTGAAAGAAGCCTGGAAATCGTTTCTGACAAGAGCCCTTGATACAGAAACAATCGAGGCTTTTCGAATACACGAGAGAACCGGCAGACCTATCGGCGATAACTGCATTATCGAAAAAATGGAGAAAGCAACGAGCCGGCATTTAAAGTCAGGCAGACCTACACCTAAACCAGAAGCCAGGAATTAAGTATGGTGTCCCCGGAATCAAAAGAATAACTGACGTTTTTCATAATCCCCCCGAGAGTAGACACTAAAACTCCTGTAACCTTCGCACAGCCTGCATTTCTACCTCCGTATCCCCCAGGCCGGTTTGCTGGAAACACCTGAGCATTTTCTCTGGTTGCTTGTCAAATATTTTCCACACTTCTTCCTCTTCCTCTACAGGGGATTCAAAACCAAATTCCTTGGCGTAGCGCCGCATTCTTTCCAAAGTGATTAATCCGAATCTCCAATTGGTGAGAGGCTTTAGCAGCAATATCTGCTTTTTTGCTAAGGACTCGTTTACCAGGGAATGCAGTTTTACCTTCCAACCTCCTCTGCCGTCATATTCGGCACCTATTGCTGATAATCCGATATCGAACCTCGAGAGAACTGATTCCAGCGTGGGAACGGACTGGAATAGATGGCGCCGATATCATCTCCAAGCATGCATCCCAGGTCATTGGCAATACGTTTTCCATCTTCAGTAATCGGGAGTGAAAAACCTGCATCTCCCGGCGTTAGGTCTGGTCTAACGGAATGGCGAAGCAGCAGCGCGACCGGCTTGTCGGCGGGAATTTTTTTCAATGTATCCGTTATTGAGGGTGGTACACTCCATTCGGCATTCGGTTTCATATCGGCACTCCTATAACTAGGGCGGGCGAGTGGGTCTCCAGAATAAAACTTGGGTCGAATCCGGCTTCTTCGAGCAACCGCCTGAATTGCTCCCGGGTTCTTTGGGTTCCACCAGACCCGACGAGTAGATGCAGGTCGCATAAACTGCCGTTGTAGCCGGATTCAGAAACCATCATTTCAACAACCACAAGCCGTCCGCCGGGTGATAGTGCGTTTCGGGCGTTTTTCAATATCAGCAGTGCCTTATCGTCGTTCCAGTCGTGGAGAACACGGGCCAGAATTATCACATCTGCCTGTATCGACCATTTTTTGAAAAAATCCCCGCCGATGCTTTGAATATCTTCGTCAACCAGCCGGGCTACTTCCGGCAAATCAAATACAGTGAGTTGGATATCATTGAAGTGGTTCTTTATCATTTCTGCCAGGATGCCGCTGCCGCCGCCGGCATCGACAACCCGGTCGCCGTGTCTGATCGGAAGAAACGGGACCAGTTTTTCGTAATCGTGAAGGGCATAGCTGCGCAGCATTCGATGATGGGTGTGCCTGCGCTGTTCATCCTCAGCCACTGCTCGGAAAATGTCCGGCGGGCAATAATTTTCTCGCAGAAGCGCTTCAGGAATCTGTTTCCAGGCCTGCTGGAGTGGACCGGCATATTCCAGGGCTGCATCCGCCAACGTTTTCGGATGATCGTGTTTTAAAAGTCGTCCTTTAGCGGTAAGCTCCCACTGAGATTTCATCGAATTTTTTCTTGCAATCCCCATTTCAGCCAACGCCTTCAATATCCGATTCAGCTTCCGGCTCGGGAGACCGCAGTCAGAAGCTATCTCTTCCAAGGAGCCCGGAAGCGCTTCAAGAATTTTTAGTTTTATTGCTGCGGCAATAGTTTCCGTTTTCCAGAATCCGACCATATCGTCGGAAAGCTCTGCAAAAGCACTCCGCCTTGCCGGCCGTACTTCCATCAATCGGTCGCCATTTTCATCGATTATTTCAATTCCACCGTCATGGCGCTCTACCCGAGCCTGTCCATTGTAAAATGGTTCGATCATCTGATAACGCAGGCTGTAGGCCGGGCGACCCTGAACATCGATATGTCCCCAACCGTCCTGGTCTTTCGCACGGGCATACCCTTTGTGGAAGACATCCAGGTCAAGAAACCACTTCGTGTGCAAAAGTCTGCCTTCAGCATCGATATGAGACGACAGCCCGTCGTCCCGCTGAACCACCGCAATGCCGTCACGAAAATCACCGGCATAATTCCAAAGATTCTCGTAAGCCGGCTCGCCGTTTTTATGGATGTGCCGATACAGGCCGTTGGCCAACCGGACCGTGCATAGTCCGTCCTGAAAGTTGCCGCACCATTCATACCTCGTATCATAAGCAGCCGTGCCGTCCGTACGCATATGGGCCCACCCGTCTCGATCTTCATTGGCCGCTAGGCCTTCATAAAATCCGAAAACTCTTCGGTAGCGCTCTCGGTACGCGGGTTTTCCATGAACATCGATATGCCACGATTCATCATCCCCATAAACCGGCGCCAGTCCGGGGTCATGGTATTTCATAACGGAGTCAAACCTGTCCTCATAGAACGAAGTTCCCCGATACAGATGGTGTGAACCATCTGCGCTATGGTTGTGTTTTTCCAGTCGATCATTGAACCTCCTCGGATTTTCGCATATGACAGCTTGAGCAAAGGGCCCTCGAAGCGTAGGTTTTTACAAAATTCCGGTAATATGGACGATTCCACAAACCCATAAAACTATTTTCGAGCACGTTTCCGAAACTTCCGAACTGCTGCCGCAGGTCGTCCGGCGCGCAGCAGACATCGAATCGTCCTTCAGAATTTATCCAGGCTTCCCGTCCCAAAAACGGGCACCGTCCGCCGTAGCGGCCATTGTTTACGGCGGATTTTTCAAGGATGTCGAAGTTTTCGAGTTGAAGCTTGCCGCCGTTGGATCTTTGCTTGGATTCAACAATCAGGCGGCACTCGGCCACTGTTTGGTTCCACCGAGTTATGCTGTCGGGGCCGCGCCGCAGCGATTGATCCATAAGCTCCGGAAAATGCGTCCAGACGTGGTGGCCTTTTACACGATCAACCCCAATATCCGCCGCCATACTGATCATGGAGGGGATTTCAGTAAGGTTGCGTTCGAGAAACGTAAGCTGCAGGGTGACTGTACAGGCAGTGTTGCCATTCTTTCTGGATTCGTCTCTGACGCCGCAGAAAATCCTGATGTTTTTCAAAGCAAATTCCAATTCAGAGCCGACCATAATCGATTCCTGGGTGTTCTTCGAGGCACCGTTGATTGAAATTTTCACATCCGAGGCAACGGGGACAATGCTCTCCGCCCACAATTCAGACCCTTTTCCGGGAAAAGTCCCGTTGGTCGTCAGGTTCAGTTTGATATTGCAGGCGTGGCAAAGCGCGATGATTTTTTCAAAGTCGGGATACAACAACGGCTCACCCATGGTGGAGGGAATTATTTCATGAAGACCGTGGGGGGCAACCTCTCTAACGACCTTTTCAACGATTTCAAAGGGCATGATTCGTGGCTTCCGTTCGGGATCCGGCCGGCTGCGTCTATACTTTGAATGCTGTTCGCACATGATGCAGTGCAAGTTGCAGGTGTCCGGATTCGTGTCAAATGTGATGCGCCATGGCCCGTCTTGCGGTTGGATTCTTGACGATTTCCTGCGGGCAATCACTTGGCGATAATATCGGGTTACCTCAGCTGTGTGCTCTCTAATGTCCTGTATGTCCCCATTCTCGGAGTACAAGTCTCCGCGCGCACCCAGTTTCATTGCAAGTGACGGATCATCGACAAATCGCTGCATCTGCTCCGCAAGGGAATCGGCATCGCGGTGTCTGAAAAGAATTCCATTCACTTCATGATGGACATACTCGGCCATGCCGCCCACGTCCGCGGTAATTACGGGACAGCGCGCCTGCTGGGCTTCATGAATGACGAGGGGCGAGTTTTCGGTCCAAATCGAAGGGACGACGATTGCATCGACCCGATTAAAAACCTTTTCAACGATATCCTGATTCCTGTATTCCGGATGCCATTCAATTTGCCGGTCATGCCCTGATATTGAATCTGCCGCCATTCGCTTGAGCGCCGATGTCATTTGACCACGAGGCCGCCCCCAGATTCTTAATTCGCAACTGCCCCGAAGCTTTGCGAAGGCTTTTAGAAGAACCTGGATGCCTTTTGCCGGTATGTGAGTGCCGATATAACCGAAAGTAAATGGTTCGCCCAAGGTTCGCTCGCGGCCTGCCAACCGATTTCGGCAGAAACCATAATCGAGATAAACCAATTTGGACAAAGGAATGCCGAAATGCTCGTGGTAGCGGTTGAGAAGATAGTTGGAAGGGGCAATGAATAGATCGATCAGTTCGACCATCTCGCGGATATGTTTCATCCGCCTCGACACCCATCCAGTCCAGTGCTCTATATCTGTTTCATATTCATCGGCTGCGCCGGAAAAATACCGCGCGTAGCACCTTTTGGCGCAGGTTTTATCATCCTGATATTCACATACCGGCCATAGGCCGTCGCTGTTGGCCGGATGCATCTGCATAAACTGCCCGCGGGGACACATGAGCCAGAAATCGTGAAGCGTAAATACAACCGGATATTGCCGGATTGCTGCTTCGAATAACAGTGATGTCGACAGGTGACTGAGATGTCCGACATGGATGACATCGGGCTTGATTTCATTGAGCACCTGAGTAAAGGCTCGATCGATTTTTGAAGAGCGATAACGATCCTTGTTAAAGGGGTTGTTAACCAGATAAAGGGGAATCCAGTTGTTCATAGGGTCATGGGTTACCCTCAGGCTTCCTTCATCACAGACAGGATTTTCTTCCCGGCTAAATACGAAAACCTCATTTTTTTTAGAGAGACTGTGGCAAAGTGTCTGGGTATAAACTTCAGATCCGGCATTGTACATCATCGGATACCCGTGTATCACCTGCAATATTTTCATGACATCACCCCACATTTTCATGGTCGAACATCTGGTCTGGTCTTGGAAGTTTTGTAGCTGCAGTAAGACTTGAATACCGCGTTATTGGCAAAAGGATAGGTGAGCCCGGTTTTTGTCATTCGTAAACTTACCCGGCTCGCAGTTTGGAAGAGATTTTTCCATGAAAGCACCTCCATCATTTTGCATTTCCTCGCTGACCATCACCACTTTATGACCACTCCCATGTCATAAAGCCTCCTGGAGGCAGGTGTGTCGGTGGGGTCCTCGACAAAATTATTGTTTGACAATTATCCAGATATGCCTTTCAGCAAAATGGGGCGTGGAAGATTAATCGTTACAATGATCATACTAAATTCCAATTGTAAATACAAAGACAGACCCAAATACTCAAAGGC
>Ga0049119_1000416_pt1 | contig 11114 bp, 8 predicted proteins | sample WorMetLIZAISLAND_2_FD_57363 | JGI IMG/M metagenome (GOLD analysis project Ga0049119, IMG submission 57363) | Marine gutless worms symbiont microbial communities from Max Planck institute for Marine Microbiology, Germany - Olavius geniculatus... | ecosystem: Host-associated > Annelida > Digestive...
AATACATTTGCTGGAAGTTTGCTGGACGTTTGCTGAATCGTGTAAACACCCCATTACACAACCGATATGTGCGCATTGCAGACGGGTCCGTTTGCGAACTTGGGTGTACAGAAATCTGGATTCGCAAATCGAATATTCGTTCTAGTGGTGACTGGTGATGGTCAGTCGACTGCTGCGTGCGCCACCTGGCGAGAGTTAATGGAATATCATGACCCACAGTAACCTTGACTTATGCAGGCTAATAACACGCTCCTTGATCGGCCCACGCTTTCAACCGGCTGCAAATGAATAGTAACTTTATTACTTATTTATTAGTTACTTAGCTTCGCACTGCCACAGTGTGCCTACTGCCTTTACTGCGAATTATATTGGACTCTTTGAAATTCATCACATCTGTGGCAAACAGTTCGTCGCAGCCGACGCAGCGACATCAGTTCTGCGAACAGAAATCATTCTGAAGAAGTCAACAACGTTTAAGGATTTGTCAAGAAATCCGCGAATATAAATTTCATTAAATTTTACGAACTCGGGCCATATAGCTTATTTGCTTGCCGCGTAGTTTCACGCTTATCGGCTAATTTCTCCCTCACTTTATAGGTGCTGCGAGAAGGGTATGTATGTGAATGCACCTTGTGGCCAACTGGAGATATACACCGTGTCTCAGAAAACCAAGCTACTTTTATTTTGTCAATAGCTCCGTAAAACGTGGATTGATTTTGATAATTTTTGGCATGCAATAAAAGCGTAAGTTTGGCCGTAATGCGTCAAGCAAATTTTGGAATAATTGGAGGGCAGCGCCACCATTTTGGCAAAACAGTAAGGAGTCAGCAATGGTGTAGTTGGATAGAGCGTTATCAGTTTCTACCGGTAATCTTATAGGCTGTCAACTATTAACCATATATATGTCCTTCTGTTTAGTCAACACTCTAGCATGCCGCTACAGCGCATAGCTCGGCGTCTGTGCGATTAGCGACTGCAGATTAGCTGACAGTGCGCCGATTATCGGCTGCTGAGACTGGATTAACTTGCAACCATGGCAACCGACAGAAATGATAAAGATGTATTTGTCTGCATAGCAAAAATGTAGCCATGTAATGCGATGCGGTATATTAGCTACGTATATATTCTTTTGTGCTTCTTTGTTGTCTTTGTCCGTTTTGTACTGTTGTGGATATTTTTCTTCTTCTTCTAAAGTCGATCTTTGTGCTATTATGTTTATTGATGCAATATATAGGTATAGGCTATTTGTATGCTGCATGTCCTCACTTTTTGACTGACAGCACAATTTGCCAGTCTGGGCTTATCTGCATTCGTGCCTCTGACTGTCCCCCATATGCATTGATTGTCACGTTCTTGCTACCTTGCGTCTGTCTGCATCGTGTCTGTCTGTCCGCTTGCTTGTCTCTGCGGCTCAGACACTGAGTTTCGCTGACTGAGGTCCGCCGTAGCATATAGGCTTGATCAAAATAAATATTTATAAACCTCTTTTGTGTACACGATTTTTATTAAAATGTGTTTTGAATTTTTCAACATATTTTTCCAGATTTTTTTTACTTTTAACCGAGTACGTTGTGAGAATGACGGTGATTTTGAATAACTGGGCATCTCAGCAGGCTATAGTATAGGCTAAGGCTATACACAGAAAACTAAAATGCTACTAATAATAATTGCGATGCCTGATGGAAAAATAAATACCAGTATTGAAAATTATTCACCATTAATGCAACTGATACATCTGTTACATCACAAATAAATACTACTTAACACAACCATCAAAATCTTGGCCAAGGGTCGGTTTTTCATTCTTAATCAATCAGTTATCCTGATCACTAACTGACCAGTTAACTCAATATGCATTTATGACTTTAAAAAACGTCATTTTGCCGCTATTGGCTTGCCTAGTGTGAAAACGGTTGGAGATAGACTAAAACGACCTGCGTATGGAATTTTCAGCGTCAAATGTAGATTTTAGCTGTCTAAGTGTTCCGACCCTTTAGATTCAAGGTGGCCTGCGCAAGCGAGCGTCAAAGAGCGGTGCCCCTCTAAAAAGTGGTTATGTTACCGATATTGGCTCGTCTAGCGTGAAAACAGTTGCATATAGGCATAAACATGCTGCTTATCATAACAAACACTGGTGGCGAGCTTTTTAGCGGTATTAACATCGATGATTTTGAATGACTTTGAACCCCCTAGGTAAGGTGTTTTAGTGTTTTTTTAGATTTCCGGCTGCAGTGCGCACTTTAAAAAAGAATTGCGACGAAATGGCTGAATATAGACTTAAGACAATGTGCGAACTGCAACTGCTAAGCTGTCGCGCGTTTCATGAGCTTTGCTCAAATTACTTGTTTATGAGTTGTTGATGTAAAAGGAAATTTTCAGAAACGTGTTGAAAATCAATTCTTCTGTCAGCGTCAACTGATGAATTATCCAGAAGAAATCCAGAGAAATGAGTCTTGAATGTACAATAACGAAGCACAACAATAATTATGAAAAGTTGTATCCCGAAGCGGCTTAGTCAATACGGAAGGAAATATCGCTCATATGCTCCCGGTATCTTCTGCAGTTAATGATGGTCGTTATAGGGAAGCAACAGCGTCATCGGCAGCAGTAAATAGCTTCGTCCGTAGAAGAAACGGCTTTTCATATAGACCACTGCAACTCTCTGTCGTATAATTGCGCCGCCGATAACCCGGTTAAGTGCCGCCCTGTATGCGACATACAGGAGCACTGCGACCGTTGCGGTCGGTTTTATTGGCTCTCCATGTATAATGGACCACTGAACTAACGATGTATCCACATGCACTATATCGCAGTTCCGCAAGCTGTTGAGTTTGTGCAATTGCCAATAAACTTCACGGAACCTATACTAAAGACCGCAGACAGTGGCATAAGATGGAAAATAAGCTGAATCAACTTATAAATAACTACTAAGAAAAGAAGACGACACGTGACCTTTAAGATACAAGAACCTCTGTAAATTCAGCTTGCTTGAGTTAGGCCTGGTGCTTCGCTTTTCTGGCGTTCAACTTCAAAAACGCGTGTGAAAGATTTTGACACTAACTTTTTGGGCCATAAAACCATTTGATTATGCAACATTTTACAGTGATATTTAAAAAGCTGCTAGCAACATGTTGCAAAGCAGCAAATTCACTTCCTACAGGTGCAACAAAAACAAACAAAAATTAAAGTAAAACTAAATTGCATGCGATTAGCCAAAAACTTAGAACTGTGTTTTAGTTTTATGGCACATTATGCGCCGTCTGAATTATCACACTGTTTCATCACCTGCATTCCGTGTCAAACCCTCTTATAACTGTTTCGGTTTGGTCATTTTAGCTTTGCTGCTATTGCAGACACCTCAGTCTCTTAATTATAGGCATTGTTCTAGCTTATATTTTATTAGTTTTGTTTTTACTTTTAGGTTTATTTCACACGTGAGCATAAAGAATGACGAAAACAAGACCAGGCACGCGTAGTGACTTAGACGGTAGGTGTACCCAACTAGACCCATATTTCGCCAACATAACCCTGTCACAAATGATAAGCAAACGGCTTAAATGTTCTTTGTGCGAATGAACGACGCGTTGATTGGCTAACAGTTGCGCGCCATTGGGCCTGCGATTGGTTGGCGATGCCCAACAAGATGGCGTGAGTAGCAAGTAATTAGGTCCGTTCAATTTGCTGTTCATGTCAAAATCAGAGCTATACTAGTTCTTTCTAAAGCTGTGCCGAGTAATCGAGTTACTCCCATTCGAAATGAGATTTCAGTAATGTGTTTGGATTCGAGTGCTCGCGCAGAATACTTGAACATTTCTTATTTTTTAGCATTACGTCCCCTGCCATATTTAATTTTTAAAAACGCACTATAGGCCTAAATTTAAGTATAATTTATGTTATGTGAAATAAAACGCGCAGTACAATTATGATCTAATCATGGGCTTATTCAATAATTTGCACTGCTGCGTGCTAATTTAGTAAATTCTGTTTTTGCATACTTACGCCCAATTATTACGTTCAGTGTTATCACAATTACATAATCCTACACATTACTAACTACTACACATATACGCAATCGATAAAGATTAATAACAAATTAACTTCGTCATTAACTTAGCAAAGAGGCCTACTCGTAAAGTTACTCGTCGAGTAATAACTAAATTCGTCGGCTAGCACAGCCCTAGTGCTCTCTCTCTTACTGGGTACGTGCTGACGTGCGTGGAATTTGCTGCTGGACCTCGCAGTCGGTAGAAAGCAATCAGCAACTAATTGTCTGCGTACTGTACCCGCATCGGACTAATGGCACCGATACACGATAATATAAGCTTACTAATTCGGCAGTAGTAGAACGTTTTAGCGATGCGGACGTCTGGACGTCCACAGTTTTAATTAGAGCAGCTGTCAAGGAGTTAATTTTTTAATGCATGCGTAGGATGCGTTAAAGCGTTAATATCGCATCAATAATATTGCTGATACTGTAGGTAAACTACATCGAAAGGGTGAGCGAAATGAAGCCCAAGAAGTTGTGCCTGTGTCGCACGACCGTGACAGTTAGTGATGAAACGGCATAACGGTAGTGACAGAACGGCAACAAGACCATTTTTAATTACTTGCATATTACTCGAGCGTCAAATAAACGTAGTTCAATGGGATATTGGAACTCCTGCTTTACAAAATTGAGTAAATTTACGTATGTGCGTTAATTTTTAACGCGCGTTACTTTTTTAACACGCGTTGATCCTTTAACGCGTTAAATTAACGTGAACATTCGACAGCTTTAGTTTCAATTGATGTTTTGTTTACGCTAACTTTGAGATAGCGTAAAAATACAATTTTAGCCGTGATGTTCAACGCACGACAAGCCCTGGAACTATATTCGGCTGTCCGAGCCAGAGCGAGTTTCGCAGGTCGCCATTATTATGCAGCCGCACGGCACCTTGTCACGTAAGTAACAAAAATGGCAAAATGCACAATTTTCATTTATTGCAAGTTACACTTTTGGCGAATAAATATGCCTGCACATGTATTATATAAGTGTATATCGAGAATGATAATACCACAAACTTCCATAGCCAAATATTACGAATAAAGTGCTAAAATGGTTACTTAATTACTTCCTATACACCTTGCTGCATGCTATCTGTCCTTTAAAATGTTGCCCGTATAAACAGATCTGTGAAAGCACATAGAATGCACACAACACACCATTATTTCACCTATACAGTTTTGAAAGGTTAAGGACAAAAAATAATAAATGATTATTATAGCGCTGCTTTCATTGGTCACACTCGTGATTAGAAGCGCTTTACAATCTCAGAAGTGGCAGCTGATTGGCATGAGCATACTGATAGTGCAGCGCAGTGTGCGGCCATCCACTGTCGGCCCGCGGTGCTGCCAGCAGACATATACCACTTTCGTAGCCTGCTACTCCTTTCTCATTCCGTTGACGGTAGGAGGCTGAGTTTGTCTGAGGACACAGTGGATTAGCCACATGCTCAAGGTCTCGTGCAACTGACCCGTGGTGAGTGGGTGCGGTTGCGTCATAGCGTGCAGATAATATGCCTATAACATTGTGGTTCGCCGGTGTTTAATTCTCTTTATGACCTCGTCCATTCTGTTCTGTAGGCCTCTCTCTTTGCTTCATCCGGTTCGTATGGGCCTAAGTGAAATTCAATTAACTGCTCTATAGGGGAGTGCTCGAGCGTTTATTTCACTTAGGCCTAACTACGCTACGGCATGAACATCCAGCGAAATAAGCGAAATAGCTGTTTCCTGCATCGCTTTTTTATTGCTGCTGAAATGCGCCTCCAATAATCGTTAGTCTGTACTGCATGTATTTTATTTCCAACTAGCAACGATCAGTAATTTCAAACCGTACTTCTACAGAAACTGTAATGCTACAAATGATTTAATAAGCCTGCTACCTCCTGGTGGTAAAACTTCCTGGATGATGTCCGCTTGTTTGTTCCTATTTCTGTCTGACTTTCTGTATGTTCGTCTAAAAAGCTAAAAAAATTCTGAATGGTTTTTGACACTTTCGCTTCCGCCCAAAAATTATTTGCTTGTTGACTGTTAGCAAGATTACCCCCAAAACAGGTGGATTTAACTGCAATTTTGTGCAGGAAAGGTTAGACTTCGCTCAACTTAAAGGTGATTAGATGTTGCTTGTGATCCGGATCAGCATCTGGATCTGGGATAGGATTAAACGATTCTTTGCCATTACCACCTATAATAAACGTCTGCGGAATATAGCGCTGCAACTTGGCGAACAGACTAAAATTCGACATAGCATTAAGAGAGGTTTGCACTCGCCCATTGTCCTTTTATAGTTGTCCGTGAGTTGCACATGGCCCATTGTGAGAGTTACTAGATTTTGCTGGCAATTTGCAGATTTTTTTCCTGGATTCTGGATCATTATTTTGCAGGATTTTGCAGTAGTAAGAAGATAGCAGATACTACATCGTTATTTGTATTCGCCAGCTATAAGCACCATTCTCGGCAGCGGTTGGAGCTCTCCGATCACTCTTATGGCTAAATGTGTTGACGGCGGGAGCAGTTTCTCCTCTTGCCTTTCTATCTCGACGCTGAACGAGTTGTCACCACTCTGTACCATTTGACATTTTCGTCCTATGTATTGAATGGCTCACACATGACATTTCGATCTTAATATCCTATCAGTAAGTGAGTTAAGTAGGCGATTAAGTAAGTAAGATTACTCCTAATTTCCTATAGTGCGAACAAAGTTAAAATATCGCAACTTCACAAGGCGCTGCAGTATTACGTGTCGCAGTTTGATAGGCTCTAAGCTTAGGTCGCCTGTTGCATATTAGCATCAAAACTCAAAAGCTTACACAGAAAATGCACAATAATACAAAACACATCAAAAATCAAATCTACTTAACATGATAGCTGTCAGAATCGTGATTAAATGTACAATACATGTACTGAATCAAATTTAGACTGAAATATGTTCATGTGGTTTGCAACATACAGCCATTTCACGAACCCAAGGCAATTTTTATCATGGCTCTGTAGTCTGTGTATAGGTTAATGCAGTATAGGCTATAGTCTTTATATAAGCCTAAACTTTTGCGTCAACTATTGCAAAATGCCCATATCATTCTGTAAGCGGGAAGGCGATAGGTTAAATTGCATGCAGAATGTCATGGGTGACTCGGCGACAGATATTTTGAGGACGAATAGCAAGGCTCGTTGTTTTACGCGGCATCGGTGATGCGACGATTGCAACAGATTGCAACATCTGTCTGTCCGTCCGTCTGTTAAATTTGTTCATGCACCTTCTAAAGCCGTTGGTCGAAATGAGACGCAACTTGATAGGGACAGCCGTGTAGCCTTCCAAGTAACAGTGCATTAGACAGTGGATCCAGTTCCTTATTCCTGATGGGAATAATGGTTAAACCTATTATAAACAGTCCATAACACATCAGCAACGCCTTATCGAGCAGTACTATTGCCAATCCCGTATTGCTTCCTCTTTCAAGTGTTTATCACAATGCCCGATAGTGCTCGATCACTTTGCTGACCTTCCGGATTTAACGGAAACCGAACTGAATTTGAACGTCCGGAAAGAGGCTTTTTGCCTTAAAACACAACAAATCAGCGGCGTCAATCAATTTTTGAACAGAAGGAAAGAAGTCGTCCATAAATGACGTCACGCAATTTTAGAGGAAAAATTACCCCTCTCCCCCTTCGTCACGTTTCGTCACGCTGCACTGGACTTCCCCAATATGACGTCATAAACTTCTGACCCCCCTTGCAGTCTGTAATGTAGCCACAGATCTATATGAGTTTCAAACACAACACAATTTTTTGTACGTTTTAACACATTTGAAACATAAGCATAGTATATCAAAGTTCTAATATGTAGAATGTAGAAATGGTCTCTGTTGTGAACATTGTTTTACCAACTTGCGTGCAAAATCACGTCAAAACGGACTTTTCGCAGATGTGACGTGCGTGACGTCACGCAGTCTATAACCCCCCTCCCGTACGTCACACATCGTCACAATATCGTGAACCCTCCTCCCCTTCGGCGCGTGACGTCATTTATGGACGACCTCCAAATGGAAAAACAAAATTTTATCTGGAAGCACATTTACAAAAACTTACTGAGATGGCATTTTTTAGCTTATTAGGGGAGTCGACGCCAGATGCCAGATGGGCACTGAAGCAGAAGCGTATAATAATAAAATTAAAACCTAAATTCAACTTACTTTTATTTGTGGCGGATTCGTTGTATACAAGTTGTGTAACCGATCTACGTGCAAACAAGTGGAACAAAAACTAGTCCGCAAAATATTCGAAGTCTGCAACATATTCGCAACATCGTGATATATCAATCAATCAATCAATCAAGCCATCCGGGATTTATAAAGTAACCATATAATATACAAATAGTGACTGGCATCGAGGTCATTATTGAAAATTTTTGACCCAAAGTTTGTTTATATGTTGCCCAAGATTGAAGATCAAAGGCAACATGTTACGAACTGAAAGAAAAATTTTCAATAATGATCGAGACGCCTGTTTCTATTTGTTTTGTTATACCTCAACGCCTCTACGCAAAATTTGTGGTATTTTACATTGTTTGTTCGTGTAGTCTGAAAGTAAACATGGTTGCCTGCAGGTAACGTTTGATGTACCGTTTAGCCAGCCACAATGAATTCGACGTCGGCGTGGTCATAGATGTATTGAATGCTAATGAAGCGTGACCGGCGTCGGCGTGATGATGACGTCAATCAAATAGTGCCCTCTGTCAACAGTGCCTCCATGGAGGGCTTTATGTCACTGCGTTGTTGCTGAAGAGGTGACTGTGGCGTATTTGTAAATGCCACGTGACGTGATTTGGATCAATCGCGTGCAGGTATTTTGCGTTGAGGTATAACAATACGAATTATTTCCGGGTCTAACAAATTAACCGCAAACAAAACTGCAGAAATTTAACTTTAACACAACAAATGTGGGTAAAAATCAGAAACAAACAATAAATATTAGGGTACCATCTGTCGCCCTCTATAGCGACTGACAACTACGGAGAGAAATAAATCAAAGGACGAATTACTGGTCGACTGTCTGCTGTCGTACGGTAATAAATCATTTGGGTGGGCGCGTTCGACATTTCGCTCCGATCGACGGACGAATCACGTCCGGTGCATGCGGTAGGGGTTGATATCATCACGTTGTGATATGATCGGCTGGTCGGATAATCCACTGGACGTATTGCAGTGATTTGCCGCGCTTCCCCCAATACCGACACGTGCACGATTGCTGCCATTATGGAGACACCGCCGTCGCATAATAACAACCTGTTTATATTTCGATATCTGTTTTAGTGCATTATTTTAGGCTAAATATTAACGTATTATAGTAGAAATTACTGAGAGCCCAGCAGAGTCGCGTCTGATATAGGCCAATGATGATTTTACGCGCATTAGTATTTGCTGCATGTACAGTATTTCGACGATACAGAATACACGAACAAACGATGTAAAATTACTACGTCGCGTCTGCTAAGGCAGCAGGCAGACGGTGTTATTTTACTTGCGACCTTTGTTTCGCCTTTTTACTGCTCTATAAAGAACAACAACACTTACCTACTACTTTTGGTCGTCTGCTGCTGGGCACCGTCTGTAGTTGGCTGCTACGGGACAATAAACACTACTTGATGCTACAATAGGGAGCCAAATCTCTCTTCTTGTCAGAGCCACAGTCTCTTAGCTGTCAGTAGCAGTGCAATTGATTGTCCACGCACAGAGACTCGTTGTCTTCCAGACGTACTAAATTACGTGTCGACTGGGACGGCAAAGTCTACTCGGTGTTACAGACATGCAGACATTAGAAGCGCATTTAAATAGAAAGGTTTTCTCGTAAAAATACGACGCAAAACAAGAGCAAGAGGTTGAGGTTGAAACGTCAAAACCCGTTGAGGGTAAAAAGTCAAAATATACAGACAAACATAGCCGCGCATGCATTTTGTAGTCTCGTATTTTCTATTCTGCAGTCTACAAGTGTCACATTTTTCTGCAGTCTTGCATTTTTGCTTTCTCGCATGTTCAGCTGACTTCCCCTATCAAAAGCATCAAAAAGTTGAGTGGTGGCGCCGCCGTGTGGAATACGCTGTCATTATTTTACCACTGTTGTCAGTGGTACGGCAGCAGACACAAATGTGACAGGCGAGAAAAGCAGCAACATTCATTCGTCAGTCGTAATAACTTGTGATCGATAGGCCGGACGTGTTACGGACCTTCTCCCGCATGACGCCAGAGACGCCTGACAACAACGGATATGGGCGGACAGGAAGAAACAGATATAGGAACCAATATAGTAGTAGCTATGGGTGCAGTTTTATGGCCAACTGTATGATTGACGTTGTCCCATATAGGGGTCTACACCGTATAAACTTTAGTGCCAATGGGGACGCTGAAAATGCACGACATGAAGTGCAAGACATGAAATGTAGCACAAACCTGCAGGGGGTGGAAAATGCAGAAACGGAAAAGGGGACAAGAAAAACATGGAACGCCGTAGGTCAAATAACTTTTAAAATCGATTACAAGGTCTAACTGATGACCCTCGACAGCATCAGAGCTGGTCATTTAACAGTTTATTTAGTTTGTTTAGAGGTAGTAAAGTATCTGAAAAGTACGCCAGTCGGCTGCGACGTATCCGCAAAGATAGTCGATGCAGTTTTTCCTCGGGGTAACTTTTGCCTTGGTCAAAAACATAACGGAGTTTTATACAACACTGTTGTAGTCCACAACTTATGAGTTATCTCTAGGTAGTTAAATAACTACGTAGTTTTTTTCAATAAATAACGATTGCTTTTATGCCATGTGTGTCAGTTCGTTTTCCATAGGCCTACTGATAAGGTTTTGACCCTGAATGAACTTACAACGCTCCACAGGGCACAGACCCACGGAAGAACGCCAAAGATTAGAAAAAAAAGATGAAATAAAAAAAAACTTATATAAAGCTTTTGATGAGATAGGAAAAAGTCGCAAAAGATAGAAAGTATAGAAGTTTAAATACTTCACCAGTTGAGATTATCCAGTTTGTACCCGTGACACATTATGACGTCAGCATTACGTCAGGACTAG
>Ga0049119_1000428_pt1 | contig 10973 bp, 7 predicted proteins | sample WorMetLIZAISLAND_2_FD_57363 | JGI IMG/M metagenome (GOLD analysis project Ga0049119, IMG submission 57363) | Marine gutless worms symbiont microbial communities from Max Planck institute for Marine Microbiology, Germany - Olavius geniculatus... | ecosystem: Host-associated > Annelida > Digestive...
GGCTAAGTTGAGTCAAATTCGATTTCGGCTAGAACTCCGCCCCAGATCCCCCTGCCGGAGATTACAGCGCTCCCCCAGACGTCCTGCTGGATTTCAGGGAGCCTACTTCCCGGGGAAGGGAGGGGAAGGTCGAAGGGAATGGGAGTGGAAGGGAGAATCCGCCACCCCAACTGTGGAGCAAGATGGACGGACGCCCATATCAGAGATGGTTCCCAGCGGCGTGGCGCGCCCACACTGTGCGCGTTCCTGCTGACCCACCTGACGGACGGACGGACGGACGGACGGACCAGCCGGGCAGTGGTCGAGAACGCAACGCGTGCAGCGTGCACACGCTCTCTGACGTAGACTGCACGTTGAGCACTCTGAGTGGCGCTATATTCAGCAGCGGTCTGTCTGCATGGCGGCGCGCCCACTGACAGAATTGACTGACGTGCGGGCGTCCGCCTCAGAGCAACTCGCGCCAGCTGGCATCGTCCGTCCGTCCGTCCGTCGGTGGGTCCATGGCGGGCACTGGCTCGCCTACCTGGTCGCGGTCGAGGCACGCGTGACGAGGCGCCTGCCCGGTGCGCGAGCGAGAGCGCTGCCACACACTGGACACCTGATAGTGTCGGTCGGTCGGCGGCCTGCCTGCCTGCCAGCCAGCCAAACAGACGATCTCGCCAGGTAGGGTAGACCGACGCGCCGCAACAGAACGCAACGCAACTATTCTCGACTGACGCACGGTGTCCGATGGCGTTCCGTCACGTTCAGTGTGCGGTCTGCCTGTCTGCTTGCGTCATTGAACTGTCAGCTGACTGGTCAGGCCTTATCACCAGTACTCAAATACTGCACCGTATATCCTAATATCATAATATCTCTGCCGAGCGGCGGCGGTGGTGGTGATTGAAAAACAATCGGCCTAATGGGTTTAATGAACACCGCTATAGTCAGCCGCCACCCAGCGCCTCTAATCTTTGGTTGTGTGATACTTTGACATTTCTAGCCGGCGCCGACCGATCGACTTTCTGCACACTCGCGCGCGCATTGTTTCATACTCAGAGACTGAGAGTCGGAGGCAACGCCCTTGTTTGATGATTAGTCTACGGTAACTGATAATGTTGTATCGGTTAACGATATTAAGAAGGTTTAGCTGGATCTTTAGCAAAGACTCCTTCTCGTCTTGCAAGATGGCAACGTCAACCTGTAGATGCGTGCAATATATTTCCCGTTCTTGTATAATTGTCTGGACAGTTCTCCGCCAACAAACGTTTAATTTTCAGAAGTTTAAGTGGGAAGTTTGTAAAGAAATTCGTACTTCATGCAGACTGAATGACGGTGTTCTGTGCGATACGATGTACACTAGGCCTAGCGTACATGTATGCGCAGTATGTACGTATAGCTTTGAGGGCGCATGTGAACTCCGTCTCGACACCATGTTAAGCTTTCTCTGAGAATCTGGACACAATAAAATATTAAATTCACATTCAATGCCTGGTAGCTTATGATTTTTAAAAAATTTTTCCCGGACGAAGTATATTTTGCTACCGCGGTGAGCGCCGGTGACTGCAGGTTCTAGGCCTTCATCATTATTCGTGAATGTATAAATCATAGGCGCTAATAGTTAGCTTGGCACGCAGACTGCAGCGGACGTTAGGCCTACGTTGGCGCGACGCGCAGCCAAATTGTCCGGCACTGCGCGCGGCATGGCAGCATGTCGCACGTACCAGGGCCGTAGATTACAGCAACAGAACGGAGTCGGCTCTGCATGCAGCCAGCTGAACTTCGATCAGACGGACAACCGCAACACGTCGATTGCCGTCTGCCTCTCTCTGTGTTCCTCTCTCTCTCTCTTGTATGTATGTATGTATGTATGCGTGTGTGATCGTATGTTTGTCGCACTGTTTTTGCGGTGCCTGCGGTGACGCTCTGGCTCGCCAATGCATGCTATGCTGTTGACGCTGCAGCCTCCCAGCTCGTGTTGTTAATACCCCGTTTTCACGATCGAGCAAATATCGAGCAAACATCTAGCTGGCTCGTCCAGCTAACATGTAGCTAGCTCGTAGAGCCAGATTGATCGTGTAAACAGGGTATAATGTGCAGTAGCCATTCGGTGCCACCAGCCTTTCATTGCAAAATTTGCTCAGCACGTCATACACTGGATCGCTTTGTTGTCTACTTCTAACGATCTATCTAAAACATTCAGTGAACTGTCAACGTGATTGCAAAAAAATATGGTCTCGATCTTGACGTCTTGGTCTCGGCTTAAAGGTCTCGTGTGCATCCCTCTGCGATTGCATTTAAAAGCAGCTTTAAATTGAATTTTTTTTGTACGTGATCGAACATCGATGAACATTTTGTCGCTAGTGCGATTGGGCAAGCGGCTTCACAGATTGTGCTGTTGTATCTTATTGGGCCTAATCAATAATTTTGACTGGGAGACAACTCAGCCTTCTATCCCTCTGGGTCGGCTTGTGTCTTATGGGGTGGCAGGTAATACTGTGTGATCCCATACGGCCAGTGATGCTCCGTAGCTCTGCAATGGGTTTCCCATAAACAGTTATACTGTACAAATTCTATAACTTGTATTGCAGATAATCTATGACGCGGGGGCACGAGGTGATGGTACACTCGAAATGACTACGACGACTTCGACGTGGTTCTGCGGTCATCGACAGTCAACAGTCGGCCGCTGACGATGTCTACACAGGACGCGTTCCAGCAGCGGGCGGCCGCACGCCCGGCGTCCGCCCCTCTACACTGCCGACCCCCTACCACCACCGCAGACTGTGTGGCCCAAGCGTCCAGCGTAGAGGCAACACCAGCGGCAGCGGCGGGGAGTCTCAGCGAACTGGATGTGGTGTCGTACAGCCGCGATGAGGTCGAAGTGTGCCGCGAGATGGCGCTCGTGTCGCTGGTCGAAGGCTGCGTGCGGTCGTCAGGCGTGCGCGTCGTCCTCTACAAGTGTCACATGTGCGGCGGATTCGTCAGTTCTTTGGGCGGCCTGACGCGGCACATGGCAACGCACGGCAGCGCCACGCCACCGCCACCGCCCAGAGCTGACGACGACGTTCAGCGACGATCACATCAGCGACTGAAGACTGCCGCAACAACACCTATATCAACGTCATCACTGGACCACGCATCTAGCTGTAACGGACACGTCGACAGCATCGGTGATGATAGCTGCCAAGTATTCTGTGTATCTGTTTTGCTTACAAGTGGTAGGCCTATAGTTGGGTGAGGGCGTTGAATTTGCAACCATTGCGTTTGAATATTCGTTTCTTGCAAATTCAATTCCGGGGAAAGTTAGGCGACCCGTATAGTGGTTGAGTATCGGACTCACAACATTCAGGTTGCGGTTCGAATCTCACTGCGGGCCATTTGCAAACAACTTTAGTTAAGTTGATAACCTTCTGATAATCGTTTTACGGCGTTGTGGCATAGTAAATGAATGATTAACTGATACATAGCGCTAATAAACATTTATTGAAAATTTTAATAAACGTTGAACAGCCAATGTGAAAATGATGGCGACTTTTAATCAACTTCTAGAAATATAAAACACGTTTTAACGTTTTCAATAATATTTTTCTCTTCCAGCATTTATTGCGTCTGTTGATCGATGCAGACATCACTGACGAGGTCAGAGCCGGTGGTGCTGATGTCGAACCTGCTCTGGTCGTCGTGGACTCGTCACAACATCAACAACAACAGGCGGAGGACTTGTCGAAGTCCACTGCGTCACTTCGACGAGCACATCGACCTGTGCCGGGCGGCAGACGGCGAGCCAGCACAGCCACTGAGTCGCTGCAGTGTCGACGACCGTCCCAGCGACTGGCCTACGTGTCCTCCGAGATGTTAGCTTGTAGTGACTCGCCGCAGGGAAGCTGCGGGGATCTGGCAGCTAGCGAGATACGCGCCAAGGAGCACCTAGACGATGACGTCACAGTAGTGATACCGTCGGACGCGCCGCTCGACTACGTCGTGGCACGTGGTCGCGACACGCTACAGCGTACCACTGACACGCCGCGCTGTGAATTAGATGGCGGTAAATGCACGACGGCTGACGAGATCGCACACGCACCGGTCAAGTCGATCATGGGTCACCCGCACGTGCATCGCAAGGCGCGTCTGTCCGCCAGCGGCTCTTCGACCACCACCACCACCACGACCTCTGGGACAGACAGCGGCTCGACCTCATCTGCTGTCAGCAGCGCGGCGCTCACCAATCTGAGTCCAACAGCACATCAGCAGCAGTTGTCGCTGCTTAGCGTCAACGCGGCCGACTCGTCGTCACTTCAGTTGGACGGACTGCCTGCCATGTTCGGCCCGCTGGCGCTGTCCACCTTCGTCCATGGGTTCGGCGGTCTGGTGGCGGCGGCGTCGCCGTTTCTGTCCTACTACGCGCACATGCCGGGCGCCGCCGCGTCACTGCTGGCCGCCGTGCCGCCCAACACCGGCGGCGTCAGTTCGTCGAACACTGCCACCGCCGCCGCCATGGACTGTACCAAGTTGACGGCGGAACGCGGGGAAGAAGGCCAGTGCGACGACTCGCCGACAGACGGCGCTGCGGTCTCCATGCACGTCGACGAAGTGTCGTCCAACGGCAGCGGTGGAAGCAGCGGCTGGACGTCGGACCAGCAGTCCAGCGTAGGACTTGCGAGTAGTCCCATCACCAAGTGCTCATCACTGTCACGGACGCACTCCAGGTCAGTCGGTCGTTGCTGCATGCCAGCAGCCACATTATTTCTTATTTTGCATTGTCTTTTTATTGCTCTGTACTTCGTGCTCTGTGCATTTCGTGTCCGACATTTATAATGTACTGTATTGTATGCGGAGTCTTTGCTGCTATTCTTTTCAATCTCTCACGTTGCTGAAAAACTGGAGACTGGAGTACTTTGGACTTTGATTTTGGATTCTATACATCTGGAGACTTTGTTTTCACTGTTTTGGTCTTCGGTCTTGAAGTTCCAAGCTTTGGTCTCAAGGTTGTTTGTGAGACCCCGATGTCGGTTTTGATGGTTTTTGAACAGTGAAAGTTGTGATTTTTCATACCATTACCAAGACTCGTTCGTATAGGTCAGAGCATAGAATAGCAAGAAAGAAGTATACTGTCGCAATGAAACGGTAACGTCACTGGAATTAACGTATCTTTTGTTTGAATAATAAACAGATGGTATTACTTAGGCTACTGCTAGTCATAACAATTTGACCACCGTAATATGTTGAGTATTGCGTATATTGTGTCAATTCAGGTTGAACGTAGTTCGGCGACCAATCAAGAGAGAGGATGCCTGTCGTCCTGTGGTGCTGGCAGACGGTCGGACTGCGTTCCGCTGTTTCTACTGCAAGAAGGACTTCTGTACCATATCCGACGTCAACCGACATATGGACTTTCATGAAGGTTTTTATACGCAATACTGAATTCAGAGCATTTATTGACAAAAAGTTTCTACACGGTGTGTCATAAAAAAGGCACCCATTTTGTTTCTTTTATAACTCAGTCGAATGATGATTAGTTTGCATGAAATTTTTATTAGATACGTTTAATAAAACACCGTGTACTAGGCTTACAACTGCTACTTTCTGTTATTGCTCAACATGCTAATTTGTGCAAATTACTTTATGTTTGGGCTGGTCTTTTAGAATTGAACTGAAGTCATGGAAATTACGTTACTTTGGCTGCTAAACATTGAACGATTATACAGTCAGAAGCATTTGCTTGTTTGTTTTATTTTAGTTTTCAACGTCACACTATTCTAAATGATGCAAAATGAAGATGGTCTTTGTATGTAGTTGATGAATTTTTAATTTAGTATTAATAATAAAGGGAGTTCACCTGGTTTATCTGACGAATGTTAAACATTGTGAAACGGTTGAAATCTTCAACTAAAGTGGCGAGTCAACTTGTAGTCTGCTATAATTGTCTGTTATGTGTTTCACTGCGTTTTCCTGTGTGCAGACATTCGCCCTTACAAATGTCGTTTCTGTAACTACTATGCACGCACTAACAGCCAGCTCAAGGTTCACATGATGCGACATCAAGGTATTTGAATTACTTTTTTGAATTACTTTCTTTGCTTAGCCACAATACATCCGTTACAGACGACAGACGACGGACGACAACAAACGGACATACCACAACCGTACCATAAGCTCGACCGTTGCTCAAGTACGGTCGGTTAAGAAATTGGTGCGTTTTCCCGGGCAAGAGTGATCGGTGTGCTAGTTTTTAGTTTTAAAGGTCAAAGGTCACGGTTAGGGGTAGCGTTAGGTTGCGCAGTGCGGTGTATAATATACTAAATGGGTGGCCGCATTACGCGTCGGCACTGGGGCCGCCGACATGTTGTTCTAGCTGGCGCTGTGATGATGTTGGTGGTGGTGGTGGTAGGAATCCGCGAGTACATGTGCCGGCTGTGCAACTACAAGGGCGTGACGCAGTCGGATCTGAACCGGCACACCAAGTCACAGATCCACCTGATGAAGGCGCGCAACGAGTGCATCCAGTGCTCGGAAGGATTCGTCTCGCCGATGAACCTGGAGCAGCATCGACAGGACAAACACCCGACCAACTCCAACTCAGCTACGCTCACGACCGACGCTAAAGTCTTCTGATACTGCCGGTGATGTAAAACGAGGCCAAACTCTTAATGGATGAGGATAAGGCCGAAGCCAGTAGGACGAGGCCGATCTCGAGGTCAAAGGTAGAACTATAAAACGTGGCAGTGACATCGTAAGCTAGAAGTTTTATGGTGTTAACAAGGCCAAAACACTATGACCGAGGCCTGGCCAAGGCCAAATATTTTAGGCCAAGGCTGAGGCCGAGGTCATGGTTTCAGGGCCGAGATCGAGGCCAATAAGAACGCTCTTTGGCCGAATTTTATAATCGTCAATGTCTGTTTGGTCAACAGTGTTGCATTTCAACTGTCAATGGAGAAAAAAATAATTAGTCAGATGGGCATTTTCCAGTGATGTAACTGATTATTGAATGATGCGTGTATTCTATGTGTGGGAGCACATACTCTGCTGTTCTTTTAAAGCATTGCTGTCTTGCCATGAGTCACATTGATTAACCTCATTGATATTTTGTGTTTGTTTCCCAGAGAATTAATATTTATTCTTTCCGCAGGGTATTATCTGCTGATGGTGTGACAATGAGTGATAGGTTGTTAATAGTCTTAAAGACTTCGTTTTACTGCTGCAGGTCTATCGCTGATGTGTGTCCTCCTGCGTCTTCACTTTGCACTGAGATTCTCTTGTTTCTGACTTGTGAACAATAATCTCCGGAATTTTCACCCAGTTAATTTATCTGAAGAATCATATCTGTTTTATGTGAGCCAAAAAAACTATTTTTTAGCATTCAGCCACTTCGTGGTTTTTCAAACATCTGTAGCTGTTATGTGAACCTTTTAATAATTGCTTACACTTTTACTAATTTCAGTTTTTGTTTAATCAGCCATTTTCTTGAGAATTAACTAAAACCTGGCTTGATGCTCAAAGGTGAACTACATGTACTTCGAGAATAATTTAAGCCAGATTTTTCTGTAGACCAGATTCCTTTCTCGTCACCCATTCAATTGCCGCAAAGCACTGCAGTTCAAAACGATAAGAACATTTAGCATGGGAAACTAAACAGAGAATTTACGGCGAAAAGAACTAATGAATTATATCCACTTAGCTTTAAAATCTGAGAGACATTACAGTTATTTACAAAACGATATATGGAGGATATTTCTCTAAATCCAGCACACTGTATTTCTGTATTTGGTGCTCTTTTTACTGCAGTTTGAAACTTTTTTTGAAGCACGATACGTTTATGTTTATTTGTTGAATCTTCAAGCTGAAATGACACTGCTGAGTTGTGCCAAAAACTTATTGATGGTCTTTTTGGTTAAATTCAAGAGACTTAATCGTTGAGTGTATATGTGATGATTACGTGTACGTTTGAGATTTTCGTGTAATACAATACTGTTTTTTGTCGTTTACTACTGCATTTGTTGCAATAATTCGACTACTGTATTTAATACGTACCCGTGTTTGTTACGTGTAAATATCAGGCATAGTTGTTGATGATTCGTTACAGCAGTTAGGGCACTGATAGACAGTGTGGTTTTCTTGCAGATGTAGCTCCGCGTTCTGATATCATTTGTTGTTTTGCGAGTGCAGACTTGGGTTTCCAGTGGCATTGATTCTATTCTGAACTGTTGATATTTGTGATTATTTCTGCAGATTGTTACTGGTATGTGTGATTGTCTTTCTGTTGCGTCGCTCACTCGTTGATCGTGCGAACCGTAGGCGCCCACTGCAATAACCCCCATGACCAAAAGTGATCCCTCTGCCCTTCAGGCGTATGAATTCTGACGAATTTTTCTACACCCGTAAAATGAACGCTTTTGCATGAGTGGCATCTGGTTTAGCCTTAATGCAAGTTGCAGTACATTTAAGCTAAACAGCAAAAATGAAATTTTGCGTAGTTCTGCCAGTGACAAAAAGTGCACCGTTTTACCTCGACTTCGATTTATGATATATTTTTAAGCTGAAACCTTTCTCGCTTGCACAATAATGCATGTGCATCTTTACTGGGCTGTGGAAGCTTACAGAAATTCCCCAGATACCGTGAAGCTGGCAACAGTGGTATCGTGGCGGGGGGAGAACTGCCCCAGTGCTTTTCCACTGAATTTTTGCCTGTCAGAACATGTTCTTTTAGAAATACAAAATTGGGCTGATTTATCCCATTTGGGGGAATTTAGGAGCAAAATTTGAAATTTTGAGCACCGGTATCTCTTCTTTGGAAATTTGCAACTGTCTGTTGGAAAATCGTAACTTTCGTCCTTCCGCCAACCAACGCCGCTGTATGGGAAGAAGGGAAAAGGGAAAAAAGAGAAAGGGAAAGAGGCAAAGTGAAGGTGATGCCCACCCAATGATGTGTAGAAGTGGGCGCCTGTGGGGTAAAGTTGTGAACGTCGAGGTTGTGTGAAGCTGTTGTTGTTGTGGTTTTGCTGCTGCTGTTTAATGCATTTCTACCTCGTTGATGCTGCTGTCAATTTCCTTGTTAATTTTGCCGTTGTTTGCTGATGTTCATGTCATGTCGTTTTGACTGACAGTTCGTGTTGTTTCTTAAATTCTTCGACCTGTTGAAGTTTTTTGCTTTCTGTTGATTTTGTTGTTTGTAACTCGCATCAAATCTGCATTGAACTTACCGGCAAAAACTGCACAATACCGCATGTTTGATAGTGCATACTTTACACTGAAAATCTAACAAATAGTCTACTGTGCATTTCTGGGACAGAATATTGATAGAATAAGCTAAAAGAATAAACGTTATTGTCGCAAGAAATGTGAAAGAAGTGAGTCAAGTTACTGAGTAATGTACGCTTGTTACGTATAGTATGTTTTAGTTAATTTCCGTAGATTTTAATGACAAATACTGTACCAGTATGTTTGGGATTTTCTGCACGTTTACGGGTTTGAATTCGGCCTAGTGAGAAACACCTACCCAGCATACAGCGTTGTTGGTGTAACGTATGTCGAGAATTGTGCATACTATTTCTTTTTCTTGTTAAAATTTGCATTGTAGTTTCAGAATCATATTCGCATTAATCGTCCTATTCAGTTACTATGTTGTTTCTGTTAGAAATGTGGACCCTCTTATGTGCTTATTATGCGGCCGTTTTAATAGACCGCAATACGCGTCTTGCCCGTCCGTCTGTTCGTTTGTCTGTCCCGTATCGGCTTTTAACTGGAAAGCTAAGAGGAGTGGGAAAGCCAAAATTTGTGTGGACATTTCCCGGGGCAGGAAATACCGGTGTGGCAATTTGAGTTCAAAATTTAAAGGTCAGGGTTACGGTTGCGGTTAGGGTTAGGCCTGCACGCAGCTCGAAACGGACGGAACGGCCGCATAATTTGTCGGCAGTGGGACGGTGTATTTTTCTGGATATCTTCGGTGTGTACGTTGATGTTGGATGTTGCGTACGTGTATATCGATGTTGAGAGGTGTAGCTCATTGTCGCTGTTGTCGTCTGCAGGACTGATGCCACACTTTCACACAACACATTGCCTAGCTGTATGCTGCTTCTGTCTGTTGCTGAATCATCGTTTCGTTGGATGTCACACTTGCAGGGACACTCAACAGTGTAGCATAATATCTACGTTGCTACGTCGCTGTTGCATATTTACGCGTTCGCCCTTGTGCAACAGAAATACAATAAAACAGCTTTTTCCGTTGCACTGCAGTATGTCTGTACACCTGCACCACATTTGTAGGCGGCTATAGTACGGTTGTCGTCGGTCTGTCCGTCCCTATGTCACGGACGTATTGTGGCAAAACAGTGCGAGATAGAGTTTAGGTTGCTATTGATCACCAATAGGAAATCACATACGCTGTTTCAGATGAAATGAAAATTATCGACCTTGAATGACCTTGAAAATCAGTACTGCAACTGAAACTGTATAGGCTGTAGTGCGTCTTCCCTAGCGACAACTGGGCTTTCTTATCTTTTCAGAGTACTAATGTATGCAACGTACTAGGGGCTTTTTGGCGTTGATGTGCTATATAAATTCACTTTTTACTTACTTACTTACTTACGTTCTCGAATTGATAAACAGTAAACGGAGTCAACGGCGACCGCTTCTAGTTTTTTGTTGAATTGGATTTGATTTTATTTTATTGCACAAGGGCGAATTCTATTATTATTTGGTTGCAGTGTATTTAGATGAGCGTTTGCTGTGTGCGTGAGTGTTTTGGTGAACTGATTTATCCCCTACTGCGTTGTAGATATTGTTTGTGATTTTACGAGCTTCCATTGTTAGCAGTGATTGTGTTCTATCGATGTCTTTGTGGAAGTAGGCCTACCTCATTTCCAATATTTCGCTCGACAATGCAAGTCGTGTTGAAAAAGTTTTGTTTTCTTAGTTCGACATCAATACTGCCAATAATATGAATACTTAGTCGTGCAGACGAAAACTGTCACAATTGTGCGCTGTCACAATTGATA
>Ga0049119_1000438_pt1 | contig 10913 bp, 10 predicted proteins | sample WorMetLIZAISLAND_2_FD_57363 | JGI IMG/M metagenome (GOLD analysis project Ga0049119, IMG submission 57363) | Marine gutless worms symbiont microbial communities from Max Planck institute for Marine Microbiology, Germany - Olavius geniculatus... | ecosystem: Host-associated > Annelida > Digestive...
CACGCAGATTTTAAAACCAATTAACTCCATCGCCTTCGGCGAAAAAAAGCTAATTACACTCGCAGACTATGCTGCATTGCTTCTTCCGCCGACAGGCGGACCTGGAATAATTTATCTGTGAAAATCTGTGAAGATCTGCGTCCCATATTTTTTTTACTTCCGACCCTGGAATATTGGAGTCGCTTAGTCTTAGATTTACATGCTATGGTTTTTTGCTTCGCTGTCTGTATACCTCAGCAAAATTGCGGATAGTAGCATGATTCAGGATACTGCCGTTGCCAATTTCCTTTTCGCGCATGGTCACTTCAAGCATGCTTTGTCCGATATGAGTCGATTTTACGGCTAATGTCATGGATTCCAAAGACGAGTAAAACAGATTCTTGAAAAAGGTGATCCGTTCTTCTGAAGGCATGACAAAGCTTGGACGGTAGGCAACAAATCTCAACCCGGTGCCCTGGGCCAATGCCTTCAACTCATACTCTACCTTGCCTTTCTCTCTGGCCCAGTGAAACGACGAGTCTGAAGCAGTGCCCGCTCCCGTAATCAGGTGAAAAGATTTTGGTTCCCCTTTATTTTGCGACAGCCAAAACTTTACGAAAGCCACCGGAAAATCAACGTGAATTTCGGTATACTTTTCATCACTGACATTTCTGGCCGAGGTGCCGATGGCCCAGTAGACTGCTTTGACGTTTGACAAATTATCCTTTAGGGGCGCATAATCCAAATAATTCATATGCTTGGTGACGACAATCTTACCCGATTTGACCCCTTCTTCGATGCGGGGTGTCAGGCGACGGGTGATGACCTGAATCTTCTGTATGTGTTTATCCATTAACAATGCCTTCAGCATGCCATCGCCAACCGTTCCGGTGGCACCGAAGATCATCACCTCCTTCAACGGGCTCTTATTCAATTCAGGTTTTGAGACAGGTTCGATATCTTTTACACCCGGACGCGATATTATGTAGACTGCTCCGATAAAAAGGAGGCAGAGGGCTACGAGTATTATTAGAATTATCTTTTTTTTGCTCATGGTTTTTCTCTTTTCTTTAAGCTTGTCTGAGAACTTCAAGCTATTAGGTTACTTGCAATAATTTCTACTTCGCATCCCTTCCTGAACCGCACGCCGGAACAAGATTTGGCGCGAGGAGTATCATCCCTTCGCCATGGATCTAATATCTTTATTTTCCAATATGGGGGCAACGTTATCGCCGGTTCCGTAAAGGCCGGCCTGGACCATGGCGGCAGCGAGGTCTTCAGACGAGATGCCGATATTGGGATAAATCCGTTTCACCAGGGGATATAAAAAGCGGCTGATGGTGTACATGAGGTTGGGCTCCCTGCGCGGCGTCACGGGGTAAATGTAGCCGGGCCGAAATACATGCATTCTTGCGAAACCCATATTCAGCAGGGCATTTTCGGCTGCCCCTTTATAGCGCGCAAAAGACATGCGACTTTTTTCGGTTTGATCGGCCCCCTGGCCGCTCAGAAAACAGAAGGCCGCCTGGGGGCTGGCCTCCTGCAGCGCGTTCCCAAAAGCCAGGGTGTAGTCGACGGTGATTCGGCGAAAAAAATCATCCGGGACCGCACCGGTATAGGCCCCAAGACAGAACAGGGCCGCATCCTGATTTTCCAGCGCCCATCTCAAGGCAGCGTAATCGGTAAAATCTTCGACCAGGACTTCCTGCAATTTGGCATCCTCAACTCCTGTGGGGCTGCGCCCGACGGCCGTCACCATGGAGACATCCGGATTTGCAAGGCAAATTTTAAGCGTACAACCACCGACCATGCCGGTGGCACCGGTAATGATGATCTTCTTTCCGCTCATGTTCGACGCTCCATTTGCTCCCTTTGGTCTGTCCACATAGAGACCATATCATTGCGATAAATTCGAAATTAATCCACCACTGCTAGTGGTGGACCCGAAATGATTCTGCCGATCCGTCGAGAGTTAAGTAAAACTTGTCGAAATTCGGCAGCCCACCCTCCAACAAATTAACAGGAATCAACCGCAGTTAAACTCCAGCGGCAGCATTCCAATGTCAATTATCCATGTATAGTGTCAATCCCCCAACCAATGTAGTGGCGGGGTTTATCCCCGCCTGAATGTCATTACCGTTGCGCCTTTGGGCGGGGATAAACCCCGCCGCTACGAAAAATCATTCAAATCGGATAACAGCACCGTTTGCACCATGAATTAATCGCGGTACGCAACCCTAGAGACCGGTTTAATCCTTCCTCCGGACAATGCCATGGATTGCTCCCACCACCTGGCAGTCGGTATTTTCATGTCGTAGACTGTTGTTTCACCGACAATCGGAGTTGCAGTTCTGACATGGTTGAAATTGGCTGCGGCGGTTAAACGCTCCATCGGCTCGTACCAGGGATGCAGCGCCAGGTTGAACGTGCCCCAATGAATGGGGTGCAGCACATCTCCCTTCAGATCAAGGTGCGCCAGAACGGTTTGCTCGGGAAACATGTGCACTTTGGGCCACCCTTCGCCATAGGCCCCGCATTCAATGAAGGTCATGTCAAAGGGACCGTACTTGTCGCCGATCTGTTTAAAGCCGCCGAAGTAGCCTGAATCTCCGCTGAAGAATACATTGTGGGCTGATGTTTTGATCACCCATGATGCCCACAGGGTTTGATTGCGGTCGGTAAGACCCCGTCCGGAAAAGTGCTGGGCCGGAGTTGCTACGATCATCAACTTATTCTCGATTGAGTATTCCTGCCACCAGTCCAGCTCGACTATTTTGTCCCGGGGCACGCCCCAGTCCTCAAGCAGGGCACCGACCTTCAGCGGGACGACAAATTTTTTGGCCTTCTCAATTAAGCGCTTGATGGAGTACTTGTTGAGATGATCATAGTGATCGTGCGAAATCATGACTGCGTCGATATACGGAATTTGCTCGATGTCCATCGGCACCTCTCCGTTGAAGCGGGTTGGACCCAATATAGAAACGCGTTTTTCGAAAACCGGATCTGTTAAAATTTTGAATCCATCGATGTTGATCATAAGAGATGAGTGGCCCAGCCAGGTGGCGTTTAATTGGTTGCTGTCTTGACTGTTAAAATGTGACAGGTCGACCTGTTTTACCGGCAGTTCCGAGACCGGAGTTCTGTTATTTTTGGCGAATATAAATTCCCAGGTGGTTGATACGTAATCTGAAAAGGACATATCCAGTGTAGTTCCCATGTCATTAAATTTTCCTTCTTTATATTCAGGCGAACTGTCAAAGCGGCCCGGTATAGTAGGTTCGGAGTTGTTCGCTGCCGGGATATCGGTCCCGGTGCAATTAACCAGGATAGTTCCGGCTACAATGCCAAGGACGGCGAGGATTAGTAATATTTTTATTTTCATGTTGTTCTCAATTTCAAGAATTTAAACGAACGATCATTTATGAATAAAATAAAAATTTTTTTGATTTAAAGCTTTATCGCATCCCAGGCCAACGTGAATGCGGTTTCAATATTTTTTTTGCTCAATTCGAAGTCCGGGAATTTAACCGGATTGGCCAGCACTGTAATCGGAACGTACATAAAGGCCGTCAGAATATCAAAATTTACGTTTTTGATGATCTTTTGCTCTATTCCGGTTTGCAGCACCCGGACGATGGGGATGAAATACTGCTCCACTTCTTGTCTATCGACCAGAGCGTTGTAAGGTGAACTGGAAAATTGTTCCACAAATTTATAATATTCCAGGTTACCGGATATATATTCAAACATGTTGAACCAGACATTGCGCAAAATATCCCGGATGGGAAGCTGGTCGTCGAAATCTTTCAGCAGGGCCTTGCTCAGATCGAGCTTTATTTCGATATAAGTCGAAACGAGCAGGTCCTCCTTGTTTTTGTGGTAGACATAGATAGTGGCCGGTGACACTCCGGCTTCCCGGGCAATTTTAGACACTGAACTGGAGGCGAATCCGATTTCATTGACCAGTTTGACCGTGGCCTCGAACAGGGCCGCCTCTTTTTCATCATCTTTGGTTCGCATGTTTCTAAAATAAACGAACATTCATTTATTGTCAAGATTTTTTTGTCGCGGAAAGCATGAATCTTTAGGCCAGTCGTTGATCTCTTCGCCAGGGTGGCATGCCTAAACCCATCAGTATTTCGGTCTTAATCGGTCAATTTTCAATTTTCATCGAGTCTCGATATAGGGCAGGTTGGGAGGAAAACAGATTGATTAAGCTTGATATCGGGACGTTTTTGTGACATTTTCTCTGCAATGCTGCTATACCTAAACCAAATGGGATCAAGCTTGAATAGAGAATCGGCGTCCAAGTTTTTCAAAGATAATTCACTATTCAGGCCCCGATTAGCTCTTCGCCAGTAATCAAACTTCGACAAACGGATAACACTTTCCGGTGGATGGAGATACTCCGGCTTCTTTTTCCAGATAATGACTCGAAAGGAGGCAATCAAATGGCAACATTTTTTATGTTTGGCAAATACACCTCGCAAGCGGTGGAAAAAAATCAGCGCTGAGAGGACCAATCAAGCTGTCAGCGAAATCAAGAAATTAGGCGGTGAGGTCCAGGCCATGCACGTGCTGCTCGGGGAATATGATTTGTTGTTTTGCGTGGCCTTACCCGGAATTGAAGAGGCGATGAAAGCCTCGGTGACCCTGAGCAAATTGACGGGGATCGCGTTTACCACCTGCCCGGCAATTACGGTGGAGACATTCGATAGTCTCGTTAAAACCAGATAATTGACGTCTCGGAATTTTTATAATATTTTGAAGTCTTGCAGCTTTTAACGATATCGATTTTATGCCGCCTGTATGGAATGATGGAATGTTGGAATCATGGAATAATGGTTAAAAACGTATAACTTCAGTGTTTGGATCAAGGCTTTTGGAACCAGTTTTTACATTATTCCGATTGTGAACGAAGCGAACTAAGTTCTCACTCCCTGCATTACTGCGTCTTCCAACAAGTCCTGATCAACCGATAGATATTCAGCACATTGATTCAGTGAATCAAAAATTTCCAATTTAAACAGGGCGTCACTAAGCATGGATTTATAAAGATAGGAAAATCCCACAATATATCTCTGCGGTACAAATAATGAAATTTTTACCGAGGAATCCGGTTTAATTTGTCGGCGGTATTCATGAACACGTGAAGATACTGTTTCCAAATCTATTTTTATTTCTTTAAGAGCGGATAAATTTACAAATCTGTTGAATACGGCGAACTTACCATCATTTTTGTCATAAATCTCTTTTAAAAATTCTGATAATTCATCCAACGTGAGAGTATCTGATATTTTTAATACGAGCAGCTTCGTTTCTTCATTGATATTTAGTGCCCACATGAGAATCCTTATGTTTTTGTCCTTGGTACTTATGTCATTGAAAATTGTTTCGTGCTTCGGATTTCGGATTAATGTCGTTGTGCCAATGGTTTTGCGCCCTTCCAGGGCGCTTCCTGAGGCTTCCCGATCAGCGGGAGGAGCGCTCACCGAAAATCATGGATGTATCCTGGTAATTGATGCAGCAATATTAATGCCACATTGTAGTGGTTTGCGAGCTTAAATGACGATATTGTGCAATGCCATGTGAATTGGGGGTTTGCGGCGTGAGCGAGTATGATTGGTAAAAGGTGATATGTGGTTCGGTGGTTGGTGGTTGTCAATTTAGTGGACAGAAATTCTGCAAAGCTGATTAACAGATATCAGAATAAAACATTAAAGAATGGCTGAAGTTCGGCCGAAAATATTTTGTGAATGAAAATCAGCGATCCGTCACTGTTTATGGCAGGGGGAACCGGGAGGAATTTTTGATAACCACCAAGAAGGAAAACTTTGAGTTAAGCGAGAAACAGATAGCGGAGATATTGAGCGAGGCTCAGATCTCCAAGCTGAAAGGGGAGCTGCCCGCAAAAACCGGAGCTTGGGATCCGGAAGTCACCAGGTTTTCCAAAAGGTTTCTTCAGAGCGCTAAAATCGTTAGGAAGCAAGTAGAAAATGACAAGGTATTGGATCCGGTTCCGATACTTTCCGAGTTATTTTATGTGGTAAAAAATGAATTGGTAGAAGGCCTGTATGAGTATGTGGTGTGCAACCGGCTTGAAGGGGATGATCTCATCGCCCAGAGCACCCGTGTCACTTTTACCTCTCTGGTCATCGGGAGAGGATTGGGTTATGACAGTAGTATGCTTGTGAAATTGGGCCTCGCGGCATTCCTGCAGGATGTGGGAATGTATAAGGTGCCCGGGGACATCCTCCAGAAGGGAAACGACCTCCACCAAGAGGAAATAGACCTCATCAAGAAGCACCCGAATGAGAGTTTCAGGATTCTTTCAAAGTTGGGAAAAAAATACGCATGGCTCGCGGAGACAGCCCTTCAAGTCCATGAGCGGGCAAACGGTATGGGCTATCCCAACAGCCTCAAGGAAAACGACATTTATGAAATATCCTTTATTATAGGCATTGCGGACATGTATGTGGCTTTGATAAGCGACAGGCCCTATCGGGACAAACTTATTCAGACGGATGCCATCAAATCTGCTATTGAAGATTACGGGGACTTGTTTCCTATGAGAATCCGCAGGGCCCTTCTGGATCAAATTTCGCTTTTCCCGGTAAACACCTATGTAAAGCTCAATACCAAAGCCCTCGGGAGGGTCGTGCGGGTGGATAAAGAGCGGAGTTTAAGACCCACCATCGAAGTGTATTTCGACAAATTTGGAAACAAATTAAAGGCGCCTGAGATAGTGGACCTGTCCCTTCCGGAGCACCACATGTGCTATATCATCCGCGGCCTCAGCAAAACAGATTTACCGCGTCGGTAACCAGCTTCCCCCGGATCCGGGAAAAATCCGGGCTGAGCGGGGGTTCCTCAACTTTCACATCAACCTGAGCCATTTCTCCTTCGGCCCCAAAGCCTTTAAATAAAGGCATCGTTTTTCAGCTATAAAGATAACCTTTTTGCAAAACCGCGTAGCGCGTCAAGGTAAAGTACCTATTCAGAACTCTTATCCCGGCATAATACCTGGTCGACCCCCTCAGATCGGTTGCCGACTGCGATGGAACTGTGATAATGAAGATTGGACAGGGTCCGGTCGGGAACTTAGTGTGGATTCCACCCTGGGATTCTGATGCCGTTGATGTTGCCGGGGGTGGAATGCTCGTAATTGTTTAGCCCATCTCCGATCAAACCCATCATGGCTGGTTTGGTGTCACAGGGAAGGCGGAGTTTATTGTAGTCGATCAACGTCTATTTTTAGGAGAAACTCTTGCAACAGATATTTTGGTTTAGAAAAATTATTGGTTTAACCGTCTCGATTACCATATTCTTTTTATACTATCCACCGTCCTTCGCGCGTGCCGGGATGATAGCCACCGAACATGTCATGCATCAGGTATCTGAACCGCATTCTGACCAAGCGCGAATAAAGGCCTTTTTCCACAGGGCGGATGTAGTGGGATATTTGAAAGCCAGTGGGATCCGTTACGAGGAAGCGCTATCCCGGGTCGATAACCTGACAGATAAAGAGATCGCCGCCATAGCGGGTAGGCTTGATCAGATTCCCATAGGTGGAGAAAGCACTAATTATGAACTTGATGGCAGCTTGCTCGCCATAATCGGGCTGGCCCTCTATGCGATCTTTATAGCTATTGCCATATATTTTTCGAGAACCACCGACAAAAAAGAAAAGTCCCCGCAAGAAAAGAACAGCGCTAACAAGCAATTGCCTGAGATGGATCCGTAAATAATCGATTGCGGTTATCCAGAAAGACCAACTCGAAGGAATGTGATCTATTTCTAATACTTCTGACATCCTATCCTTTTTTCTCCAATAAAAACACTTTACAATAAGCAATATATATTATAATAATTACACAAAATGTGAATACATTGTATGCATAACAAAATTACACAATATGTAAATACACGCAATGCATAATATAATGGGGTAGCGATGGAGAATCCTTTTTCATATTCCGAGTTCGTAACCGGCAAATCCTTTTGTAACCGAAAAAAAGAGCAGCAAGACCTAATCTATTATGCCCAAAACTCTCAGAATGTCTTACTCTATTCACACCGTCGCATGGGAAAAACATCGTTGTTGCATGAAGTAATCCATCGGCTAATTAAAACGAAGCCAAAGGTCAATGCGGTTTATATTGATCTTTATGGTACTCTTGACGAAAATGACTTTATTAATTCCATCTTAACCAGCCTCACGCAAATAGAAACGAAACTCGAAAGAATCCTAAAACGTCTACCGGGGCTTAAGGTGACGGGTAGTTTTGATCCTGTTACCGGGCTTCCGACCCTTTCTGCTTCGATTAAGTCAAGAGAAGCGCCCCAATACCTCGATAAGGCGCTTCGGGTCTTGGGATCCTATTCTGAAAAACAGAAGCTGTTGGTGATCTTTGATGAGTTTCAGGAGATTGCCAAATACTCAGAGCAAGGGTTCGAAAAGCGACTCCGCAAGGTAATTCAAGGACATCGAAATATCAGCTACATTTTTTCGGGGAGCCAAAAGCATATATTGATCCAAATGTTTGACTCGGCTAAGCATGCATTTTATAAAATGGCTCGAAGTTATCCCCTTCAAAAGATCGAAATACGCGACTACATAAACTGGGCTAAAAGGCATTTCAGAAAGAAAAATGTAACTTTAGATGAAGAAATTATCGTCAATATAGTCGAGCGCTGCGATTTCCAACCCATGTATATTCAACAATTTCTATTCGACCTGTGGCGCTCGGACATCACCGATTTGGCGATGCTTGAAGACATCGAAAAATCGATCATCTCAATCCAGAAAAACCAGTATATCGTTTTGTGGGATTTATTGACCCAGAACCAGAAAAAAGCACTGCGTTTGATTGCCGAAACCGACGGCGAGGGTATCTATAGAGCTGAACGATTGCAACAGGGCGGATTCAACTCAGGTTCGGTCTTGCAAAGGGCGCTTTCATCATTGAAGGAAAAGGAAATATTATCCAAAAATGGCAAATATCAGTTTCAAGATGCCATGCTTAAAAAATGGATTCAGCGTTTATCTTGATACGCCTCGGTTCCTAGGGAACATTCTAAAGATTTTAAGTTTGAAGAATTAACAAATTTTAACATGCATAAATTCCTATAGAAATGCATTTTTTTCTGAATGTCCCTTTTGGCCTTCCGAATGGTGCCGTTCATGGCACTTGACACACCCGGATAATTCGGCCTATACTCCCTGTTGTCGAGCGATCAACCGGCATATATTCCGCGTGATCCTCGATCACACCGCCTGCCTTGGCACGTGGAAGTCACGGTACCTCCGAGGAGAAAATATGCGCATTTTGTGGTTGGCATTCTGCTCGCTGGCCCTGCTTACGAGCCCTTGCCTTGCTCAGGACAATCTTGACTTAGTGTACTACGGTCCGATCAACGTCGACGAAAAGGATAGCACCGCCTCCACCGTGCTCCAACTCCGTAATCCGAACCCGAAGCCACTGAAATTCACCCTTGTCATCGGGGATTTTCGCAGCCTGAATACGGACAGGAAGCTGCGTTCCCGGGTCAAGTTCCATGATTTCGATGGAAAGCCGGCCGGGCCGGTACTGGGCGGTGAGGCGCCGGCCGACGAGTCGATCTCAGTACGCGTCGACTTCGCCCACCTGACGGAGGCCGGCCTGTCCCAGGCCGAGCTTTACTGCAACGGCCAACAGATCCATGTCCTGACGGCGTTCAGGGAAGTGCGTCTGCCGTTCAAGGTTAGCTTGGTCGGCAATCCGTCGGAGAAACCCAAGCTCTCCTTCGTCAGGGGACAGCCGCGCGATCTCTACATCGAGAACGACTCTGCGATGACGTACCCGATTGTCTGGGAACTGACGGTCAAGGACCGGACGGTCTCCGGCGAAGCGGTCATTCAGGCCAGCGGGGTGACGAGGATTCGAGTTCAACCTGACGCCATCTGGTTCTCGGATTTTCGGAGTTTGTTTCGAGACGAATCGGCTCAGGCCAGCTTGATCGTGCGCTACCGGCCTCACGAGACTCAGATCGAGAGCAACTCGATCTCCAAACGGATTCCGATTGAAGCGCAGTTGAGTCACGCCCCGCCCGGGCAACGCGATTTTTGGGCTAACGTGATTATCCTCTTCGTCCTGGCTCTCGGCGGCGGGACTTCGGTTTACATCAACGTTGACCTGGCCAACCGGTTGCGGAAAATCAAGTTGCAAAGGCGGCTTGATCAATTGGCGCGAACGATCGGCGAAATCGGCGGCTACCTGAGCTCAAAGCTCCGGGTGGTGTTGTTTTTGGAGCGGAAGCGCATCACCGAGATGCTGCCGGCGGGATTCCTGATTACCCCCGGCAAGGCCGCGGTGCTGGCGAGATGCAGCACGGACACTGACTTGCTTGCGGTTCGCGTCGAACTGTCGGAGCAGATCTCGGATTCTCGCTCGCGACAGGCCAAGTTGCTGGAAAAGCCTGATTCCGTACCTTCTTTAATGGATCGCATCGATAGCGACCTTGAGGAAGTCGAAACGATAATCGGAAAATCAACCTTGACACCGGCTGAAAAAAAGAAGGCGGAGGCCCTGATCGGCAGCGCAACGGGCATTCTCGACGATTCCGGCAAGCCCGACAACAACTTGGAAAAAGAACTGGAGCAGCGTGCCCAGAGCGTTCAGGCGAAGTTCGCCACCGGAACAACAAAGAGTGACCCTATTTGCACGGCGATCGAGCAGGCAGCGCCGATTCCGTTCCGTTATCTGGTTCCTGCAATCGTCAAGCTGGGCTCCCAGGCGGACCGGGACACGAACCTGCGCAAGCTGGAAGTCATCTATGCTTTGATCGAAATGCAATGTCAGCCCGATGCGGAGATGATCGAATACCTCCAACGCCAGGATATCGGCGGCCTGCGCTCCGCCGAGTTGCATCTGCGGCAGCTCAGGGAGGGAATA
>Ga0049119_1000442_pt1 | contig 10891 bp, 9 predicted proteins | sample WorMetLIZAISLAND_2_FD_57363 | JGI IMG/M metagenome (GOLD analysis project Ga0049119, IMG submission 57363) | Marine gutless worms symbiont microbial communities from Max Planck institute for Marine Microbiology, Germany - Olavius geniculatus... | ecosystem: Host-associated > Annelida > Digestive...
TTTAATAGTTCTATTAACGACAAAAAGGTCCATTGGTTCCGGATTGGTGCTGTTATTTTAGCTTTTATCGATATTTACTTCGTTACTTCTTCTTCCGTCACGCTGGGGATGACGTTTGATAATGAGACGCATCAAACCCAGCATCAAAGGCTTGCTTCATCAATAGGCGCCGGCAAATTAATCAACAACCACGAAGGCTTTGAAAATAAAATTGAAACCGGCAATTTGACAAATATCGGTGGGGATCAGGGGAGTAAATTTTTTCGGACATATGTCAGTCGACACGACACGCCTTTCAGTGCCCCACGAGATACGGCGCTGCTGAATTATCTCGGATTTAATCGAACAATATTGTATGGTCTATTTCTGGTGGACGGATACAGCCCTATGGTTCTCAAAAGGCATGTCGAACTGACGCAATATGTCGGAGAAAAATCCGTACATCGATTAATGCAATTATTCAATACCAAGTATTATATTAAGGTTGGTTCTAAAACAGCCATTAGTTTAATTGAGCAAAGTCTGCGCAGAGCCATGCTTGTAGGGAATGTTCAGTTTGAATCTGACTCGCAGAAAGTACTTGAAACTATAGCTGATCCATATTTTGATCCGCTCAATACAATTGTCGTTGAAGCCGAAGGCAATTACGATTCGACTTCTATCACGCCACAGGGCCACTTAGATACCTCTATGGATACGGTAACACTAAATTACTACAGTCCCAATTCGTTTGAGTGCGAAACCTATACCGAAAAGCCTAAGTTTTTATTCGTCGGAGATACCTATTATCCAGGTTGGCAGGCTTACATTGATGGTAAAAAGACTCGAATTTTTAGAGCGAATTACAACTCCCGAGCCATCCAGGTTCCAAGTGGACGTCATACGGTTACATTTCTATTCAAACCATTGTCCCTCAAAATTGGCGCCGGTGTTTCAATTTTATCCTTGATCCTTATTGGGTGTATCCTGCTAATCACCTATCGGTTCGATTCAATAAAAAAACAATTTAGGCGCAAATAAGTATTCTGAATCCTATATATTTCGTCCTAAAAAGCATGGTTTTCGGGACTTGGATTATTTTCTGTCACAATTCATTATCATTCAGTTTTTTTGGCAAATCGCATAATTTGAAAGTCCCGGCAACTTTATTCCGATTTTCTGAGCAAAGTGACTGAGTACAAAGTCAAAAAAATAGTGTCTCTTTGATGATTTTGTCCAGGAAGCCTTTGGATTTCCAGGCACCGCCGCCTTTTTCCTGCTTCAACCCGGAAAGGGCTGCTCTCTCGGTAAAGCACTTCAACAACCTGGGAAACAACAACAAGCTGAAAAAGTAGCCGGCCCTTTGAACATTCAGTCCCGCTTTCGCCAAACACCTCTTCAGCTGTGAATTGTTATAGCGCCGGTAATGTTTCAGATATACATCATGCTGGGTAAACATTGACTGAAAGGCGGGGGCTGTTACCAGAAACACGGTATTGTTGCCGACCAGTTTTTGCTGCCCCAAGTGATTTAAAAAGCCGATGTCGTCCTTAATGTGTTCGATGACATCAAGCAGCAAGACAAGATCGGCTGATGCGGGATTTTCGGCTTGCGCACCTTCAAGGGAGTCATAAACATAGATTGGACGGCTTTGGTATTTTTCTCTTAACTGCGAAATAATTTCCGGGGTAAAGGCGATATCAACCGCCACAAATTCTGCTTGAGGGATTCGTTCGGAAAGTCGGTCAATGAGAAATGTGTCGCCACAACCGATGTCTAATATTCGGTATTTATGCTTGTTCAGATTTGGAAATATTTGTTGGACAAGTACAAAAACCACCTCTAGCCTAGCAAGTTCCCACGGATGGCGGTCTTTAAGATTAAGTGCGTCATTTTGAATCTCAACTAAATCCATAGGACTCGCTTTAACAATGAAAAACCCGATATACAACGGTTTTTCATAATGAACAGTTTTTGGGTCCTAAATCTGGGCAGTTGAAAAACTGCCAATATCATGGATACTATTGAAAACAAACTAAACGGCAAGAAATATATGGCTTTTTTGGCAGTTGTTAAAGGGAATTCAAAAATTTTAAAAACACCTCCTAACAGCAAAAATGGAAAATATACCAGGAACTCAATCCCACTCATGTTTTTGTAAAAAACATATAGCCTGTTTTTGATAGCTTGAGCAGCCAAGCGCAACCTGTTTTGCTTTAGAGCCATATTTCTATTGTGCAAATGGTATACTATCGAATTCCTGATCACACATATTTTCTGGCCGGCATTATGTATTCTCAGAGAAAGATCGGTATCTTCAGCGTACATCCAAAGCTGATCATCAAAGAGATAGCCTAAGTCTGAAATCGTTTTCCGACGGATAATAAAGGCACAACCTGAAAGCAGTCTGGTGTTATATAACGGCTTGCCGCTCAAAATGCGGTTTTTCCCATATCCATAAGGCGACAGGTCACACACATAAAGGGATATCGGAGGTGATTTCAGGTCTATCGTGTCAATATTTGGCGGGTCCGGTGTAATAATATTCGGATTGCAGGCCGCCAGCGTCCGGTCGTCAAGCATGGCCTTTACCAGCGATGCTAAAAATTCAGGGTGACAGACCGTATCCTGGTTGATAAAAACGAGAAGATCATGCCTGGCATGCAGCAGCCCCTGATTATTGCCGGCGGCAAAGCCAATATTTTTTTTGAGCCGCACCAGTTTGGCGCCGGGATGGTTCCGCTGGACAATGCCCGGTGTATCATCAATTGAGGCATTGTCCACAACGATTATCTCCACTAGATCGCACGGGTATGTTTGATCCGCTAACGATTTCAAAAGCTGTGATATATATTCCTCACCATTGAAGGTCAGGATAACCACGCTTACCGGGGGGGGGGTGCAATGGTCTTTTTTTGAATTCGAAGTCATATATAGAATAACTGCGGTATGTTTGAATTTAAGCGCGACGGGTACTGAAAAATGCGCTTGGCCCTGCTACCATTGATCCAATTTACTTGACTTAGCCCTCAGTCCTTTTGGCTCAGCCCTTGCGATGGCCTTTCTTCACGCTTCCTGACGCCCGACACCTGAAAACTAAGGGGTTTACCTCCACCAAGCCTTTATGATCGTCTTGGCAAAATAAAACCCATATTTCAAGTTTCTTCCTTTTTTGCTCTTGCCGAACTTCCTTTTTAGAATGGTTATGGGAACTTCCTTTACCCGCACCCCTTTTTTAACCGCCTCAATGATCAGTTCGCTGGTGTGATACTGGTCCTCGCGCAGGTCGATATCCTTGATCCGATCCATTTTAAAGGCCCTAAAGCCGCTGGACGGATCTGTCATGCGTTTGCCCAGCAGTGAACTGACAATTGCGCTGAAGATGTGTACTCCCGCCGCTCTGATGGGACTATCCTTTTCTCGGGATCCCAGAATTCGCGAGCCGATCACGACATCGTACTCATCTTTTATTATGGGTAAAACCAGCTTCTCAATATCCTCAGGCTGGTGCTGCCCGTCGGCGTCCATGGTAATGCAGATGTTTGCGCCGGAATTTCTAAGGATGTCGTATCCAAGACGCAAAGCAGCTCCCCCGCCGCGATTGATAACATTGGAAACTGTCAAATGTCCGTGGTGTTGAGCAATTTCCCTGGAGTCGTCATCACTGCCGTCATCCACCACCAGTACGCCAACCTCTTTACCATTGATGCTGTTCGGCAATTTGGGCAGCAGATATTTCAGATTATCGGCTTCATTGTACGCGGGTATTAACACCATGACGGCTTTAATATCTTCAGTAATCGATTCTAATTCGCCGGAGCCGATTTTGCGGACCAGTTTATCGAATTGAAGGCGAAAGTTTTCAACTTTTGAAATACTGTAAAAAGAGAAAAAAACGAGGATCAGGTTCGAAATAATCAGCAGCGCCAGAATTCGGCTGTATTGATATTCTTGCAGGGACAATAAATCGCGCAAAAAATTTACGACATTTGGATCAATTGTTACGGCGATCAGAGCAAGGTTGAATAAAGAAAAAAAGACAAAATTAAATCGCTTCCATTTCGGGCCTCGATAGAATAGAAATGTTGCGATTAGGCCCGCGATTCCTATGATGAGTCCGATTACTCTTAAACTTGACATTCTATTTTTCTCTTTGAAGCGTTGTTATTCTATCAGATAACTTTCAACAGTATGAATTTTTTGGAATCTGATATGGCTTTTAAGGACAGCTTCCCCTGCTGGTCTAATTTTTCGCAATTTCTGATAAACGGAAGCGGATAGTTCAGGCCGGTAAAATCATCAGTATCGACAACATGTCGGGTATCTATCATAATGAAATCAATATTATATTGTTTCAACAAACCATATAATTTATCCGGCGGTTGTTTTGCGAATAGATTAATAGGGGCATTTCTTAAGGTGGGAGACGGCCAGATTACCGGTTTGCGGGTAAACATAAGAAAATCGATGGCATGTATCACAAGTGTCCGGCCATCTGAGCTGTTATCTTCCTGAATAACAGCTGCAATATCCAGGAGTGCCACGGGGGCATTATATCTTTCCCGATAACTGGGCATTTTATAAGCGAAAAAGGCTGCAGTGACAAGCAATAATATAATCGTGGATCGTATTGCGATCTTGTTCGTGACCAATTGACGGAGCGCATAGCCGCACAAAAAAGTAATTAGAGGCAAAAGTGTAATCGTATGTCGTTGGTTGGTGATATGCCATACAACCATTACGCCTGCAAGATAAACGGTCATAAGAAAGAAATAATTCTGCGGGCGATCCTTCGCGCGGGTTCGTAGAAAATGGTACAGCGGTATCAAAATTGAAACGGTGATGATTGCACCATTGCCCGTATAGAAAAGATAAGCAAATTCCTTCAGGGCGGATTCAGAATCTCTAAATGACTTTACTGCATCTGTGGCCCACTCGGGCTTCGTTCCCAAAAATACGGATAAAAAACCAAACACTTCAACTCCGTTGTAAATGGCCCAGATTAAATAGGGTGTATAAACACCGACCGCGATCCCAATAACGTAGAGCATGAGCTTTACATCATTTTTATTTTTGAAAAAGAACCAGACCAGCAACAAAGAATAGAAGCCTAATACAGTTATTCCGACCTGTTTGCTTAACAACAATAGGCCGGTTGACAGGCCCGAGAGGATTGCATAATTTTTTTTCGACTTTTTTAATGCCACGGCCAAAAAAAAGAATGACAAAAATATCATTAACATCGAGAGCATTTCTGTCATAAAGCGAATTGAATTCACTGCGATGGTCGGTGATAAACTGATCAATAGACATGCAATTAAGGCGGCGCTGTTACTGTAATAATTGCGAATCAAGAAGTAAAATCCAGTTAAAAATAAGACTAAAAGAATTAGATTTGTGAACTTAAGGGCTGAAAATCCGGCGATCGACATGACAATAGCGCTGAGAATGTGAAAAAAAGGCGGGTATGAATACTCGACGTCGCCAAATACATCATCGGGCAACACGGCGGGAAGGCTTTTTGTTTTCTGGATGATCGAGGTGATATACGCGTGAACATTTTCATCGGCCCAAAAAAAGGTGTTTCCCAGCGATGAATGGAGTTTGAAAATATAGAAAATAAAATAAGCTACAGTCAGGAAGAGAATAACATAATCGATCACACTTTCAATTTTTATAACGTCCGTAAACGCTTTATTTTTGGATTTGGAACCCGTCTTTGATGATAATTTTGGTTTTGCATTTTTGGTTGCTTGTTTAGACATGTTGCTTCCAGTTTTGGTCGAAATAAATATTTAATTTGTGAGGGAAATTATCATACAATTATTTTTTGATAAACAATAAATTTTGTCACCTGGGAAGCCGGGGGATTCTAAGCTGGAAGGCTGGATTAAGTTTCTTGACTTGGTTTCCAAAAGATTTTATGAGTCAAGGTTCAGAGGTTTAAGGGTTCAAAGTTTCAGGGGTTCAGATGTCAAGGATCACTGGTTCAGAGGTTCAAGGGTTCAGGGGTTCAGATGTCAAGGATCACTGGTTCAGAGGTTCAAGGGTTTAAAGGCTCAGGGCTTAATGATATGCTGAAAGCTGGACCTATGATTTGCGAGTTTCGAGAAAAAACCCATGCCCAAAAAAAATAAAAAAGTGTCCCTTGCGAAAAAGCCTTTTTTGGTGTTGAGTCGCAGAGCCATTGCCGGCTGGTTGGTGGTTATTTTTTTTGTTTGCGGTTGGATGTTCGGCATCGGGGTCCTGGTGGGAAGGGGCACATCACCACTCAAAATCGATGTCAACGAGCTGCAAAAAAAATTGCAGATTGCCAGGGACAAATTATTGAAAAGGGAGCAGGAAGCTTCCCGCAGGAGATCGGATCCAGCTCAAGCCAAATCCGAGCTAGGTTTTGATGAGGTCCTGAAAAAAAATGAGGATGAAGCCGCAACGTTTGAGGTGCCGTCGCCGGCTTTAATCGAGCCGCCGGTGGACCCGACACCGCCTAAACCAACCACCAAGCCCAAAAAAGAAAGTAAAAAGCGGCTGACCAAAACCCACAAAAAGATCACCGAACACGCCGCAGTCCTCGATACAGAGCCGGTCGAGATATCCAAGCCGCGGCCGGCGACTCCAGCCAGCCGGGCCCCAATGGCCGGCAAACCGTATACCGTCCAGGTGGCGTCGTTTAAAGCCGCCGAGGACGCCGATAAACTGGTGGTCGAGCTCCAGCGCAAAGGATTTTCAGCCTACCGGGCCATCGGCAAAGTACCCGGCAAAGGCATCTGGTACCGGGTCAGGGTTGGAGATTTCAGTAACAAGGCCGAGGCTGGAAAGATGCTGGCAAATTTAAGAAATAAAGGTTTGAAGCCGGTGTTGGTTGAGAAATAGGCCTTCGGGGTTCGGTATTCGGCGTTCGGTGTTCGGTGTTCGGCTCAAGGCATGGGGCGGAGGGTAAGAAGCTGAAAGCTCAAAGCTGAAAGCTCAAGGCTCAATGGGGTAATATGGTGAGCGCGAAGTGTGGAGAAAAAGGCAGGGGGCATGGGGCAACTCACCACGGACAACACACAACATACAACATACAACACGCAACATACAACACACAACGGACCAATTATTATGAAAATTACCAAAGACGATGTCTTATGTGTGGCGGATCTGGCGCGGTTGGATCTGGATGAAGAAGCCATAGAAAAGTTCGCCGGCCAGATCGGGGATATATTGGATTATATCGACAAGCTCAACGAGGTGGATACTGATGGGATCGAGCCTACGTCCCACGCGATCTCATTAACCAATGCCTTTCGTGAAGACGTTCCAAAAGAGCATCTGGACCGGGAACATGTGCTCGCCAATGCTCCCGAGAAGGAAGAAGGGAGTTTTGTGGTTCCTAAAGTAGTTGGCTGAAACCTTCAAAATCTCAAATAACAAATCACAAATAGCAAACAAATACCAATGACCGAAATTCAAAAATCCAAAACCGTATATGATCCTGTAGAAAAAACATTAATGATAAAATCCTCTCCTATGTTTTGGTCGATGGGTATTGGGATTTGAGATTTATTTGAAATTTGGTGCTTGATATTTGGAATTTGTTGAATAGATGCTCATCTAAGATATTAGTATTATAGGAGAAATATTTCGTGAAATTGTATGAACTAACAATAAGTGAGGCACATCGGCTGCTAAAAAATAGGGAAATATCGTCTATCGAGCTAACCCGGGCGGTGTTAGACCGAATTGCTGCGGTTGACGATAAAATTGATGCCTATATTACGGTGGCCGAGGAGATTGCCTTGCAGCAGGCCGAGAAGGCCAACGCCGTACTAACTAGCGGCAGCGGAACGCCGCTGACGGGCATACCGATAGGTATCAAAGACCTGATGTGCACCCGCGGCTTGACAACGACCTGCGGATCGAAAATTCTGCGCGATTTTGAGCCGCCTTATGATGCCACCGTAGTCCGAAAGTTGAAGGAAGCCCGCGCGGTAATTGTGGGCAAGCTTAACATGGATGAATTCGCCATGGGATCATCTACGGAAAATTCCGGAATTAAAATTACCCGCAATCCTTGGGATTCAAGCCGGATTCCCGGCGGTTCCAGCGGCGGTTCCGCGGCGGCCGTGTCTGCCGACATGTGCCTGGCAGCTCTGGGATCGGATACCGGCGGATCCATCCGGCAGCCGGCCTCGCATTGTAGCGTGGTAGGGCTCAAACCGACCTATGGCAGGGTGTCGCGTTTTGGTCTGGTGGCTTTCGCATCCTCGCTGGATCAGATCGGCCCTTTGACTAAAAATGTAACCGACTGCGCCCACATGATGAATGCAATCGCCGGATATGACCCTTCCGATTCCACGTCGGTCCCCCAGGATGTGCCTGATTATACCGCCGCCCTCAACGGGGATCTGCAGGGAGTGAAAATCGGCATCCCGCAGGAATTTAGTGCCACAGCGGGGTTGGATCCGTCGGTTTTGTCGGCTGTAAATAATGCCGTTGAAGTGCTGGAAAGCTTAGGCGCCGAACGGGTGTCTGTGACGCTGCCCCATACCGAATACGCGGTGGCAGTTTATTATGTCATTGCACCTTCGGAAGCCAGCTCCAACCTGGCCCGTTACGACGGCGTCAAATACGGGTTTCGCAATCCGGACCATGAGGACCTGATGAACATGTACCGCAGCACCCGGTCCCAGGGATTCGGCTTGGAGGTTCAGCGCCGGATCATTATCGGTACTTATTGCCTTTCGGCGGGATACTACGATGCCTACTACGGCAAAGCTTCCCAAGTCCGGACCCTGATTCGGCAGGATTTTACCAAGGCATTTGAAACCTGTGACGTTATCCTGTGCCCGGTGGCGCCCACGGCCGCTTTTAAAATCGGCGACAATGTCGATGACCCCCTGACCATGTATTTATCGGACATTTTCACCCTATCGGCCAATCTGGCCGGCATCCCGGGCATGTCGGTGCCTTGCGGGTTTTCGGCAGAAGGCCTGCCGGTCGGATTACAGATCATGGGGAGCCCTTTTAATGAAGAAATGCTTTTGAAGGTTGCCTACGGGTTTGAGCAGGCGACGGAGTTTCATCAGAAAAAGCCGAAGTTATAATGGGATTGAGGGATTGAGGAATTGAGGGATTGAGGAATTTAGGAATTATGGGTATTGCGTTTGTCTCAATCTTCAATAGGCGCAAATCGAGCTGGATTAAGTTTGAAATATATGGAAAGTATAAATCTAACAAGGGATATTAATCATGGCTACTATTCAACCTGAAGGCGAGAATTTGAGGAAGGCGGTTAAGTGGATATCGGACGAGCGCCAATACGGTCCGGAAAAAAAGCCCGCCCAATTAGTCGAAGAGGCTTGTTTTAAATTCAATTTGTCGCCGGCGGATGCTGAATATTTGGCGAAGTTTGTGAAACAAAGCCAATAGATAGCCCATGGTGGTGGCAGACACGATGTCAAACTGATATTTGACGCGTTTAGTGTTCGGTGCCTTAACGCATATTTGAATTCCATATGAGTTGGTTGACTGGCTGAACTGCTATACCAAACACCAAACACCAAACATCTAACACAAAATACCAACCACAAAATACCAAATACGAAATACCAACCCCATGTCAAAAATAAAAATTTTACCTGAGATTCTATCCAACAAAATTGCTGCCGGTGAGGTGGTGGAGCGGCCGGCCTCGGTGGTCAAGGAACTGGTGGAGAATTCGCTGGATGCGGGCAGCACCCGCATAATGGTTGACATTGCCCAGGGCGGACGTTCGTTGATCCGGATTTCCGACAACGGCAGCGGTATGAACCGCGACGACGCCCTGCTGGCGCTCGAGCGTTATGCCACCAGTAAAATATATACTGACCAGGATCTGTTTTCCATCAATACCCTTGGCTTCAGAGGCGAGGCCCTGCCCAGCATTGCATCGGTTTCACGCTTCAGTCTGGTATCCCGTGAAGAATCTGCGGATGCCGGTACCGAGATTTTGGTGGACGGGGGCAAGATCAAGAATGTGATCGAAGTCGGGGCCCCGCAGGGGACCATGGTGACTGTTAAACAGCTTTTTTTCAACACACCGGCCAGGCGTAAATTTCTAAAAACCATCGGCACCGAAATGGGCCACATTGCAGATAAGATGGCAAGCATTGCCCTGGGTCATCCCGCGGTCCACTTCCGGCTGACGCACAATGAGAAAAATGTTAAAAACTGGCTGACGACGACCGAGCCCTTGGATCGAATTGTCGATGTCCTGGGAAACGAACTCAAAAATGACTTGCTTGCTATCAATTCTCAAACCAACGATATTTCCATTTCCGGCTGGATCGCCCCCCCCCGGGCGAACCGCCGCACGTCGCGTGCCATATTCATGTACGTCAACGGCCGCTTCGTGCGCGACCGGATTGTGCAGCACGCTCTATTCGAGGGCTACTCCCAGCGGCTGGTCAAAGGCCATTACCCGGTGGCCGTCATTTTTATCCGAGTACCGTTTGACGAGGTGGACGTCAACGTGCATCCCACTAAAAACGAGGTTCGGTTTGCCCGCCAGAGGGACGTTCACGAGGCCGTCCGACAAACGGTGGCACAAACTCTATACGAGAAGGACCGGCCCGGTTGGGAGGTGAAAGGCGCGGCCGATGAGGATAGGTTTGATGCAGCAAATCAGGTATCGGAAGGGACGCAGACGGAATTCGGAAATAAGGGATCGGCATTCGGCGTTCGGCCTTCGGCATTCGGCCAACCACAATCGGAGGGAGGGAAAAACCGGCTAGAGTTCGGAAGAAAGAATCTGGGATACGACAAAAAGAACGTGACAGAGGATTCCGAATGGCGACTGGTGTCAGATGATCAGCATCAGCAACCCAATGCCGAGCATTCAGTATCGATATCGGGTTCCGCACCCCATACCCCGCACCCCGCACCCCACAAC
>Ga0049119_1000445_pt1 | contig 10863 bp, 12 predicted proteins | sample WorMetLIZAISLAND_2_FD_57363 | JGI IMG/M metagenome (GOLD analysis project Ga0049119, IMG submission 57363) | Marine gutless worms symbiont microbial communities from Max Planck institute for Marine Microbiology, Germany - Olavius geniculatus... | ecosystem: Host-associated > Annelida > Digestive...
CACCCTATACCATATACCCTAAACCCTACACCCTATACCATATACCCTAAACCCTACACCATATACCCTACACCCTATACCTTATACCTACCATTCATCATCTTCGTCTTCCCATTGCTCATAAATTTTTCTGCGGCGTCGCAGATAACGGATAAAGCCGAAAAACGTCAGTACAGCCGCCAGGAAAAAAATGATGGCGTACAGGTGGCTGGCCAGAAAAATCAACCAGGAGGGCGTGCTTGCCAGATTCTCGAGCCATTCCGCTTCCAACTGTTCCAGTGAAATGCCCAGGCTGCCCGGCAGCGCTGTTTCGATCGTTTCGCCGTTTTTCAGATAATCCAGTATCTCCAGGATTGCCCGGGCACCATATTGCCGCTCGATGTAATTAATCACGCTCTTGCTTTGCTCGTAGGCCAGGATCAAGGATGCCTTGTTGTGGGGAAAGCGATCGGCCAATTTATTCAAAGGTATGATGCGACCGGCCATGACGGCGGCATCAAGCCCCGACCAGCCTTGATTGACAAATATTTCTCCGATACCGTCACTGGCCCACTGGCACACCCCCTCATCGAGCCATTTCGGAAGGTTCTCCCGTCTGATGTGGTGGTGCAGCAGTAGATGGCCCAGCTCGTGCTTCAAGGTCGTGCTGAGCGTAAAGGGATGGGTGTTCATTCTGGAATAGTCAATAACAATCAGGTCCTTATGGGGCACGGCAAAGGCAACAAACAGGCTGTTGCGGGTCAGCCTCCGGAAAGATGGGGTGTCTTTCACCAGGACCACCTGGGGCCTCGTATAGAGCTGCCAACCGAAAAATTCTTCCAGATCCAGTTTGAGCCCCGGGTATATTCGAACAACTTCGGCGGCGGCGCTGGCCAGCGGCTCCTCATAGACAACCACGACTTGCTCGGTTTCCAAGATCAGCGGCTGCGCCCCAGTTGCAGGTTGCAGAAGCAAAAAAGCGACGAAACCGATTACTATTGGCAGGTATTTTTTCATGTTTGATATCATAAATAATCCCGATCTAATTGGCCATGTTTATTTCGCAATAAGGCCATCTTGTTTCCTAAAGGTAAACATCATCAACCTGCTTATTCTTTTTTTCCGCTAGCGTTTCCGATAACTGTCTGAGTTTAAAAGTGATCAGGTAATTATCGATGGTTTTCACCGTTGATCCTAATTAAGGCATTATTAATTCTTGACAATTTTACTATAAATAAGTAGGAATCATTGTTGACCGTGATCAGTTTGGTGCAGCCGTATTCTTCATTTCAGTAACCCATAAAAATCTTTGTTCTGTTTCTTTTTGGATAACCTTTTCTATTGGCCCAACCTGTTTCTGTTGACTGCCGCCTTTCTGACTTGACGGAATGTTAAAAATGATCGTTGAAGCCGAAATAGGAAAAAGAATTCGTCAATATCGCCTGCAGAACAATTACACCTTGCAGGAACTGGCGGACAAAACCGGCTACTCCAAAGGTTATCTATCAAAGGTTGAAAAATCCGGCAAAGCCCCGCCGGTAGCAACCCTCAGCGTCATTGCCAGGGAACTGGGCGTCTCCGTCTCGGTGATTCTGGGCGAAGAAACCATGGAAGATTTCATCTGTGTGGTCAGGGAGGATGAACGAACGTTGATGGCCAAAACCGGCGAGGACTTCGGCTATGCCTATGAAGCCCTGGCCAATCCATACCCCAACAAGCACATGGAGCCGTTTATTCTGTCCTATCCTTCGGATGACGCGCTCAAGCATACATTTCAACACGACGGTGAAGAAATGCTGTTCGTGCTTCAGGGGCAAATGCGATTTAAGTATGGCCAAAGAGAAATCATCCTTGACAAAGGTGACTGCATATACTTTGATTCGAGCGTGGCTCATACTGGCGAACCGATAGGCGATCAGCCCTTGAAAACCCTAATTGTCCTTTATACCGGCAGTCCCAAAGGTCCGTCGAATTTGGAACAAATCAAACGCAGAATCATTAACACTCAACCAGACTAGAAGGGGGGAAAAATGAAATTTAGAACTTTTTTTTGCTATCTGCTTAGCCTTATTTTAGTCAGTTTTTTTGCAATCTCAGTTCAGGCTGCCGAACCGATCCGGATCGGCCACATTGACCCGTTTTCCGGCCCCATTGCTGCAGTCGGACTCGAAGGCCAGGATAACTACAAGCTTGCTATCGAACGCATCAACGCCCGGGGTGGGGTTCTCGGGGGACGAATGATAGAATATGTTCCACTTGACAATGCCATGAAAGCTGAAAAAACCACCCAGCAGGTGAAGAAGGCCGTCGACCTGGGCATTAGATTTATCACCCAGGGCATCGGATCAAGTCACGCATTAAATATAATCAAAACGCTAAACAAGCACAATAAACGCAATCCGGATCAATCGGTGGTTTTTTTCAATCATTCCGCTGTAACTCCGGCTTTTACCAATGAAATGTGCTCCTTCTGGCATTTTCGTACCGATGCCGATGTAGACATGAAAATAAGTGCGTTGGTGACGCAGCTCGGGAAAAATTCCAAAATTAAAAACTGTACATGCTGAATCAAAACTATGTTTACGGTAAAGCGGTTCAATCGGCCGTGATCCGGTATCTGAAAGAACGTGCCCCCCATGTCGAATTGGTCGGGGATGACCTGATGATTCCATTCGGAAAGGTCCAGGATTTCACGCCTTATGTGGCCAAGATCGCTTCTTCCAATGCCGATGCCGTGATCACCGGAAACTGGGGACCGGATTTTACTCGGTTTGTCATAGCGGTTGCCGGGGCAGGGCTCGATGTGGAATTTTATTCCATTTATGCCGGTATTCCAACTAACCTGAATGCTTACGGCGAAGAGGCCGGTATCAAACTCAAAATCAAACAGATTTCCGAAAGTCATGTCAATGATGAAGATCGACAGGAAGTTAAGGATTTTGCCGCGGCTAATCTCGAAAAATATGGACGAACCTGGTATGCCGATCGCTATCGCTTTACAATGGAAATGTTCGCTGCTGCGCTGAATAAAGCCGGTACCGATGATCCTGTGGCCGTTGCCTATGCACTGGAAGGAATGACAATGCCGGGACCGCATGGAGACAAAATCGTGATGCGGGCCGAAAATCATCAGGTTGCCATGCCGATGGCTGTCAGTGAGATCGATCCCAATGCGCCGATCAAGTTTGTCTATAATAACAAACCTTTCGGCATCGGTTGGAAAACGGCCGGATGGGTTTCAACAGCGGAAAATACCCTGCCGACGACCTGCCAGATGAAGCGTCCGCCTAAACCATAAAAAAAATGGATCATAGTGGCCCGTGATCAACCTGATCGCGGGCCTTGTTCTGTGACACCGTTTAGATTATCGATGATCTGGCCCCATGAACCAAGCTCTCACTAGTGGATGATATCGCATGAACGCACTAATCTTTTCCATATTTAATGGTACGCTTTACGGCTTGCTGCTTTTTATGCTATCCAGCGGGCTTACCCTGATTTTCAGCATGATGGGGGTTCTCAATCTGGCCCATTCCAGTTTGTTCATGCTGGGCGCGTACTTTGCTTATACGATCTCAAAATATGTTGGTTTCTGGCCGGCGCTTATATTTGCCCCGCTGGGCGTCGGAGTTATCGGTGTGCTAATCGAGCGTTATGGACTCCGGGCTGTTCATAAATTTGGCCACGTGGCGGAGTTGCTGTTTACGTTCGGTCTTTTTTATGTATTTGAAGACATCGTTCAGATGGTGTGGGGCAAAGCACCGGTTCGGTATAAAATTCCGGACAGCCTGGATTTTATCCTCTTTACCTGGTTAGGTTTGGGATATTCCGCTTATCGAGTCTTTACGGTCCTGGTATCCCTGGGAATCATGGTTGCGCTTTACTGGCTGATTGCCCGCACCCGAGTCGGCCTCATCATTCAGGGCGCTTTGACTCATCCCAATATGGTTGCCGCGCTGGGCCACAATGTTCCATGGGTGTTTATGATGACCTTTGGATTTGGCAGTGCTCTGGCCGCGGTGGCCGGTGTGCTGGGAGGCAATGTGCTGGGAACTGAGCCGGCGATGGCGGCGCAGTTAGGCCCGATAATCTTTGTCGTCATCGTCCTCGGTGGACTGGGATCTTTAGGCGGCGCGGTCATTGCCTCTCTTGCAATCGGCATATTGACCAACATGGCTATTTCTTACGATATTTCATTTAAAACCTTTTTCGTGGCACTGGGCGTCAGTCCGGATACCGTGGGCATTGGCCAGGATCTAATTAATATGACCAGTGGCTCGATTGCTCCGATCCTGCCCTATCTTTTGCTGGTATTGATGCTCATTTTTCGGCCGCGAGGATTATTTGGAACCCGTGACGCATGATACAGCTGCTTAAAAAAAATAGTATCTGGCTATTTGCAGGATTAATCATTCTTGTCTTGCCCATGGTATTTACTTCCGGATTTAACATATCATTAATGGGATTGATGGGCATTATGATTATTTTTGCCTTATCTTATAACATGCTGCTGGGCCAGGGCGGTATGCTTTCCTTCGGACACGCAGTATATTTTGGCCTGGCCGGTTATTTTACCATTCATTTATTAAACCTGATGATGGATGGGGCACTCGGCTATTTCCCGGTCAGCCTGCTGCCTCTATTCGGAGGCGTGGTCGGGCTATTTTTCGGCGTCTTGATCGGCTTTGTTTCCACCCGCAGAGCCGGCACCATTTTCGCCTTGATATCCTTGGGCTTTGTTGAAATGATGACGGCCCTGACCTTCATTCTGATCACTTTTTTTAACGGTGAAGAGGGAATTCAAGGGGATCGCTGGGTCGGCCCTGAGCCTCTGGGAATTACCTACGGACCGGGTATTCAGGTCTATTATCTCATCGGCGTCTGGTGCCTGATAGCCATGATCGCCATGTATGCAATTACCAAAACGCCCTTCGGCCGAATGTCCAATGCGGTGCGGGACAACCCGGAGCGAGCGCAATTTGTCGGCTACAACACCCAACGCGTGCGCTGGTTGGCGTTTTCGCTATCCTCTTTTTTTGCCGGACTGGCGGGCGCCTTATTCGCCCTGCACTTCGAGCACGTCGGCTATGAGGCCGCCGGCCTGGAACTCTCAGGCGAAATTTTATTTGCAACCTATATGGGCGGCATGTCTCACTTTTTAGGACCGATTCTCGGGGCGATCCTGTTTACCTTTCTAAAAGGGATATTAAGCGATCTGAGCTCGGTTTGGTACCTGTATTTCGGAGCTGTTTTTCTCTTGACGGTTTTGTACGCACCGACGGGGCTTGCCGGGCTAATACTGCGCCATGAACCGGTTTGGAAAACCGACTTCCGACTGCTGGGTAAAATGGTGCTTCCTTATCTGAGTGCGCTGATCTCTCTTATAATCGCAGCCGGCGGGATCATTGGTCTCATAGAAATGATCCATTTCGCCGTTGACGAGTACAGCCAGGGGGCCATTGTCGGCATCTACGGATTGGCAGTAGATACCACGAACATTATATGGTGGCTGGCATTTGTTGCCACCGCCATAATCGGTATCGGTCTCTGCAAAATTAGTTTTCCAATTGTCACCCGAAATTGGGACGATGTCATGGATACTGTAAAAGAAAGAATGTTACGATGACAGTTGCACTGGAACTAATCGGGATACGCAAAAGTTTCGGACCGACTGAAATTATACGCGGAGTCGATCTTCAAATTAAAACAGGGGAACTGCACGCCATCATCGGCCCGAATGGGGCCGGCAAATCGACTTTGTATAACCTGATCAGCGGTATGTATGAAGTCAATGACGGATCCATCATATTGAATGGCAATAATATAACCAATAAAAAACCATATGAAATCAATAGGATGGGCTTGAGCAGAAGTTTTCAGGTGACTAATATTTTCCCCAAAATGAGTGTGTTCGAGAACGTGCGCAACGGATTACTATACCACAGCGGATGTAAATATTCTTTCTGGCACTTTGTCGATCGGAGAAAAGATGTTACTAAACGGACCACTGAAATTCTGCAAAGTATTGGCTTGGAAAACAAGCACGATGTACCGGTGATGCTACTTTCCTATGCAGATCAACGCGCCCTGGAGATCGGAATTGCCATAGCAGGCGGCGCCGATGTGATCCTGCTGGATGAACCCACATCGGGCATGAGCCATAGCGAGACGGAAAGAGCGGTAGAACTGATTCGGTCCATATCCCAAGATAAAACCGTGGTGGTGGTCGAACACGACATGGGGGTGGTCTTTGATCTGGCAGAGCGAATATCGGTGCTGGTATATGGCGAAATTATTGCATCGGATATCCCGGAAAATATTCGAAATAACCGACAGGTTCAGGAAGCTTATCTCGGAGCGGAAAGCACGAATAGCAGCAATCTTAGTTGAAAATTGAAGATTGGTCCGCTGAAGGCGGAGTGGATGTCGCTTGGCTCTTTTATTTTGTATATAATCATGAGGCTATGAAATTCGAAAAATGCTTGAAATCAACAATCTACACGCCTATTACGACAAAAGCCACATTATTCAGGGAATTTCATTTTCGGTTGCAGAAGGGGAAATCGTCAGTTTGCTGGGCCGCAACGGTGTCGGGCGCTCCACCTCGATCAAGGCGATCATGGGAGAGGTTGAACACACCGGATCAATCAAATTCAAGGGAGAAGAAATCAGCGAACTGCCCACCCATGAAATCGCTCGCCGCGGCCTGGGATATGTACCTGAGAATCGCGATATCTTCCCAACCATGACGACGTTGAACAACCTGCTATTGGGACAAAAAAAAGGGGGCAATCCGGTCGCTGGTCCCTGGAGGACATGTACGAAATGTTCCCGAACCTGGGTGAAAGAAGCCACGTGGATGCCGGGCTGTTGTCCGGAGGTGAACAGCAGATGCTGACCATCTGCCGCACCCTCATGGGAGATCCGGATTTAGTCATGATCGATGAACCGACCGAAGGATTGGCCCCTAAATTGGTGGAACAAGTTGCAACCCTGCTCGAGGAAATTGCCAGCCGCGGATTGTCCATCCTGCTGGTCGAACAGAAACTGGCTATCGCCATGGAGATTTCCAATCGAGTGATCGTAATGGGCCACGGACAATTGGTCTTTGAGGGCACGCCCGACGAGCTGCGTGCAAACGACAAAATCCGACAGGAGTGGCTGGAAGTGTAGCAGAGCTATTGAAGTTCTAAGATTCAAGATTGAAGATTTGAGGAATTCTATCTTTTTTGTTACGAGAGGCTGCGACTCAATATTAAATATTTTGCTCATCAATTTATCATTCCTGCGAACGCGGGAATTCAGTAAATTCGGGACATGGGCCTGATTCGGGGTCTGTCGCAGCAGCCGGAATCATATAATGGAATCTCTGGTCAACAGCCAAAGTTTTCGCCTTAGTGAGGACAAGATTGAGATAGGATAGACCCGCCGAAGGCGAACCACAAATCTTCAATCTTCAATCTTCAATTTTAATTCCTTTCGCTAATCATCCAAAGGGCCATCCAATTCTCAAATTTTGTTTTTAACGTATTAATTAACTTAACACAATATGGAGGTGCTTCTAAAATGTACGGTTTAATGCAAGACAGTCCCCTGTTAATTTCATCTTTAATCGAATTTGCCGCTTTGAACCACGGCGATGAGGAAATCGTGTCGCGCACCGTTGAAGGACCGATTCACCGGTACACCTACAAGGATTGCGTCGTTCGTTCCCGCCAATTGGCCAAAGCCCTCGAAAAGCTGGGCATCGAGCAAAGCGATCGGCTCGCCACCCTGGCCTGGAACGGCTACCGGCATGTGGAAATATATTACGGCGTTTCAGGGATGGGCGCCATTTGCCACACTATCAATCCACGCCTGTTTCCCGAACAGATCGCCTATATCGTCAACCATGCCGAAGACAAATACATTTTTATGGATCTGACGTTTGTTCCCCTGATCGAAGCCATCGTCGAACACATCCCCAATGTCAAAGGCTTTGTCATCATGACCGACGAAGCCAACATGCCCGATACCAAATTGTTCAATGTCATCTGCTACGAAAACCTGTTGGCCACGGCCGATGACGACTATAAATGGCCGGTATTCGATGAACGCACCGCCTCCTCCCTGTGCTACACCTCCGGCACCACCGGCAACCCGAAAGGGGTTTTGTTCAGCAACCGCTCCACTATCCTGCACAGCTACGCGGTCTGCACGCTGGACGGCCTGGGACTTTCCAACGCCGAAACGATTCTGCCGGTGGTTCCCATGTTTCACGTCAACGCCTGGGGCATTCCCTATGCCGCCGCCATGAGCGGGGCCAAAATGGTCATGCCCGGTGCCCGCATGGACGACGAAGCGCTTTATGAACTCATGGAAAGCGAGCAGGTTACCCTCTCGGCCGGTGTGCCGACTATCTGGATGATGCTGCTCGGATATATGAAAGAAAACGACAAAAAGTTTTCTTCCATGCAGCGTACGGTCATCGGCGGTGCGGCCGCCCCCCGGGCCATGATTGAAACCTTTGAAAAGGATTACAATGTCAACGTCCTGCACGCCTGGGGCATGACGGAAATGAGTCCCCTGGGAACTGCCTGCAACCTGAAAAAGAAGCACCGGGAATATACCATCGATCAAAAAATCGACCTGTCACTCAAGCAGGGCCGGGCCATTTACGGCGTCGATATGAAAATTGTGGATGCGGCCGGCAACGATCTGCCCTGGGACGGCGTGGCCTTCGGCAATCTGCTTGTGCGGGGTCCCTGGATTACCGCCGGCTACTTCAAAGGCGAAGGCGGCGATGCGGTGGTGGATGAAGACAACTGGTTTGACACCGGTGATGTGGCCACCATCGACCCGGACGGCTATATGCAGATAACCGATCGCTCCAAGGATGTCATCAAGTCCGGCGGCGAGTGGATATCTTCGATTGACGTGGAAAACGAAGCGGTCGGCTGCCCGGGCATTGCCGAAGCCGCCGTCATCGCGGTCACGCACCCCAAGTGGGATGAACGCCCTCTGCTGGTGGCGGTCAAAGAAGAAGGCGCCGAGGTGACCAAAGAGGCGGTTATCGAACATCTGAAGGGCGCCCTGGCCAAATGGCAGCTGCCCGACGATGTCATTTTTGTCGACGAATTGCCGCACACCGCGACCGGCAAGATTCAAAAGATGAAATTGCGCAGCGAGTACAAGGATTACAAGCTGCCGACCATATAAAAATTGGAGTACTGGAGTTTTGGAGTGGTGGAGTGATGGAATGACCCCACAGCTTATTGAAAATGTAGCGGCGGGATTATGCCACACCGGAAAATTAAATATTATCGGTGCAGGTTTGTTGGTCTTGCTCCAGTGATTTTATCCACTTATTTGCCTTGTATGTAGGTTGGGTTGAGATCCGATCACAGGATGGCGGGTTTCGTTCCTCTACCCAACCTACAAGATTATTTTCCATTGTTGGTTCAACCATAAGGTCGAAACCCAACGCAGCTACCTCGATCCAATATCCACCATCCTCGGATATGTACCGAGGCATATAAAATTACGCGTTGCGGTCACTCGCGGTCTTGTAAAATTCTATCACCTTCGCATTATATTGACCGGCTTGCTCGATCATTACGCAGTGCCGCCCGCCAGGATAGACCACCAGTTCGGCTTCGGGTATCAGCTCTTTTAAGATATGGGAATTTTCGGGCGGAACCAGGGGATCGTCATCGCCGGTTATGATCAGAGTCGGAACCGTTAGACGGCTGAGCCGGTCGACAGTGTCATGCCGCAGGCAGGCGTCAAATTGCCGTTCAAATGCATCTGCCGGCTGGTAATAACGCAGGGAAATTTCGGTGAATTCTTCGATCATGGCGGGATTTTGTGCGACAAATTCATCGGAGAAATAAATATCCATATCCTTGTGTAATATGTCTGCGGGCTGCAAGCCGGCATTGTCCGCGAATTTTTGTAACCGATCGGGCGCCATTAGAACCGACCGCTCACCGCCGGGACCGGTGCTCGACAAAATCAGGCTTTTGACTTTGGCGGGATAATTCAAGGCCAGTTCCTGGGCGATATAGCCGCCCATTGAAAATCCAAGGACATGAGCTCTCGGCAGATCGAGAGCATCCATAAGCCCCGCGGTATCGTCGGCAAACAGTCGCATGGAGTATTTCATTACCGGCTTATCCGACCGACCGACCCCGCGGTTGTCGAAAACGATGACCTGGAAGTGCGGCGCCAAGTCTGGAATCTGACGATACCACCACTCCGCATTGCGCCGCAATCCCATGATCAGTAGCAGCGGATCGCCCTGTCCGTGGATTTCGTAATAGATATTGCAGTCATTGATCTTGACACTGGGCATAATTTACCTCACCTATTGATCATCAATTTAACCCTTAACTTGAGGGGACGGCGTAGGACTTCTTTATATTTTCAAATGAGAGTTACGGACTGCTGAGTTGGATCGTCATTCGTCATTCGTCATTTCATGAATTATCATAAATGCACGGCCCCCGGCTAAAGGCAACCGGTCTGATCAGATAAGAAACTGTTGTGATTCGGTTCCAAAATCGGCCGATGTTGGGTTTCGCAATCCGTTTCATGATGATGCCGAAAAAAGGTAGGTTGGGTAGAGTGCAACGAAACCCAACAAAGCCCGGACTTGGCTCAACCCAACCTACAATGGCAACGTAGCCTAAGACGCAATCAATTCCAGCTTTTGAAATGTTGTTTCACACGAGCGCTGCCTCCGGCCAAAAAAACGGCCAGTCTGATCAAAGAAAAGAAATTAATGAACGTCGAACATCGAACGTCCAACATCGAACATCGAATAATGTGTCCTGTCTAGTTTAAAACGACTGAGCAAAGCGAATCCACCATTCGTCAATCGACATTCGACATTCGTCATTCCAA
>Ga0049119_1000448_pt1 | contig 10772 bp, 8 predicted proteins | sample WorMetLIZAISLAND_2_FD_57363 | JGI IMG/M metagenome (GOLD analysis project Ga0049119, IMG submission 57363) | Marine gutless worms symbiont microbial communities from Max Planck institute for Marine Microbiology, Germany - Olavius geniculatus... | ecosystem: Host-associated > Annelida > Digestive...
GAAATAGAAGTGCTGGACACATTTAAGGATCCCACCGGGTTGATTATTCACCAAGGCAACGTTGTCGCCGGTCCTGTCAGCCAGGGCCAGGCGGTTACCCTGCAGGTGGACGGTGACCGGCGCCGGGCGACCGAGCTGAATCACACGGCGACTCATATCCTGCATGCGGTGTTGCGAACGGTCCTGGGAGAGCATGTCAAACAGGCCGGCTCGCTGGTGGCCCCCGACCGGCTGCGCTTCGATTTTAGTCATTTTTCCCAGGTCAACGCCGCTGACCTGGATACCATTGAAAGACTTGTCAATCAGCAGATCCGTGAAAACCTCCCGACCAGCACGCGGGAAATGGATGCCGAAGATGCCTTTAAATCCGGCGCCACGGCCCTATTTGAAGAGAAGTACGGCGACCGGGTGCGCGTCGTTTCCCTGGCCGATTTCAGCCGGGAGCTTTGCGGTGGGACGCATACCGGACAAACCGGCAATATTGGGCTTTTTAAAGTTATCAGCGAGTCCAGCATTGCCTCCGGCGTCCGAAGAATCGAGGCCCTGACCGGGGAGACGGCCCTGGATAACATTCAGCAGACCAACAAAATTCTGCAGGAGACCGCCCACCTGATAAAAGACAATGCGCCGGCCATCCCCGGGCGGGTAAAAAAGATGCTGTCGGAGATCAAATCCTATGAGAAAGAAGTTGATCAGCTCAAGACAAAATTGGCCTCCGACACCGGAGGGGATTCACCCGAAGCCGCACAGACCATCAACGGCGTCAAGGTGATGGTAAAGAGCGTCGCGGTTGACACGCCGGCCGCTCTGAGAAATTTGGCCGATCAGTTCAAAGATAAGCTCAAGTCGGGCATTGTCATTCTGGGCAGCAAGGCGGGATCCAAAGCCATGTTGATTGCCGTGGTTACGAAAGACCTCACCGACCGTTATCATGCCGGCAATATCGTCAAGGAAATTGCAGAGGTGGTCGGGGGCCGCGGCGGCGGTCGACCGGACATGGCCCAGGCCGGCGGAAATCAGCCGGAGAACCTGGCCCAGGCGCTGGACAAGGCGTATGACGTGGTCGGGCGAATGAATAATGAAAAATAAATAATGAATAATTAAGGAATTCTGTCGTTTTAATCATTTATGAAATCCGTCGCCTTCTTGGAACAGCAAAGAACCTAGCAATGTTCTTTCTCCCAACATAGATAAACCAGTGTGAGCCACAAAGGCACTAAGACACCAAGAAAAAAAATTTTTATACTAATCTTCGTGCCTTGGTGTCTTCGTGGCGAAAATCTTTTAATTGATAAATCCCTCGCAAATCTGATGTAAATTCAATAGTTAGACTATAAGACTCCTTTGCTGACTAAAAAGATGGAGCGAAGCGACTTCCACCATTATTCATTCGACAGTATTCATTATTCATTTATTGTCAGCTGCTTTTCAAAACATCGATCATGGTAAACACCTGGCCGACGGCACCGGCAGCGACTTTTTCGGATAGATACCGCAGGGCGTCCAGGGTGCCGCGGCCATAAATTTCACGGCCATCGATGTTGTGGGTGAACTCGAAGCGGGCGGTCCGGTCTTCGGAGACCAGTGTATAGGTATGCCAGGCATGGCCATCCAAGTATTTTTCTTCGATGCCCCACTGAGCCTGCTGGATCTCGGGATATCTTACCTTGACGATTTGATCCTCTGAAAAAGGGATGCCCAGCCGATTGAAATAGGCGACCATGGCTTTGGCCGTGCCGCTGGTGTCGGCCTTGCCGCTTTGATGACTCTCTTTGATCTCCAGGGTATAACCTTCAAACAGGGCCGGAAAGTTGTCGGCCGCGTACTCCATCATGGCCTGAAATCCCACGATCTGTTTGGCCATATTGGGTGCAATGACAGCTGCAATAGAGGACGCCTTCACAGTTTCAACCAGCTTTTGGCGGTCCCCGCCCGTGGTGCCCATAACAAACGGCAAGCCGGATTGGCAGTAAAATTCGGCGTTGGAGTTGACCGCCGACGGGTGGGTAAAGTCCACACTCAGAAATTCTTCCTGCTCTGCTTTTATCCCGGCGATGCTAGATTCTCTATTCTCCGATTGGATAAGTTCCAGGGATAAGCCATCCAACCGGTACTCGGATTCCTGTATTTCGGGTCCCGTCAATGAAAAAGGCATTAACTCAAATCGCGAGTCCTGCAGAATATGCCGGGCCACGATTTGAGCCACATTGCCCGGCAGCCCGTTGACCATAACGTTGATGGGCTTCATGTTTTACCTCCGGTATCGTTGTTGGTTAACTGTTTGGTCGCAGAAAAACTGGTTCTTTGGGCCAGATTAGAGACAACTGGTATCAAAGAACAGATGACAGATGACAGAGGACAGAGGACAGAGGTCAGAAAACAGATGACAGATGACAGAGGACAGAGGACAGATGTCAGAAGACAGGTGACAGATGACAGAATTTATTTCTTCGATACTGCTAATTCAGTTTCGATAATTATACGCCTCTGATGGATTCGTTTTTTTACGATTCCGCAAGCAGGCTTCACCCCGACTCAGCTGAGCTCGTCGCATGCTTGGTCGATCGAATTCGGATACAACAGCTGACCGCGGCCCGGTGGGCACGGTGGCCCGCCCTACTTTCAACCTGTTCACATTAATTAATCTGCAATTTGTTCTCTATACCTCAGACTTCTGTTTTCTGTCCTTTGTTCCTCTCATCTATTTCGCGCATTTATTCATTTAAATCCGCAATCCGCAATCAAAATCCTCTGTCTTCCGTCTTCTGACATCTGTCCTCTGTCCTCTGTCATCTGTCCTCTGTCCTCTGTCTTCTGACCTCTGTCCTCTGTCATCTGTCATCTGTCTTCTGTCCTCTGTCTTCAGACAAACTTCCTGCTGATTTCTTCTACAACCCCGGACAGGCGTGGAAATTCATTATGATCGCTGGCGGCGAGATTCGTCCCGAGAGTGTTCAGCGCTGCCGGAATATATTGCTCGAATTGTTTTTTGCCTTTGACCCGGCTTAAATATCCGTATGCGCCCAGGATCTGCAGATTGCGGGTTAAGGTGCAGTATCGATAGCAGGTACGAAATCGGTCCGGATTTACGGCTGTCTTGGTTGACAGCGTCTGCAAGCAGTAGTCCAACAACTGGCTTTGCACGTGCTGCGGTAATTGCACGTAAGGGTCAATCAACAACGAGGCCAGATCATATTGCAGCGGGCCGATGCGCCCGCCCTGGAAATCGATAAAGAATATGGCGCTGCGCCTGATCATAATGTTGCGCGATTGTAAGTCCCGATGCATAAACCCTATCGTCGGATTCTCCAGTGCGCTGTCAGCCAGTAATCTAAATTCAGACTCCAATTCTTTGAATTGGATATTGTAGCCTAGATAACCTTTTAAAAATGCTTTCTGAAAATAGCGGCATTCATTTTCGAGGATCATGTTTTGATCGTAGGCCGGCGTCTGATAAGACCAGTTTCGGTCAAAATCTTTCACCCCTTGCCGGGACATTCCAATGAGGTGTTCGATAACCGACTGATACAAGCCGATGATCGCCTGGGGCGACCCCATCAATTTTACCGCCTGCTGCAGGTGTTCATCACCTAAATCCTCGAGAAAAACAAGGCCGCTGAAGGTATCATGGAAATGTATTTTGGGTACCGGCACCCCCTGGCGGTAAAGATGCTCACCGATTAAAACAAAAGAGTCGACCTCCGACGTCGATCGGGTTGGCCGGATGCCGTGGTCGACCATTATCATGGAACCCGGCCGGCTTTTCAAACGGTACCACTGCCTTTCAGAGCCGTCTCCTTTGAGCTTCAAGCGCTCCACCTTGGTGCTGCCGGCCCCGGGGTATACTTTTTCAAATGCCAGCGGCACCGACCGGTCCATCGCTGCCTGGCGGTAACTGGCGGGGGTCCCGATATCCTGCCAGTGACTTTTGGGAACGACCTCGGCCGCCAGTCTTTGACCCTGGGCCAGAATTTTTTTAAACGCATCGATGCTGCTGTAAGGCGTGCCGCCCGGGATGTAATCCAACACCAGCGGATCCAGTACCTGAATGCCGGTAAAGGTCAACAGGCTCAGATCTGTTCGGGTGTCATCATTGGCGGGCGAATTCGCAAAGCCCGTGACCCACTGGTTTTGGTCGACAATGACACTGTTAAATGTGGGATCATCACATAAAACCAGCGTGGCCGGCGGTCGATGGCGGCAATGCGCGGCGTAAACTTCAGCCAGATCTATATCGGCGACGATGTCGGCGTTGATGACCATGAAGGGTTGATCGTCCCAGAAATCAGACACGTTCTTGATGGCGCCGCCGGTGCCGAGTATCTCCGGCTCATACTGGGTATAAATATCGAGGCTGTAGTTTTGGTCGGCCACAAAAGCCTCGATTTGCCGATGCAAATGGTGGGTATTGATCATGACGGCCCGGCAGCCGGCTTGCTGCAATCGGCCGATGATCTCATCGAGCAGCGGACGTCCGGCTATGGAAAACAGGGGTTTGGGCGTGTGATTCGTAAAAGGCCGCAACCGGGTTCCGTATCCGGCCGCCAGTATCATGGCTTTCATCGTGGGAGGTTCCGGGTTTAAGGTTCAGAGGTTCAAGGTTCAGAGGTTCAAGGTTCAGAGGTTCCGGGTTATAGGTTCTAGGTTCAGAGGTTCAAAGTTCAAGGTTCAGCCCAGTCGCTATTTAGAAATCAGTCAGTCAAATCGAAATAGAAACCGTAAAAAAGCGAATGTCGAATATCGAATAATGAATATCGAATATTGAAGGATTGTTTTCTGTCTATTTTTAAAATGATTGAGCGAAGCGAAACCACCCTTCGACATTCGTTATTCGATATTCTGCGGTTCTGCAGTTCGCTTTCAAAATTAATCAATTTTCAGAGGTTGAACCTTTTACGGCCGCAGATGGCTCAAAGCTTTCTGAATAGATTCGGCGTAAGCTTCGATTTTTTTGGCATCGTCGGAGCCCTTGATGCCTTTGCTGGTAAAGAACTCAACGGCATTTTGATAGCTGACTTTGGACAGCGCCTCCTTGCGATCGATCTCTTTGCGCTTGAACATGCGATTGCCCCGGGCTGCAATTTTTTTGAGACGGTCTTTGGGTTTCGCTGTACTTCGAGGATTGCGCTTGTAGTAGCTGAGCACAATCCAGTATGACTCCAAATAGGTTTTAAGAAAAAGGGAAAAAAGGTTTAGGGTGCGCAGGGCGGCCGGCGTAATATCATAAGTGTCGGGCAGTGTTTTATGCGGCACGACGACCGCATTGTCGATGAAGACCTTGATGCTTTTGCGGACATTGAATTCCGGCCGGTTTTCGACATCGTTAGCGAACTCATACTTGAAGAAATCCTGCCAGAATTCATAGCCGGCATGCAGGTCGGAGGCTGAAAACCGGAAGGCATCCAGTTCCAGAATCGCCATGGCCGTATAGGCGGCCGGAATAAAAAATGCGATACAGTTATTTTTATAATATTCCAGATTCAACCGGCGGTTTTCATTGATGGCAAAATGCCGATCCACGGATTCTTTTTGTTTGCCCTTGGCAAACGGCTCAATGAACTTGCGCTGGCAGTACAGGTCGATAACCTGATCAAAAACCCGCCGGGGATCGGAAATCAGGGTGTCGGCCATTTTGACGTTTTGGGCGGTCAGATAATTCAGGTAGATTTCATTAACGGCCACCAGCTCGCTGTAAGAAAATTTGTCGGTTGAAAAGTTAAGCACAGCCCCTGCGACCACGGCATGCGGCGTGACAACCGTTACCCGATTGATGGCGTTGATGACCTGGTAGCCTAAATTCCGGATCAGCTGATTTTGCTCTTTGGATTTCATCTCCGTCAAAGGGCGATCGTATATGCGCTGCAATTTATTCAGGGAAATCGGTTCATGGAATTGGATATATATTTTGCCGTAGCGTTTTTTTAGAAATTTGCGGGCCTGGATTAGCTGGAAAATATTTTCCGATTCCTTCTGGCCGCCGCCAAGTTCGTGCAAATAAGACTTTTCTTCGACAATTCGGTCATAGCCGATATAAATGGGTACAATCGACATGTCATCACAGGCACCGTTTTTGTAAGCGTTGACCAGAATCGACAGTAATCCGAGTTTGGGCATCAGCAGTTTGCCGGTGCGGCTGCGGCCGCCTTCGATAAACTGCTCGATATTGTAGCCCTCTTGGAGCAGCTTGTGGATGTATTCGGCAAACACCTTGGAGTATAGCACGGCCCCCCCCGAAAGTACGGCGCAGGAAAAATGCCCCCCCGCTGCGAAAAATGGGACCCATGGGCCAGAATGACAGGTTTTTCCCGGCAGCAATGTGTGGCACCGGCATGTTGTTGTGGTACAGGACGTAATCCAGAATCAGGTAGTCGATATGGCTTTTGTGGCAGGGAATCAGGATCAGGGGGCTTTGGCGTGCTTGCTGCTTGACTTGATTGAGAACTCTGTAATTTACCGCCACCCCGTCAAACATGTTGCGAATGATCCATCCCACAATTACCGCTGCGATCTTAATAAAAGCCGGTTTATAATTCGCGGCAATTTCATCGATGTAGCCATCGGCTTTGCGACGAACTTCGTGAATGGGGATATTGCGGCTTGCGGCATGGTTATTCATGTATTCCTGCAGGCGGTCACTGGTTAAAATACTTTCTTTCAGCTCCTGGCGGGACTTGCGAATCGGCCCGGTAATACTTTGACGGTGGCGATTGAGCTGAACCAGCAGATCCCTGCGCAGCACCAATGACTGATAGGCGGTGGATCGGGGACTTAGCTCAGCGGACTGCAGGTAGCCTTGCAGATTGACCGGTTTGGATACCTCCACAAAAACTTTGCCGGGATTCTTAAAAAGGATGAAAAGGCGCCTGAGATTGCCGGGTTTGTCTTCCGGCCCGAACAGCATGTCGATCAGGGTGGGGATTTCGCGACGGGCGGTTTTACTGAAAAATATCAGCTGCGGAATAATATAAATAGGGCGGTCAATGGTTTTTTGGGTTTCGATCAGGTATTGAATCGGATCCGTCTGGGCTTTGACAAATCGACGGTAAAATCCTTTCTTCCCCACCAGGGACAGGAAGCCGCTGCGTCCGTTGATCAGCTCCTTTTGATAATAGCCTCGATTGTATGGGTTAGGCCATGACCGGTGACGAATTAGGAAGTCCAGCCGGGCCAGTACAATCCTGATAATTCGTGAAAACGGCTGCCATTGACGAACTTTGTAGTCAAATCCGATCTGAGGGTAGGGCAAATCCTCCTGGCGGTAGCGGCTGTAGTACAATAGATATTCGAAATAACTTTTGAATTTGCTGACATACACCACGATAGCATTTTTATCCAGCTGCCGGATCGTTTCGGTCTGCTCCCGGTCGACCTTGATCCCGGAATAGAAAAGCTTCAGGAGCAGGCCCGTGAATTTGCCGATGTTATCCGGCAGCAGGCAGGTGTAATGATCATGGGTACCCTGCAATATTTTGCCGAACCACCCTCTGGTTCGCTCGCCGCCGTCAGTCGGATTTGTCGATTTGCTTGTCATCGTGTCTGGATCAGCCAAAATGTAATTATGAAATCGCGCGGCCCTGCCGTTTCAAATCGGAAGTTGGAAATTTGCTGCTGTTTTTTTTAAATATTTACTTTTAAAACTAACAGTATAGCATCAGGTTTGCAATATTTTATTGGCTTGCGAATTATACTATGTTATGTTAATTTTCAAATTTATCAAAAACCGATTGGGATTATAACCTAAAGCCTGATCTGTTATGGCTTGGTCAGATTAATTTCTATATTCATTCATTGTGAAAGGAGGTCAGTACTATATGAAGACATTAATAGGCGGTGTAGTCGCAGCGATACTCGGGTTAATTGGAATTGTGGCTTGGTTTCCCCAATTCCTGACCGTTATGGCCGGAACGATTCCCATAATGCTTTTGCTTGGAGGCGCTCTGGCCATCTATCTGGGAGTTGACGAACTCAAAGATACATGGACAACCGAGGAGACCCCGGAGGTCCCAGCCGAAACTACTGAAGAGGTTGAAAAATACAAACAGGAAATCTCTGAGCTGAAAGATGAAATCGAATCTTTAAAAAAAGAGTAGAATCAAAGCGATATAATTACCGTTGAAAGCCCGGCAGCGCGGTTTGCCGGGCTTTTTGTTTTGTTGGCCGCAGACGGGGGCGCTCAAAGCCGAAAGCTGAAAGCTCAAAGTTGAAAGCTGAAAGTTGATCGGCATTGGCTATCAAAGTGCGGGTTGCGAGTTGCGAGATGCGGAAGAAACCTGAAGTTCGACTCACGGTGAACTAGACTCTTTCTCACCTTCTCACCTTCTTACCTTCTCACCTTCTTTTTTTGCGCCATGCTCTCAGCACTTTGCCCCCCGCCCTCTGCCCCTCTGCGCTATCAGCTATCAGCTATGAGCTATGAGCGTTGAGCTTTTTTTATGGCCGAGGTCGCCAGAAGGTCGGCTTTTTCATTGCCGGGATGGCCTGAATGGCCTTTTACCTTGACCAATTTTAGGTCTTTGAAATTGGCCATTGCTTTTTTAATTGAATTGACAATCTCCTGATTTTTTCTGGGTTTCCAGTTCTTTACCAAAAGTCCGTAGGCATAGCTGCTGTCAGTAAAAAGCCTGACGGGGAGGTCCGTGGTCTTCAGGGCCGATAGCCCGGCCTCGATCGCTTTCAGCTCGGCGATGTTATTGGTGGCGTTGCCGATAAATTTAGATATTTCTTTTTCATGCCCGCCATAACGCAGCAGCACCCCGATGCCGGAAGGCCCTGGGTTGCCGGAGGACGCGCCGTCGGTAAATACGCAGATCGCATCCGCGTATGCTGAATCTTCCAGGGGCGTCGCATTGTCGGAGGCTGAGTTACGGCTGGTTTTTTTTCGACGTGATTTGGCTTTCCGGCGGTTTTTGGTCTTGGTTTGCGGCGGCGGCGAGTCAATGGGGCTGACATTGCCTGGATTTACCCAGTACTCGTAATCCTGCTTGAGCTGGTACTTGATCAGAACCTTGCCGTCTTTTAAAACCGGTTTCCCCCCGGCGTCGACCGCCATCCAGACCTTATTCGTCTTAAACCACATGCGGGTCCAGTCGTCTATTTTCTGATCCATCGGATTGATATCAATTAGTGCAGTTGTTGACGGCGTATCGCCGGTTTTTGAAAAACGGTAGAGGTATATGGTATACGGTATAAGGTATAGGGTATAGGGTATAAGGTTTAAGGTATACCCCGCACCCTACACCTTACACCCTAGACCCAATACCCTAGACCCTACACCCTAGACCCTACACCTTACACCATATACCCCATACCGTTTTCAATCATACAGCAGAAATTCCCGGCGAATTTCTTTAAACTGATTTAACGGTGCCTGCCAGTCGCTTTCAATTTCTTCAATGGGGTCCAGGTTTTCCAGGCGTTTCCGAATACCGCGGTCGCCGATAATCAGGTCGATGGGCATTCTTTCAAATTCGTATTCGTATGGGGGTTGTTTCCATTCGAATTGCTTCGCATGGTTTGCGATGACCTCCCGGATCAGGTGCAGGGTCGTGGCGTAGGGCTTAAACCGCGCGGGATTGGTGACATGAATTTGAAATCCCCGGCAGGGGGTCGCCTGCCATTTATTCGATGTCGGTTCAAATACCGCGGGTCTGAGAATGGTCCCGGGTAGTTTTTTGCTCTCCAGGGCGTCGATTAATTTTGGCACGTCGAGATAGGGGGCGCCAAACAACTCAAACGGCTGGGTCGTGCCGCGTCCCTCTGATAAATTGGTGCCTTCCAGGAGAACCTGACCAGGGTAGACCAGGGTCGATGCCGCAGTCGGTAAATTTGGTGACGGCGCCACCCAGGGAAGGCCGGTTTCATCAAATCCCATGCCCCGCTTCCACTCGCGCATGGGGATGACTTTTAATTGACAACCAATCTCAAAATGATCGTTGAATAAACGGGCCAGTTCGCCGATCGTCAACCCATGACGCATGGGTATCGGATAACGACCGACAAAAGAGGCATAATCGGGTGCCAGGCAGTTTCCTTCGACATCAATCCCATTGATCGGATTGGGGCGGTCGAGAACAATGACCCGCACGCCGTACTCCCTGGCTGCCTCCAGGCAGTAGGAGAGGGTGTAAATAAAGGTGTACACCCGGGTGCCGACATCCTGCAGATCGACCAACAGGACATCTATCGGTTCGAACATCCGGGCGTCGGGTTTACGTGATTTTCCATAAAGACTGTAAACCGGAATCTGCAACTCTGGATCCGTCAGGTGGTCCGATTCGATCATGTTATCCTGTTTTTCAGCGAAAAAACCGTGCTGGGGAGAGTACAGGGCTTTTAGCTGCCGGGGAAAGGCCCGGTCGATCAACAGGCGCGCGTGGTTCAGGCGGCTGTCGACCGACGCCGGATTGCACAAAAGGCCAAGGCGCTCCCGGGATACCCATTGTCCGGATTCCCGGACGATTCTTTCTAGGCCGGTTTGTAGTTTCTTCATAGGGCAGATTATACCCCCGCGCACAAAAATCTCAAAGGAAAATTTCCAGGTGTTAACTTATAATACAAACAGTCGTGTGTGACACGGCCTACGGAACCGGATTGCCGCCGCGCGGCCGGGCGACTTTTCCTAAAGTCCCACCCTGGTGGCGACTGGCCGGCGGCCGACCCAAATCCGGCAATTTCCGGAAATTTTCGGCGCCATCGATGCCGCCGCGCATGGTCCCCAGGGTTCCGTCATTTAAGGAGATAAATAACTAATTTTGCGAAAATTAACTGCCTAA
>Ga0049119_1000452_pt1 | contig 10750 bp, 8 predicted proteins | sample WorMetLIZAISLAND_2_FD_57363 | JGI IMG/M metagenome (GOLD analysis project Ga0049119, IMG submission 57363) | Marine gutless worms symbiont microbial communities from Max Planck institute for Marine Microbiology, Germany - Olavius geniculatus... | ecosystem: Host-associated > Annelida > Digestive...
GCAGAATGTCGAAAGGTGGAAACGCTTTGCTCTGTCTTTTTAATAAGATAGACAGAATACCTTAAATCCAAAATCCGCATTCCAAAATCTAAAATTTGGTTTTTGGAGTTTCTTTTCCGATCAGACCGACTGTCATTTAGCCAGAGACCGTGCTCGTATGAGATGACACTGGAAGTTTTAGTTGTCAGAACTTACCACCTCGGTGCCCTGACACCCGAAACCCGACACCTGAAACCTGAAACCCGACACCCGAAACCTGACACCCGATTACCATTTCCCAATCCACCGTGCCGTATTCCGGGCGCCCTCCAGATCATAATTGCCGGCCGCGCGATTGGGCGAAGACAACATTTGTTCCATCAGACCGGCCAGGCGGTCGGGACGCAGGTCTCCGTCTTCGATCACCTTGAGGATCCCATCCCGGGACAGACGCCCTGCCCGCATTCGCTGTTCACGATTCTGGGAAAACGGCCACACCAGGGCCGGTACCCCGGATGCCAGAATATTCATGGTCGTGTTGTAACCGCCCATACTGATCGAAAGATCGGCAGCTGCCAGATAGGACAGAAAATGCGGCGTAAACGGTTCAACTTGGACGTGGTTGCCTGCCATCTCCTTTATCCTGTCATATTCGCCGGCCTCCAAAAAAGGCCCGGTGAAGACTTTCAGATGGCAGTTTTTTTTCAATGCCAGCTGATGGAAAGCCTGTGCTGCGGCTTCCAGAAGCGGTGCGCCCACATTGCCGCCGCCCGCGCTGGCAACAATCAATCGCTCATCGGGGCCGATTTGCAATTGCCGGCGAATTTTTTGGGCGGCATCCGGTTCCGGTTTGGGGGCAATGTAGTCGGTATAGACCACCGGAATTTCAATTTCAGAGAACTGATCAAAAGTTTCGCCAAGTTGCGCCAGGTTGGCGTCGGCATGCACCAGCACCGCATCAAAATAGCGATTGAGAGTTTTGACCACCCGCGATTCATGCTTGAACTGGTCTTCCTTTTCAACGAGTATATCCCGTACACTGCAAACAACACGACAGGCAGGCAATTCGCGGCGGTCCAGGGCCTGTAAAACCGGATCCAATTCGAAGCGAAAAGCCTTGCGGCCGAACGGATAGAGCTCGACCAGAAAGATATCCGGTTGTTCTCTCTCAAAAATCGCAAACAGGCGTTTTTGGCGATCCACTTTAACCTGCTCCAGGGTGCTGTTTTTTTGGGAGCTGAAAAGTCCTTTGAATTCCTGGTTCATCTGCAGGTCGGGCAGTCTCAATTCCCGGACGTGTCCCGGTAAAACAGTATCGATCTGGGGACCGCCGGAGACCAGAACCACTTCGTGATCGGAAAGGGCCCGGCTTATTTCAAGACTGCGAAAAAGATGACCGATACCCAGAACATGCTGGCAGTATTGGATTATTTTCATGTTTTAAGGTTCATAGGTTCAAGGTTCTGGGTTCATAGGTTCTGGGTTCAAGGTTGACAGTCTCGTAAAAATGGAAAAATAACCTGTTCACGAGAGTGTTTAGTATTTGGTGTTTAGTGTTTAGTGGTATAACCTCTTGATATAACCTGTGAAGCTTCATACCAAATACCAAACACGAAACACCAAACACGTGATGAATTCGACTTTTTGCGAATTCATCAAGGTTCTGGGTTAATTCGCATTAGTGTGATTTGGAATATAGTTCTATGTCCGGTGCGGCTGCCGGCCTCCGAGTTCTTTACAGTTTATCTACAACCCTGAATGAGCAAGAAACGCTCATTTAGATGTAATTAGTCATTTGTTAATCGTTATTCGAGTTGATTGAGTGCGTGATTTTATATTTCTATCATTGGTGTTATGTAGAAACAGATTTCATTCCTTTCAAACCATTAACTAATAACTGATAACGAATAACTCTCAATTGGTTTTGGATTCAATTGAGGTACAACTATATTTACCCAGTCCTCAGTCCTCATCACTCAGTCCTGTTAAGGTGTCAGTTGCTGTGAAATTTGCGCAGGCAGCAATTCCCGATCGTAGGAAAACAGAAAACGGTCATCGGCTCTCAAAAGCAAATTCGACGCCGGCAGCCGGGAAAGTAATTGGATAACCGGGATATTTTTTTTGGTCTGCATTAAAAGAATCAATGACACGTTGTATTTGTTGAGGTATCGAAAAAATTTCAGCGGGTCATCGCGGCTGGAAAAATATTTATGGCTCAACTCGCTGCCGTAGACATCGATGCGGGAATCCATTACCGGGCGAATTTTGGGGCTTAAATGGTGCAGGAGATAGGCACCGTCATCATAGTCATTAAAAATTATGCCTTTGATATCCCGGTCTACTAAAAAATCAACGGTTTTAATTGGAAGCCGTCCGCCAAACCCCCAGCCGATCCTGCGATGGGTGGACTTGTCATAAGGATATCCATAAATTATCGTCGAGGCCAGGATCAGCAGGATGAGCGCTGTCTCGTAATAGGGCCGTCGGTTTACCAGCAGGGGTTTGGCCTGGGCGTCGGCCACCGCCAGCCAGCTGCGCACCATGATTGGGAAGCCCAGGATACCAATAAATGAGACGAAACGAATGGCCTGGAAGGTTATCAGTGTGGCCAGCAGGGCGACGACCGCATCCACCAGCGGCCGCCGCTTGATATTCAATATCAACCCTAACCACATCAAAGTAAAAAGGGTAAGCACCACATCGAAGCCGTAGGCGCGCTGCCTGTACTTATCCGCTAACGGGCTGCCCCACTCATACACATACTGTTTGATATAGTCGCTGGCCAGACTCGTGGTCAGCGAAAATTTAATCAGCTGCAGGCCATGCGGATTGATGAGGCTGGCGGCCAGGCAGGCCGCGGTCAGACCCCCAAGCTTGACCACGTCGGACCAGCCATAGCTTTCGTTTTTGGACCATGAAGGAAACAGCGCCAGCACGGCAACTGTGCCCGTCAGCATGGCTCCGATGATCAGCGAGATTATGTATCCCCCGTGCAGGTTGGCCCAAAGAACCTGCACGGGGATGAGAATGATCAGGTAACGCAGCCGGCGCTCCCGGCGCCAGCGTTCCAGCGAGAAAACCCAGATGCACAAAAACAACAGCGTAAAAACATGCGGCCGCACAAAAACCCGTTCAAGAATAATGTAGGCTGCCAGTGCCAGCAGGGGTGCGGCTAGAATAGAACTGCGGGCCCGCTTTGCCAGGCTGAACCAGAGCAGCAGCAGCATGATCAGCATCATTGAGGCGCGTAGCACCGATAGGGCCTGGCCGCCGCCGAGCTGGTAGACACCGCGAAAAATAAGCGCACTGAGCCATTCATGGCTCAAATGGGTCCGGCCGGCGGCCACGGCCGAATATTGATCAACCCGCGGGATCTCGCCACTGGCCACGATATCATCGGCCACCCGCAGATGCATCCAGATGTCGGCATTTCGTATGGGCCGAAAAGCCCCCGTCGTCCCCCAGACGAACAATAGCACCACCGGCACGTAGACAAGGTACTTATTTTTGGAGAGAGCCGAGGTCGGGGTGTGTACCTCCTGCTGAGCGCCAGCGGCAGTACCGGGCATCAGCAAGGCGATCACCAGCCAAACCAACAATAAAACACGAACCAACAGCAGAATCCCGGGCATCACCTGCAATTCTATTAAATCCGGATAAAAGAAATAGAATATCACGACGCTGATCAGGTTGACGGCAAAGAGCTGCCAGCCGATGCGGCTGATTCGCGGGTTTTGGTGGTGGGCTAAAAAAACTGCCAGCGGGCAAACCCATAGCAGAAATTGCGGCAAAAAAATTTTTGACGTCACCAGCAGTGCCAGACTCGTGACGAGCAGGCCCTTGATCAGCCAGAGGCCGCCGAATGCAGCAGTATCGCGCCGACGCTGCATCCTGTAGGCAAGATATACCGTCAGGATCACAAAAACGACCACCGACAGGATATCGCAAACTATGGCCCCCCGGCGGCTGAGTTCCCCGCCCAAGTGGATGGCCCGGTGTGTAAATTCGGTGGCAAGCTCAAAGTCGAATACCTTGGCCCCCGCCATCAGAAGGCCGGCAGCCGCGCTGTCAAGCTGGATGCCGCGCTCCATATGAAATTGCACGATATATCCCAACGGCTCGCCGGACAGGAAAAAAAGGGCAGATATAGGACGGCCAAACTGCCGATCAGGACGGCGGCGCGCGGCAGCAGATTCCGCAATAAACCCCTGATGTGCAAATCGCTTGGGACGCCGTTCGATTGCTCCCGGCTGATGAATCCATACCACCATAGCAGGGGCAGCCAGATTAAAACAATGAGGTTGAGCCAGATTCCGATTGCCAACAGGATGTCAACCAGCGGGTTTTTTTTACGCAGGGCAAAATAGATCAATATCACCAGGATCAGGCCCACCAGCAAATCGTAGTTTTGGAAAAGCAGCCGCCCGAAAACAGCGGTAAAAAGAATATACGTCAGGCACAGCACGGTCGATTCGCAGGATCGTGCCATTTCCGTTTGGGCTGCCCCTGCACGCGTCCGCGCCGGAGCCCTCCAGAAGACCAGCAGGATGCCCAGGTCTACCACCAGCATGATCCCGGCAAAAAAGTAGCCGTAAAGAACCGGTGCTTCCGTAAAGATGCGTGGTAGGCTAAACAGCATCAGGGCGCCGGGAGGATATTCAACGATAAAATCGGCATAGGGAAGGTAACCGTCCAACCAGTCGCTGGCCAGTTTGAAATAGCTTTCAATCGAATAGTTCGGGGTCAGCGCCCAAACGGTATACCCCCTTACCGCCAACCAAACCACCGCCACAATCCATACCCGGTAGGCAACCAAAAATCTAACCGCCGAATCGCTCAACAGGGCATGGGTCGCAGGACTCGGCTGCAATTCCTCTATCTGATGTTCATTCATAGGGTTATTATCTTTCTATACTAAAATTCAGATCAATCACGTTTTTTAGAGGTTGGATGTCTAAAACGCCATTTCGTTGCATTTTATGGATAACATTTTCGCCACGAAGACACAAAGACACGAAGAAAAATAATAACAAACGTTTTCACTTTGTGTCTTGCTGTCTTCGTAGCAATTCATTCCGGGTTGTCCGGTCGAGGTCATTGGGTTTCATCCGCTTTAATAATCGCAAATTTTCTAAAATTACCGGCCCGGGCGCCTGATTGTTCACCGGCAGCAAACTAACCGTCTGGTCGGTGGCAAGGCGCGGCAAACGGGGTTTATGGATAACAAGCCCGGGATTCGTCTGTTGCAAAAAATCGCATACGACTTCACCGGCCGCTTTGGCTGCGGCATACTCGGCCATATCCGCAGGAAGTTCATCAATGGCGGCCGATGATGGGTAGAAAACCTTCTTCAGGCCGATGGCCGGGTTCGCAAGCGCTTGAACCGTCCGGAGAAAACCGCTGACATAATATTTGCTGAATGTGGCAAAGCGCTGTGGCGAAAAGTTGCCTTTGCTTGCACCGAAAATAAAGGACGTTGCGAAATAATATAAATACAGCGGTTTGGAAGAACTGGCGAGCCAATCCGTCAGCCCCTGCAACGGTTCCAGCACATTCAATGGCATGCACGTCGCATTCGCTCGGTGCGCATCGACTTCTGCAACGATTCGTTGGGCGTCCTGCTCGCCGCGAAAATAGGTCAGGATCACCTCAGCGCCGCCGGCGGCCAGCAGCTTGGCCGCCGCCTCTCCCAAGCCCCGGGAGCCTCCCACAATCAATGCCCGTTGGCCGGAAAATTCTTCCGGTTCAACTCTCCGACTGGCTTCGGCGAAGGTGGCCTGACGCTGGGGTTTGGGCCGCATAAAGGTGTTGACCTGCCCTTGGGTCCCGGGAGCTTCAACATCCATAGCGACCAGGCCCAGGCGTTGGTTGCAGCTTGCGACTTGGTAGGTCAGGTTGCTCGCGACGGCAGGGTCCGCGAAAAAAGTCAGATTGAGGCTGGCAAAGATCGAGTCATACCCGGGACATTCCATGCCGACCAGGCGCGTCGTCGCCAGCAGGGCGCCAATTTGCATCGGGGGCAGGACCCGCATGAGATTGGGAAAGAGTCGACCGGCAAGGTCGACATCAAGGTACAAAAAGACTTCTCCGGATGCCGCGGCCATCGTTTCTATCGAGCGTTGGCGGCATTTTTCCGGTTGCGACGGCGGTCCTGGCAGGGCGTCCGCCCGCTTTTCTCCCGCCGGACGCCAGGCGAATTCAAACCAGCCACTCAAGCCGTTGTCGGTCTCCAGTTGAATTTCGGCCCGACCTTCATCCCGGGCGGTAATCCGGCACCGGACAGGTTCTCCCAGGCCGATTCCCGCCTGAAAGTTGGCTTTGGCTGTGAGCAGTTCCGCAGGTCGGGCCTGGGATTTAAAATGGACATCCAAACTCCATAACAGTGCATGCAGGCCATGCACAACCTGCTGCCCAAACACCAGGCGTCTGGCAAGCAACGGATCCAGGTGCAACGGATTCAAATCTCCGGAGAGTTCGGCGAAGGCAAGCTGATCGTCAGAAGAAAATACTCGCTGGTTCATCGTTATAACGCGGTCCTGCTACCTTACAAATCTGAATTCAGAAATTATGATACGTTCTTTATCAAATTGTCTTCGTTTAAATTCCAAATATCAAATTACAAATTACAAATAAATCTCAAATCCCAAAACTCAAATTCGAGACAAATCTTAAATTTCAGATATTCAATTCGAATCGGCCGTCCCTAAAAACTTCGTTCTGCCTGAGTCTGGACTGGAGGAGCCACCTTGGCAGGCCTATACATGTTTGGAACATTGGAACTTGGAATTTGGATATTGTTTGTTATTTGTTTTTTGGTGCTTGGAATTTCTTGAATTTAAAATCTTAATTTTTAGTTTAGATGTTGGACGCAATACTAGAAACGAGCTCAATATACTCTGGCATGGGAAAAGGCTGTTTTCCATGCCATTGAAAACAGTGCTCCTGCTGCTGAAAACGCGGCGTGACGTTCTTAAAAAACTCCAGGCAGGGCTTGTTTTTGGCGGTGGCAACATAGTGGGCGTACACGTTATATATTCCCATTGACTGTACATGCTGAATGGCCACGGCAAGCATGGTTTCTTCTACCCGGCGCCCCAGAACCCGGCAACTCAGGACAAAATCCACAATTTGAGCTCGTCCGTCCTGAATCTGCAGACTTACGATACCCGTCAGTCCGGCATCACCGAACCGATCGGATACGCGCAGGGTCCATAGTCGATGATGTTTCTGTTCACTCCAGGCCATAAGCTCTGATTCCGACATTCGTCTGGTGGACAGATTCATCTGGTTGGTTTTGTTCAGCAGTTGGGCAGCCCTTGGCAGATTGGCGGAATGTAGTTCTTCAACCTGAACCCGGGTCGCCGAACGCGCCAGCCATTGCTCTAATGAAGCGACAGTCTTTCTCAAGTCCCGGCGTTTGTTTTCCGAAAGATACATCGTCGTCCGAGCGAGGTCTTCCATGCTGAGCGACGGCATTTTAAAGCACCGCAGGCTGAGCAGGGCCGTCGGGTAAAGCAACGGGTCCCGCGGCCAATCCGGCACCAGAATCTCCGGCAGACTCTCTTTGACCCGGGCGCGTTCAGCGGGATTGTCATCAATAAATACAGCCGACTGGGGACCGAGATTCAATTCGGTCAACAAGTCGATGATATTTTGAGCTTTATCCTGCCAGTTAATGCGCCAGGCCGCAAAATCTTCCATCTGAAGCACCATTTCCGGGTGTTTTCGAATCGCCTCCAACGCAACCTGTTCCTCGTTTTTACTCGCAACGGCCAGGAGAATCCCGCGATTGCGCAATGATTTTAAAGTGTGCTGAAAATCAGCATGGGCCTCCCCGCGATGATCGTGTCCCCCTAATACGAGGTTTTCCCACCCGGCTTCACCGACGATGCCGCCCCACAGGGTATCATCCAAATCAAGGATTATGAGTTTACGCGCATACCCGAGCATACCGCGCAGTGCGGCTTTAATATCGGCGACAGCGGCCTTGAAGACATCATTGCCAAACGGAATTTTTCCCAGATACCATAATTTCGGGCTGAACGCCTGGGTTCCGGCCCGGGCAATCCAGGAGTCGGCATTGAGAACATAAACACCGGAAACCTTCGCCAGGTTCTCGGCCAACCTGAGATTCATGTGCATGATGGTATTGTTCAATCCAATCTCGGGCTGCATGTCGAGTACACCGAAGAGGCGTCGGTCGGAAGCAAGCACCCATGACGGAACCAGGGTATACCTCACCCGCTCATGCAGGGTTGCCAGCAGAGCACTATACTCGTCTACCTCTTCGAGCACCTGCTGCAAGGCAACCTGCTCAAAGTTGAGAAGCGCCGAGAACGAAGGGATTACGGACTGGGGCTGGGTCCAGATCACGGCAAAATCAGGTGCATCTTGCCAGAAGGGCAATTCCCGGTCCAACAGGGTTTCAACCGGTTGCCCGAACGGTGCGGAGATCGGTTTGATTATCGGAAATTCAGGATCGTTGGCAGTATATCCAGAGAAATTCTGCAGGTTGAAATCCGAGACTAGAACACATGTATGAGATTCGCTGCCCATCATTACTATTCGTTCAGTCTTAGGTGGATATAATCGGCAAGGGTGCCGAGAGTGCGGAAGACCGCGTTCACCTGGGATAAAGTCCGGTCATCGGTCAACAGGATTGACCGGCCAAGTTCATCGGCTGTCCGCATTTCCGTCACGGCAATCAGGTTGATCAATCCGGCTGAATCCAATTTCGCCGAATCTCCGAAAAGAGGGGTTGCCAGATCTTTGGCCAGGAATTCGTCCGGCGGTCGAAGCTCGTTGAGCTCGTCAATGACACTGAACAGCATTTGCGTAATTTTGGTTTGCATCGATGTCTGATCCACGGTTAAGAAGGTTAAACGGACCTATAACCAATAAAAAGGCAATTTAGAGTTTGCAAGAAGTTATTGAAAAGTTTCGATCTCCATCACTCCAACACTCCAATTCCAAGTAATTTATCAAAATTCAATGCCCCGCGATGGATTACCTTCCACTAGATTACAGAACCGAAGTTCAATAAAAAGCCAAATCCCCATCTCCGCCCTGCAAGCGGCATCCTGACAGGGGAATATCGGCAAACGCTTTTGATAGAGAAAATCCTCTCGATTTTTTTTTGACCGACCAACAGGGACAGTGAAGCTCCGAAAAGGCATCCACCATTTGCTCGTCAAACAAACTGAGAATCCTTACCTCCATGGCCAGGGCCTGATTTATAACGGCGGCAGTGACAGAAGCTGCATGCCGGCCTTCGCAATAGGAGTACAACACCGTCATTCGATCATTACGCACTTTGAGCAGGCAAAATCCGATCATTTCGGTTTGGTCCTCAAAGACCTTGATCCCTAAATATAAAAATCGGGCGGCGCGTGACGAAAAATAATATCGTTTACTCACCGAATCTTTTAACGGGGCCGATATAATCCAGGGGTAATTCATAATCCAGCGGAGATCGGACGGGCCTTTACGCGTCAGATCGTGCTGGTGATGTCGTTTTATGAAACGCCCGGTCTCTTCATCGATGGCCGAAACATATTCAAATTTCAAATCCCGACCGGAATTGTTGCGCCGTTGCCAGACAAAATTCCTGAGGTGCACGACAGCATCCGTCACGGAATCGACGATCTTAATCAAACCGCGGCATATCTTCATTGCCGGGAATCTGCCGAGGACATATCCGGTGGCATTATAACGCAAGCGGATATCCAGTCCCCGCAACGGCTTGATTGCCCTAAACTTTTGCGAAGCTTTCAGCGCTTTGCCGGCCTCTTTGGAGCTTCCCGCAACGCCGACGTATTGATCGTAAGCGTTTAACGCCTTGAAAAGAAGAAACGCACCAACTCCTTCAGTTGAGAAAGCGGGATTGACCCACCAGCTGGTCAGCCAGCCCAATTTGTAATCCGTGTCATTGACAAAGATTTTGTCGGGCAGAATCCCGAGATACCCGATCACCCGGTTGTCCCGGTAGGCAACCAGCAAAGCCGTGTCATCTTCATCCGCCCGCGGATTGCGGCAGTACGACAACGCCCGGTGTTTGGTTATCGGCAGGGTTTGGGCCAGCCAGAAATCCTCCCGCATCAGCGCCGTCCTTAAATCCGCGACGGTAAATGATTTAATTTCCATCAGTTATCAAATTTCTATGAAGTTAAGCCAACATGACCGGCTTCCATACGGGGCGAGTATAGCGCAAAAGAAAGGTGTGTCAAGCGGGAAGGGGTTATTCACTGAGTAAGGTCAAAGTAAATTTAAACGGTATCATAAAATTAAGGAGGATAACCAAAAACCAAATTTCAAGCACCAAACTACAAATAAATCTCGATATTCAATATCCAATGACCAAAACACCCACCAAGGGTGTATTGCATGGGTTCTCAATCTTAATGCCGTAGTAAATTAAGGCACCATTGTTGAAGGAGTATTTGTTTGGGATTTTGAATTTGGGAATTGGAATTTGTTTGAGATTTGGATTTTGGTGCTTGGATTTTTTTAACATCATTAATTTTTCATCATATCGGTCAATTTAAGGTTCAATTGACGCAGCCTCCGGGCTAACCAACCACTAAACTATCAATATCCACCCGGCCGCAAACTTGAGTGGATTTGCCCGGCCGGGCGGCAAAAAACTTCTTCAGCCCGAAAGATTCGAGGATGGTTATCAGTTTTTCATTGTGCTCGTTGAACGGGAAACAATACCATTTGGCCGTTATTCCCAGGTTATCCGCCATCCATTTCAAGCATTGTTCGGTATCCT
>Ga0049119_1000458_pt1 | contig 10716 bp, 9 predicted proteins | sample WorMetLIZAISLAND_2_FD_57363 | JGI IMG/M metagenome (GOLD analysis project Ga0049119, IMG submission 57363) | Marine gutless worms symbiont microbial communities from Max Planck institute for Marine Microbiology, Germany - Olavius geniculatus... | ecosystem: Host-associated > Annelida > Digestive...
ATAACATTTTTGATAGATGGTACACAATTTTTAGCAGACCGTACTCAAGTAACGGTCGAGCTTTCGTTACGGTTGTCGTCCGTCTGTCCGTCCGTCGTCGTCTGTTACACATGATGTATTGTGAGACGTAAGTCGTAGAAAAAAACTTTTTACACAAATAATTAGCCATGTGTCATAAAACAATGCATGCATCAACAGAAAACTGACCATATCTCGAAAACGGTGAGAGATACGGCGAAAGTTAGCCACTCACTAATAGGAAGTGGCACCCGACCTTGAATGACCTTGAAAATCACTAACAACCAGTAGGCCAACGGTCGGATATCCTGGCGACAGCTGGGCTTTTTGTTAGTACTCTAGAACAGAGTTGTCCATGGGTTGGGTTGATCCACGGGTTGGGTTGGTTGTGGGTCGAGAATTTTTGTTTATAGTGGGTTGAGTTGGATCATGGGTCTATAATGGCAGATTTGCGCAGTCAGAAGGTGATTTTTAATGAGCTGGCTACATTGTCACTGACATTAAATCTAGATTGTCGAGCAAGAAAGTGGAATCGGCTAAACTTATTTGTTGGGGGTTGCGTGCAGGGCTCATATGATGACTGTACTGCTACTGGTGATGAGGTGGTGATTATGATGATGTTGTCTATGGTGATGACGTGCATCAGCTTATCTTTTTACGTTTGGCCGATTGTTGTTCGTTGTATAGGGGTTGGATTGGTATGGGTTGGGTTTGGTCGAGTCAGTTATTTGGTGGGTTGAGTTGTACCTGGGTCGATTAAATGGACCCATGGACAATTCTGCTCTAGAGGTAGGTGTTGTGCAGCACAGTATGCTGCATGACAGAGATTGCTAAAAGTTTTACAGCAACATCAAACACAAGATATAGAACATTGTTACTGCGTCACGGACCATGGTTTTCATCAATGCAATAATCTAATTTTTGCATCTCGATTTTTTAGTTCACCGTCAGAACAAAAATATTACATCAATATGCCTAGGCCTAATAATCAGTTAATAAGACAACAAAAGCAACACGCGATAACAGTAACGGCAAAATATCACAAGCTGACTGAAAAAATGTTCCTTAGTTTATGTCAGAGACTCGACAACTGCACGACTGTGTTTATTATTACTGTACTATTACGTCGATAAGGCTTGAATCAAGGACAAAAGAATAAAATAAGTACTAGGTACTAAAACACGAGTCGCGCAAAAACAAGAACACATATTGTTCCAAATGCCGACATAAACTACGGCTCAACTTGCCTGTCCGTTGGTCACCAGTAGGTGGTTATAACCGAACAAAAATGTGTAATACTGCAACAAGCTTTAAACATTGTGCATGAAATAATAAGCAGCAAATAAATCGTACAGCTGCAGATGAAATCCAAACATTAAAAAACTGCGCATACATCCAGGCTATACAAAACTTCTTACATAATTTTCTGCTTAACCTTAAATGGTTAAAAACATAAACAAACATGGTTGTGAAATGCCAATATGACAGATACATTGTATATCCAGCCTCGTCAAGCTTGAGAGTCAAAAGAGTAGACGGGGCAAAAAGTTGCAATTTTTCCGTCATATAGAGCAAATTTTCGATAGAAGAGATTATGAGTGCTTAAGATTCCAATTTTGTCGCTGAATTTTTACCAAATGGATTTGTCAGCGCAGAATTTTGCATTTTTATACGAAAATTTTCCGACAGCCAAAAATTTAAGGTGCCCCCGCTACACCTCTGCCACAACGCCACTGCATGTATAGTGTTGTACAGCAGCTTATCGACATTCTAGGAGGTACAGCTGAACGGTGCAAATGACCCGGAACGTTGAGTCAAGAACAACACTACTACAGTAGTTAGTCTAGTGTCTAGCGTAGTGCCATGGCTGCGGTCCGCATGCGTTGTAAGTTCTTCACTTGCAGCACTCTAGCTTAGGCCTACTGATCAGCAGCAGCTACGCTTTAAGAGCGGCGACGTTTAAATGAACAAGAACCCAGCTGTCGCTAGGGAAGGCTGACCGTACTATTTATTTACTTATTTGATAGAGATCGTAATTTCAATTGATCATAACTTTACTATTTCCGGTTACAGTAAATACATAACTTTTTTGATGGACACATAGCCTATGCAGGCAGTAACTTTTGTTGCATATTGCGGCCAAACCGCTGCAGATGGCGACATAGTTAAAACACTACAACCCTATCTGCAACTTTGGACATTTTAGCGGTAAGACATATTTTTTAACCACAATACATAGATTACAGACGACAGACTACAGACAGACGGACGGACACAACCTTATACCATAGGCACAGCCGTTAGTATGGTCGGTCAAAAATCAAAACGGTAATTGGTTTCAATGATTAAGATGCGATATTAGGCCCCGACAGACGGGCAGATGGGTCAAAGTGACAGCTAACGATTCGTTTATAAACATCATTAAACGAATGCATGTTTCGTCAGAAAAAAAGTTAAACATTATAGTTAACAAGTTTTTACTACAACAAGTGCCATTTGCGATCATATAACAAATAAGGAAAAAAGATAATCGGAAACAGCAGTTAACGCAAACAAAAATAGACCTAATCCGAAGATTAGGCTTACCGATTAACAGTAGACATTTGGAATGCAAATGAATAGGCATTTACTTCATCCTTAGGGACTGGAAATTTTCTAATCAATTTTCAGTTAACTTTGTCAATCTCTGGCTTACTGGAAAAAAAGTTAATCAGAGACACTGCGTTACAGATTAACATCAAAATTGATCAACTTTTTTTCTCGACGAAACATGCACTAACGTCCGGTCATTTTAGCGAATCGAGGATATTGGCCTTTCCCAGCGAGTCCATTCCCAGAAGTTTACTTCTTTAGAACCGGCTTAATACCCAAAACTCTGCTAAAAGCAGGCCAAGAATTGCAACACTGCTAATAAGTTAACACAACAATAAACAAGTAGAACCGAACACCAAACCGTGAACTAAAACAAAGACCCAGCTTTGACCAAGGCTGAATAAAACCTAGGTTTTTACGCGCGACAGCAGAATGCTTCGCGCGTTTTAGCTATGACCTTGGCGTCTGTGTGTTTGTGTGTGTGTGTGTGTCTGTCACCCCCTGGCACTATATCAAAACGGCGACACCTAGAATCACGAAATCTTCATTGCGGACTGCCCCAAAACTCTAGTTTTTTGTGACAAAATTTCAAGACCCTGGTTGTTGGGGTTTCCTTCGAATTAAAGCTTTAAAGAGGGGTACCCCCTAAAACTTCTTATTTTGTCGCTATTGGCTCGCCTAGCGTGCAGATAGGCACTGATATCCTGCTTATCATACCAAGTACTGGTGACATGTTTTTAGGGCTATCAACATCAATGACCTTGAACGACTTGAGCTTGACTTGAATAAAAAGTGTTAATAATTTTTTCGCGATTTTGGGCTGCGAAACATTATAGAAGTTAATTGCGTCGAAATGGCTGAAGATAAACCAAGACAACTTCTACGTGAAATTTTCACCATTAAACGTAGATTTTAGCAATCTAAGTCCCGACCCCCAAAGTTTAAGAAGACTTGCGCAGATTAGCGTCAAAAAGGGGTACCCTCCTAAAAGTGGTTATTTTACCGCTGTTGGCTTGTGTAGTGTGAAAACGGTTGCAGACAGGTACAGACATGCTGCTTATCATAGCGAGCACTAGTAACGAGCTTTTTAGCGGTGTCAACGTCGATTACCTTGAATGACCTTGAACCCCAATATAGGTAGTTTGTATTTTTTTTGCAATTTTCAGCTGCGGCGCACGTTTCAAGAGTGACTTTCGCCGAAGTTACTGGAGATAGACCCAGATAACTTGCGTATGGATTTTTTTAGCATAGAACGCACGTTTTTAGCCATCTGACATTCGAACTCCTGGGTTCAAGCAGTCTTCCATACGGATGCCTCAAATTTGGGTACTCCTTCAGGACGCATTATTATTCTATTGTACGATGTAAACTGATTTTTTTCAGGTGGCAGAATCGATGATGTCGCACGTAACGTGAACTTTACTCAAATTCCTTGTTTGGAATAGTGTTTAGGCTACTAGATTTTAGTATACAAAAAGACGGGAGACAAACTTAATTGAAACCCAAAAAGAATGAACCGTTCTCCATATTAACTTCTCAGGTTTTTAAAGATTGTTTATAAAAACCTAACAACCAAGTTTTTTCGAACTATTTTTTAGCCTTGGCTTTAAGACGCAGGTCTGAAGCACAACGAGTTAGTTACGAGTAGATTTGTGCAAGAAACGGCGCAGCCCCTGCGTGAAGGCGCAGTTATAGCATGCAACGAATCCATCAAAACTGTAATATACCGGCAGCAGTTCACTGCCGACCATTGATAAGCTTATAAAACATATCGGCAGCCTACAGGCGATGCGCTTGGTAGCAGATGTGCGTATGATATTCTTTGATCGGTTGCGGCGGCTGCTAAGACGTGTAGGTCTACAGGTCGTTTATCAGCCTACAACGAGAACTCCATCATCCGCTCATCATATGACACCCATGCTCCCGCATCATCAAAACCCCGCCCGACCAAAGCCCGCCAAACGATGGTCGAAAACCCACCAAAGGACGTATTTAACTACGTGTGCAGAAAACAATTCGTAAATGAAGTGAACCTTGCGCCTGATTCCAAAAAAGCCAATGAGTCGTGATTACAATTTTAAATGACCAGATATTTAGCATCTCGCTTTCTTATTACCTCTTTGCGCGCTGCAATTTAGTACAGATTTTTTGGCTTGACGTATATTGAATGATCATGACACATGTAGGCCTACTAACGATGCTCGTTTCCACTCCTGGTTTCTTTCACTTGCTTTCTGTCATCAAATAAAAATGACGCATTAACATTTGACCGATCGAAAGTTTTGTCGATGATGTCAAACAAAAACCAAAGTAATTTGGAAAAAGGCGTAATTGCGTTGTCCTCCTTTGCATTCGCCAGGTGGCTGCCATTTGCAATTGCATGTTTTAGCTGGGCGTTGAAGCCCAAAATATCCTGGTGAATCAGAGACGTCCGTCTAATAAAATGTGCCATCGGACCCCGCATGTGTATGTGCCAAATTGCATCTCAGTCCGTCGAACGGTTTAAGTGGAGTGCACAAATGTGACAGACAAAGAACAGACAGACAGACAGACGGACAGACCACGTAAGAGCGACACCGCCTAAACTGTATTTTAAAATATGAAGAAATTGTTTGTTGCAATGTGTTCGATAGAATAACTTTCACGGAGGGTTTCGGTCCATCTGTCCCGTTAGTGGGTCGTTAATCGTGGCACGGTCGGTGTTAAGTAGCTCTCACAGTTGCGACGCTTGACGAGTAAATAAGACGAAAAGCCGCCGCCGGCAACCGCACAGTTGCAGCGCGAAGGCCACGATACATAAACTGCCACTAATCGAATGTCAAGGCGTCTGCAGCAGCAACAGACAACTCGCATATGCACAAGAGCTTTGTCCATGGTTTATAGGTAGCTAGCAATGAAATATTCTATACAAATAATCTTTGTCCCCGAGGAAATTATGTATTCGACCTCGCATGTACGTTTGCCTAGCTGTATACTTGCGACAAGTATTACTCAAAAAGTTGTAGATGATAAATTTTGTTACATTTTGTTAAGAAATTTGTGCACTATCGGGTCGAAAAATAACACTAAAATGCAAAAAACTAACAAGCTGCGAACTCTAAAGGCCCGTACGGTACAGAGCAAAGTAAGTGAATTGAACTGAACTGACACGGTTTAGTTTTTGACGAACTGACAAATGAGCAAGCACTAATGCATTACAGTACGCACCGTCTACCGTCGTCGGTGGTATGCGTGACTACGCTCACGTACGCGTCAACCAATGACCAATAAGTTCGCCTTGCTTACCTATTGGTCAGTTCGCCAAAAACTAAACCATTTCAGTTTAATTCAGTTTAGTTATATAATGTAATACAGTGCATTATCTATCGCCTCAACTCTAATCAGATTTACCTACCCCGGAGGAATGGAAGGCTGAGCTGACCTTAGTGGTTGGTTATACATCGAGATTGTTTATACCTGTCCACAAACAGCCATCCATCCAAGTAGTAACAACTTGCTGGGAGTCAAGTCCAACCACTACCCATCATGGCCATTCGATGTGCTGTGATGCGCCAAAATGGTATAACCGAGAGACTGTGCGTTGTGTACCACTGTAGCAGCAACATTCACGTTCTAGCTTCTATAGCTGCAGGTTGATTGCGAGATATAAATATATGCAACGTGTAAGCAACAATGCTTGCGATGACAAGGCTTCCTTCCAGTCAATTGGAGCGTCGACCAACTCGCGCGCTGACTGCTAAATTAGTCGATACGTTAATTCCCGTCAGAGTTCGCTGAATGTTCTACGAATAATAGCACGTGCTTGGCTGATATTTGTGGATGACGCAGCACAGTCGTCCGCTGTCCTAGAACCACATTCTGTCTTTTCGTTCAACGAAAATTCTCCTGGACACAACAATGCCTCAAGCGTTGACGGCAAATTAGGTCTAACAATGGTTAGTCCTTATTAGTTTTCAGTCGCCCAATGCCTGATCCGACACTTGTAAGTAGGCTTAACCATATGCCAAATATGCGGCAATCAATTTCTTGACTTTGTTTCACGTCTGGCGACTCTGACCTATGACTTTTTAAGCTGAAACGCCGGTTAGTCCTACCTTAAGGCCTATGGAACGTTCACACCAATTCGGACGCATTTCTACTGCTTTGTACTTTCGAGGAGCCCGTATGCTACAAACGAACAGATGTGCGAAGACGTCGAGTAGGCCCCCTAATGTAGCATCTTACTTAGTACAGGATATTTCGATATCTAGTATAGGCCTGTTCTGCGGCCAAATAGTTTACAGACGATTGTAGTCACAGTCTGCCAGTTGTTTTACTACGCGGACGTCACGTCCTCTCTATTCCGCTGATAATGTCGCCCGCCGCAGATTGTATGCGATCGACAGCAACTCGCATAGACGTGCGTAAAAAGTAGACGTAAAGCCCTCCCTAGCCATAAGGCCAACATAACGACGCTGATCTCCCTTTTCTTAGCTTTCACCCAGACGCCAGTTTACACTGCGAGAACACGGATGCAAGGCGAGTGCATCGAGCGGTGTGCCTCTTTACGTGCTAGCTTTCGCATGTACTCATTACCACGGAAGGATGGGCAGGCTGAGTTGACCCGCCTGCCGACGGTCACTTATCCAAGTACTAAATGGGCCCGGTGTTGACTAACTTCGTTGTCGCGACCAACGACCTTAACAGCTAAGCCAAACCGCCGCTGAAGACGGTATAGTTCCGCAGAAATTGCATAAAAAATCATCAGACGGAGGACGAAGCGCGAATTTAAAAAGCTTCTCGGATATATATGTGGCGTGCGGCTTGCATAAGTAGGGCAAGCAGGAGGCACACATGAGACGGGCAGACAGACGGCGCGCAGTAAAAAAAAGTCTAGCATCGAAAAACTGCGGTCGGACCTGGCACTCTTGCCTGGCAGAGTGCGTCTGGCGTATCGCAGAACTTTGGAACCGCTTCTTGACCGCCTCCGCACAGTAGAGATGTGCGCGAATATATTTATCGTACCAAATCACTCCCATTTCAATAACTTCGTTTTCATTCCTATTCCCATTCCCATTTGAAATTTAAATCCCATTTCCGTTTTTCCTCATTGAGTAATATCCAATTCCCATTCACATTCGGCGGCTCAACCGAGACAACTGCGTATTTGTATTTTTTTTCTGCGGGTGGCATGTCTGTGCTGACCCCATCCCCAACCAACAGTGTTAAACAAACTAAAGACAACAAGCGTTAGGTTATGCAACAACGCCAACACGAACTGTTGCAAAGTGCTGCTAGTTACAGCATGCAGTGATTTTTCCCAAGTTTTTCACATTCAATTCTCATCCTCATCCCATTCCCATAACGTGGATGATCATATTCCCATTTCCGTGGAAATTGTATGGCATCCCGGTCCTTTCTATTCCTTTGCACATCTCTACCACACAGTATTATGGCGCTGTCTGCAGTGCATTTTGCGGCCCGCTAGAGGTGGCTGATTCGATTGAAGGCAGTTGCAGCAGCAGCAGCAGCAGCAGCAAACTCACTCAGCAATGAGGTGCGCGGGAGGCAAACCGCAACGTGTGGCTCTGCGTGGCCAGGGGCGATCGTCGCAGTTACCTAGTTTATGCGTGCACTGGCCTGGAGCCTAGAGCGTTTCCTTCAGCTCATGAATGCAGTAATTTCGGAACTTTAGGTCAACTCAGCCTCCTGCCCTCGGTGAGACGAGAAATGAGTAGTATAACTTACGGGATACCGGGTAAAAGCCTATAGAGTGTGGCTGAATGGGGCAGTGGTATGTCTGCTACCTGCAAAACGCGGGTCCAATTGTTCGTTGACGCGGGCAATGGATGGCCGCATAGTGCGCTGCGGTATATATCATTAGATTATGCCCAGCGATCGTAAGAAGCGGTATAGTGAGTACCAGACGAGACAATTACTTTTTTTTACCTTTTTACCTTTTCATCAGCCGAACGGTCGCAGGGTTGCTGGTACGACCATCAAGTTCTTAGATCAACGGCAGTCTCTAAGACTGAAAATACTAACAGTTTTTTTTCTGGTTTCACAGCGACAATGTTGTCGACAGTACTGCATTGTACTAAAGCAGTTTCATTTGACTCTTGAGTAACGCAAAACAAAGAAAGGTTTGTACAGGTTAAACCACGGTCCTGAGTGCGCAGTGCGAGCATATCCCACTTCAGACAGTGGTTTAACATACTTATTCCACGCTCGGTCACTGTCGTTTGTTTGATCACGCATGACTGCACCCGTAAGTTATTGAGACAAAACGACACATACAAATGCCAGCTGCGCGTGAAATAAAAAGTAATACAGCAGTGCTAACGCAGGTACTATAGTAGCAACAGCAGTACAGTTCAATAGCACTAAATCGACGTAATAACAACTAACATTAAAACGTAAATACAGACATATCTTCACACAGTTCTAACTGCAAGAATTTAAAAACGCAATACTGGTTTAAAGCAGTTATCGTGCCAACATTCCTCTGTGTCAAGGTTACTGCTTCCGCATTCCAACGGCGAAAATGAGATTTAACGATTTCTGCTGAGAGCTGAAAGATGCAACGAGCGTGCCGTCGTCACGCATGCAGTAATTCACTTGTAATGATGTCAGCGATGACGTCAGAGCTGACGTAGAAAATACGCAACTTAGCAGCAGCAGCAGCAGCGAAGACCAAGAGACGTGTAACCTTGGAATTGATCGCAACACTGTGTTGAAATTGTGGTTTCACACCTGCCTGCAGTGGCGTAAACAAGGGGTGGGGCCCAGAGGGTCCAATCTCACGCCCTCACCTCAATTTCCCAGACAAGACATAAGCATTAAATTTAGCAGGTTTATCTTTCTATTAAGGGAAATATTGAAAATTGTTGCCACCAGATCTCATATGTTACAGCTATAATGCACCAAATTCGATCTTGGCTGGGGAAGTTTACAGCGCTCTCCCATACCTGTAGTTAAATTTTAGGGGTCCAAATTCTAAGAAAGGACAAAGGAAGAAGGAAAAGGATGAAGAAAAAAAGGGAAAAGAAAAGAGGGAAAAAGAAGGAAAAGGGACGCGAGGCCCGCAATATACGTTTCTGGCTACGCCACTGTCTACCTGGGTTGTCACGGAATGCAGGTTTTCTATACCAATGTTTAAACCTATCAAGCATTTCGTGCGTGCGTGATTCTGTATTTGTCAGTTATCACCAGACTCTCTAGGTTACTTAGCTCCGTTCACCGACACATCCCACCCACACGCGTCATTGTCGCTAACTAGCATTTTAAGACACTCCGGGAATTAAAGAAAATCTAAATCCTCGGACACGATCCATATCAGGCAACGGTGAGACAATAACTGAAAATACAATGGCGCTCCCGCAGGCCCACGGCAGCAAGTTAAGGCGCGTACAGAGCGACGTAACTGGACTGAACTGGGCTAATGCGTTTTAAAAGTTTTTGAAAGTTATCAAGCAAGCAGTGCAAACCCATTGGTCATTGGCTGACGCGTACGTGTCCGTAGTCATGTAGTCACCGACGCCGTTAGACTATACCTACTGTAATGCATTACTGCATGCCCATTGGTCAAAAGCTAAACAGTGTCAGTTCAGTTTAGTTCAGTACACGTCGCTCTGTACGCGCCTTCATATAGGTTTCAGCCGCTGCCTTCATTATGTAGTCTCACTGCCCGACGAACTCAGCGAATTACCTTTACACTTTGCAGCTCTGCTTTCATCCGGGACATTACGTAAATCTGACGTCATTGTTATTCACACATGCAGTGGTGCTGAAACTGTCTCGTGTCGGTGGTGATCTATGATGGGGCCGCTACCTGTCACTGCCAGCATACGTTAAGTTACGTCTGTCAGTCACTCGAGTAAACAGCCAGCCTCCCTTCAGCAGCACGTAACTATGATACGTACTTGCACAAGAACGTGCAACAGCGCTTATACATTTGCCGTAATATTTCATTTCTTCTAGACGTGCCAAGTACTGGGCTAACAACAAATGACAGATGAGCTATAGTTTTTGCGGCCTCTCCACATCCAGGGCCCGATTTAAACCCGACGGGGCCGTGATCGGAAAATTTTCTGACAGCAATGTTCAGAAACTTACCACGAATTAAGC
>Ga0049119_1000461_pt1 | contig 10693 bp, 13 predicted proteins | sample WorMetLIZAISLAND_2_FD_57363 | JGI IMG/M metagenome (GOLD analysis project Ga0049119, IMG submission 57363) | Marine gutless worms symbiont microbial communities from Max Planck institute for Marine Microbiology, Germany - Olavius geniculatus... | ecosystem: Host-associated > Annelida > Digestive...
AAAGCTTTTCCATAAATTCGAAGGGAGTCACCCCAAACGAGGGCACTAAATGAGAGGGGGGTAGGGAAAAGTTGCGATTTTCAGCCGGTAAGTCACCATATCTCAGAAAATGTGCCAGATAGGGCCTAGGTTGCTATTAATCACTAATAGGAAGTGGTACATTGGCTCTCAATTGGCACTGAAATCAATGATTTTGAATAACCTTGTACCCCAAAATAAGGCTTTTATGCATTTTTTTGGCAATTTTGGGCTGCGAGAGACATTTCAAGAGCGAATTGCGCTGAGATCAATAGACAAGGATAAGCTGCATACGAAATTTTCAGCATTGAACGTAGATTTCGACAGTCCAAGTCTCGATTTTCTAGGTTTGAGGAAACCTGCGTACAAGGGCATCAAAGAGTGGTACCCCCGTAAAATTTGTTACTTTGCCGTTGTTTACCAGTCTTGTGTGAAAACGGTTGCAGATCACCTTGGCTGCTGCCTGTCACAGCAAGCACTCATGATGAGCTTTTTAATCATATCAACATCGATGACTATGAAAGACCCTGAACTTCCAAAATAAGGGGTTCTATTGATTTTTGCTATTTTCGGCTGCAATGCACACTGCACACTTCAAGAATGAATTGCAACGAAATGGCTGGAGATAGACTTACAGTTTTCGAACAGGAACTGCTATAGGCTTTCGCGCATCTCGTGAGCATTAGCTTAAATTTTTTGTTAAAGAAGTGCTGACCAGGATCTCTGTTGGTGGCTATGCCTTTAGACATTATAATCTCATGCTACTGTGCTAGCCATCCACCCCACTTTTCAGCTTCTGGATCTGCCAGTGACACACATAAAATAGATATCCAGAAATTTGCATGTAGATTCGAGGATTTAAAATTCTGACAACTACAGGGGCCTATAGTGAAACATTTTATTAGCAGTGAAACAAAAAAAGAGTGGGTTAAGTTTGGGTTGCATTTCTGGGGTGTTTTACAATACAACCGGCTGGGTTCTTAAGTTTGTGTCCTGAATTCTCAACTCTTGACTGTTTGACTGACTATTGTTGGACTGAGAAATCTGGGCAGATGCACAAAAAAGTAAAAAATTTTTAAAAACCAACTGAGAAACCCACCCAAAGTTAATCCAGTTAACTTTCTTGTTCCGCTAATATTTTTTTGTATTACGGTTGAGTTTCTGAAACATCTCAAGCTATAAAGTTGCAAACTTGTGTATATTCTGTGCACCAGGATCCAGGGAGGTACTAAAACTCAGATTAAATCACGAACAAACTTTTCAGCTATGGTTTAACTTCTGCTCTTTTTCTAAAAAACCTAAAACCCAATAAACCCCAAATAAACATAATTAAACCTATCGAGTTGGGCTTTAAAAATGGTCGTTGTCAACCCTGATTCTCTCTGTCTGGAGTTCCCGCATTTCGCCTAATTCCAAACCTAACCCTAAAACTAACTCCAACCCTAATTTTAATGCTAACCCTAAGTTTAACTGTAACCACAGGCAAAAGAGGTTAGGCTTAGCCAAAATGGGATTAGGCGAAACAAAAGGACATTGTCTGTCTGCGTGTGTGTATGTTATCAGACGGCTTCAGACTGCATACGTTGCAAGCACGTCAAGAATGGTCATAACTGTTTGGCCGAATGCCCAGTGAAAAAATACCCAAATGACAGCAGCATCTGCGAGAACTGCCATTGGAACTGTCAGGACAACGGATGCACCGGTCCACTCAACACTGTGGGTCTTGGAGCGTGTGATGCTTGTAATTTGGCCGTCTTTGATCGGCAGGATCAGGTTACCATGTGTCTGAGTGCTGATGCGAGGTGCAACTCCTCTGGATACTTCAAGAAACTACTGCCTGATGAGTATGGACCAATGGCTGGGAAAAAGGTTGGCGATGGTTTATTCATTTAGCTGCATCTCTTAAGTTTGAGATTGGTAAGTTAGTAATGAAGAATACAAGTTTGTAAGGTGGCCTGGTAAGTGTGTGAGTGAGTGCTGCACTCACTGTGGGTCTTCGAATCGGAGATGGTCGCAGAGCTGTGATAGGGTTTGTTGACCATAGACAACCTCGGACTTTGACCGCGAATATCTGCAGAATAGATATCCAGAATCAGAAAACTATTTAATCAACCATGATAACTCTCACATATGGCAAAAAAGTTGGGTGAACTTTGGTCCACTAATAACACAGACCTTTAATACCCATCCAAGTCGACTTTTTCGCAAGACCATATTTTGGCCTTTAGGGGTAGTCTCCCAAGTCGCCATCGTAAGCCATTGTAATCTGCCATGGAACGTGCTAAGCCATAAGCTGTCACAAAATTCGTAAGCCACGCCAGCAAAAACGTAAACCATAAGACCTGTAACCTGGCGCAGCTTAAAGCTTTCTCCTTCCAGAATTATTAGTATAGTGGAAACATGTGTTATTGAAAATGCCAGCCAAGTGCACAGTCTTAACCTTAAGGCTGACTTTCAAATTTTTGAATCAACAGTTCACAGCGGTTACTTATACCTTGCAAAACATTGGGACCAATTTTGTGTATATAGCTGTTTCTGGGAAACTCGTCGCAGAGCTACAGAGTGTCACCTGCCATATAGGATCACAGTGTTGCTTGCCAAGTTGCCACCCAACACAGGTAAATGCATTCTACTTGAACCCCAGCCAAGCAAGTTGGTGCAAAATTTACCTGCTCCTGAGGGATGGATTGGTGAGATGAATTTGGTTTTTGGTTATATACTGCGATGGTTTACCTGTTTTTATGTGTTTTTTATGTTACCTGTCTACAGAGAGTTACCGATTCACATAGTGACCAGTGGATAGTGACCAGACTGGGAGTTGAACCCTTTAACTTTCTATTATTTGTCTCTGTGTTTCAGGGATGTATGCCGTGTCACCCGCAGTGTGAGACATGTAATGGTGTGGGTCTGTCGTTCTGCACGTCTTGCAAGTACCTTCGACAGGATGATAAGTGTGTGTCGGAGTGTGGCAAGAACTACTTCATACCAAACACGACCAACCCTACCACCTGCCACCCATGCCACCCACTTTGTGACCAGTGTCGGGGGCCCACCGAGTCACAGTGTGTCAAATGCAAGAACTTTGCCATCTATGAAGATCTGGGAATCGGTGAAAACGACGAAGAAACAGGCTACAACAAGTCTTTGGCAGTTAGTGACACTTAAACAATGTACTTACTGAGAAAATGTCTACAGGTCTAACTGTTAAAATTCCGAATGATTAAGTCATTAATTTGGTAGCATTCGTAGTGCGTGCTATAAAAGTAACAGAAATGCACTAATGTGTCAACGTCAATGTCTTCTGAGCCCTGAGCATAGTCATTTTACAGCTTAACATGACAGACTTAGTTCGTAGGCTTTTCGTTTTTGGCCCCATATTTATTTTTAGGCGGCCATCTGTTGTTACAGATGTAGTGCAGTATGGTCTTTTGTCCATCTGTCTGTCTGTCACTTTCATTCCAGCTGGTAAAGTTGCTAGGTGGAATGATATGCCATTTGGCAGGAGTACTGTTTGCACCTTTTCTTTAATCGCTGTTTTACTTACTCAAGTTCATTTTTGTTGAATTTTGTAGTGAACTAAGATGTATACATTTGTGTCATTTTTTGGAAGGGGGGCATCTTACAAAGCATTTTGTAGCTTATGTCTAGTTTCATTGCCGATGCAATGATTAGCTGTGAAACAGTATGACTGCTTGACTGACTGACTTATTTTCTGACCGACCAAACTGGGATTAGGATTAGGATTAGGATTGGGGTCAGATCGATTAATTAATTGTTAGCTGGATTTATTGATCAGTTGGTAATTCTGCCCCTTGACCTGTTCTGTATGTTTTGTGCTCAGTTTAACTGCACAGACAGCTGTCCGGACTATGCACAGTACAAGTATACGAAGGAGATTGGGAATGGAGAGAAGATAACTCTATGTGTTGAAACTGATTACAATGCGATTGGGTACGTTGTCAATGCAGAGTCTTTCTGGCCATTAGTAAATGTGTGAGTGACTTGTAAGTCACTTTAGGTAAAACTTACAAGTGTTTCTATCGAAAGAATAAATTGCAATAACTATGTTTCTTGTGGATCATATGGTCCAGAGTGCAGTGCCGGTCTCTGTTTCTTTAGCCAGGCACCGGCTTACACTGCAAGTAGCGTATTGTGAGATTTGTATGTTTACTCAGTTGCTAACCTACTGCGTGCTCAGGTCAACTCAGCCTCCTACTCTCATCAGGATTTGATATGAGTACTGGTAGTAGCTCATGGGGTGTGGGGTAAGGGCCTGGTGTTGCTGATTGGAACGGTGGTATGTCAAATGCTAGCTGCAGACCTCAGGTCTAGTTGTTCACTGATGTGGGCAATAGATAGCTCCATCATGCACACAGTATCATTAGCTCATACCAGTCAACTGCCAGTTCTGAGATTGTAAAATGCTTCTGATCACGAGCCTGATTAATTCATATAGACAGCACTATAGCAAATACTGGACCTTTATCTTAATTTTTTAGTCTTTGTTAACAGGTGAACTTAGAGCAGCATAATAGTCAGCACGGTCATCCACGCTGAGGTATGGATAGGCTGAGTTGTAATGTAATGTGACTGTGTTGTGAGTACAGGCGAGCTCAGATTGGCATAATAGTTGGAGCGGTGATCGGCTCTCTGCTAATCATCAGTGCAATCGTCGTCATCGTTGTCTATGAGTGCCGCAAGAAAGCAATGGATGAGAAGAAAACAATAGAAACAGTTGCGCAGATCATCGGTGCAACCGAGGTTAGTTCTTAATGTACTTGCACCAACTGTGCAGATATGCAGAAATACATAGATTATTAGCAAATAATCAGTGTTGACTGTAGTTTGTTTGCACAATTAGTATTGGCTGATTATTGATCGAAGCTAGTTCAGCTGACTTTGTACTATTTTACTGTTAATGTGCTAATGTGCAAGACACTTAATGAGAAGAATGCCATGCATTGGTGTGGCTCAGTAGTCTAATAGTTAGCATGTCTGACCCATTGATTGCAAATTCGATGTCAGATAACAACTCTTGGCAAGTGGTTCACACACTACAGCCCGTTGGTGAGATGTGTCAGTGAGATGTGTTCCATGTTCCAGGACAGCCAGTGCTGCCTCATAGGCTAAGACCACAAAGGTACCATGTCTCAGTTTGGGACCCTGCCGACTGTCACCAAATGGAAGCAGGAGTGCAGTCTGTAGTCTTTGTACTGTATGCTGTGTACAGTGTACATAGCGTAGTTCCACATTTCTAGTTTCAGCAAGCTTGCACCTACATGGTTTGTAGAACAAGAGCCAAAATCCTGCTGATTTCATCGAATTTATTTTTAACTGTAAAATGTCTGTTGAAACGGTAAGATCATTGAGTGTACTGATGTGTGCGTACAGCTGCAGCCGTTGAATACAACGGGCATTGAGCCAGACCGTGCCGTATTGCGTATAACTAAAGAGTCCGAGATACGTCAGGGTAGCATGCTTGGTGCTGGCGCCTTTGGCACTGTCTACCGTGTATGTTTCACTCTGTTTTATTGTCCCACAGATTACAAATCACTGATTGGTGCTGTCTCCTAGTGAATCATAAGTAGGCAAACTGTGAAAGTTTTGGCTGGGAGGTTCAACTTCCAAATCTCTCTTTTTGCTGGGAATCAGGATCCCCAAATTCTTCATCTAACACAATATGTCATTGAACCCCACAAATGCACCTGCCAAATGACTTGTAAATCTGTCCAACACTTAAAGCAGGTGATGCAGACAGACGACAGAATCGCTTCCAAAAAATTGCTTGCACTAGAATGATTTTGCCTAGTAATTTCAAGTAACTAAATAAATACGTTAGTCTTGACAAGAAGGTTTTCTAACAGGCTAAAATGTAGGGTGGGAGGGCCACTACCTGCTGCCACCACAACGCCGCTGTGCAGCGCTATAAGTCAATCTCGATCAGCTAAGTATTTGTTGATTATAGCAAAAAAACAGATCTCTAGTCACTCCAGACTTTGATTTTAACATTTGCTTTCAGTTTTTTGGGCATACCAGGTAAAAGTTTAAAAAAATTATATTAATTTGTCTCTGGTCAACATGCACCCTAGTGGTTATATGGATGCGACTTCATTCTTATCTCATATATTGACAGTCATTATGCAGCGCTTTGACTGTGTGCTTATCTAGCAGAGTTTTTGTATTTGACTTTGACAAAGATTCAGAATCACTTAAGCATTTCAGTGTTTGCTTTTAGTTATATGTTTTAACACCTAGGATCTTTGATTCGGGTTCGCTGTTTTGAAGGTCCACTATTCTGAAGGTCCGCTATTCCGAAAGTCTGCTATTCCCATTAACCCTAAGGCTAATGCTAAGGCTGACCCTACCTCTAACCCTAACTCTAAACCTAATCCTAACCCTAACTTTAACCTTAACCCTAACCCTAATCTTAACCCAAACGTTAGCACTGTGATGCATATCTATCTGCACAATGGACTTTCGGAATAGCGGACCTTCGAAATAGCAAGCCAGCTCCGGATCTTTACCACCAAGTATGAAAAATCACAACCTCAGCAACAACTGTTTGTTTAGCTGTGTGCCAGAGGTGGAGGGACTGACAACGGAGATATTATAGCAGTGCTAATGGTTCTGATTGTGCTTGTGGTAGTTGTAGTAGTAGTAATGGTTGTTGTTGTTGTTGTTGTTGTTGTAGTTGTATAGTTGTAGTGTTTTTCTGTCTGTGACAGGGTTACTGGGTGCCAGAGAAGGAAAACGTGAAGATCCCAGTCGCTATCAAAGTGCTGAATGGAGACATTAAGCCGGCGCAGAACAACGAGCTGTTGGAAGAAGCAAGAATCATGGCGTCGGTGAATCACAAGAACTGTGTCCGCATCCTGGCCATCTGTATGACTGAGCGCATAATGATCATCACTCAGCTGATGCCACACGGCTGCCTACGCGAGTACATTCGCAAGGAACGAACAAACGTCGGCAGCCAAGTTCTGCTTAACTGGTGCATGCAGATTGCACAGGTTGGTAGAAGTACACTGTGTCCCAGAAAAGCGGTACACCAAACTTGATCGATAACTTTGTTATTTCTCAACGGATTTTCACAATTTTTTTCACTGGCAGAATCTTTAAAAATTTGCGATGAAACTGTTATTTGTGATCCCACCATGCCAAAAACGTGTCGCTGCGCTATCTTGTGAAACCTGGATGCTGTAAACTAACATGTTTTGTGTGTGTTGAACCAGTTTTGCTGAGTTATGGACTATTAGAGATTTTGCGCATGGCACACAACAACTGCAGTAAAAGAATTGAATTCAGTTTCATCGATCAGAACTGCAGGATCAATGAATATCGCACTGGCATAGTCCAATTGGTTCGTCACCAATGGCGATTGACTGAACGTCATTCCTGTGCAAAAAAAAACATTTTTGCTACAACATTTTGCACCAATTGCCATTCTCCAAACTTTTCAGTGTAGATAATGTGAACAGCATTCTGTCACTATAAGAAAAGAAAATAGCATTAATCACCAACAGTTATGAGCAGATATGTTTCAGTTAGCAATTAGCTTCAGGCGTCTCTTAAGACGCTTCGAACTAAGATCGCCGTGGAAAAAAGGGATCCACATGACACCAGTTTGTGCTAGTTGGTGCACTAAATAATGAATGTATAGCTGGTTTTACTGGATTAGTCCAGCTCATTTACCATAACCACATTTCCTTTACTTCATGCACAATTAGTTTGCTGTTGCTGTGCTTTGATTCCTCCAATTTTCGAACATATATTTTGCACAAGGTAATGTTGGCAACACATTTTTGGTTTGGTGGGATTGCAAATGACAGTTTTATTGCAAATTATCCGGAGATTCTGCCAGTGAAAAAATTGTAAAAATCCATTGAAAATTGATAAAATTATCGATCAAGTACCACTGGTGTGCCACTTTATTGGGACACAGTGTAGTTGTAGTGGTAGTAGTAATAATTTTTGTAGTTGTATATGATAGTATTAGTAGGAATAGTGCATGCAGATTGCTTGGGACAGTATATAGTCGCTGCTGTAAGTCAGTACATCTAGAAAGAGTTAAAAGCTCTCTTTAATTGTTAAGCAAGTTAGTGGTATTTTTGGTTTTATAATATTTTCCTCATGCAGACAAAGCCATCAGATGATAATTTAGCAACTTTGGTAGATGGGTGGCTGATTTGAATTTTGAAGTAATGCAGTATTTTGGGAATATTCACACCAAAGCTTTTTGTGTCTTTTAGTTTTAGAGTTAAGGAACTCGTATGAGACAGGCGGACAGACAGACAGATAGACAAGGCTCACACTGCAGGCTATTAGGATGGCTGCAAAAAAGCAATTGTTTGATTGATGTGTTCTTTATGGTTTCAGGGAATGGAGCACTTGGAGAGTCGAGGTATTATTCACCGAGATCTTGCTGCCAGAAACGTACTTGGTGAGTCAAAACTGTCTGCCATGCTGATGAATTTGACTTCTACTGTTTTTATACTTCTGCCATCGTTTAGCTGTACTTGCAGCATTATTGTTCCAATGTTGTCCATCTTAAGTCCACGTCTGTTTGCAGGTTCTGTGATATTGCAATACTATTTTACTTGTGGAAACAGACTTAATTATAATAGCTTTGATGTCATAAGCTCAGTCAATGTTTCAGGCTATTGGAAGCATACAGAGCTTATCTAGACAAACGTTTTAATTGCTGCTACTGGGTTTTCTCAAACATATTGTACATTGTAGCAGTTAATGGTGAATCTTTAAGGTGACTGCTGACTTACTGTTTGGAAAACTTGGAAATGTCCACTAATTTGAGACCTTTTGGGGAAAAGTTGAGGAATTTTTCAAGAGTCTGGAAATTGTTCGGAAATATTTTTGAGTTAAAACTGTTTGGTGTTAAATTCACATATAAATTTGTTCCAGCACTAATGTTTTGTAGCATAGTAATGACAATATAGTTATTGCACATTTGATAGGGCCAGATAAGTCTTTGAGGTGCATTAGGCCCAATTTTTGGGTCCCATTACACAGAGGCCCTACAGTACAAATTACGATAAACCATGTGTTAAGCATGTGATAAGCAGTGGCGGTTTTAGGCCGGGCCGGGGGGGCATAGCCCCCAGTTTTGCTCCAGGCCTTCCCAGTTTCATAGCCACCCATGATTTCTTGCAAAGGTAACACAAATATGTGATTTTTTGCATGTTTGCAAATTTTAGAAAAGCGCACAAATTTGAGGCTTCCATTGAACGTCCAAAAGCTACAAGTGTTTTATGTTCAGGAGAGCTTTGTCCCCCTGACCCCTTGACCAAGGGCTCTGCCCCTGGACCCCACTGGGGGCTCCACCTTCAGATCCCTGTTATAGGCTCGCGCTCGTCATGGCATGGGGCTGTGCCCCCCAGGTATTGCGGGCTGGAACTGCCATTGGTGATAAGTAGCCAGAACTTTTCAAAATGACAGTATGTGTAATGTTTGTAACCTTTTAAATCCAGCTGTTCAAAAATTCACACTGCTGGAAGAAGTAGAAAAAGAAGAATATTGATTTGCCAAATTGATATATGCACATTGAATTATACGAATACGTGCTGAAGGCGGGCTGACAGAAATGCAAACAGTCATCAATGCTGGCCACCCATGTAAATTTACCAAAACACAATGGAGAGCGGTTGGCCTGATTTTGTATTGTCTGCTATGGATGGTGCTGCTGCTGGCAGTGTGATGCTGAGCACTGCGAATGTGTTTTGTAGTCCAGAGACCAGAGCATGTTCGCATCACGGACTTTGGTCTTGCCAAGCTCTGCAGCAACAAGCAGGGAATGCTCTCCACCGTCGGAGAGAGGGTGATCACATTACAATAATGATTATTTCTCTCTTTGAATACTCCTAACCTGTAAAAGTGACCGATAAATGTGTGTTGTGCTTTTTTGAACGAGATAAGTGAGTGTGAAAGGAGCTTGTCCAGATATTGGTTTAACGTACACTTATATATTCCATGGTTGCCAATGGTCGATTGTGTAGCGTACACTGTTGTTTGTTTGCTCATCCTTCACTGCATTCTGTTATACTATTGCAGACATTATGGCGGACAGGCAATATAGTGCCACTGTGTAAATATATGCTCTATAAATTTATTACGGTGTTCGGTTGTTGACGCTTCAAAGAAGACGACAGCAGTTGCCGAAACGTCAACAACTGAACCAATAGCTTTTCTGCATCTCTCCGTGTTGCAACATTTTTAGTCATTATGTACAGATAGCTTTAGTTTGGTTTGGTGGTGTAGTTCTTAGGGCATTGGCTTGCAATAAACAGATTGCAGGTTCAAATTTCAGTCACACTGCAACTAGCCAACAAATCTAGTTAAGTTGTTTACAGTTTACAAATTACACACATGCATTGTTCTTTTGTTACCAAGCATTATAATTTTGTGCCAATATGCATCGTAAAAAGTGCCAAAGCTAGCATCAGATTTTGGAAGAGACATCATTTGTGTAGTCTAGAAGCAGATAAACATAACACACATGTCGCTGAGGTATGCAGTATGTTTCACAATGTTTCATTTTTCTTTTTTTTATAACTCAGTCGAATGGTGAGCAGTTCATATCAAATTTTTATCAGCTGTAGCTGACGAAATACTAATTCAGAATATTTTAACAAAATGCAAAATATTCTTTGCTAGTTACAAG
>Ga0049119_1000476_pt1 | contig 10561 bp, 10 predicted proteins | sample WorMetLIZAISLAND_2_FD_57363 | JGI IMG/M metagenome (GOLD analysis project Ga0049119, IMG submission 57363) | Marine gutless worms symbiont microbial communities from Max Planck institute for Marine Microbiology, Germany - Olavius geniculatus... | ecosystem: Host-associated > Annelida > Digestive...
CCATCAGGCCTGCTTGATGTTTGCTCGATGTTTGCTCGATCGTGTAAACGGGGTATAACGTGACCATCCATTCACCCTTCACTGCAATGATTGAGGCTGCAATCGTTTTCGAAACCGTCTGATTGCTCATTCTACGTAAAGCGCGCGTACGTTCCACTTTTTATATGTGCCACCCAGTACATATATTTTGAGACCAATGATATAATTGTAGATCTGTCGAGATTCTCGGCACTTCTAAGTTTGACTTAAGAACCGAACTGTTTTGACGTCATTGTCTGTACACTAAACATACAAAATTACTATTTTGAAGTTTCTACGCCTGTTTTAGCCTGTCTCAGCGATTGTGCGCCCCTGATTCGCTCGCGACGTGTGACGCTATACAAAAGTGTTTTGATCAGTTGTTTGCTAACGCCCGCCTTTGCCACAGCCTTGGGGAAGGTCTGAACCAGCACCGTCGTTCTTGATGGCAAAAGCCGACGACGCGAAGCTTTCATTACAAGCATGGTAGCCTGGCCTAACGGAGCAACAAATGCCACGCATATGTTTGCTGTTTACTCCGGTCTGGTCTGGCATATCTTGAGTCGGCAGAGAAAGAAGAATGCTGAACTTCGGTGGCAAATGAATTCAGCGTGCCATGCCACGTGCGTCGCATGTCACACGCTGTGTAGGCCTAGAGAGTGTTATCTCTTCCTTCGTCAGATAACTGGGTCCACCCACGCGGCGTTTGTCTCTGCAGGGCTGACAGTCGAACCGCACGCAACCCGACGTATCTCTTGACGCAGCACACTGTGAGTCCGCTGGCGTAGCAGCAAATACGCCAAGCAAGCTACATATAAATGGACGCCGTTCTAAGACAGAGTCGGGTCGAAAAATTTGGGTTCTAGACACTTCATCATACCTCTTCCACCGCGAGCTACCTTTTCTTTCCATTTTTACTGCGTGCGCATATCCTCATCCGCATCCTCACATCTGGAACGTGTATTGTGAATGCCTGGCATGTGCGCTGTAGTACTGCATGGGTCAAACTAGTGTGGCTGGCTGAGCGGTTGTTGTCGTCATCATCTTGCGGCTTGGGCATCTGCAAGTGCTCAATAATCTCAGAGTAGAGTAGACCGCCTACTAGTAGTTTCTGTTGCGTATCATGAAGCAAGCGTGTACTATACCTAAAGAACATGTATCAGATAACGCCCGTCATCAGCATGTGATAGCCCAAGACGTATAGTGATGGACGTATATAGACGATGAAAATCAGTATCTGCTGAATCGGATTGGATGATTCGCTGTTGACAAAGTTGATAGATAACGGGAGCACATAGGCCTACCAGTAGAACATTTTTGTAGGGATTCTTTAGTGATGTTTCTTTTCAGACATCGTGCTCAATGAATAGACTAAATAGACTGCATAAACGGTAATTTACAAAGCTCACGCCCCTCCGAATCGGCGGAATAACAGTGCCATTCAGTTTATACTCTCTCGCGAGCTGCAAGCTATATAGCGACCCTTAAATTCATTCAGCGCGTCTGTAATTGTCTGCGTCTGTCCACGCGTCTGTCGGCTGTCGGACAGACTATTGGTAGCTCTGCACAGCTGTCGCCAAAGATTGCGAGTGGCGAGCACGTCGCCTGCCGGTTTGCCGCTTTTTCATATTTGCTATATAGAATTCGCATTTACTCCTATTGTGCATGTTGTTAATTTTTTATTTCTATTCCATTTTATTTTTTTTAAACAAGAAAGCCCAGCTGTCACTAGGGAAGACGCACTGCAGCCTACACAGTTCCTGTTTCAGTATACGGACCTTTTAGGTCATCCAAGGTCAATGATTTTCATCTTATCTGAAAAGGCGTATGCGATTTCCTATTTGTGATCAATAGTTACTTTGGCCCTACGCTCACTGTTTCCGAGATACGGCCATTTATAGCTTAAAACCTTCCAGTGAAAATTGCGCCCAAAACGCTGCAGATGGAGACATGGTTACTATATTGACAGCCTGTAAGAAGTTGCCAGCGCTCTATCTGATGGTACCATCGCTGACCCCTTACGATTTACTGTTTAGCCACAATACATCCGTTACAGACGGGCGACGACGGACAGACAAGACGACAGACGTGCCGTCCAAATTAAAACAATAAAAAGTCAAACGCGAATCCTCACTAAGGCTAGTCAGCATTATTGATGGACCTGTCTTCAGTGTTGAAAGATTACCGCGAATTGACGAATTGTCTTCGAGACATGCTGCACTAAGTGTACTGTGCTGTACGCTTGACAATGACTCATCTTCAGTCGCAAACCAAATCCTTGAACGACTCATGCACATTGCGTGTGATTACTTGAAAATAAAATTCATAATCATACTTATAGTGATTGTGCTGTTTTATGATGTTTGCTTCAGTGCTTTAATGTCAGCTGAGTCGTTTCGACTGCAAACTTGTAAGAAAATAATTATCATAGTCAGAAATTCAGAATCAGGAGCTTAAAACTGGAAGAAATGTATAGGCTGTACTTTTTCATGACCCATTTTTGTTACCTACTTCCCCTACAATGCCTGAAGTGTTATAACTGTCCACAATCTCACTCCACTCAATCGTGGTGACCGAAACTTGGCTCGGCCTGTGTACAGCAGCACCCATTTTCAGGCAAAACTCACCCTCGATCACGGCCATGAAGTAAATACGTCTCAACACGGTCCACTGTGTATTACGTCTCAACCTTACACTCGCGTAATACACTGTGTGTAGACCGTGTTGAGATATACGTGTCGTCTTGTGTGCAGCTATGGGGGAAGGCACTGGGAGCACCCCCCCCCCTCTCCCAGGAGGCTACACAGTCACTCAAAATAGTGCCAAAATGCACTAAAACACTTCATTTCACACAAACACGCACAAAATCCGAAAATCTTCTGCTGGGGAGCACCCCCCTCCCCTTTTAAATCTTTTCCCCGGTGGGGTGTCCCCTTCTCACACCTCAACTTTAAGTGCCCCCCTTACATCCAGATTCTGTGTATGCTGTGCAGGAGTGGACAAGGGTTTCGAGGATCTGTTGGTGGAGATCTTCGGCTCCGAGTTCATAGAAGTGTTCAAGCTGAAGAGACCTGCCGGCTGGGTCGACTTACTGCTGGCGTTCGAGTCTCGCAAGCGAGCCGCGACTCCGTTCAAAAGCAAACCTCTCAACGTCTCTTTGCCTTTTTCATTCACCGACTACCACCAGAAGTACAAGGTCTGTTATTACTCAGTACTCCGAGAAACACTTTTTGTTTTAGCGTGTATTATTCAGTTTTGCTGCATCGTTTCTATTCTGTTTTGTTGCACGACAGTTTTTTTCAGCTGACTGCCTGGATTATTGGTCAATCCATTCCGCGGTCGTCTCGCCAGGCGATATAAACAGCTACAGTCGTAAATAACACCAGAGATACGGAACGCAGGTTTCCCAGATTTTTCTCACAATAACAACGCCTTGCTAGAAAATACGCACTACAGCCTATACAGTTTTTGTTGCAGTACTGACGTTCAAGGTCATCCAAGGTCGATGATTTCTATCTCATCTGAAACGGCGTATGCCACTTCCTATTAGTGATTAATAGTAACCTTGGCCCTGTCTCTCACCGTTTCCGAGATACGGCCATTTATATCTTGAAACTTTCCGTTAAAAATTGCGGGCAAACCGCTGCAGAGGGAGACGTGGTTGCTATTGACAGTCTATAGGAAGTTGCCACCGCTGTATCCCACGGTATTATCGCTGACCCCCTACGACTTACCGTTTAGCCACAATACCGCAAGATTGGCATACCATACTGCGTTATGACCCTTCAAGGTCATCCAAGGTCAATGATTTTCGTGTAATCTGAAAGGGCGTATGCCACTTCTTATTACTGATTAATAGTAATCTATGCCCTATTTCTCACTGTTTCCGATATGGCCAGTTTTTCATTGAATTTCTTACCCACCATTAATTTAACCCCAATTTGAAAATGTTCCTCTTCCACTACATAGCTGAAATTTTGCGTGCCCGAGTTTCACACGCATACCTAATTATTCGTGCAAAAAGTTTTCTGCTATGACCTAAAGCTTAGCCACAATACATCCGTGACAGACAGACGGACGGACAGACAACAACCATGCCAATACTCGATCGTTACTCAAGTACGGTCGGCTAAAAAAATAGTAACAACAGCATTTGTTGATTCCGACGAAACGCCAGATCTCTGATTACTCCGATCTAGTTTTTTATCTTCTTTTTTTAGCACTTTGGTTCTTCACCTCAAGGCATTAAAAATAATAAAAATAATAAAATTATAAAATAATAAATAATAATAAATAATAAATAATAAAAATAATACCGGTAGTAGGTAATTGTGTGGGTGCAGGGCACGACGGTGGAGACGGCGGTGCGCCGGTACGGTAGCAAGGACGTCCGCTGGTCGTCACAAGGTATGCTCAGACTGACTCCGGATGCTATGCACAGACTGTTCCAGCCGACACTCGACCGCATCAAGCAAGCCATCGCTCACGTGGTCGAACAACCCGCCGTCAGAGGTATTGTACCATGGAGGGGCTTTTATCCCTATATCCATGATGGGCGCAGCTTGCGCCCAGTGAAAAATATGGGGGGAGTAGATCAAAACTCCCCCTATTTATCACCGGGCAATCTACACGCGGAGGGAAAGGGGGATAAAGCAGAGGGAAGGAGAGTAGAGAGAAAACGGGGAAGGGAAAAGGGCGGATAGATGGGGAGGCAGAGAGGGCAAAGAGCCCAACATGGGGAGGGACTTTTTGGGGCTTCTGTCCCTATACTCGGTGGACGCAGCTTGCACCCAGTGAAAAATAAGGGTGGGGAGTTTTGTTAAGGGTGTAGATCAAAACTCCCCCGATTTTCACTGGGCAATCTACATGCGGGAAAGGGTAATAAAGCACAAGGAGGGAAAAGGGGGCGGATAGAGAGGGAGTTAAGAACGGGAAGGAGCCCAAAAAGGGAACAGGGAACTTGAACCCGAAAATGGGGAAACTTGCACTCGGTTGCGATTCCAAATTTGGGGGATAGAAACCACTGACTGTGCCGCATACTAGCAATGGTGTCGTGGCCGGGGGGCAGGGAGGCAGTTGCTCCCTCCCCTTAAATTTTGAGCTGTTGGAAAATTGTTGGATAATCTTCTTGTCAAAAATTTTTTTGTCCAAAAGTGCAAAATTTGTGGCTGAGAAACTTCCATCATGAGAAAATTTAGGGCCAAAATCGAGCACTCGTGATCTCCTCTGTTGGAAAAATACAACTTCCTATACTCCGTCTACTTTTTTAACCCTCGATTTCGCTGCCTATTGGTTATTACCATCGACGGTAGATAATTATACACTGTAATAAACGCTAAGGAGGAAAATGTAGAGAAAAACGTAAGTCTTGCTTGGTTAAGGTTTGCATCGTGGTTCGAGTCTTATCTCCGAGATGACCTTTAATGCGTTGGTCGATACGTTAAACCAACATAAGATTTTACGTGAATATTTTTGTTCCGTGCTCCAGAACACCCCCTCAGGGGATTGGGGAAGGGGTGGCCAAGTAGCCAAGTGAATGATGGGATAGCAAGACAGAGCCTGAGAAAAACACGAGACCTGAGCGTTGATGAGCTAAATACCTATCTACACGGTCTGCAAGTCATCTTGTGGTTGCAACTCGATCGTTAACCAACTGCTACATGGGTCAGTTTGGTCTACTGGCCTACGTACTGAGATGTCGTGCTGGTAGATTAATGCATTGGTTCGTCTGAAGAAGTTTCAACTTTCACGATTTTCTCTTAGAGATGGGCAGACTACACATTCGATCCAAATTTTTCGGAAAATCCAGATGGATGGAAAGAACTTTTGGCTGATATGTGGATGAGAGAAATTTTCGCAGAAAATTTCAAATTCGACTGCTGGCGGTTTTTAAACAAATGTCCAATCACGGTCACTAACAGCCGGTGTCCACAGAATGACTGTCAGTAATTCTGCTGAGAAAAAAACATGCAGCAAACTATTCAAACCAAGTCAAAACAGTACTCCAAGTCTCTTTTCCGTGTGTTTTTGGTCCTTCTCTTTCATAGTATTTACAATATTTGTTTGGCGAGTGTCATAGTTTCTTCTCAGTGTGTGTCCAAGACAGTTCCATTTTATTCTTTTTAGCTGGCTATTGAATAATCTCAAGTTATGAAGATACTAATGTAATACGTCCAAACTGTAGTATTAATATCGGTAAAAATAATATCGTGCATCACTGAACAACGTGTTTCGGACTGGCCCGCATTGTCGGCATAACTCTTTCGCAGTTTACCTCAATTACCGACTTCTTCGTCGTCGGCAAGCCACACTACAGTCGGCCACGTTTGACGGCCTGCTTATCCTATGCTCTGTAGTCGGCAGTGCCGCATACAGCTACCGTTGACGCCAGCATGGCTATCTTGGTTTATCAAAACTTGCTGCTGAAGTGACGGATAGTGGACGGCAAGCAACAACAGAAACCGTTTGGTGTACTTTCTGCGATTTTTCTCTCGGTTATGTTCGGCCATGACCTTGGCCTCGTTTTTGGCCAAACTGGGCCCATGTTGCTCAACAGTGGCTTCTACCCCCTAAATCTGGACTCGAAATCGGGCGCAATTTAAATTCTCCCCTCCACTTTCAGGCTTATTGCAGTGCCCCCTCCGAAGAAACTGTTTAAGTTATGGGTCGCGAAATGCATATTTTTGGCTCTTCTGGGTGCTAAATTTCTTCTGTATACTGTGATTAACCAGACCTCGAATACGTTTGCATGCCCAGTTTGAAATTCCATCCTGTGAGTTCTGAGGGAGCGTCGTGAGCTGCCTTGGTGGGGTCCAGGGCGAACGTTCGGCTGAAATAAAATGTCATGCATTTTAAATGTCATAAAACGCTATGACGCATATGGTGGGAGGCGTTTACCTGTGACTTTTGACATGTAGGGGCATGACTCCTTGCTCCCTCTATAGATCCGCTGGGACGGTAAAGAGAGTGGCCGGGCCACTGTAGACTGAGGGTAGTCACGTATAACTCACCGGCATATGGTTGATTACCTTGGAACGTCCATCTGGATGTGACGTCACGCTCCGGTCCGTATCCGCCGGATATCCCTATGCACGCCGCTGTTACGGTTCGGGGTAAATCCGGTGACATGATGGACTGGGCTCATTTCGGGTCATATATAGCCGCCCTGGACACTGGCCAGCCTTACGGTCAAAGGTCAAGGTCATCTATTGTCAGACACGTCCAGGAAATGGCGAGTATATCTTTCTTGCATATACATACGGTGCCGGACCACGTGTGCCGGCTTACGCGGGTCGGTTGCCCACCGCACACCAGGCCTAAGGATTGTTAGAACTAGGCATAACAATTCCTAGGTCTAGGCTTAACCAATGTCAGGCCTAGACCATAACAATGGTATAGGCCTACGGCGTAACGCGCCTCCAGAATAATACCGTGTTTACACGAAGAAGCAAACATGAAGCAAACTTAGAGCACACGTCGTGCATGTGTATATTGAATACGTGTGCTTCGTGTAAACGGAGTATATGTGCCAGTAAGTTGTACCACACAGTATACCAGTACGAATTAAATCTTAGCGGCGGCTATGCGGATGGACGGCCGCATGTTGTCATGCCGACGGACATCTTCCGCTTCTGTTTGTTGGTCGATGGCTTTAGTTTTGATCTAGGCCTACACCTTTAACATAACCTCTCCCCTATTTTTCACTAGGTGCAAGCTGCGCCCATTTTTAGATGTATGGATGGAAGCGACTGGGCTTGGGCGCAGTGCGGTACTATCACGTGGTCTGACCGCCAGGTATGACATGTGATTGGCATGGCCAGGTATGTGGCTGATGATCGATTGCAGAGGCTGCTCTCTGGGTGATGAACGTGTTTCAGCCACCAGTCGACACGCGTCTATAGGCCTAATTGCTACCGTGGAAACAGTCTCATTGTCTATATTCGTCCGTTGTCTAGTGCCACATAAAACAAGCCGCTCTGAACGTAGGCGGCTGTTTGCCCTATTTTCTCTAAAGCGGCGAGTAAAGCTACTAGCTCTTTTTGGTTACCGTAGTCGTATTTTGTGAGTTTTCTTTCTTTTACTTGTCGTCATTGGCTTTTTTACTTTTTTTTAAATTTCCGTGTGTTCTGTGTGCGTAGGTCTGAAGTACATATTCCTGGTCGGTGGTTTTGCCGAGTCGCCGATGCTACAGCTGCAACTGCGCAATGCTTTCGCCGAAGTCGCACAGATTCTTGTACCGAGCGAAGCCGGTCTAACGATTCTTAAAGGTATTATACACAGGCCGATCTATTGTCGGATATACCTCTATGACTAACAGTAATAAATTAATTGTATCGAAAATAATACGTTTAGAATAAAGAAGGACTGGGTTTTTGCGGTAAAATCGCGTGAAGTTTGTAACTAGGAAAGGGCAAGACGCGCCTTGGCATGCGGACCTTTTGTTGCTTTTCTTAACGTTTACAATGTTTGGGAAAATGTGCAGCGCGTCCTTGTATACAGTGGCTTCTTCTAGCTTTCGGCTTTTCCTTATACAGTGTACGCTTACACAACACATTCGATGTTTTTTATGCTTAATAATGTGCGCGTAACAGTAAATACTTACTTATAAACTTACTTAACTACACCGTTATGTCCAAACTCCACTACAGTATTGAAAACCTGCGGTTTGCCGTCTGCGACCATGTCCTGAGCAGGTCACTAACAACTCGAAAACAGCAAGTCAAGACTTTGCTCAGAGCTCGTCGGCGACTAACCAGATATGAAGCAGTCGGATATAATGGAGCTTGGACCATCTTGCTGGTTAGCAAACCAATTCCACGGCTGGTGAAGAATGCGCCAGAAAATTAAAACAACAGCCTGAGATAGCGTTGTATGTCGGTCCACGACGCAGTACTAATGCCGTTGTCTGGTGTGAAACCTACCGTGTGTAGGGGCCGTGTGCTTCGGTCTACAGCCGGGCGTCGTGGTGACCCGCAAATCACGTCTGACGTATGGCGTCGGAGTGCTGAACCGATTCCGCCGGGGCGTCGATCCGGAGTCCAAACTGATCGTCCGGGACGGCGTGGAGTGGTGCACGGATGTCTTCGACTCGCTCGTCCGGGCCGGAGAGTCGGTTGCGGTCGGTGACACGGTTGTACGCCGGTACGCACCGGCCGCCGCCTCGCAACGCGTCTCCGTCTTCACCGTCTACTCGACCGATAAACCACACCCGCGCTTCGTAACCGACCGCGCCGTCAAAAAGTGCGGAACCCTGCGTCTCGAGATGGAGGATTCTTCCGCCGCTGGCCCCGCCCCCGCGCCGGAGCAGGAGGCACTGCCCCCGGCGGCCCCGGCTGCAGCGGGAGGTCCTCGTGAGGTACAGGCCAGGATGACCTTCGGCGACACGGAGATCAAAGTTCTGGCGCTAGACGTCGCCACCGGCAAGGCCGTCCGAGCGTCCATCGACTTCCTTAGCAAGTGAGAAGACGACGGGGAATCCCCACGAGTGATGACGTCAGTGGGGGGATCCCCCGTCAGAATTACGTCAGTCATCACACTGACCGGGCAATCCCTCTGCAGCTGTGCTTTAAACTATGCAGCGATGATTTTGATCACTTAATTTCGTTGTATGATGAATTATGAAGTCTTTTTTAGTTTTTAGCTCAGCAGCAAATCTAAAGTTTTTTTTAGAAATCTGATATCACACTGTAAAGACGCGTACCCAGCGACCGAACTGAACTGAACGGAGACGATATCGTTTCAGCTTAGTTTATTTCATCATCGTCGCTCTGAAAGCGCCTTGAGATTCATTCAGCTGAAAATAGCGACAAATAGCATCGTCACTATTAAGCCTGGCAAGACAGTGCCTTGCGGGGGCCGCAAGGTCACTGGTCTAAGCGCTAAACACGGGAGTGAGACTGACTGCAGGTGACAAGGCACGAATGTTACCGCGTGTTTATGCTTCGTAGAAAGATTATCCCGAATTTAGTTGACAGCTGACAGACTCTTGAGTTGGAAACGAAGTTAGATAATGCGGCGAAACTGACATGCAAGTATGCAAGCAGGCTCTCAATGAATACGATAACAAGCAGCTGCTGCTGCGAGATTGTTTAACATTTTCTTAACACGGACGAAAATGAGAATATCGTTAACAGGAGGGCCCCAAGACAAAAGTTTGTCGAGAGCCACTCCCCTCACACACAGTTTTCTATTCCCGCTACTGATCAGTTATGAACAGAAATATGACTTAAACTGAGCGATGCTAAACGACGGACACTGCTCCTTGCACCTTGCCTCTTGACGTTGACAAATAGCAACGGGTTAGCGTAGGCATATACCATAGACTGCTTTCAAATCATTGGCAAATGTGTCGAGTCTTGGTTGCCTTTGTACCACGCGGGTTAATATGCTCAGTAAACTTTGAACAAGTTTTTTGACATAGGCTCCCTGCAGTCCCTGGGTCGACACTTAATTGAATGGAGGGGCTGATGAAATTTCCCGTCACACAGAGTTGCGTCGTGTCAAAATTATTGGGACCGGGGGAGGGACAATTTTTGATGTGGGG
>Ga0049119_1000477_pt1 | contig 10545 bp, 6 predicted proteins | sample WorMetLIZAISLAND_2_FD_57363 | JGI IMG/M metagenome (GOLD analysis project Ga0049119, IMG submission 57363) | Marine gutless worms symbiont microbial communities from Max Planck institute for Marine Microbiology, Germany - Olavius geniculatus... | ecosystem: Host-associated > Annelida > Digestive...
CAATTGGACCGGAGTCCATTTAACTGTTTGTAGTAAACCTAGCAATAAAATAATTTTTATTACTGAAACCACTTTTAAAATACAAGATCGATTGACTGAATCATGAACACAGCAGGCATATTTGCTCTATCGGATGCTGTTGTTTAATTAATTTTCTATAGCTTTTGATGCTTATCATAACACAAGGCAATCATTACTTCATTGCAAATTTACCACTGAGGCTTTCAGTGCTGGAATTGTAGACATCGGTTAATATTTAAAAAAGTTTTGACAAAAAATTTAAAAGTAGCTAACTTTGTGCACCATTCCGTAACGATATTGAACACATTCTGAATCAAAGACTTCAAGAAGCAGGACATATAGGGCGATCTTTAAAACTACCTTAGAAGCGGAGTGCTTTAGTATTCAGTGGAAATGCGATATAAGCAGTGAGGTACGAGTACATGTACATGTCGTTATGCCGACTCTCTGAGGACAGAGCGAGTGCCGGTGCGCATGCCACGAGGACGGCCGGTACCGGTCTGTATGGTCACGGTCATTTCGTTCATTCATCGGTCACGTAAATCTTGTCAATTCATTGACGACGAAGACTCTCTCTCTCTCTCTCTGACCGACCGTCACCCGTCTCAACGATGCCATACGTACCTAGGCCCCTCCACCCCGCCGACAGACGCCCCCTGACAAAAGCCCCGAGACAGATGTCCTTTCAAATCCACATCGGTATGACAACAAAAACCCGTGAAAATGGTCCGGTGGCCTATCTAGGACGAAGCCCGCATGGTAAGCTTCAAAAACTTTCGATGGCAGATAACATCGGTCTACGATATTCTCTACAGTTTTAGTGTTTATATCAGGGGGACTTTTGTTCCACCATAGTACATTTGTAGTGGCTTATATCCGGGAAGGGACTTGTTTGAAGAAGGCGTATGCGCAGTGCTATACAGCCGGCAATGACACTACTTACTATACGCCGCGCTATTCTACGCCTGCTTGTCGCTGTCTTTGTGCGTCTATCTGTCTGTCTCTGCGGCTGTCGGAGGAAGTGTCTAATAGACTCGAGTCTTAGTTGCTGAGCGAATGATGGCTCGCGTGACGCCATCCTCATTACGTCATCCATGCAGTCGCTGAAGCCGCCAAACAAACGCACCATGTATACTCGTCAATCGTGACGTCACTGTCGCTGAAAGCTTCCAAATTGAACTACGTATTCAAACGTCAACCGACTCATTTTCTCTCGCGGAGTAGCAGAAAGCGAAGAAAAATATTGATTACACATCGGGGTCTCCGTGATACTACGTTAGAAAAAAAGTATAACGTGTGTACAGTTGAAGTATTTGTCAGTAAAATACTGATAAAATACACTATCTGTAACTTTACGCCACATGTAACCGTTTGGCCGCAATTTGCAATGCAAATTTTGACTGGGGGTTTTGATCCACAATCTCGAGTTCCCTTCGAAGAATAGGGACACTGATCTAATATAATATTATTAGGGGCGACGCGAGTGCTTTGCTAAACGTAATCTCATTCTGTCCAACGGTTTCAGCGGACGGGAGTGGTGACGCTTTCAATGACGCCGCCTAGAAACGGGAAAAGAAGAAGAGAGCGTATAAAATACTACGTGAAGCGGCAATTTTAAACACCGGTGTTGCCAGCGACAAATAGGCCTAGATGTGTGCAGAGGAGGCCAAAAATGACATCATTTTATACGCCTTAACTTCATCAAATGTTAACCGATTTTCACAATTCTTTCACTGACAGGACTAGTAGAAAATTTGTAAATAACGCTATCACGAAAGATCCTACCGCATCTTAAGTGCGTATAAATGGTGCCATTTTGGCCCACCCTGTGTAGTACGTACTGTTGTCGCCGCAGACGTCGTGGATGCTGGTGAGTCGTTGTCGACAAACGGGGTCGGCGAGACAATGGCGTTTAGCCGTAAGACAGCTGACCGTGTCGACGTCATCCAGTCGGACGCTGATTGAAGCCGTGACCAGATGCAGCGTCAGCAGCAACGCCAGCATCAGCAGCTGCATCACCACCTACAGACGACTCGATGACGACTCAGACCTGTAGAGCAAACAATACGTAGTTATATTCGACAAATTAACTGCATACTCGGACCCAAAATTCCAGAATCCGTACATTTCTCATGCACAGACGGCTATTATGTTTTTGGGCCGATTTATTTTTGTCAGCTATTACTCTGAACGAAAAAGGAGAACTGAGGATAAAATAGCTAAACTGAATGGGTTGGACATTGCCGAAAAAGAAAGTGGTGAGATTTCGGTGGCACACCGGATGCATTATGAATTCTGGATCATTAGCCAGAATTCGTTAAGATTAGGAGTAGTAGAGCTGCATTAAGCCATTTGTATTCGCCAGGTGGCAGCACCATCCTCGGCGGAGCTTTGAGATCTCTGATCGCTTTTAGTTTGGCTTTGAATCGACGGTTTCGGGTAGCTGAGAACAAACAAAACTCTTGGCTGCAAATCTGGACTTGGGACGCACTGAAAACTGTAAGTAAGAGGAACAATAGGCCTAGGTCACGCTGGTTGGAGACAATTAACCGGCGAACGGTACGAAGAGGTCGGCAGTGTGTCATGTGACGACGATACTCGCCGGCGATTGGCTGAACTTGGCTGACGTCATCTGAGCCACCATAGATGCACGCTTAACGATTCGTGAAATTAGTATGTCGACCTCCTCAACGCTTGCCACTCCATTTGTGTGTGTCTTCCTATTTAACGCAGAACAACTCTCTGAGTAGGTTACTGAACTAAACACGCTATGCTCGACTACCAAGTTTAGCGACGCCTAGATGTCAGACTAGATCGTTGACGTGAATGCCTCCGATTGCTGCAATAACCCACTCATATATTTAACTTTGCTGTGACCTTGACCTTGACCCCGTGACCTTCAAAACCAGTTCATCATTGTCCTAAACTAGGTCTACATCATCAACCACGCAAACTTTGGTGAAATTCCCCCATTGAGGTTCAAGATATCGTGTTAACAACGAACTCGGCGTGACCATAGCCAATTCACACCTAGGACGCCGACGCGACCCAACTCGACAGTTGAGTCGAGTTCAGTCGTGTCGGCGTCGTAGATGGTAATCGGCCATTACGGTCACACGGTCAGCGCATACATTTATCGAAGCATATTTAAAAAACATATTTACCTTGGTCGATACCTAGCCTATTATAGGAGGCGCAGGCTAAAAATATCGTTATATTTCACGCATTTTGCCAAGCAGTCCCCGCGGGCGAATTCGCACAAAATTCGGTATACAGGGGTCGTCTCGCGGATGTTAAATGGTGTCGACTCCGACGGTGGGGCCAAATTTCGCCATTCTCCACTGCGTTACGATGCCTTCGTTATTGTCTCGAGCACATCACTACACACAGTGCATGCTGTCTGGTGCCGGACTCACACACCCAATCAGTGCCCTGATACAGAGAAGCCCTCAAGACACATTTCTTCTTTGATCACACAACATACAACGCGTTCTCATCTGACATCACAGCTTGGCTTGTCGGTCGGCGACAACGCAAATTGCCCGCCAGACATGCGCACTGACTACACACAGACCGGAAGTGAAAGCGACCACGTGACTGACTGATGACCGACATGCGTGATGCTTACGTCACGAATGACGTCTGCAGATATTCGAGCCTCTATGGATTTTTCTGACATTCTGTCTTATTTTTTAAAGCTTGCAAATTCGTTTTTTTATTTCATTTAATTAGCAGCTGCCAGCCATCACTAAGCAGCAGCTGCCTGTAAGAAACGCACCGCGATATTTTGGTCACTGTTAGAGTCATTAATTGTTCGCCAGTCTAAAACGACGTAAAAAGTTGTATTGGCCGAGCAACGAATTAACGAGGAGTAGTTTTTACATTGCGTGCTAATATCATGCAACTGCAGATGCTGTCCAGTGTGAAGAGTAGTTGCGATGCTGTCTGAGCGTGGTGATGGGAAGGCACCAGCGGACTAATATACCGTGTCTCAAAAACGTGTGCCACTTTCATTTTTTTCAATAACTTTGTAAAACCTAGGCCAATTTCCAAAATAATTTTGGCGTGCAACGATAAAAAGAAACTTGACGTAAATCATTTTAATTTCGACCACTTCGCCTTTGTAGTGTTGCTACACTACCTCGTGAAATGCCAAAGTTGTAGTTTAGCCGTTTGCAACAATGAATTCATACTGAGTAACTCATGCGTCGGCTCAGAAATTATTAACTGAATAGTGGCAAACATGACTTGCAATCTCAAAAACTCACATGTGTTACATCATGTCATTTTTATTATGGAATGTGCGTAAAATGTCCTCCTCCAGCACGAACGCAAGCGCGTAAACGTTGACTCCACTCGCCAACACCACGTTCAATAACCGCGTGACTCACTGTTGATGTGCCATTTCATCTCATCGACGTACAATCTTAAAATGAATACAATTAATGTTAAATAAGTAACAGATTTTCAGTGATTTTGTGGTCTTAGTAATTTTTCTGAGCCGACGCATGCGCTACCCAGTATAAATTCACTGTTGTAAACGGCCAAACTACGACTCTTGCATTTCACAAGGTAGTGTAGCAACAGTATTAAGGTAAGGTTGGCAATATTACAGTTGTTTGTTTACCTCAAGTTTCTTCTCAATGTTATGTGCCGAAAATTATTAAAATCGGCCAATATATCACGGAGTAAAATAAAAGTGGCCCATGCCCACGTTTTTGAAACACGGTGTAGGCATATATACGACGCGGCACGAGTATGGTGATACTGATCTGATCGACACGTATATATATAGTAGCATCTGCCAATATGTCTCCGCAGCTGACTCGTGTATCGATCCATCGTCTGATAACGAGATCCTTTTCTGCAGGAACTGATGCGAGTCTTCAGTGCTCAGTCAGTTCTCAAACCGATCGTTCACTGGTACTAGAAGTGCAAACGTTAATCGCCCGAGTACAGTACACTACATATTAGCAGTAATTTTGCATGCATGCTCAGTACTTATTTAAACTGAAGCTCAGCAGTTAAGCTAATTAGCCATTACACTACAGTTTATATGTGCAAATTGCAGACATTCGGTATAATTATTAATTACAATTAATTTAATTAAACTTACATCTCTAGTATCGCAGTACGATTTACATGTATTGCACAGTGTCCACAAGAACCAGTCCCTGACGTAAACTATGTCTCTGAAGTTGTCCAGTGTAAATCAAGATGGCGTCAACGTGTGCACGTCTACGTTCAGCTGAAACAACCGACTAATAAATTTATGTCCCCCGCGACTGCGTACAAAGTTCGTTGAGTGAGGTTTCACCAATTTTATCTAGTATATTGGGTGTTACATGTATCTATGTGGATCCGCCAGCAGCCCGAATTAATCCAAAAAGCGTCGTTCCAGCCAGCCTTAAAACGACCAGTGATAACATTTTGTTGTATTTTTCGAGGCTTTTAACATTATACGTGATCTGTTATGACCTGACATTGTAATGTACCAGTTTTCTTGTGTAATAATTCAAAGCACTATAAATTTTACGTATGATATGATCATGATATGATGCCATCTTATGGCATGCCCGGAAAGATTTGTGAAGTGGGCGATTCTTCGCCTGGGACGAAAGCGCGAGGAAATGATGGTGCATTAAGAACGCGCTAAACGATCGTTAAACTGGACCTGGCACCAGTGTCGTGTTAATGTCGTGCGATATTACTGCGGTTTAATTGCTGTCTCGTTGACCGTCCACTCTGCTGCAGAAGAGGTCTCCATGGTAACGACGACAGGCCACGAGCACTCGCTCACTCGCCAGCTAGGACACTATCATATCGAACGTCCTGCGACGCCGTAAAAAATTCAAATTCGGTCTCCGACGGGCCGTAAACAAATGAGTTATACTGCTGGAGGTTTGTCAATCGGCTTGGATAAGCGCTGGGTGGAGTAAGAGCTAGGTTCGACTGCATGTTATTGAGAGACAGACGACCGACCGAGGAGGCAGGCGGAGTATCGATTGTGTGACGATTCGTGCAGCCATTTGGTGGCTGGGTTAAGACGATTCGGCACTGAACTATGGACGATAGGACAGTGAATGTAACGAGTGTTGTGTTATTGGTTAATTCTTGCAGTCAGCAGATGACTAAAAGTGCAAAGTAAACTAGCTAGGTCTGCAGACAGCGTTAGAACTCACTGTCGACGTACATGTATATGACGAGAGCCATGTCATATGAAATATACTTTCTGCTTTTGCCTATTTTGCACAAGGCGACGTTGTTAGATCGGCACAGTGCACGGATCGTCCTAGTGCCGGCGTATCGAACCAAAGACGAATAGCGACGGACGCTCGGACGGTGACTATCGCCACTCAACCGACTTCAAAGCATGCAAGCACAGAGCACTCCGGCAGTCGGCTCGTGGCCGACGACAGCGTGGCCAGTGGTCGATCAAACACAATATAATCGACCACGACCGTATCAGGACACCGGCACTGAATATTCCGAGTACCACTGCGGCGCTGCAGTGATTTTGTCCGAGACCGCGAGCCCTCGCAGGCCGGTCTCTAAACGGTCGAACGGTTAAACTCCTTTCAGTGGATTTCGCTGTCGATCGACTTAAGACGGTGACGATTTTATTAAGCGCCATGCACTGACTGATTCTGTTGTCAAGCTGCCGTAGCATGTGCAATAGAAAAGTGCTGCTTGCAAAAATATTTTACTCTACTTATTCAACCGCCGATGAACCAGTTTCAGACTGGTCAGTTTCACTCTCCACTGCACGCGCTGTTAAGAGTACTACTAGACCTCTGTGACAGTTGCTTTCCACACATTCCAGTCTTCAGCCGCTCTCTTTCGACGCGGTGTCGCCACGCCATTTCGAAGGACCGTCATTGCAAAAAAACGCCACAGTTATAGATAGGAGTATGGATAGAGTTAGCGTGTGAGCAGTAAGTAACAATATCTGGAACTTGAATATCAACGCTGTCAAAACAGTTTTAAAAATATATTCATAGGTTTTGAGTCAAACGAAATGTTTTAACAAAATTTGCTAAATGTACGGCTTAAATTCTGCTTTGTTAACAGTGCATGTTTGGTGAAGCACACTGCAAGAATTCCGAAGATTTAGAGTGTTTCTCAGGGGACTGTTTCTTATTCGCCCAACCTGTACAGACATCGGCAAAAAACGAAAGACCGATATAATCATACTCTCAGTACATGACTACTGACGGCGGCTGTTTTTATCGACAAAACACTGCCGCAGTGCAGACGAGAATAAGCCCCTGGGTATATGCCTGTAAATGTATCTTTTTCCTACACGCCTATTAGACGCGGCGTGCGCTGAAACACATCGCATCAACCACTCTAGCCAACCAATCCACTAAGTCCGTACGCAAAAAGCACGTACAAAAAGAAATCACATCAAGTTTATTGTTTATAAATGTATTTTTCTACTAAAATGGCAGAATGCATCGGGATATTTCTTGCAAACATGTTGTCACACACGTTTTGGGAATAAATTTAGCGTGTCGTCGCTACGTCATGCAGAACATTTATATTCCGAAAACATGGTGCATATGCGCACGCAGTGTGTGTGCGTATTATGTTTTTGGTGATGTTTGCGTGACGCTGCGACGGCCTATTAGTTCGGCGCGGAATGCATGTATGCGCCTATAGATCTGAACATTCTGTCGAAGGTCAGCCGTACAGCTCGTAAAACTCTGTAGCAGCGTCGTAATTTGCTGGCGCTAACCAGCTACATGTATAAATAATACACGATGTACTGGCCACTAATGGAGCTATACAGATAGCGCTAATCAGCCCGGAGGCGCAACGGTGCTTTGAAGTTGCCAGCCACGCAGCCGCTGGAGCTCTGCCGGCCGGCTAATTGACCGTCAGATCGGAACTAACTGTTTTCTCACACCGACGACGTGAAATTGGTCTCTCGTTATCGATTCGTCGCTCGCCGACGATTGCTCGGGACGGCACGAGGCGTTTATTTCGAGCACTGACTGGCACTGGCGTGGCGTCTATATGCAACGGGTTCACCACCAGTCACCGCGCCTTGGCGCACGGCTATGCCAAATACGTACGTCTCCAGTTCACACAAATTGTAGACGATACGGGTCCGCCATTCCGAGAGGTCGCCATAAACCTGTTTTAGCCAAGACGACGACGAAACCGTACTTATTAAATGCGGCTAAATTAACACCAACACTGACCCTAACCCTAACCTTCAGCAACTCAGGGGCAAATTTCTAGGCTCGAACTGCACTATTTCGATTTGCCGTAAACATGCTGCAGCAATTTGGTGCAGTGCGCAGAAACATTTTGCAGGATGTGCTGTAAACAAAGCAACTTTTTACATGTAAACTAAGGTGGGCGAAAACCCACCTACTGGGGCAAATCGCCCCGGCATTTTGCCCAAATGAGTTATACGATTTTTCTTTATATATACGCAGAGAAAGGGCCCGGAAGGAAGATGGGAAGGAAGGGAAAATGCAAGAAAGGGATAGAAAAAGAGGAAAAAGTAATAATTTTTGGCTTAAAAGTTGCGTTGGCTGTGAAACTTCAATCGCCGAAAGCTATAGCATATAGCCGGTAGTTAATTTTTTTTCATCAGTAGACCTATTGAGATGGGAGACCCGATATTTTTAAATAACTGTAAACCGTAAACGTTAAAAACGGTAACACTATATGTGTCTGACACGCACACTCCTTTACCTTGGTCTTTCGAACTTAAACACGCATCAATTCACAGTCTCCTACAGTCCTGCATTTTCAAGCAACTCATCTTTTTATTGTCGATTTGCGTTCTGTATGTCGCGCAGTACGGACGTCCGACGTGCTAAATGTTATACGTTATAATCGTCAGCTAATTGGCACAGCTTGCGGACAGGACGGACATGGTGTACGTCCGTCGTTTAATTGGCTGCATAATACCTCGTTGTCGCTCTAGTCATGCGCAAGTCGTCGTCGTCGTCGTCGTCGTCTATTCTCGTCCTCCCAGCTCCGACGAGTTAGTTGCTTACTTATTTAGCGGAGTACAGGCGCGTTGGTGGACAATGCGAGACGGATGGCGATGGTGCGTCCGTGCGGCGCTCCTGATTGATAGTCCGCCTGTCCAGTTGATTAAACACGAACTGCTAGCAGCACTAGCAGCAGCAGCAGCGACGACGATCGAACTGCATCCCTTCATCCTCTCTCCCATTCCATGTCCGCTGCCGTCGACCAGTGACGTCGTGGCCAATAACTTTGGGTTGGTTACATGGACTTCGGTTCTGGCCACTTAACTCCTGGGACAGTTCACTACTTAGTCTGAATGGGCACTGGTCCGAACAGCGCGAGGGTTAGGGATAGGTTAGGGTTATATTAGTAATAAGATCAAGAATAGGAAAAAATTGAATCTTTGTCGTTGGCGGACCTTAGCTATGGCGATCCCTGGCTATCGTGGCATAGAATCAGGCCAAATTCTTGTCTATCACTCCAATGCCGCTTCGTACTAGTGACCAGACACACTTTACTCGCATACATTAAACCAAACTGTGGATTTTACACACATCAGCAGTGATGTGACTTAACTCAAACTCTATCGCAAATCTTATCGGCGTACAAAAGTAGAGAGCACAGAAATAAACTGAAAAACGAGGAAAAGAAGAAGTCAGCGGGTCCGAGAGTCGCCACTTCTTCCCTGCGTTCGAGTTACGATGACTCCAAACAGTTGTGTGTCTATGATCCGAAAATTAGATAGTATAGCTGCAACATACATTTTTACTAATCCCAACTCTGACCCTAACCCTAGTTGAAAAAAATGTAAACACTGAGTCAACGTCTGTAGAAATGTATAGGAAAAAAATCTGAAAACTTTCGGACTATCGAGCTGCGACCCTCCAAAGTTTTGTCGCCATAACGACTTGCTGCGCCTGCCCAGTCAAACGGGCAACGCGTCACACCGTGCGACGTCTCGTCGGCCTGTCCAGCAGTCATCAATCCGGTCGTTTCCGCATGCTCTCCCCTCAACCGCTTTTGTCATCCGGACTTCCATCACCACCAACCGACAAGGCTCGACCGGCGATCCGCCCGATTCAGCGTCAGGACCACCCCCTCGTCCGGCCCTAAACGCTGATTTGTCCGAAAATTACGAGCGTGTCAGCTTCTGAAGCAAAACTCTTCTCTCGCTCGGTCCATGCATATCGCCGACGTTCCGAAAAACAGCAAAAAATTAAATTCGTTTAGTTCATACTGTAACAGTAGTTCCACTATTCGTCGGCCTATATCATGCACAGCAGCAGTAGACCTACATGTTTTTTTCGCAGGCGGCTTGAAACATCCCTTTCTAAACTCATTTTGTGACTAGGACTACCCGTAAGACATTCTAAAAACACGATAAAATACGACAGTGTAATATTTCCAAAAAGGATGTGCACTATATTTAGAAGATGAAGATAAACAAAAAGTGTCGACGAGTATCGATACGATATGCGACCTTCCCCGTTATTATCGGAAATGTTGTCACAAACGCCCAAAACTACGCTATAT
>Ga0049119_1000492_pt1 | contig 10399 bp, 7 predicted proteins | sample WorMetLIZAISLAND_2_FD_57363 | JGI IMG/M metagenome (GOLD analysis project Ga0049119, IMG submission 57363) | Marine gutless worms symbiont microbial communities from Max Planck institute for Marine Microbiology, Germany - Olavius geniculatus... | ecosystem: Host-associated > Annelida > Digestive...
TACTAAATAAAATCTAATAGTTGACACTCACCACCATTTATCATATAGATTCCTGTATTTACTAACACATTCAATCTGACTTGCCCCGAGTAAAACTACATATAATTTATCTCTCGCAAAGGCCCAGGGCCCGCAAAGGAAAAGCCTTAAAATACAAATAATCTTGGCGTCTTTGCGCGAAAATGAGCAGTTTCTTTTCCGGTCAGACCGGCTTTCTTTTAACCGGAGGCCATTCTCTTATGTGAATAGCTTCAGCCGGGGGTATTGTGAAAGAGAGAAATACCATCATTGAATCTGCTATTAGGCATTTAAGCCTAAGTGGATCTGTAGCCTCCACGCTTGAGATATCGCACGATGCTGAAAGAACGAATCCGCTAAACTATTATCTCACTTCTCATCTTGTTGACTTTTCCAAACACACCGCCACGCTGTCTCAAAAAATTAATAATATAAGTTGCCATCATTTTCAAATAGTTAATGATCTGCCCGAGAAGGCGCGTCTGAACAGGTGGGCTATTTTTCTGGAAAACAAAATAATGAACCAATAACTGCAATAATTAAAATTGTCATCCTTTACGGTTATTCTGAACCTGAGTATAGGTGGACAGGAGTTAATATGATCAAGAAAATCCTAGTACTAGCAGCCAATCCAACTAACACACCGCCACTTCGCCTCGATCAAGAAGTTCGAGAAATCTCTAATGGTCTAGAAAGAGCACGGAAACGAGATGAAATCATTCTTAGGCAGAAACTAGCAGCTCGTCCCATAGACGTTCGGCGAGCTATGTTGGATTATAGACCTAACATTGTGCATTTTTGCGGACATGGTTCAGGAGAAGATGGTATAGCATTTGAGGATGAGAATGGACATACGAAACTTGTAAGTACAGACGCACTTGCAGGTTTCTTTGGATTATTTGCTAACACAGTAGAATGTGTGGTGCTAAATTCTTGCTATTCGGAGGTGCAAGCGGAAGCCATTGCAGCGCACATTCCCTATGTGATAGGAATGAGTAGAGCTATTGGAGATGCTGCTGCAATAGAATTTGCAATTGCATTTTATGATGCGTTGGGGGCCGGAGAAAATACTGAATTTGCTTATATGTTGGCTTGCAATGCTATCCAGTGGGCTGGCTTATCTGAACACCAAACCCCCACTTTAAAAAGAGGAAGCGCTGCAGAACACATAGGAAGAGAGGGGGTTATGGCTTCGCAAGATTCTGTCCGCCGCTCGTTTGATGCGTTGATTACTGACAAAATTCGAGGGTTTGTTGGCAGAAAATTCGTATTTAATGCGTTAGATGAATTTTTGCAGACACGCGATTCGGGTTATTTTATCATTCGCGGTGTGCCAGGTATTGGTAAATCCGCACTAGTGGCCAAGCTAGTGACAGAAAGAGGCTATATTCACCACTTCAACATTGCATCACAGAACATTCGCAGCACGCGGTTTTTTAGAGAATATGTCTGTCCAGCTAATTGCCCGTTATGGATTGCAAAGCAGAGAATTTCTACCAGACGAAAGCAATGATAGTGGTTTTTTGATGCAATGCCTTACAGACGCAGCCCTGGAGAAAACCAATCATCCAATTATCTTAGTAATTGATGCACTGGACGAGGTTGATCGGACAGGCCTTGCAGCTTCTGTCAATCTGCTCTATCTGCCTCATTCCCTTCCTGTTGGAGTTTATATTATTGCAACTACGCGCCCGCTTGATGACTTGCATCTTAGTGTTGCACAACAGCAAGTATTTGATTTGGATGCGAATTCCGAAAGTAATTTAAGAGATGTTAGCGTGTACGTTAAGACCTATGCTCAGCGAGAGACCATTCAAAAAAATCTTCTCACATGGAAGGTAAGCATTGAGCAATTTATCTCAGTACTACAGGAAAAGAGTCAAGGCAATTTCATGTACCTACATTACGTGTTACCAGCTATTGAACAAGGAAGGCTATTAATAGACAATCTGGGTGAATTACCCAATGGCCTAGTAGCCTATTACCAACGCCATTGGCGTCAGATGCGCGCTTGGAAGGAAGGCGAATTCGATACAGTTTATGAACCAATTATATGTATGTTAGGTGTGGCGCAGGAGCCGGTGACAGTACAACAAATAGCTTATTGGACCAAATTAAACCAGGGACAGGTGAAAGCCAGCATCACTCTATGGCGCGAATTCATAGAGGAAGATCAAGTAGGTAATGATTACAGTTATCGTATTTATCATGCAACTTTCCAGGACTTTCTTAAAGAACAAGTAGAGCTGGAAAAATATCATGAAATGATTGCTGAATACTATTTGGCGTTGGCAGAATCAGGGCAATGAAAAATCATTATTCTTCTTTTGATATGTATGGCTTTAAACACTTATGCCATCACTTGATAAGTGCTGGCTATTGGGAAAAACTGATCGAGATTTTAAGCGATTATGGTTTTGTGGAAAGTATGGTCAATGCAGGCTTAAAATTTGATTTGATGCGCGACTATAAAACTGCTCAACGCAGTATTTCATCTGATGATCTTACCCCAGGTGATATCGCAAGGCTCAATGATTGGCAAAGCTTTGTTTCTTCTTCTATCCACAGATTGGCCTCTTCTGGAGAGCCTTTCCTACAACTAGCATACAACAACAGCGCCAGCGGTCATGTTGCGGATTCATCTGAAAATTACATGGAGTATTATCAAAAACCTTGGCTGCGTCTTCGTAATCGCCCACGAACCGCAAATTCAGCGAAATCACTTACCTTTACAGGGCATTCAGGCACAATTCGTAATGTTGTTGTTTTAAGTGATGGGAACAGAGTGGTTTCAACCAGTGATGATGGCACGATGCGTGTTTGGGATTTGATATCTGGCGATTGTCTATTAATCCAACAACATGGCTCTGGAGCAAGCGAATTGGTTTCAATTCCTCACACCGAGCTAATAGTATCCGGTGGTGCAGATGGGATTTTGAGAGTGTGGAGTTTGAAGGATAATGCAGGGATCTGTTTGAGAGAGATGGAAGGACACCTGGGTAGAATAGAAGGTTTAGACGTCACAGAAGATGGATGCACAATTGTTTCTGCTGGTTATGATCATTCAATTCGACTTTGGGATGTAAAAGGCGGCAAATGCCTAAAGGTGCTTAAGAGTTATGATCGTGATACCACTTTTGCTATTGCCATAACACCAGACGGCTCAAAAATATTATCGGGGGGACGCAACGGAGATGGTTGGATACGTTTTTGGGATTCTTCGAAAGGTGACTGCTATAAGAAAATGAAAACCGATTTCTATATTTATGATATCGCAATCACATCAGTCGATCATCTGGCGATATCTGCAAGTAGCCGATTGCAGATATGGGACATTGAGACTGGGAAATGCATTCGTGAACTTAAGAAGAACGGGGAAAAAGTATATGCCGAATTCTTAGAATTATTGCCAGACCAGAGATATTTAATATCCGGTTGGCGAAACACTTTACAAGTTTGGGATTTAGAAACGGGGATGTGTGAACAAGAGATAGACATTACCTCTTGGGCAAACTCTTTAGCTATTACCCCGAATGGTCGATATATGATTTTTGGTGGAAGGGATTGGAAATTAAAACTCTGGGATCTGGAAAATGTTACAAACATGATTGACAGACCTAGGCATAAACGCGAAGTAACATCTATTGTGATATCCCCCCAAAGTGTTATGGTATCAGGCGACTATTTAGGAGAAATGCGTATCTGGTCTGAAAATGGAAATTGTATACACACAATTCAATGTGGCACAGGCAACGAAAGGGTCAGTCACCTAACAATTACTCCTGACAACCAGTGTGTAGTTGCTGCCACATCTAAAAGTTTAGGGGTCTGGAACCTGAAGAATGGTAAATGCCGTTGGTTGTGCAAAACTAATGATCTACGTGCTATTGCATTGGTGCCTGACAAACAAATTGTCATTTCAAGTGGTTGGGAGAAAAGTGCAAAACTATATTTGTGGAATTTGAATACTGGTAAGAAATTGAGTGAATATTCTTTGCGTAACGAAAATAACTCTGTTGATTCAATAATTGTTGTGCCCAATAGCAGATATGTTGTTACAGTTGGTACATGGGCTTCTCGCTTGTGGGACATCGCAAATCGAGGTTGGATGCGAGAGATTCGAAGTATAAAAGGAAGAGCTCAAATGTTGACTCAAGATGGAAAAGAGGTGATTGGCCATTCAGCGAGTCATGTTTTTACGTGGAATTTGTGGTCAGGGAAACATTCGAACATTATTAAATCCCACGAACGTGGGCGTATAGCGATTGCTATTTTAGAGGATGCTTATTCTCTGTTATCAGGTGGACAAGATGGAATCCTTTATCTTTGGAATCTTTCCAGTGGAGAATGTATGCAGATAATGAGGGGGCATACGAGTTTTATAACACAAATTAGCGTTACACCAGACGGGCGCAGAGCAATTTCTGGCAGTTGGGATAAGAGTATCCGTATATGGGATTTGACGAATGGACAAGAAATAGCTTGTTTTATCAGTGAAGTCAATAATGAAGAAGCAACTCCTAGATTTGTCCTTAGTCCAGATGAAAGAAAACTTGTCGTGGGTGAAGGTAGTGGAGTTGTTAATATTTTTGATCTCATAGGATTTGACTGACCGTGAGTGTATAACTGTTTTATGAACCAAAGCGAGTGGACGTCCAACAACCGCATCAACCCGGACTGGCAATTCCGCTGCGCTCCATTGCCAGCCGGTTATGCGGTTATCGTGCGACACGAGGTCGCATAGTTGAATGTATTCAGGTATTTACCTTGAATACCCGGCATGTTCCTGCCGGTTCCTACGCGGGCGTGCTTGCCACGTGCTGTGTGGTTGGTGCGAAGCCTCGCGGGGCCACCGGAGGCGGATACCGAAATGGGTTCAAATGGTGACAGGAGAACCCCTCGGGCAATCCTCCCCCGTTAAGAGCTATGAGCGGATGATATGGTGAAATTAATTGAATGTCTGTAAGCGTCGTCAATGATCGCAGACCCACGAGGATTAAGGGGTCGAAGACCGCTACCCAGAGTTAGCGGATGTGGTCAGGATGCAGGCCTCATAACTGCCTGCACGTAACTGTTGAACCATCGGCGTAGAGCGCGCACCTAAGTCATCCAAGAGATCAACTGTGTGGAACGTGATAACCCAGTCCCGTCGCCCTTTGGGCAGGTTAACCGAGAGGCATACTGCTGCGCTCTGGAGTAGGATGTCGAAAGAAGCCAAGCCCATCCGTATTGGATGGGAAACCGGTTGAAACATTACCGGCTCAGCAATGAGGCAGACGTTCGACGGATCTTTGGTCATGTGAAATTTGACCGAATCGGAGGAAAGCAGGGAAAGCAAATGACGGCTTCGGCTGGTTCGCCTTGTACCCCATTGGGTTACTCCGACAGTCACTGTTTAATATAAAGTAAATTTTTTAATTTGCGGGAATCCCCAAAAGGGAAACCTTTTCAAAGGCTTGAGCTGTGTGATGTAAAAGTCTCATGCACAATTCTTAGGGGGCTTGGGGCTGGCCACATCCCCCGGCTACACAACTGTTTTGGAATGGCTGTTTTAGACACAAAGCGGTCATTGTTTCCAACAGCATGGTTATCTTGTTTGGAATTTCTGACATTTTTTCGTCCTTTATGAGTTGGAAATTAAATGAAATAATATCAACGTAAGAGAATTTTAATAAAGGTTAAGATGCAATACATATCGCGCCGCGTTTCAGTAACAAATAAGCAAGGTGAAGAAATTGAATACACAGATGCAGATTTCTTTTGCATTAATGCTCCATTAATAATCCTCGGTGAGCCCGGAGCGGGAAAAAGTGAACTGCTAAGATTTGCCGGTGATCAACTCAGGGTGCAAACTTACAACGCTTCTACGGTTGAGGCTGAAACAGCATTTGATGAGCAAGCGACAGTAATAATCGTAGATGGCATTGATGAAATAACTGCCTATGAAGCAGGGACACCAGTTAATAAGATTTTGGCGAAGTTGCCAAAGACAGCTCCGTTTGTGCTATCATGTAGGGCAGCAGATTGGCAAGATACCGTCAATACAAGAATAATAAATCAAAGGTGGCAACAACAGCCCATAGTTGGGCGTGTACTGCCTCTTAATCAGCAAGAGATAATAGATTTTGTATATGCCAATGGTGAGGGGCAAAACGGAGAAGAGTTTCTGAAAGAGGCTCAAAAGCGTGATGTTGTTGATTTGTTGAGAAATCCGCAAAATCTTTTGTTACTATTAAAAGCGGTAAAAAACAAAGGATGGCCGAATACTAGACTAGAACTCTATGAAAACGCTAGTATTGAACTTGTAAAAGAAAATAACCCCATTCATGGCTCAATTAATAAAACACGTCCAGCATCAGAACAATTAATTGAAGCTGCGGGTTTCATTTTTGCTCTGCTATTACTCGCAGGTAAAACAAGCATAAACCTTTATGGGCAGGGTGACGAAGAATACCCAATATTATCCGAATTAGTGAGTGAGGATTTTGATAGTGAGGTTATTCAATCTGCTCTATCAACAAAGCTATTTCGTTTAACGAGGCAGAATCTTTTGGAGCCATGCCATAGAACAGTTGCAGAATTTTTAGCAGCCAAATGGATAGCAAAAGCACTCAGAATTCAGCTCTCCCTTAGACGTCTGGAAGGCATCTTATATGGAAGCAATTATATTGTGCCTGCCGCACTTCGGGGACTGCATGCTTGGGTTGCTACATTGAATCCCTCACTTGCAAGCAAACTTATTGAAAGAGACCCTTATGGCTTTTTTAGGTATGGCGACCCGTCGGTCCTTTCAATCTTTCAATCACGAAATCTTTTGCTCAGTTTAGAGAAAGTCGCTGAAATAGACCCCTATTTCCGTAGCGAAGATTGGAATGCGACCCTTGGTAGAGGTCTGGCTAGGCAAGAATTACGTGATGACATTATACGCGTGATTCGTAACCCTCAATCTCCCTACCAACTTTCACATTTGATTATTGAATCAATTCAGGGTGATACTTTTGCAGATGATATATCGAGTGAGTTAGTAGCGATAGTAAATGATAGCTCGACGACACCACTTGAACGGCATGCTGCGGTAGATGCGCTATCTGAAAGTAAAAACCAGCCTGACTGGCAAAATACGGTAGGAAACCTCCGAGAATTAGGAGATATAGAGTCATTACGCATTGCCTTATATATTGCGCAAGACCACGTTGACTTATTCAATGGTACGATTTTCGGGGAGATTCTTGTCGAATTGGCAAATGCAATCGCTTCTGCTAGTGGTCCAAGCTATTCCGGGCTGGGGTATGGACTTCACCGAAAGCTATCCATAACCCAGCTCGACGAATGTTTGGATGTATTAGCAGGGGCAACGATAGAGAAAGAAACAAAAAGACACCCCATTAGGCGTGGGGATGTAGAAGACTGGTTGTTTAGGTTTATACAAGAGCGATTAGAACGCGGCTCATTTCCTTCTGCAACTAAGGTATGGTTCTGGCTAAAACTCTCTGAAAGACACAGCTACCATAGGTCAGATTGGGATAAATATAGCGGAGAATTCCTTTCTCAAAACGTCGAATACCGACGAGCCCTTCAAGCGGAAGCCTTAATGTCTGTTGATAATGCTGACGAGTTATGGTTAAGGTTGTTCCATTTAGGTGATGCCAGCCCCGGTTTATGGCTCCGTGAAGATGACTTGATTTTGCATTTAGGCAACCTAATAGAAGAGAAGGCTTCATGCTCTGATTGGGACCAGAGATGGAAGAGTCTTGTAAGGTGGGGGCAAATTAACTGTGATTTCACTGGAGATTTTATGGACTTTGCACGCAATCAAGCGTCCCAAAGCAACATACTCTCCTCTCATTTAGTAGAATTAGAGAAACCACCTGAGAGAGACTATGAAAAAGAAGAAAAGGAACGCGAACGTAAATATAGGCAAAAGAGACAGCGTAAAATGCGTGCCATACATCAGAGTTTTGAGAAAATACAAAATGAATTGGGCGCAGGAAAGCATTTGGGTGCTCTAAATGATGTAGCGAAAGCCTATCTTGGTCGTTTCTCTGATCTTAAGGAAAACAGCAGTCCTACGGATAGAGTAGTAGAATTGGTTGGCAGTAATATGGCGTCAATAGCTTTTCAAGGTTTGGCTGCTGTAATGGCACGCGATGACATTCCAACCGCTAGACAAATAATAGAACTTCATGCTGATGAACAAAAAGAATATTTTTTGAAGCTATATTGCTTGCTCATTGTGCAACCATACTTTTGTCCTCACAGGACTTATCTAGTTTGCCGATAGATGTTGCATGTTCTGCATTAGCTGCTTGTCATTGGGGATTGCATTTTGGTGATGATTTTACTTCTGATCTGCAGATACAATTGGAAGATATTGTATTCGCTAATAAGGCCACTAAGGAAGCCTTTGTTCGAGATACAATGGAGCCATATTTGAATAGTGGCACAGAACACGTTTCGGGGCTTTATCGTTTAGCACGAGAGCAAGAGTTCTCAGATATAGCATGTTCATTAGCAATAGAATGGATTGAGAAGTACACCAACCTTTCTAACAATTCTCTGCGAGAACTGCTCGTTGCCGCAATCCGCTATGGTTCTCGAGACAGAGTGTTAAAATTAATACGAGAATATGTTTCTAACGAAAAATGGAATGATGAAGAACAGCGAAACATATGGATAGGCGCAACTTTTTTGCTGGATTTCGATAATAATTTTGAGTTACTAACCTTCTATGCGGCAGAAAAGAAAGATCAACTTTGGTCATTAAGGGCTATGATTTATCCTGAGCGGGAAATATACGAGGATTGGCCTAAACTACGCGCTGAACAACATCATTTTCTTGTAACTAAGTTCGGTTCTTTATGGCCACCAGTAGATCACCCTTCTGACGGTTGGAGTGGAGACCAGAATCCTTGGGATGCAAGCGAGTTTATCCAAGGCCGTATTTCTGACCTTGCCGCCGACTTATCAGACCAAGCAGAGGCACTGTTAAGTGGTCTGATTAATGCCAGAGGTTTAGGGGGTTATCAAAACCATATGAAACACTTATATTCTCAGCAAATAAGGCGTAGAGCAGAAGCAAATAAAGTCTTGTTGCCTATTAGCGGTGTGAGAAATATATTATTAAAAGGTGAACCAACTACCCATGATGATCTGCAGGCCCTTCTAATGGATGAATTGGAGGCATTGCAAGAACGCATCAGATATAGCTCTACGAATGACATTTTACCTTACTGGGAAGGGGATACACCGCATGATGAGAATTATTGCAGAGATCGTATAACGTCAGCAATAAATCCTTATCTTGAACGCTATAATGTTCGTGCTCATACAGAAGGAACTATGCCAAATAGCACACGTTGTGACTTATTAAATACGCATGATTTAGTGAACTTGCCAATAGAAATTAAGGGCCAATGGCATGGTGAAGTGTGGACAGCCGCCGCAGAACAATTGCAAAATTACGCACGAGAGTATCACTCCGATGGGAGAGGTATATATCTGGTATTATGGTTTGGCTATTTAGGGCCTAATCACCCCAAAAACCCTCACGGCTGGACAGGCCAGCCATTACCAAAAACTTTGAAGAAAATGAAAGAACTTTTGGTAATTAAATTTGAAGATGTCTCTGAAAAAACAAAAATTATTACGCTTGATCTTTCTAAAGACTCTTAGGACTACCCATTACCCCAAATAGCGTTTAAAACTGAGATCAAGAAAACGGGTATCAACTCGGTAAAGTTAGGAAAAAAGGGACAGATTAATCCGACCCATGCAGATGATGCGCAGCCGTTATGTGTGCGATCAGAGGCGATTAGCCTTGGTTTCACATCCCTACGATCCGGGAGTAATACCCAGCAAACCGGCACTGCTTGAACTTTTGGGATGTTGTAATCTAATCGAACTAATTTCTGCTGATTCCTATCGATTCCAGCTGCGAATCAAGAAAGAGGCTGGCAGACAATAAAAGGGAAATAGGGTGTTAAATGTTGATTCGCAAACAGGTATTGAAACGATTGTCGAAACTTTGTTAGAAAGGATTATGGCTCGTGGGTGGCGAATAGAATATGAAGGTGCCCTTAAGTTGGATAGAAATTAATATGAATGTACCGGATCGACAAGAAAGAGATACGAGATTTATTGGGGAAGGGATGGCTTACCCATGACGGTATGTGGTTTTACAACACGTACCGGGAATTAGGTATAGAAAAAGCGAATCAATTGGGTGCCCTCTACAATTTATTCATAGCTTTGTGTGCAGGTGATACGGAGGCGTTAGAGTGAAGAAGCAAGTATTTTCTGAAATCACCATTACTCTATTAAATTAAAACGGGTCTATCTACCATTTAAAGGATTAATTTAAGGCGATGTCTTCGAGTCCCCA
>Ga0049119_1000499_pt1 | contig 10305 bp, 10 predicted proteins | sample WorMetLIZAISLAND_2_FD_57363 | JGI IMG/M metagenome (GOLD analysis project Ga0049119, IMG submission 57363) | Marine gutless worms symbiont microbial communities from Max Planck institute for Marine Microbiology, Germany - Olavius geniculatus... | ecosystem: Host-associated > Annelida > Digestive...
CCACATGTAGTGCAAAGTTTTCATTTGTAAAATTTTGTCACGGCGAAACATCAAAATACAAATTTCTACAACGATGTCACGGTCACATATTGAGCCAGTAAGTAAAAAAGCATACAAACTTTGGTAGCAGTAGCAAAAGCAAATATTTTTGTGTAAAAATCACATCATCTATGTTGGTTAAAAACGAAAAATCATTGTAAAAAACGCTTGAAAACGGTAAAATCATGGCATTTTGGCTAAAAACACAGCATTTTAGCAAAATCAAGGCCTTTGCCGGAAATCACAAAATCACAGTTTCCGTGATTTCTGTGTTTTCGTGATTTTCTAGTGTCCCTAACGAACAGGTAAAAGATGAAAAGATAAATTACTCGGCAGCGTTATCATCCGGTGTGTCTTTATCACGGTCGGCTCTTTCCTTCTTCTTCAGTTTCTTACGATCACGTTTCCTCGCAGCCGCAGCTTTCTTGGTCTCCTCTCGCTCGCGCTCCAGGCTCAGCTCCTCAAGCAGAATGGCCGCGTTCTTGTTTGCCTCCGCCGCCTGATGCTCCTTAGCACTCACTATCATGTTCATGCACTGGTGACAGCGCTTTATCATCTCCTGCACAGACGATGCATACACCAAACCAACGTTAACTCTAAACAATTTAAACAGCGGCAAAAAACATTTAAGGTTTGGGTGTTAAGACTGAAACACGCAGCTATCAACCACTTCTTAACTTTCCTTCCTTATAGCAATGACACACTGGCTAGTTTCTCTATCAACCACTTCTTAACTTTCCTTCCTTATAGCAATGACACACTGGCTAGTTTCTCGTGCCAGTTATCTGCGCAAAATGGAAAACGTGCAATCTGGCGCTAGCAACTGGAGCAGTAAGAATCTGATACTGAAGAGCATGACACACTGACCGGTTTCTTACCAATCGACCAGCACCAGCAACTTCCACTAGAAAACTGTCCAGTGTATCACCACTAAATATTACTTGTCAACAACCACCTACATTTGGTACTTTTAGTGGTTTTTTTGGCTGGGTTTACCCAAAAAACCCACCGAGTGTCTGAACCCTGCACTTCAATGACCACTTGTCGATCTTCTTTTATCAGAAACGGTTTCACGAAATCGTTTCAGTGAGGTAAGACTGCTGAACCATACCTTGTCAGTGAGAGTAGCGATGTATCGCAGACAGTCCTGGTCCGGTGGGAACTGTGTGACGTGACGAACGAGGACCTTGATGACTTTGACGTGTGCCTTGCGGAATGCAATCATGATGCATGAGACGTGACGATTGTCTTCGCCATGGACGTCCGCTCCATGCGCTACTAGCAGCTGCACCACCTCCACGAAACCACCTACACAGCAACACACCAGATCAATCAAAGCATATGATATACACGACAGAACAGAAAAAAAACATCCAATCTGCTCTCAATGACAACTTCCTATGCAGTGCATTTTTAAACACTTTTCCAACACTGTTTTAAAAGTTCTTGTAAAGTGTATTAAGAAACAGCACCCATATCTTTTGCTATATTTATTAAGTAGCATTTTCAAGAACTTTGCCATTTGTACTTAGAACATTTTGCTTTAAAAAATGTAGTTATTGTAGATGATTTGCCATTCTGCCTTCGATATACAAAAATGCAAGATCGTAAACGGCTGAACAATTAAACTCAGCAAATACAACATGCATTCATACAACAACTAATAACGGCTAATTAAGCGCTGTAGAAGACGACGCACAATAACGAACACAAGAACTACAAATTAAAACTGTGATATCTAGAACTTTGAAATGCAGCTGGTATAACATTACATCTGCAGACTGTTGTCACAGTCAAGTTGTTCAGTACATTTCCAACAACTACAGGTTACATGCTGTAGCTACACGACCAGAATCAGATTACTGCAGGCCTTAATCAAACTACATGTCACAGCTTAAGAGACCAGTAACACAACAAAATTTTAACAGCAAGTTCAATGCTGAGGTAAACAAAATGACTAACGTTAACAATGTGGACGAAACTGCTATAAGAACTGCATGAAACCTAACAAACAGTACATACCGTTACAAGCCAACCACAACGGAGTGTTTCCCTTCTTGTTCTTCACATCTACTGCAGCTCCCCTACATTCAACAACACAACAACGATCCAAACTCACATTATAGATAAAAAGAAACCACACACAGTTAACATCTGGCAGAAACTTCACACTTAAACCTGTTAAGAGAGTGGCCCCATCAAATTTTCATTCTTCGTGTGTTTTCAGAAGAAGCCAGAAGTTTTGGCTTGTAACAGCATTGCACTGAATCTTCGTCAGATGTCTCCTTTGTCTGGATCTGTCCAATTCTGTTGCCAAACACTGCTGGTCTATCCGTCAACTTGTTTCCCCAATTAAGAAAACTTGTCAACCTTTTACTGCAGACGAATACTATTAGAAAACACAACTGTATATAAGTCTATTGTGCAATCACCTTATGCTGCAGCACCCTCCAATACTCCACCAACATCAAGCAGCCAATACAATTACAAGCTGGCATCGCACTGCACTGCCCATGCGTCATGGACTCAGTGGTCAGACCTGGTAAGCAGCAGCTCCACGAAGCGATGGTGTCCTTTGTCGGCAGCGATCGTCAGCGCAGTGTCACGTGACACAGGCACAGGTGCAGCTGCAATGTCAGCGCCTTTGTCCAACAGCACACGACCAACCTCCACATAGCCACCAGATGCGGCTTCCATCAGCGGCGTCAGACCAGTCTACTCAGACAAGAAACACGTTATCAGCATACAGGTTCAGGTATGCTCTCTCACAGCTCTGCAACTCTGAGCTTAGTCAGTGCTAATCTCCGTTTAAGTGACCCTCAGCCAGCAGTGAATGCAAACACAACTCAGTTATATGGACTCATATGTTATATGACAAACCTCTCCCATATATTGCCGTTACATACCCAGTGGTTAGGCTGGTACCAAATTATCCACTTGGTGACAGAGGAAGCTGTGTCTTGAACTTGCCCACTGCCCAGGACTGTTAGCTGGCAGTACACCAGGCAAGAGTCAAACCAGTGACCTTGCGATCACTACCGTTAAATCACCAAACCACAGAGCTTACCATTTGAGTGCAGATACAATTTTAAATAACAACAAAAATAAAGAAAAAAACATAATCTAACAGAAGAGAATGGTGGCCAATATATTAACATATGCCTGGTGGGTGAAGAAAATTGGAGTGCTGTATATGTTTTTGTGTTATCAAAAACGAGACATTTTGAACACCAAATAAGATGATTCTTATTCTGATAGGGAGTGTTAAAAGTGCTCATTTCATAGCACTTCTTGCAAATCCATGATGTGATAAACTGCTTAGTAATAATGTGTTAAATTATTTCTCGATGCCACAACAATTTCTGACATTTATACTACACAAGGTGATTTAGCACAGTGATTTGGGTGTGTTGGACCATGCATCTCAGCTCAGCATTTTATGCTGCTTTACAAATTCTTTTTTTAACTTATAATCTGCTGCAAAAAAAAACTTCCAGAATGCATCAATGAAAGTATTTAGATACTTTCAATGATAGTTGATAGTTCTTTTTAACAGAGCGCCCATTATTAGTTATTGCAGTAAAAAAGACAGAAAGTGTCATCGTCACCTTTGCCCGATGTTCGATGTTGGCTTTACGATCAACCAGCAAACTGACCACCTCATAGCGACCTTGAAAACATGCCAAGGTCAACGCCGTGTTCTTGTTGGTCTCAATCTGCAAACATCACAGACACAAAGATGTTGATGGTGCTGTTATCGTAGCAGTGAACTGCCTCTGTGAGAGTTCATTTGATAAATGTGGCATGAACGACCAACCTTTGGGTCAAGTCAGTGAGCTTCAGCCACAGATCCACCTATACTGGCAGCTACAGTACTACACTAACTATTGTCATTTATTAGTACTCAGTGGATAACAAAACGAGAAAGGCCCAGCTGACGCAAAGGGTAACGTGCAACAGCGATGCATGTTTGAATTCTGAAAGCCCAGTAAAACAAAATCAGTTGCCAGAGGGTGCCAGACGACTGGCGGCAAATTATCTATAATGTTTTACTTGTACTCACCAAAGAGTATGATCTGTCTCATTCCGCCAACACCGTACTGGCTGGAAATCGCAAATTTTCCTTACCCCCTCTCAATAAGCACCTTCGTTCAGGGTGACTCCATTCGAACTGATGGAAAAACTTTACTGATCCTGAAACTAGAGTCTTCCAAGCATCCGACGGTGAAGATTCGGTGATTTTGGCTTGCACCGTTTTTGACTGATCCACCTGTGTGATGGCCGGATGGACAGACAGAATTGTGATTGCTATGACGTGCTACAGCAGTAGCTGCTGTTGCGCATAATAAAAACCGACAGACTGCGCAGAGAGAAGAAGTTCTTACCTGAGCGTTGATATCACTACCCATGTCCAGCAGCAGCTTGACAGCGGCCGTGTGTCCATTCATTGCTGCCAACATCAGAGGGGAAATTCCCATCTTGCTGCCAGTCCTGACAAGACGATACACAGCACACCGACATTGTATCTTACACAGAACTGCAGTCCAACCCAAACCATAACTCATTAGCTCAGTTCACAGTGGAACAGTCAGTGATATTAGAAAAACAACTGTATAAAAATATAACACAAAAAATGACAAAATAATAACCCACTCCTCAAAATTTGTCACATCCATTATGCAACGCAGGCCAGGTTGCTCCTGTGCTTTCAGAATTCAGCACGTAGTGAATAGTGCGTGCTGGTGTACTCAGTAACAGCTGTAAAATGACACAAAAGCGTAACGAGAAACAAATAAATTTTTTAAAAATGTGAAACCTTGCAATTTTGGGGAAAATTTTTTGGTAATTTTCCTCCACGACAAAACTTTTCCAACAATTCCCTGATTTTCACCGAAATCCCTGACATCTCCCTGACATCTGTATAATTCCCCAACATTTCCGGGTTTTCCGGACAAGTGGTTGCCCCGATTTCACCCGCTGCAAGCAATATGGAGTAAGAGACTGCAGCAGACCTGGAGTTGATCTCGGCGCCATGCGCCAGTAAAACCTTGATGACATTGACATATCCGCCAGACGCCGCCTGACTCAGCGGAGTGTAGTCCGAGATATTGCGATGCTCTTTGTTACTTCCCTTTGCCAAGAGCAGCTCCACCACCTAAAATATCACGCTTCGACTTTTCACATCAAACTTTTCCGATGCAGGAATGCTACTGGTGCACACATCTGAACCTTGATTACTGACTGGAGCTAATCTTCTGGAAGGCAGTATGATAGTGGAAAGTGGAACAGCACAGTGCACAGAAATAAATGCCAAAAATTGAGTGTTTTACCTCGAGTCGTCCGTTGGAGCAAGCCAGAGACAGCGCGGTGTCCTTGTTCTTATCCGAGACGTTGTCAATGTCAGCCTTGTGCTGTAGCAGCACTTCACACACCTCCACATGTCCAGCCGCACTGGCCAGGATCAATGGAGTCAAGCCTATACACAACATTCAGTACAGAGGCTTAGCTGGACAATTTTTCCCCACCAGGTTACTCCAAACATCACTCAGTAAACTTCTGGAAATTGCTGTGGCGATAAGGATTGCAGTAATCGAGAAGTGGCCTGTGTGTTTCGATCTTCCACTTGAAAAAAAAGATCTGAAAAAGATATGCGCACTGTGAACACAAAGGAAAATGAAAGTGGCGGCACAAACAACGCTCGATGGACAGAAGTGGCCTGGCTTCCAATGACATAAGTGATGGGTCAGACTCAGTCAGATGATAAGCAACAGATGCAGTACGAGGTGGGTGAGTACATCCCACTTTGGGTCACGTAACTGATACTTTCAAAGTGGGACTGACAAATCGCAGCTTGCTTCCAACATGTGGCAATTATGCACCAGAAACACTGTGATAACTTCTGCATGGGCTGCACTGTCCTCCAGGTTCAACAAAAAACTGTCAACTCTTCTTCTACGCTGCAGCACATGATAACAAACAATACATTAATTCGGCGTAGTCACCTTTCTTGTCGCGGTGTTCCACGTCAGCACCACGTGACAGCAGCAGAGCCACGAGTCTTGCATGGCCAGCAGCCGCAGCCAGCGTCAGCGCCGTGTCGTGATTACTGTCCGTCTGCGCATCCACTTCTATCGGCACCGAGCTCTTCCCGGCCACGTTCCCACCGGCACACTTCGCAGCCGCCGCCTGCTTGGCCGCATCCATGCAGCAGTTGGGACACGGCGTGCCTGGAGCTCCGTGGGTCTGGGTACCAGCTGACGGTCGAGGTAAACGACCAGAACAAGCCACCAGATCAGCCGCTTTCTTCTGCGCAGCCAAAGCTGCTGCATTCCCTGCAAACATCACAGCTCAACTCATAACAATTGAATTTCATCAACAACCATTTATTAAAACTGTACATGTACAATGGCCACAGGAAATAATACCAAACAAAGGCCAGTAATGGACCAGCTAAAAAAGAATAGAAAATGAAAAAAATGATGACAGCACTGCCAAACAAACACCACAGTGGACACCACAAAGCCACGAAGAAAGGACAACTTGAAAAATATCAGAAGCTGGAAGAAAATGGAAATGGCTGCAAAAACAGAGCTGGGTAGAGAGACGTGGTCTGTGTTCCAGTACGAGCAACAAGCAATAAGTAATCAACTCTTTCCCACAGATAACTGTAAGGCTGCATTCACACACACACACGTACGAGACTGGTCCGGGTTTCCGTTGAAGCTTCACTTGTATGAGTGCAACGTTCACAGCCACTTGTACAAGCACATAACTCAACGTGTATTGAATGAAATTGAATTGAGGAAATGCTTCGCCATTAAAACAACAATATTCCATCAGATCGCAAATAATTTTATGAACCACACACCTCTAATGATAAACAATTTTACAATGACGTCATTTCTGACATCAAATATGTGCCACAGCTTTTGTAAATTATATTATTGTTATCTAGGAGCAGTTTACTTCACACGGGCTGGATAAAAAACATGACCTGCAAAGAAACTACTCGTACGAGTGAAATTTACAGGTAACCCGTACTCATATGCATGTAAACAGCTGCCACTGAAATACGCACAAACTCGTGTTTGCCGGAACTCGTATACGGGAATCCATAGAGTACTGGACTCGTACTCGTGCTTATGTGAACGCAGCCTAAAGCTACTGAAGTGCTAGGTATTTGTTCTCTTTTAACCATAATGCAATGTAATGTAACTAAAACTAATTAGCAACAGATGAACTACACCATACATTGGCTTATGCACATCCAAAAGGACACACAGAAATATTACCGATCATTGAAATAAAATGTTAATAAGGTCATTTATAGTAACCAAAATGACAGCATAAAACAATAAAGCAGTTACTAAAAACAAACAGGAATGATGAGTGTGATGAGAGTAAGAACAAAATGAATGATAACAGACATCATAACAGCAAGAATTTTGCGCAATCTATGACACTGAAACACTTAATAAAATGTTATTACAGGTAGACTTTTATACCCTACAGTTTCAGCAGGTTTCCGACAGAATGCCGACAGACTAAAATTTATTGGAATAATTCAATACAAAATTTTTAACAAAAGAGGGTCCTAGAATTACGGTCGGATCAAAAGACAACACAAGACAGAGCGTGGCATACTGACCACTGAGTGGTGCATTGTTAGGCCGAGGTGCTGAAGTCGCTGGAGTTGCCACTGCTGCGGGTGCTGTTGGCGCCGAGACGGTGGCTGCATCCGTGGCAGTCTGAGTGGACTGAGTCATTGCCTCTGCACCCCCAGCCGCAGCCGCTGCTGCTGCCAGACTGCTGTGCTTCTGATGCAGACGAGCCAAGTGCATCGCCTGCTGCTGGGCCTAGCATTTCACACAGACACACTCACTCCACTTACCAACACATAATCTGTGATATGGCTTAGCGGCTCCATGGTAAGATAAAGGGGATAAATCGGCCATAATCAACAGCTCTCTGTGACCGATGCAAGTGGAGCTCATCTCTGTTTACAAAGGCCCCAGGCTGGCAATGAGTCAAACACAGCTCAAACCTCTACCACATACTGCTGTTACCTTCCCGGTGGTTAGACTGGAGCCAAACTATACTGCTTGGTGACAGAGGCACGTGGGTGTAAACAGCTTGCCCAGAGTTCTTACTTGATAGCACACTGGCTGGAACTTGTGACTTTACAATTATGAGCCAATGCTGTAACCACTGAGCCACTGAGCAACAGCTGCATCATAGAATTCGTGATCTAGAGGTCCAGGTTTGCAACTACCTTGTCTTTATGTCTTGATATATCAAGAGACCAGCAAAAAAAAACAATTTCACAGTATCTTATCCCTTGTCTGCAATAGTGGACCAGTAGTAGTAGTAGTAACCTGCTGCAAAGAGTCGATGGCCGAGTGTCCGGCAGCCTGTTGTAGTTGCTGCTGTAGTTGTATCAGCTGCTGCTGGACCACGTGCTGCCTGTGCTGAGTGTTGTGATGCTGGTGACAACATTGATGATCCAGTGCTGCCGCAGCTGACGACCCACTACCAGCCCCAGCAATAGCAGTAGCAGTAGCTGGGCTGGCAGTGTTAGCAGACTGGCCCCCGGGCACTGATGACAATGATGCTGATGATTCGACTGCCTCCTTCACCTACGAAACAATTCTCTCATCAGGTGACACAATCGCCACAAAGTAGCAGAAAAAATCCCCAAGTTTTCCAGACTTCTCCACGACAATAAACTTACCGTACTACCAACAAAAAGTAATTCTAATAATCAGAATCTGGCAGTTAATTAAGACAGCAGTGTAAGCCCACCACAACCCAGTAGCATCCAGGGCTGAGACATGGTTGCAAATGCATTTTAGAGCACTTTTGTACCCTGGAAACCACATCAGGTGACACAATTTGGACTGTATCGATTTTTCTCTAAGGTTGAATCGAATTCCCTGAGAACTTGCTGAGTTTTCCAGGTTTAGAGAATTTCCCGATTATTCCAGGTTTTCGAGGCTTGTGGCCAACCTGCATGATAATGGCCAATTCTGAGGCACTTAGCTGAGCCGCTAGTAAGTAATTAAGTACCAATTTATATAGTGCAAAAAATCTCAGAAGAGAATCAGGGCTAGGGAAAGCAGGAGGCCTGCTGGAAGCAGTGAGTTATAAGAAGATGACGAAAAGTGTACGCAGAGGTAAAACTGCCAATACCAGAAGGGAGTGAGTTCCAGACTATGGCGGCTGTAGTATACTATAGTAGTAGTACGTGTAGTTAGTAAAGCAGGTGTTGTAGTTACCATGAGTTGAGCCTGCAGCTGGTGGTGCTCCTGTTGTAGTTTCAGATGCTGCTGCAGTTCATTGTGTAGTTGTTGCTGCAGTACAAGCTGTGCCTGCAGTTGTTCTCGTTGCTGCTGTAACATCACGTTACGTTCCGCATCAGAAACCATTGCCTGCTGCTCATTGGTCAGCGCAACGACCCCCACTTCAATCTGATTGGCTGCCGCACTTGCTCCGGTCTGATCTCCGAGGGGTTTCGGTGGCTTGACAGCCGTTGGCGACTTGGCCGACCTTCGTTGACCTTCAGAACATCCACAGACACCTACGTATCACCACTGAGTTATGCACAGTATAGCATCAGTGACTGAACAATAAAGGTTTACCAAGGCAGAATGCGCGATACAAATGGATATTTAGTTACCTTACGCTACTTACTGACCAATGAAAATGCTTTCTATTTTCTACTAACGACACCACATCTATCAAATTCAAACACTGCACAACTAGGTTTAAACAAAATTGCACGATACCACCAATCCCTCTGTCAATTATCATCAAAATCCTTCCACTTTGTAAGCTGCAAAAATGTCTTACAACAATGCTGTAGAGCCTAAATAGCAAATGGTAATATTTTGGCTTTTTGACTACTACAGCATGTTGCTAATGCATAAAGGAAAAATACCATAAGCTAGCTGATATAATGCCCAAATTACCAACCCTGGTAATCTATGCGTCGTTGTACAATGTACAGGGTGTGTCAAAAAATGACCCAACCTGTTTTTGTCACAACTTCGTCAAATCTTCACCAAATTTGGTAATTTTTGGCACACAGATAGCCAAGACGATAGAATTATGTAAGGCATACTCATTGTCCACCTCACATAATTTATGTTAATGCACTACAGTGTAAAATGCAGATGCTCCAAATTGTTACATTACGCAGTGACTATAAGTATCAGATTGCTCACTTGTGCATTATCAATTCCACAAAGGACACTGTGGGATTTAATA
>Ga0049119_1000519_pt1 | contig 10049 bp, 7 predicted proteins | sample WorMetLIZAISLAND_2_FD_57363 | JGI IMG/M metagenome (GOLD analysis project Ga0049119, IMG submission 57363) | Marine gutless worms symbiont microbial communities from Max Planck institute for Marine Microbiology, Germany - Olavius geniculatus... | ecosystem: Host-associated > Annelida > Digestive...
GTACTAGACTTAACCATGCACCCACCATAAATGTGTCGTGAAATATACCGGTAGAGACCAGTCGGTTGTAAATACAAAACTCATCCCAAAGCTGACGAGATTTAACGCGTTGGCAGTTTGATGTGATCTTTAACTGATCACTTATAATTGCACATTTACTGCAGAATATATCGGCGAAAAAAACTGGAAAAAAACAGGCCAATATTTGATGCTGTTATGACCAGGACTTTGGCTTTGTTTTGTTGGGTCCCTCGATATGTACCCTTCACGTACAGCAGTAGCAAATGCGACTTGTTGTTCAATAACGTTTACAAGTTTATTCACCATCATGTCAAGCAATGAACGAGACTCAAAGAAGATATAAATAGGCTATATTGTGGCAACGCTCACCGACAATTTCCGACCGACAGCAGACTTGAACAGAAAGTTTCATGTTGTGTTTGACGCACGCACCGTGATGAGAATTGCTAAGACCACGCCGATCACCGCTAGACGTCGCTATATTAAACACAAATAGTATGAAATTGGCTAATACACAATGCATTTTTGTGTCATTATCGTCATTAGTTCCAGGAAAATGTCCATCAAGGTCACTTCTGAGACGCGGTCCATCAGGCAGCTTTTTGAAACGGGGTGAAAGTAAATGCAAGCAAACTGAAAGTGTACGTTATTTCCCGCGCTGATGCAGCCACGAGTGTGGCATCACGAGGAAATAAAATGGTATAAAATTTTCAGTAATTTCAGTATAAATTTTTTTTAATGTTCTTGTGATTGTACATCTTCTGCGTTAGAGCCTCTATTTTACGCGTAATGCAGTGGTTTAGTGTGAAGGCCGAGTTCAGTTTAATTTAGTTTAGTTCAGTTACGTCGCTTTGTACGCGCCTTTAGAGTTTCGGACTTAAAACTGACGTCAATGTCAGTACATTAATTGGAGATGAAAAGTTCCAACAGGCCACAATCACTGCTAACGGCTTAAGAAGATAAAAATGTTTTCAGCCGTCGTTTGAAGACTGTCCAATATGACATTCTGCGAATAGACTCGGACAGTCGGTTCTACGGTTCTTTCACCTTCACCTTTCGAATCATCGCTCAAGTTACAAATATCACGCAGAAAAATATGCTGTAATAATCATCGCCAGTTGACTTACTGATAAAGTAGTATCTGCCGCCAGGGTGGTACTCGGGCGCGCGTGGAATTGACTGGTACGGCTCGAAGAGTATCGTGAATCTACGACGTTTCTGAGGCTCGCTGCAGTTGAGAATCATCTTGGTCCAACTGTCTGCACCGAGCGTGCAGTGCAGATAGTCGGACCGCTTCACCTGTACAGCGTACAGCACGATTGATTTCATACAGTGAAAATATCAGAAAAGTAGAAATGTGCGGATATAGCAATTTCGGCTACCCGACCCGACCCGACCCGTAACACTGTATACCCGTACCCGACTCGTACCCGTGTCGCTATAGTTGTACTCGTACCCGCAGGTACGGGTATACCCGTACTTTACCTGTGCCGCCCAACGGTCTATGCCTGCTGGCTGGTTCAGCGCTTCAACTATACTGGACGTACTAAATTAGACCCCATCATGGATCCCTAATCCACGTGAATATTAACTGTGTGACGTATGCGGTTATTAAATTATACTTAATTTTTATACTGGAACTGGTGACATCATTAATTTTTTACGCAACAAAAATAATGTGTAGCCTAACCTAATTAAGCCTACATCTGACTGCGAAAAATCTTGTCGGTACTCGGTTGGTATGTGTTAAATGAATGTCACGCAATCATGTGAATTTTAAGTTTTTTTGAGAACTTGACATTTACGCTTAACTGCATAAAGACCAAATTCCATTAGGCCGACTTTGCGACAAAGACCACGACAAAGTTACGGACCTTGTCGCAGACACAAATCATAAAAATCCGCGAACTTTGAAATCACGAAAGTCGCCGACTTTCATGAATTATTGTGTCCACGACATATTAGTGAACATAACAAACCGACCATGTAAATGGTATAGAACTCGGATGAGGATGCTGACGATTCTGTCGGATAATAAGGGCAGATGAAGTCGATGTCATCGTACAGCTGAACCTCAATTATATGATCGTTCTTACTCGTCTTGAATCTGTGCGCACATCACACGACATAATCTATAGAATGCAAATCATCACGGCACACGACCCAAAAATCGATGTTCTATTCACTTAGACTCAAAATAGCTGCAAGCGTCCAAAGCTTTGAGAGCAAACAATAACTACAAATGCCCGCGAGGAGACGCAAATTCTGCGCGATACTGATAGGCCTATTACAGCAGTATGATAATGGGATCTCAGAAAATAGTGTCCTCGACACTCGAGACACTCATCATTACAATAATTAGACCTACTATATTAGGCCTCCAGACATGTGTTTTATTGGTTAATCTTGCATAGTGAACAACACATGTTAGGTTGGGTTTTCGAAAAGTACTCCAGCAAAAATATTTCTGACTTCCAGCACTGTTGTACTCTGCTACTGTAAGATCACCGATATATGCGAGTAATTTGAGCAAAGCTCATGAGACGCGCAACAGCCTTAGCAGTTATCTGTTCGCACATTGTCTTGGTCTATCTCCAGCCATTTCGCTGCAATTCACCCTCAAAGTGTGCACCGCAGCCGAAAATCGCAAAAAACACTAAAAAAACCTATTTTAAGGGTTCAAAGTTACACAATGTCATCGAAGTTAATAGGCCTATCGTTAAAAACTCGTTACCATTGCCTGTTATGATAAGCAGCATGTCCTGTTATGCCTATCTGCAACTGTTTTCACGTTAGACAAGCCAATATCGATAAAATAACTAGTTTCACGCTCTTTGACGCTCGCGTGCGCAGGCCTCCTTGAACATAATATGAAGTCGGGACTTAGACTGCTAAAATCTACGTTTGATGGTGAAAATTTCATACGCAGGTTGTTTTGGTCTATCTTCAGCCACTTCGTCGCAATTCACTCTTGAAATGTGCGCTGCAGCCCAAAATTGCGAAAAATTCGCCAAAACCCCACTTTTGAGGGTTCAGGGTCATTGAAGGTCATCGATGTTGATAAAACTAAAAAGCTCGTCACCAGTGTTTGTTATGATAAGCAACATGTTTGTACCTATCTGCAGCCGCTTTCACAAGAGACGAGTCAATAACGGCAAAATAACGTTCTTAAGGGATACCTCTCTTTGACGCCCTCGTTTGAGAGTAATCCTTACCCAGCGGCACCAAATTTCGTCGAAAAAAAACTAGAGTCCTTGGAACAGCCCACAGTGAAGATTTGGCGATCCTAGTTTGCACCGTTTTAATACAATGCAACAGTGTGACAGAGGGACGGACGAACAGACAGACAGACGCCCAGGCCATGGTTAAGACGCGCAAAGCATTCTGCTTCGCGCGTAAAAATCGTTTAGAAGCCTACGGTCAAACAGCAAAATCGCACAACTATAAAAAGTAGCTTACAAACTATGCAGCATCTATAGGCCTGACAAACACAAACAAAAAGAAAATAAAACGTTTTGCAAAAAATCAGCAGAAAACATATATAACGTGGGTCCTGCTTTACAATTATGTTGCACCAACAGTAGTAACACAGAAAAATAACTAAAAAATACATCGTAAACGACTGTGACAATCACAACATCATGAAAGTCAGTTCTTCGAGTTCAAATACGATTTAGATTCAATAGTGCATCGACCGTGAAGAAACAAAAGCGATGACGCATAACGGTTAAGTTATTACTGGCTCAACATGTGCTGTATGCTGCAAAGTCAGAAGCGCTAGCGGACAAACTGAGGATGTGGCTGCAGCGGCTGCGGATGTGGGCGTTGCTACGCGACGCCAGACTTTAGCGCTGGCTGGTGTCACTTCCAGGAGGTGCTAGCTTAGCGCGGCTTAATTATCTCCTGCTTCATCTCTCATCGACCCGACGGCCGGTCGGCGACGCCTCCGTCGGTTCACTCAGCTCATTGCAACTCGTCACACGCAGGTATAGGTGCAGCTGCTGCTGCTGCAGCTGCTGTCCATCGCTTGCAATAACAATACACGCCCACTTGACGCGACGCTCGGCTAGACGTCTGTGTTTCCGCGCACATCCAGCACATATATACTGCGGACGGAGTATGGGCCCAGATGCTTGTTTCTCACCAGGCTCATACATCTTCCTCAGTGACACCATCGCAAACAGTTAGTGCTCAGACGCAGCATCAATACTTACGTACTTACAATACGGTGCAGCCGACCAGCAGGCCTAAAGTAAAAACGCGAAGAAGAATGCCCTCTTCAGCAAATGTCTTTTCACCCTTTGGTCTCCCTACTCACAAATGTCCAGAGCCGTCATCGTCAGTATGTCATAGCTATAAAAGCCAATCACGGTAGGCCTATTCTATCTCTCGTGCGCTGGACGCAAAGTGAACCAAAATATTACCATGTCCTAGATCTCTATCATTAAAGTTAAAAGTTTCTCAATGCAGCTTTTGTAATCAGTGTAGAGAATGAACAGCACACGCTGTAGCGCCAATACTCTGGTCAGTGTTACGGTAGGCTGCAGGACAAAGAAACCTGGCAGCGGCGTGCAGCCGACCGCATGTCGGCATATCGTCTTCCACAGCGGGCGCAGCTATACCGGTACTCTGCTACTGTAAGTTACGCCAACAGCCAAAACTTGCGCCGAACGAGAAAAACAAATCCAGCCCAACTATATAGACTACTAAAAATATTTAATACGTCAACGCCAGGTATCTTATCCGGTATTTGGGAACGTATTAAATATTTCTAGTAGCAAACAGTAGGACTGCTGCGAAAAATTATACGTGATGCCTGGACACGCTTCAGTTCACTTAGCATGATGTAAGGTCTGTTTCGTGACATGAAAGAAAATGAGGGCAGCGAAGAGTGGGGCGAGATCCGCCTTGCGTGATCCAGTCCTGCCGGCAATTACCGTATATACGCAGTGTCGGCGAGGCAACGGTCTAACTAACTTGAAATGGTTGTACATCTGTCAATCAGCTACAGCCGTGCGTTATGGTAGCTTGGCGAAGCAAGAGAGCACGGTTGAGGCCTGCCGTGCTGAGAAATGGCCGCAGAAAGATCTGACACCGACACCGACATCTGATGCTGGTCTGCCGTCACCTCCCCCACCCGCCAGCAGCAGCAGCAACAGCATCCGCGAAGCAGTCGGCAGCGGGGCAAAGGTCGGTGTATAGGCCTATCTACAGTCCGGCTATGATTATGAGACAGTATGACCTTATTACGACTCTTATTAGAGACGAGAATTGATATCTGGAGTGTAGAAATACACGGTCCGGGCACGCCAGTCAAACAGTGCGCGTTGTCAGAGCCCCCTGTAGACGAACAGCAGCAAGCCGCCGAAGCACGATAAGAAACTCGCCGCTAAGCAGCCGCCACCCCCGCCCTCCGTAGGCTCCGTTCAATTCTACACAAGGGATTGCATTATTACAGACTACGAAATGCTATAGCATATCGGTGCTCATTGTTCGGAGAAGTTTAGTTTACACTGCATGCGATTGCGGTGTCTCGTGTAGATGTTGGTAATATTAGCAGCCGACGGAATTTTAGAACTCACTCACTCACTGGACCGCTTGACCGGCGACGGGTCGTTGCGCCCTGCAGACATCACGATCATCCGCCATGTCCCAGCCAGCATCTGCGCTGAGCCCGACGTCGACCTTCAGCTGCACGCCGGATCCACGTATTATGTCGAGATTTTCGAGGACGATCTCGCGGACGCTTCCAGTCCGGCCTGGCATCGGTCGGTCACGGGTGTTGACCGCAAAACGAATTGCTCCATGGGCAGGAACCGACTGGAATTTTGCCGACGACCTATACGTATCGTCCGAATGTCGAGATACGTCTGTCGCAGATTCTGCTGCAGATGACACGCTGTTGAGTCTGGTTCATCACCGAAGCATTTCTCACGAAGTCATAACCAGTTACCAGCGTATCCTAAGTAGCCTATTCTTCGCAGGCATGAAAAAAGCCTAAAGTTTTTGTTTGTCTGATTTTGTGTTAGCACGGCGGCTGAAAAAGTCACGCCGTTTTTTGGTCAGTGGTTGTTCTTTTAACATAATTAGCATTTAGCAACTCAACCGAGCCAGATCTGGCGCTAATCGTGGCTAAACAATACACTCAGTTACCAGCAGTCATTACCATCGAGGCCAGGTAGGCCCTAGCAATAATGACTCAGACGTCGCGGTGTACGGCAGGTAATTGAATGCAGATGAAACTGAACGAAATCCATCCGATCCGTGTTTCCTGTAATTCACGACCATCCCGCCTTGCACCGACTCGCTGGCCGTGTTCGTGCATTTCGTTCGCATAAATTCGGTAACAAGAAAGCACACAACAGCTCAGGGCACAGCCGACATGTACTTAGACCGAATCGAATCAATCAGGCACCCCGTACAAAACGATCGGTCTTCGGTATTGTCGGCAGAGCCTCAAGGTCTTCACCGTACATAGAGTATGACGCTCGCTTTATAATGACAAAACACCACACGCGTGCTCGCAGTCGCCGGACTCTTCTTTGAGCTTTCCCGACGTCGCTGCTACTGACAACGGAAATTTATCGCATTATATCATTTTTGATTCTTCAATACAATATCTTGATCTTGCGTGCTCTGCCCTAAAGCAGGTTCCAATGACGATGGCTCTGACGACCCGGCTCTGTAGTGCTCTCTTCAACTCCTCGTAACTGATCTTCTTGTCATCTTGCTCCATAAGTAGATCCATCATCTTCCTTCTTGGTTTTCATCTCGTACAGTCTTCAGAAGACAGTCATGTCTTAAGACATGTCCTATCTAGTTTGCTTGGCGTTGCTTGATGACGTGGACCAGAAAACGTTGTTCTTGCACCAGACTCAAGACTTCTTCATTTGACACGTGTTGTCCAGCCGATCTTTTTCATTTTCCACGTACACATTCCATATTCTTCAGATATCCTCTCTGATGCTTCCATTATTCGTTGCAAACCTTCTTCGGAACTGTCCATCATTGTGATGCTCATCGGCAAAGCGTGTAGCCTGTACTAGCCTTCCACCTGTCGCTACTCCATTGTCAAGAGTTTCATTCAATACTTCCTGAATATAAATGTTAAATAGCAGAGGAGATAGCGGACATCCCTGTCTTATTCCTCTACCAATGACGCCTGGGTCAGAGTCTTCCTCTTCTATTCTCACTGTGAATGTTTGGCCCATGTACAGATCTGTTTCCAATTAATCTCCTGTCCCTGTAGTCGATAGTCTTTTCAGGGCCCTCATTAGCTTTTTCCAATCCACTAGGTCGAACGTATGTTTTTCATACATTCGTATGAACGAATGTTTTTCGTAGTCCACGAAGCAGACAAACCTCACGGTCAACTTCCAAACTTCTCTCTGGCGTTCTGGCCTGCATTGACTCGTACTCGGCAGGCGGCACTGCAGCGGACTTATTAACCGACCTAAGCTGACCACGAAGCCACGGTATTTGACCATAGACCACAGACTCCACGCACAGTATAGGCTACAGGCGTCGAAGATCTTCGACGCACATAATTACAGCTACCGCGATTTGACTATCAACTACGAAACAGCCTCGACTGAAAATTCTACAATGTGGGCCACAACACAGTGAACACACACGCGCAGTCTTTTTGGGATATCTTTCGCAAACGTGGACCGATTGCAGCATTGCTACTGCAATCGGAGTGAGATAAACGTGTCGGTGAGTGGCGTGGCCTACACTGTATTTTCTGCCATCTCGTCTCGAATTTGTTGCTGCACTACCGGGCGAAATTTGAATTTTCAACTATAAACTACAACTTTACAGCTAAATTATTTGACTCAAAAGTGTGCACAATTGTTTATTTACAGTAAATATCTACTAGATAGGTAATCCGTGAGTCGACCTCGCGACCCGTGCAGTGTATTTATAGACCTACGCAGATTAATTTACAGTATTATTGCACGTGTTTAAAATGTCCGCCATCGCCACACAAGCCTGCGTGGTTTGTATAAAAATCCAGCTCATCTCAAGTCTGTTGGCGCGCTCACCGTTCAACTTTAAATTGTCATTATACATTTGCACGCCATTGGTTAACGGATGCATCGATACGTGGCTTCACGCGCTGATTTCCTCGTCCGATGTCCTGGTGTGGACTGTGGATTTTTTGGCTGTGAGGCAAAAAGTCTCATCCGAGAAAATCGGTGCGTGTAGCCACGGCATAACGTTATGTTCAATCCTACGCCAAACGTTCAGCACGCGTGTCGCAAACTATCATGCTCATCAGCTGATGTCGTGTAAATAAAAAAAAAATCACGAAGAGACATATTTACATTGCTATATAAAGCTGAAAAGAACCGGAAGAGATTGGCGAGTTAACACAGATAGACTACGACCGTTCAGTCAATTTAGGCTATTGCGTTTGACTTTAGACGGACGTGCAATGTGGTGCGCAATACGCAGGTAAAGCACACCGACTGACGGTGTAAATATTATGATGGATGGATGTTCAACGTTAATGAACACGTGCAGTCTGTTATAGACAGCGGGATACGTCAAGGCACAAGAATTCTGTGGGCTCAGTGAAGACGGATGCAGTCGACGCTTAAGCACGCGTTTTCGCGCCACTGACCGACATGTTTTCAATGTTTCTGTCTGCCTGCCCTTCTGTGATGTTATACGGCATTTTAGCCTGAAACAAACACACTGATTTATTGATTAAATGATTGGACGCCACACAATGAGTTTTCGCAAATGGTCACCTTCGGTGCATTCGATTGCTGTGTCTTCGAAGGACAATACTATTATAGCAACATGCAAGCCCTATACGACTTTCTACCGGCCCCATAGTATATGACCTCAAGAGACCTTAATGTCAATTTTGCAACAAATTCTCTGCTATATGTCTATACTTCCATGACCCCTGCTTTCGGAGATAAATGCGTGCAAAATGACGAAGACACGCCAGTGCTAAGAACCAGGAAAATAGGCCTATGTCACTGCACAGTTGTGGCATCGCACATTTTCCTCGAAACAGCAGGATTAGTATAGGTGTTGTTATAAATTATATATTAGGCCTATAGGCGGGTTAAGCCTATGGGTTTTGTTGCACAGACGTTTTACGTTTCTTGTATGGCTCTCCGCGAGGATTAGTCAAACCACTTGCGTTTACAGTTTTTAGCTGGACACGCGATTTCAGCTTATTTTTCGTGGTTGTCTGCCTTTCATCAGACTGAAGTTTTCAAGAGCAGTTGCGCACATAAACGGCTGCAGTGGCACGAGCGCTGTAGGCCTACAGCAGCGAGAATGACGTGTAACCGTATAAACTGTTATCTGGCGACGACTCGATCCGCCACTCAAGTGGAGGTCAGCGAAAGAGCAGCAGCCACAGCCAGACTTCTCAGAGCTCTATGCTGGACTTGACTGGTCATCGATGCGCTGCATGGACGGCTACAATAAAACCTGACAGTGTGGCGTCGTCGGCGACTGAAAATTTACGACTGCAGGCGTAATCGTTGATAGTGGTCTTCGACCAGTGATGCCGGTAGGCTACCGCTACGTATGTATACTATTAACTCTCACGCTATCACTATAACCGAGAATGGTGGTGGAGGAGATAGGGCTATAATGATAAGGATAAGGAAGTCCAGACGCCTGGTCCGACCTGGCGTGAGGTGGGCGGTGCGGGAGACTGGAGTTTAATCGCAGACCATCGACCAGAATGCGTCATATCTACTATACCATACGCCTACCCTGCGGCCTACCACCAGGAAGTTAAGTTACCTGATAGCGGTGCTGCGAACGGCGAGAAACTGACAAAATATTCGACTCGGTCAGCCGGTCACTACAGCGGCGCGCCACCACTGACGTGCAACCTCGTAACGCGTCGATCACTCGATCGTCGGCCGGCCTATTATATCGCAGTTATGTACGGCGGCCACGTTTCAAAGTTCTGGTTAATTTTCCAAGTAAAGATCCTCGCGTCTCATCCCCCTTACATGGTTCAATACGGTATCATTGTCACAGGACATATT
>Ga0049119_1000528_pt1 | contig 9936 bp, 9 predicted proteins | sample WorMetLIZAISLAND_2_FD_57363 | JGI IMG/M metagenome (GOLD analysis project Ga0049119, IMG submission 57363) | Marine gutless worms symbiont microbial communities from Max Planck institute for Marine Microbiology, Germany - Olavius geniculatus... | ecosystem: Host-associated > Annelida > Digestive...
GCCACTCCCCCTCACCGCCCTCCTCGACGACAACGACGACAACGATGACGATGCTGATGATGACAACGAAGATAACACCAACGACAAGGACATCGACAACGAAGACAACGAAGACAACAACACTCGGGAAGAGCTGGACAAAGCCACCGCTCGAGTCCTGGTACGTATACGTTACGACGGATCAACTGAGCCCAGCCATCCCTCAAGGGTAGGCAAGTTTGAGTCCCGCGGCCTGCCTCCCTAGAGTCACAGCGGATGCAAGTGGAATGAGTGGTCTAGTTGTTAGCACGCTGTTGTGTTTCATCAACGTCGACGTAGTTGCCATACGCCGGGTCCGGTTACAACTTGGACGGTTGACTGACTGTCTTTGGTCAGGTTAACCCTCTCGGTATCGGCAACCAATTAGGTCAACTCAGCCTGGCCATCCCGCAGGGGTAGGTGGACTGAGTATCCGCCTGCCTGCCTGGTGTTAAAGCAGCTACATTCACCTGTGTCTGGTGATCCTATATGGCATGTGACGCTCCGTAGCTCTCGGCAGGCGGCCGCCGTTCAGTTATGACCGACCAGTTCTAGTGGTGTTCGTCCAACGCTAAGCCCTGTTAGAACATGGATGGGTGACCGTCGGCAGACGAGTAAACCATCTCGTATGTAACCAGCAACCCATGTCAACTCAGCCTGGCCATCCTTCTGTGGATTGGTGCAAAGAGTACCAGCGAAACATGTACAAACTCTATATCCACGATCTCGTAGCGTAAGCTGGGGTCTGGTTGATAACTGAGGAAACGGAGATTGGCGCCGCGCTATGGGCCTTATGACTCAGAAAAAAGACTTTTTTGCACTATTTGGAGCGGTTGTGAAATCTCTTAAACTCATAATGATGAAGGGGACTATGATCGTCAGAAGTTAGGCATCCCACTCTCGTAGTCACAATTTATTTTAGAAACAAATAAAACTTTCGAAAAACACTAAACAAATACCAATGACGTCAGTGATGATGTCATTAAGCACAAGCAGAAAAATATATACAAACAAAATATTTTAAAAAGCAGGTCTTGGCCTTGGAGGCAGAACGCCGCGTCATGGTGCTTTTATAAAACACAAGGTAGTGTAGCGACACACTTGAGGTGTGGTGGAATCTTTAATGATAATGTTATTACAATTTCTTCCTGATTCTGACAGTGAAAGAATCTTGAAAATCGGTCAACATTCAACGCCATTTTTGGGCCAAACTGTTTATGTACAGTAGCAGTACGCCTAAAATCTAAAGCTGTATGATCTGTGGCGTGCAGAGCAAGTTCCGTGCAGGGGCGGACCAGGACTCGGAGCTGAGCCATGCCGAGGCCGCTGAGCGTCTGGCCAAGAAGAGAGTCGCCTTCAAGGACATCGACCACCCCCGCCCCGCGGCGGGCACTGGTGAAGGCGGCGGCGGCGTCAGTCCTCGTCGGTCTTACAGCGCCAGCCCCACAAGCCAAGACACCCGTCCTACACCCCATGCCGGCGTCACCGGAACCCGCATACCGCCGCCGCCGGCGCCCAGGCCGAACCGCTTCGGTCCTCCGCGAGGCCGCCCCGGAACTGCCGGCATCGGCGGCGTGCCCGCCAGGCGACCGATGTATTGCTGAATCCACCCAAAACACACTCCAACAGCAGTGCTTAAATTAAGGGGGAACGCGCGGAAACGTCGTTTTTTCCAAGGGAGTATGGCGTTCCCCCATTTCTGGGAAACCTCGAGGGGTACTCTGATTGTTTGAACCTTTCTGTCTCCATTCCCTGTCACCGTTTTTATTCGGAAACCAGATTTTATGGCTAAAATACACCAAATTCAATTTCGGCTGTGGCTCCGTCCCACAGATAGTGTTGGGGGAGCTTATGACTCTTCTCAGACCTCCTCCTAGTCGGTTTGGGAGGGGACATCTAACCCTAACCTTAACCCTAAATCGAGACCTCCCACCCCTCAAGGCCTTGGCCTTCGGCGTCTCGATCTAAGCGCCTACGACGCCTCGCTCGCTTGTTAGAGTCACCCCGCCCCGCCCACTTCTTTTTCCACAATTTAAGCACTGCACATCAACCACCGCCCAGACGATGATGAGTGATGATAATCCACTGATTCGACTAGTTGAGTTTCGTTGGACAACAAGTTGTACAACAAGCTGTACAACAAATTAGTAACAAATCGAAGCAAGTGGAGGCAGGGCCTTAACACCTGCAACGTAAAGCCGTGGCTACATGTAAAGTCCGCGTGTAGAACAGTTGCAAAAATGTTTCAGAGCGTGAAACAATTTTTACAAATGCCTTACGACCAGTTCACACCTACGTCGCTGACTGTAGAAATGGCCATTAGACGACGTGGTTACATCGCAGGCGTAAAAACATTTTGCGTTGCAAAAATTTCATCATTTTAAATACCAGTTGAAGATAGGAGATGGTTACGATCTGCAAAAAGTTTTGAGGCATTTTTATTTCACATGTAACCACGGCTTAACTACCCACTTCAATCGTCACTCACTTCGTCACTTTATTGCATTTTTGTTATCTCTTTCTGAAATTCCGAATTCGGTAACTCGCTTAATCCAAAATGCTTTCCCCATTAGTATTGCCCTTAAGCAGATTATACCCTTGTATATACACATGAACAGTGCGCGTTTGGCGTTCGTCTAGCGATTTCTCTGGCCAAGTCGCCAGCATATCCTCGTTATATTTAACGCATCGTTATGTTATGTCTGTAGCCAGCAAGCAGTAACGTACGCAGAGTAGGTTTCGGGGGCTGTCCATAACCATTTTTGTCAACGCAAAAAATTCAGCCCATGGGCACGCATGTTTGTCGGTCTATCTGTAGCAACGACGTTCGTGGATGCTTTCTATCACAAAATGTGCATTTTCCCCCGGGGCTCGCGGCCCCCCTAGCTGATTAAATTGGAGGATAGAAGAGAGATGAAACGATAACCCCTCTTCCGAACTCTGCCGATGCTACTGCATGTATGTGTACTAATTTCTAACGCTGTATTTTAATGCTGACTTCTCAACGTCGACGTATGCCATCGGCGGATATGACCGTGTAAAAATTAGCAGTCGGTACAGTGTAAAGTAGTGGGCGTCAAGAAAAGCATAAAGTTTGGAAAAAATATCGCTCCAAAATCCCTAACGGTCTATTGGAGATTGCAGCGCTGGCGTATCCTGGAAAAACTGGGACACCTGCAGGGGACGTCGCCGTTGAACGTTTGTGTGAGAAAAAGTCTGTTGATAGCCACCTAATGACAGCGAGTGGATGAGTATAGGGTTTATCTCCCCGCTCGACAGATATCATAAGTCACTCGCTTAGCTATTGTTTCGAGAGTCAAATGTTTGTGGATAACAGAGCATTTAGCAGACAGCAGCACATACGACCGACATTCAGAGCTGCCCGATAAGCACGCGCTTATCGTAAAATTTATAATATAATGCTTGCACTTTATATTTTTGTTATAATTTCACTTTATGCTGCCACTGTTTTTTGATGTGTATACTGATTTTTATCATGCACGTTTTGCATTTGCATTTTCACTTGTGATATTTGTATGTAACGTATAAATAACTACAGCATTCTGTACAGTAATTCTAATTCTACGTATACAGCAGTTATGCCTAAAATATAAAGTTCTTAACATCAACACGAGTGTTATGCGATCTTCACCAACTAAAAATACATGTCGGTACAGTGCCAACATTTTGTGCAGCTGTCCACCTGACCTTCGGCCCTGAAAATGACACACTGATTAATGTGGTTACCCATGCTATGAGGAACGTTCATAACAACTGTGGTTTCCATGCACTTTTTCGTTTTCGAGTTAGAAACCCGTGCGGGATAGACAGATACAGACTCCGAGCTAAGGGGATCTTGCGGGTAGGAGGATCTTCGGGTTCCCAGACGCCCTAGGGGGTCTAAAACCCCCTAGTGTACAAAAGTCCACAAATCTTCATATGTTGGACTGCAGTCCAAACTTGAAACAATGTTCAGAATACCACATTGATCGCGCAATTTTTGTGCTTTTGTATGCGTAAGTAAGAATGCGCCTACGGACGTTTCAGTTTCAAAAAAAATTCTGTGAGTAATACCCCCGGACCTCCGCTACCGGAAACCCTCTCCCACACTCTCCCATGTGGAAGAAAGTAAGAAATAAAACACTAAGACGCTATCAAACATAAACAGCCGTAGCTGGAAGCTGAGCCAGACGGGCAAGACGCGTTGTGCACAACGGGCGCACAATAAAGGCGCGTTCAGAGCGACGTAACTGAACTGAACTGACATGGTTTGGTTTTGATGAAAACTGACCAACAGACAAGCAGTAATGCATTATAGTAGGCACCGTCCAACGGCGTCAGCGACTATGTAACTACGCGCACGTACACGTAAACTAATGACCAATGAGCTCGCCCTGCTGGCCCATCGGTCAGTTCGTCAACAACTAAACCGTGTCAGTTCAGTTCAGTTACGTCGCTGGGTACGCGTCTTAAGGCTCAAAAAATACAATAACCTACCGGATGATCGCCCTCAACCGGTGGTCGCAAACGGATCATGACGTCACGAGTCACGTGGTCACGCACGGAACGGCATCACTATACTAACTACGACCTACTGACGACACGCCAGTCCAGACAGACAGATGGACCACACACGAAGCACTTGCTGCACATGAGACCACCCGCGTCGTCGTCTTACCTGCAGACACTCCCGCCGGTGTCCAGGGCATGCCACGCAACAGAGCGAGCGGTACTGGGGGCGCCTGAAAACGCGGGAACAAAAAACGCAGAACTGAAAAACGCGAGCCCAAATTCGCAGCGGTGGAAAACGTAGCACCACGGTATATGGAAGGATAAATGAATAAAAACATCGCGTATGCGTAAAATTCGGCCTAGTACTTGTAAAATACATGTGCGTCTGAAACATCGAAGACTACTGCTATACATCCGCGAACTCGATTTCATTGTGTCTGGCTATCTATACACAGTCCGTTTCCGTGTTTTCCAGTCCCGCTTTTTCAGCGTCCCCGGCATTGATACGCTCCTGGCGGCGGGCGCTAGCAGCAGCAGTAGCAGGCATCGATTAGCAAAAACTCTGCTCAGCTTGCAGACTGGCAGCACCGGCACGCTTGCTTGAACATCATTATGGGACGATTCGCGCAGTCCCTTTGACGGCTGTAGTAAAACCCCAAGACGATTCGTCCACAGAGCAGGCCCGTTGAGAGCCATAGCGGGGCATGGGAAAACGTTCTCACGGGGCCCCTTTGGGGAGAATATTTTTGAATCTTTGTTTTTAAAATGACGCACTCCGGTGTACTTTATATTTCTGAGCGACGACGGGGCCCCCAAACGTCACAGGGTCTGGGGTAACTTACCCCTTACCTCTCCCCCCTCTCCACGGGCCTGGCACAGGGCACGGGGAGGACAGGAAAGCGAATGCCACCACGAGTGCCGTTTTACTAGTTGATTTTGCAGAAAACAGATGATTAGAAGTGCAAAGTAAACTAACTAGACCTGCGCAGACGAGTCAGAACTCACTGGTGACGTATATTTGACAAGAACCAAGTCCAGACGTACAGTAAGTTTTAAGTTTTCTGCATTTGCCGATTTCGCACAAGACGACAGCATTAGATCGCAACAGTGCACGAATTGTCCTAACGAATTGTCCTAACGCAGCGTCAAAAGAGGTGCGCGGATCGTCAGAATACCTTCAAGAACACGGCACTCACCTGGCTGGCTGACGTCCAATACACGTCACAGGACACGCCATGCTATATGCAGTCGGAGTGGGAGCTTTCTTTGCCAACGAGCACACGCCTCGGCACGCCCGCGCGCACGCTACATCTACGTCTAAATATTCTGTAGCTCCGTTGTCGCCAGGGGGCGCATATAAGGGCTATGACGCCTGGGTCGCTTTGACAGAGAAAAAAATCAACGAAGAGATAAAAATGGCTTGGTAATCTTGCAGTGTGAGTTACTAAATTTGTAAGCTATAGCTTACACAAGCTATGAGATCGCGCATGTTTCAAGTTCTGGTCATCTCACCAGTAAGTAAGTAAGTAAGTAAGTAAGTAAGAAGATTGTCAGCATTTGTAGCACGCCATATGTCAAAACAGGGTTCGAATCGCAGGCGGCAGTCTATAAGCTGAGCTGCTCTATAGTCATAGGGTTAAAGTAAGGGGCTAGGGTTAAGGTAAGCGTAAGGTAAGGTAAGGTAAGCGGTTAGTGCTAGCCATAACCCTCATCCTAATTTTATTTCTAACAATTCAGTAAAAAGCATGTGATATATAGCTTATGAATTTAGCACACTCACTGCAAGATTACTAAAAATTAATCAAAAGAGGAAGCAGCAGGTCAAGACGAACGTAAAAAATGTTTCCCTGCAGATAGGCGCATTTGCCACTTCCTTTCACATTTCAACACACCCCTTGTTGACATCGAAAGCACTATAATTACTACCAAAGACTAGCCGGCAGTGAAAAAGTATAATCACAAGTATAATCATACCAGCTGTCTCTCTCGTAGTCTCGCAGCCTCCTGAGGATTGTTGAAGCGAAATCGATGCGAACATCCGAGAAAGATCACGTCGCCTGCAAAAATTGGACAAAGAATTCTGCAAACGAAAGAGAGAAAACAGCCTCATGGAAGAGGTAAGTAACAGTGCTTAGCAGGGTTAACATTTATTGAGATTCATAGACACATTATCTACCTGTCGAATTTATGCAGAATCTATGCTTTAGTTAACACGACATAACATTAATTGGATGACCACGACACAGTAGCAAAATTAAAATCGCATAATAAATTAATTTAACAAAGGTTATCTCGTCTACGCAGAGGAGTTAGCAGTGGTAAAATGATAGTCAAACTAATTTATGGGCTAACGAGGTGTTATTTCTGCTTGCTTTAGACTTACCAATTCACAGCACACAGTGGGCAATTTCCTGCCATAAATTTTTAGCTGACGGACAACTGTCGGATAATATTCTTCATGTCAGTAGATTTTCATCCAAAATTGCAAACAATGAGACTGAAAACCCCAATTTTGGAAAAATTGAGAAACAAAATTTAAATTTTGAGCAGTATAATCTCATGAGTCGGAATTTTTTAAACTGTTTTTATGGAATTAAGTCGAAAATTTGCAGTGCCTATCGGCAATAGCGTAGTCAGGATCTGGATGTAACGGGAGCACTTGAGAAGTGAGGTGTGAGAAGGGATGTCCCCTTTCTCCCCTCTCCCCACCAGAGAAAGGGCTTGGGCCAGCCCCCTCCTCAATTTTTTTCCAATTTTTGTGAAAATAAAGTATTTTGGTGCATTTTGGCACTATTTTGAGTGTCTGAGTTGGCTCCTGAGGCGGGGGTGAGGGGGCGCGTGCCCCACAGTGCCCTTCCCCTGTGGCGACACCAGTGCCTGCCGGAAAATTTCAACTTCCTGTTTTGCCTGCTTTTTAACCCACGACGCCATAATGACAGCACAATGCAATTATACAACATTTAAGTACCATAAACAACAAGTTAATTATTAAAATCTCATACCCTGACTGAGTTTCACGGGGACGGCCGTGAGATGGCTGTTTACTGTAATGAAAGCACCTTGCGCCGGAGACAGAACGACTTCGCCGGACGAGTTGCTGAATGTACAGTGAGTTGACAGAATGTCCGAGCCAGGAAGAACTGCATCGCAAAAAAGATGAAAAGCCACTTTCTCATTTTGTTTATTATTTCAGTTACAGCTGAATCAGATGAATTTCTCCCCATATTACTGTAATTTGACTAGGTTAATTATTTTACATATCGCTGAAGCCAAAAAATTTCTACTGCGTTTAATCCAAGTGAATAAGATTAATTTTTTCTATGAAACGAATTTGTCAATTTATATATCTATTACACATGTATACGTGCATACATTTACACGTCAATTTCCACCTCATAATACTGCCGTCAACAATGTTCCAAATCCAGTTACGTTTACACCCTCACCATGTAAATAAAAAAACTGATTAGAAAAACTAAATAGAATACCGATGTCTACTTCTTCAGCATCTTCAGCACCGACGTGAGTATCACCATCCTTATACACACAAAACAGCTGGAAATGAACACAATAAAAACTACACTGTCAATCCTCGGACAAGGCTAAATATGTCCGCGGTAGCCGATGTGGCATCCTGTGATATTTATAGCAATAACGTCAGCAGCTGTCTGTTGAAATACTGTTGACAATTTTCAGTGTCTGTGAAAGAATTGCAACTTGATCCACCGCCTACTTTTTTTACCCCTCAACGCCACTGGGCCTTCTAAATCCAGCAAGGAAGTTTGGGAAACGCTGTAAGTTCCGCCAGTGGAGTCTTCTGAGCAAAGAACGACTGCCGTCGATTTTGAGACCTATTCTGCACCTGCAAAATCATTTGGAAACAAAGCAAACTAGGGAAGACAAATAAAACTAAGTACAAACATGTCGAAAGTGTGACGTTTTAACATCCGTTGTTATTTCGTGTAAGTGCATGACTTTGCTGTTACATTATTAAAGCGACTCCGTGAACAGCTAAAAACTTTCCCCGTACTTATATGATGAAACACTTTGTTGAAATGTTCATGTGGCGAAGACGCCCCTGACTGAAATTACCCGGTAGGCTGATTCTAAGTCCAGTAGAGGATCTACATATCAGCAGACCGAACGGACCCCTGGTTATAGCAGGGATGGGTTCAAGACCAGCATTTTCAAAACCAAGGACAACAACTGAGAGTAATCTTTGCGGCCAATGCCAAAGCCGAAGTCAGTGATCCTCGAAGCCAAGGCCAAGGCGACTAAATAAGTAAGTAACAACAAAGCCCAGCTGTCGCTAAGGAAGACGCGCTAGAGACTTCCTTTTGCAGTAATGACTTTCAAAGTCATCCACGGTCGATGATTTCCATATCTCATCTGAATAAGTGTATGTGATTTCCTATTAGTGATGCAACCTTGGCCCTATCTCGCATGCACCGTTTAGCAACAGTACATGTGTGACATATGGATGGACGGACAGACAGACGACAACCGTAGCATAGACGCCTACAATATAGCTGTAGCGCGTCAAAAACGGAAAGTAGTTGCAGCAGCACTAACTTAGAACTACTAACAGCATTAGCAGCATTGAGTAATAACAGCAGTGGTAGTAAAGAATAATGTGCCTAATATTTAGTGACTCTCTCCCTGACATTCTGTGCTCTATAAATTAACTTACAAGTACCGGTATATGATAAACTACCTTAATCTCTTTGTCTAGAGAAAGCAGACACCAAAAATGTAGTATAAAAAACTTGACAAAAAAATTAACCAACTGTGTATGAGTTTATTTATGACAGCTGTGAATGTGGACACTGGCGGACCCGGGGGGGGGGTAATTTGGCCATGCCGCCTTCCAGTCATACACAGTTGACAATATGGTCACATTACTCTTCGAAGTAAACTAGATATGAGACAAATTATCACAAATGTTCTAAGAAGACAAGATATTTAAGCAAAAATGCACATGATTGCCAAAACGCTTTCAGCTTCAGGAGAAAGGGGGGTGATGCCCCCTCACGTCCAGCCCCTAGACGCTCCATCCCAAGACCCTCATTACGGACTCACACTACCGGGCTTGGCATGTCCCAGCCCCCTTTTCCGGCATCTGGATCCGCCAGTGAATGTAAATATATTTCAGCAGCACGAACTATTGGTAGAGCACCTTGAGATGATAGAGTTTGACGCCAGTGCTGAGTGGATCGTCGTCCATGCAGATGAGATGAGGCAGGTTGGAGCCGATGAATACACCAGTGGAGTTACGTCGACGTAGTGACGTTATGCTCAAGTCAGGATCCTACAACATTATCGCATTAAAGGTTAACCTAACATTTTACTTACTTACTTACTTACTAATACATATCATTCCTTGTAGAATCGGTTACTGTTTACTGA
>Ga0049119_1000531_pt1 | contig 9900 bp, 3 predicted proteins | sample WorMetLIZAISLAND_2_FD_57363 | JGI IMG/M metagenome (GOLD analysis project Ga0049119, IMG submission 57363) | Marine gutless worms symbiont microbial communities from Max Planck institute for Marine Microbiology, Germany - Olavius geniculatus... | ecosystem: Host-associated > Annelida > Digestive...
ACACTCTTCAATTACAACTTTCGACCTAATATTAAACATTTTGACAAAACAGCTGTTGACGGCCGGCCGATAGTATGGCAAAGATCAAGCAGACAGGAAGCGTAGCGACCGCGTAGCAACCTGTCCGCTTGTTTAACAGAAAGTAACAAAACAGTGTCCGTTTGCGAACGGTCGCTTTTCAGCATAGTCTTCTGTAACTGAAATGCACTTGGGGGTCCCCACTGGATGCAGTTTTTCTCTGAATTCCGAAGCTCCGATTCCATTACTGGTCAGCAAATTTGCGTCCTTTCATGAATTCCTTTAGTTTGGCTTTGGATAAACTGTTCCAGCGTCCCTCGAGTATTACTGCTCACTGTTCACATACAATGCATCTGCGTGTTTTACTCTGCAGTAAATTTTACCGAAATCTCTTCCCGTCGCACCTACTGGTAATTGATTACCAGTTGATTAACTGAGAGAGTGAGTCTTTGAGCAGACAGTCAGACAATACGATCGACTGGCCGGTCGGAGGAATTGTGCTGCTCGCTACAGTGATCACGGTTTGACGCGGACCGTGCGGTTCGCCGCCGGGCCGTTGACGACAACTGTCTGTCTATTCGTGACATCTTCGGCCGGACGAACAATTGTCAGCTGGGTTGCTGCTGTATGCGGCCTGCTGGGCGGTCGACTGAGCATTGAGACGTTATGTCTTCTCTCTTCACGCTGTGGACGGAAAGTTATGTAAAGGTTGTGGGCGTGCGGCCTGACATTAAAAGTTGTGCCTCGCTCGCCTCAGCTAAATATTGCTATTGGGCTGCAACTGACATTCTGACATATTACGCTGATTTTGCTTTATATCTGTATTTATTCGCTCATTCATACTCATTTGTTGTAGGCTTAAGTGTAATCAGAAATTTGTATAACACTACAGACAAAATGTAAAATATTGTGTTACTTTTTATGTGTTATTAAATAGCGACTACGTAAAATGTATTAAACGCTAGCGATTACACTTTAAAATTTGTCATAATATTGCTTAAGAACCACACACAAGCGAATACGACATTTTCTCCGTAGCCGCAAAGTTTCATTACATTATAAGTCAAGTAGCTAGACGACATCCAGCGTCCGCCGCACGTCTGCAATCCCCACAATCCGCCCACAGTGTGAATGGAATAGGCAGAACGTCACACAATCGTCCGTCGGGCGGGGCAGCGCGGTGGGTGGTCGTGGCCAGGCGACCAGCGAGCGTCGTGGGTGGCGCGCCAGCATTAGATGAGACGAGAGTCTGTCCTGTGTCCTTAGTCTGTCCGTCAGTCAGTGGTGACTAGTCAGTCGTCGTCGCAAGCCGCTGCAGCACGGACGCGCGCATCAATCGTCGCCGTCTCTCGCTCAGACAGACTTCAAGACTCTCAGCATTGTTACTGTCATTGTGTCGTCTTGCTTTCTTCACGTCTCAGTACCTGCGCGCACGTACGTGGAATAAAGATCAAGAAGTCATCATCATTCAGTATTGACCTTCGCCGTCGTCGTCGTCTACTTGGCTCTTTCTTTAGTCAGGTACTAACGTGTCTTCTTCGCAAGCATTTTATTTCGCAGTTTACCGTCGCTTACTTAAAGTTAAACTTAAGTATCTAGTGTCGAAGAACGAGGTATAGGCTTAGGCCTAGCAGTAAATAATTAATAAGCCTAATGACTCTGAGGTAAACTACTGACACTGTCTAGTTAGTTCATTAAGCACACATTCTGTCAAAGTCATATTCCGTTAATGTGAAAAAATTATGACGTTGTAACCCCGGTAACTGAATGGTCAATAACTCAATGTTGCACCAGCATCTGTGCTATCGCTGCTATCAGTATCGTCAGTGTTGCTGTCGTTTAACCTATCGGCACTGTCCATTGACGCTGACGTTGTCCTTTCTGGTGAAGGGCACAGAGATTTGGGGCATGACATCTTAAATTTAGGCCAAGGTGCATTTTTGGTCCTTTTTCCACATTTAAGGTTCCCCCTGACTGAAATCGAATTTACGGCATTTTCAAAATTTTCAAAAGTTTGCTTTTAGGCTATGTCAAACATCTGGTTCTTTAGAAAATCATACCAAGACATCATTATTTAAACTTGTTGCTACTGTCTGACCTTGAAGTAGCTTAGCTATTAAGGCAACTCTGATTGACTGATTGATTGATTGGACATCATAATTTCTGAGAGTGATAATGAGTACGTAATTATAACACCTTGTATTTCCTGGGGCGTTACAAAAGACTGGGGCACGGCCGCCACAAAAATGTGTCTAGGTGCAGGCCACAGTTCACCGAAACGTGAGCTGTTTGTTTAGATTGAACCCCAATAATAATTCTGTCAAGTGCAGTGAATAGGAAAGCAAGTGAGTGACTGATGTATGATGATGACGTGCTGATGTATGTAATGTTGAATGCAGCAGGGGCTGGCAGGTGACGACACCTAGTGAACAGTGAGTGAAGCTATAAAACACTGCAGCAAGTAGCAGACGTCCCTTCGGCTGCTGAGACTGACTGCTGATGATCATGCTTACATGGACCGTCGCCTTGTGAGTAGCATATCACTGGAATTATCAAGGCGCGTACACAGCGAACGAAGTGGTGAACTGAGATGAACTAAACTGCCAATTCGTACGCTTTGTGCTGGCATTTCATTCCATTTTAGTCCAGTTTATTTCTGTCACTTTGTACACGTACGCCCTTAGCCCGTTTTGATCAACCGATGATGCTGTGATACTGAGATGCTGTGACACGCTGTGGGCTACATCTCTGTACTAGTCTGCGTTCTAGGAGTGACGGAAACGACTTGACTTTTAGTGGTGGTGACATGGTTAGCCTAACACGTTGTGTCCGAGGAGCAAGGTAGTTGATATACGCTAGTATTTGAATGGGCGACTCTGTGTGCGGACAGGTAAAATATTTCGCTGTACATAACCAACCACTAACGTCAAGTTTAACTCAGCCTTTCATCCTTCCAGGGTAGGTAAATCGAGCCACAAAAGTGAGCTTTGCGAACAGGAAGGTGTTTAAATAACGCGCAAACGTCTACGGAAAATGTGTGATTTCTAAGATAAAATTAAGAGGTAAGTTGTTAAAACAGTGAGCTATTTCGTGGTTTATCTATTGCCGCTGCATAAAGAGTTCGCGAAGATACATTGATGTAGATGAAACAGGCTAATTATTATATTGTATCCATGCACAGTCTGTGGAAAATGACTCAGTAGTCTGCGATATCCATGCATCTTTCCGTCGACCTGAAAGCTAAGTATCAAATCTTCTATAGACAGATAGTATAGGTACCGGTATGGTCAGTCTGGCTATTGATACAATGTTACCGTGACTGCTACTGACTGGACGGCAACTGTGCGCTTGCTGCAGTGCGTGTTGATGCAGCTGCGAACAGCAGCCGCGTCACATGCCCTTACGTGTGCTACTGTCGCCGCTAATAAACACCGTCATGTCATCACCATCATCATCATCAGCAGCAGCAGCAGCAGCGATTACTTCGCGGGATTGCAACGATGACGCCGAGAAATAGGAAGTCGGCGTGTAAGATATCTCATTCAAACGTGAGAATGAGTGAACTCAAATAGCAGTAGACTAGACTGTGTCGATCATCTAGCTAGAAACGCACGCGAAATATAAAATAACGAAGTGAATGTCGGAAGTGCAATTTGACGACTGTCATAGATGCGACGTACTTCAGTGCGTGCGATATGTAATGAGCTTAGCAGACACTGTGAACAGACTGACGGATTCTAGCGACTGTCGGGCGCGTCGTGTCATTCCGGTGCATTGCATGGGGTAGCTTCTTGATCCGCTTGATATTGAGCCACAGATCAGAATTTTTTCAATCTAAGACTTGTCATCGTCTGTTTCTGATCATGTCCGTACTAGACTGGGCTTGTCACGGCTCCACGCTTGAGCACACCGAATGCACGCTATTTTTGTGCCGTCGTGCGGTAATTTTTTTACCAGTGTGATTTTTAGCGCATCTGAAATGTGTGCAATACGCTGTACAGCAAATCAACACAAGTTGTAAAGAAGTTTACAAAAATCGAGAAAATCACAAATTCACGACCTCTTGATGTCTCAAGACGCTATGCTTTTGTTGTACAACTTTTTTGTGCAACAAGTCATCAACGAAGTACGGGTATTAGAGTTTGACTCAACACAATATGCCGAGTGTTCGAAGGTTAGCATCTGTAGATCTTTATGTTCCTTATACTTAGTGAATCTGGCGGTAGCAGTGTCTTAGCAGGTGTTGAGTTAAGTGTTTAGACTGAATGACTGACTGGGTGTCTGGGTGGTATGGTAGCTAGGACACGACGACGACAACGACAAGGAAGACGGTGACAATGATGATACAACCAACCCACCCATGACCAGGCGGTGCTTGCCGCTGACGCCGGGGCGCTGAGACGCCTGTCTGTCGCCTGGTGCTGCGGGTGAAAGGGTGTCATAAAGATTGCGCGACAAACACGCCCTCAAGCAAGACAAGCACTGACTGACTCCGCGCCACTGATTGACAAACCACATAGCGGTCATCCGTACAAGCAGGCAGGCGCCGCCCCCGTTATATCCGGTCTGATCATGCGTGAAATAAAAAGTAATTAGGCACGGAAACTGAGCAAACTAATCCCCGTCACACAAAAAATCGTAAAAAGTAGCACGGTTTTGAATGTTTAGTGTTTCGTTAATCTCAGCTTTTATACGAGCGGCCAGCCATCTGTTTGTGCTAGCGTGGAAAAAACATATTGGTTTGAGTTGTATTTTCAGTCTACTTGACACGATACTTTGTACGTGCTACGTTAAACTGTCACATTATTTAGGATTTTTTTCTCTCTGAAAACTTCGCATCAGTGTCGGTTGCATTTCTGAAGTCGCGCTGTATAACGACTATACAGTTGTAGTTCTGTAATGATTTAGTTCGCAGTGGGATGTCAAGCCACTGAGCCGAGATGCTGAGCGCACATCTGTTGTTTCCGCATCATCAGTCAGTAGGCCTCGTCCAGCTGTAGGACCAGGCAGGCGTCAGTCACTGACTACGCTGCAGCCTCTGTTGTGCGTCTGCTTCTGAACGATCGTGACCAGTTGAATCTGCCGCGCATTGCGATGAAATGGGGACTGGCGATAATGTCACAGTGCTGACGTAGCTGGGCTGGCATGAGGTCTTCGTTACGCCGTGGCTTTCTTTTGAGATTATGCCAACCTATGAAACGATTTTTCACTGCATCATCTAACCGCTTAAAAACTGTTCGAACTAAAAATCAGATCGTTTCAGATGAACTGGATAGGGATGGCGCTGTGCGATAGCTTGACGCACGACGCACACGACTAGAACATTTTGTCGGTCCAGTCCTGACATATAGTTCGGCCGTCGCTCTTGATCTTTGACCTGTTGAGCTAAAAATAATGCGCACCGGTTACTCCGGTCATCGTTTACATCATTTTTAGTTTATCTACTCTTTTTCGACGTAATTTTGGAGCACGTACTAGACAGACAGTGAGACAGACGGACGGGCAAGACGCATAATGCGGCCTATTAAGATGTCCGCATGATAACGGCAAATAATCAGCTATACTCGGCGAGCTTCGACCATCATCGAATCGAGTTTCCAGTTTTAATTTTTAACTCAAAACTCGAAACTAACCCTAACCGTATTCGCAAATACTAACTGTAACTTTTATTCTAACCTTAAGCCTATAGCTCTAACCCTGCAACCGCAACTCGATGATTTTTGGCCAAAATGATCGAGTATCATTTACTCGATGGCCGATGCAACGTCGAGTGTCGCAAGTTCGCAACCGACGATGCATCACCCATCAAATAACATTTTCGAGTAGCTCGAAGTTTTAACTCGACGATTTTTAACCCCTCACAGTCGCCACACTGGTACTTGACGAAGTCAACTGTGTTCTTTCTTCCCTCGGTCATTATGGCCTGGCACTGTGCTGCGCCTATACGCAGGTGTCATATCAGTTCAAAGCATCGAGCGTACAGTTTATATAGTCCTAGGTGTGTTTAGGTCGAGTGATCGCCGTCAGCGCTGCGTCTGCTATTTACTGCTGTCCTCTAACGACACGCATGCAGCCGCGGAAATACTATATCCTACCGGACTCCACGTTTCCGGGCTCTCCGGGTGCTAACCGGGCGTCGCTTTATCTTTCGCTCAGTGACGCCTTAAATCACCGTAACCACTGCATCTGCTCTGCAGCTACCGTAGGTGTCGCTTTAACTATAAATTTCTTGGTGTTTAGCTTTTACTTTGAACGTCATTGTGTGCCGTTTGAAAACTCATCTGTTGCGCATCTCTTGTGACTGTCGTAGATGTACAGTGCTCGCGCAGTGACGCTTACCCTGGACTTATTCTGGACAATGTAGTTTTTGTCACTTATATACTCATTTACTTTCGCGCAGTCGCAGTAAAGTTTAGTCCCAATTTAGACTAGCAATAGCAGCAGCATCACTGTGCATGATGTGAATTTCAGCGGCTTACCGATGACGAGATTGCATTAGATGTTAACTGTAAAGTGCTCAGTCCTTTACGATCGCTGTGTTTGTGCTAAATGCGTCGCTGATGAAAAGGCGAGTGCATCTGTGTGGTGTGGTTTAAGTAGCTGTAGCAGATTGTCTTATCACGGTGACTTAGCGTTGTCACAATGAGCAGCAACGTCGCGTCGCCCCAGCACCAACAGCTGACTGGCGGACAGTCAGAAGGACGCAGTAACTTGCGGCATTCGTCGACTAATCAGTGTGCCTGCCTGCCTGCTGCACTGTGCACGCCTCGCGGCTATAAATGTAATTAACTCGCGCACTTTGCCGTCACGCCGTGCATGAGCCTGCGGTCCAGTTTGCGTGTGCTTTAACTCGACTTAATGCCGCGAAATCTCGCCCGTCACAGTTCCGTCACTGATACACTCTGAAGTGAACAGCTGTGGTGTAGGCATTCGAGCAGCTATAGCTATATTGGTTCTGGCTATAGGACGCCGCTGAAAATTGAACCTTAGCCTCGGGTTATGATAACTACTGACGCTGTAAAGCTTGGTCGGCAGTTCGCTGCGGAGGTCCGATGGATAATAATTAGCGACTGATTCACTGATGTGCTGCATCAGTTGCTACTGCTGCTGCTGCTGGAATTGACACATAGTCCTGCTGGATTAAACCTGACGCTCAGTTTCGTCAACTTCAGCTGCGACGTCACGATTTAGAGGCCCAGCTGCATACCAGACTTTCGATGAACCAGGCATTCATTGATTAACTCTACTGGCGTGAAATATAGTTGCCACTGGCATCATCGTCATCATTAGAACGAGTTGCCGGTGACGGCTGTGAACCATTGCGCTCTCCGTCATTTACTGCTGTGTGGTAGGCCTATATGTCAATCGCTTAAAATGGTTAATAGTCTACAATAGAGCTGGAGAGGGCAGATCAATTTATTGTTTATTGTCGTCAGTCACGCCGTTATGTCACTGTATTCAGTGACGTCACAGTCATCAAGTCATGTGACCGGAAGCTGCGGTCAGTTGAGTGCAGATTTAGAGTCGTCGGCCGGCCGGCCGGCGCTGTCGTTCTGACTTCTGATGTTAGTTGACCTCGTGAACTGACCTGACACATTTCTTACTGACCTTTCGCACGCACGCACGCAACTTGCGATGTCCATGAGAAACCACATGTCTTGCTCCGCCGCTGCCGCAACCCACGTTTATGCGCTCGCCAGCTTTGTGGCTACTGGTGAACTATAGCTGTTGCAGTGGCGAACGAAAACGTGGTTGGAAAACGATTTGCAAGAGAGTGTCCAAAGCGACAGAAATGAACGGAACTGAAAACACATGCCCAGATTTATTTTCGTTCATTTCATATCTGTTGCTTTCAACACAGCTTAACGATTAGCCTCGATTATTGCAGTAAAGTGTGGTCACGTTGAGCACTTTTTGATTGGTCGGATAAGTAATGTCCATAGGCTTACGATTTTTTTTGCATGGGTGTGCTTTACACGGTAGGCTGTATGTTCGCTTTATTTGCGTCATACTGCGACTTGAAAATTCTGACTCAAAACTGTAACGAAATAGCTGTGCGGGCCACTAATAGAAATCAATCGTGACCGTTGAGACTTGAGAAGACGTGCTGATTCGTGAAATCGTTCGTTATAGACGTTATTCGTGGGGTGTGCGGCCGACGCCCGCGGTGTGAGGTCCGGTGTGAAAAGTAACGGGCACTACGGCCAGTGACTTGAAGTCGCCCCGAGGTGCTGTTTGCGGCGAAAAACGACGCGATTTCAGCGGCTTACCGATGACGTCACGGGCGCCGTATACAATGGGATCAGATGCTATGATGTTGACAGATCGACAGTGGCGTGTTGACGTCCTGATTCAGTCGCCCTGTGTGACCTAACTACCGACCTATTTGCCAGGCGGCCGTCCAGTAACTGCCTTTGTCAAGACACGCAGCTCGTCGTCGTCGTAAATCGGCAGACGTGAAAATTAGCGGCTTGCAGAAATCTATTGCAATTCATTTGAGCTGTTTGCCGGTCGGTCGATTAGCCTTGCGTCATTTAATTGCAGCCTTTACGACGTGTTCGGTTGGGTTTACTCCAGTGCATTGCTCACGCTCAGTGCTCGTTGTACACGCGGCTGTAATTTCGCCGTCTTCGATGACGTCTGACACGCGGCCGAAAATTGCAGGGTTCTAATTCCAGTTTTATGCAAAAATGCTATTCAGTGGCGCCCAAGTATTAAAAGATCAATATGAAAGATGAAGACCAACAGAAGAGTCGATGAGATGAAGTTTGAAAAATAACAGGAAGACAAAACGCCGAGTTGCTGAATGATTGTAGAAGACAGAACACCGGATGGAGTTGGCTGAAAGCAGTTGGACAGTAAAGACCGGACTTGTTGATGCGAACTGTGTAAATATGCGCGCAGCCTGTTCTTTCTTTTTGTTGTTAACTTTTTACCAATATCAAATGCATAACATCTGTCTGATATCATTATGTGGCGATTTTTTCCACGTCGCAATTCTCCTCAACTAAAATTAACAGAATGCAGCTGTTCATCGATAGACTCAACAGATATAGGCCCCTACGTCTTTTTGGTTATGATTTTCGCTTTAGCACTGCTTTTCCTTCCCTTTAGCAACAGGTAACTTGAAGATTATGGGACACCAAAAACGCACGGTCTTTCATCTGTCAGAAATGGGAATGAAAATCCAGCACTCAGCAGCACACCAACAGACAAATGACACAGAAAACCAAAATAATTAAACCTTAAGTCAACTTTCTTTTCTTCGTATGAATCGCATCTGCAAACAGCAAAAAGAGCGGTTTGTCCACATATTGGCCAGGTCTTTTCCCATTGCAATAACTATGATCACATGCGATGGCAGACCATATATTGAGGCTAGATGGATGGAGAATGTTTAGAAACGAAAACCTGCTGCAGTTGTCGTGTTATCCGCTTGTCGTGCAACGGTGCAACTAGCTGCTTGGCGTCACGCAGTGAAGCATCATTGCGCATGTCATAATGATTGACAGGCCGCGGCTCAAAGATGACGTCACGTCAGTCGAATAATTCGCTCGACGAAGCAGCAGAAAAATTCCCGGCGGGCGGGCGGGCGACAGGATCAAAGCTCGTCATAAAGACAGGGCGTCGCTGGAGGTCGAAGCGGGCACCGACTGCTGTCTGGCGGCCGAGCAATGTGGTGTCCCGCAGCCGGCGCACGGTTTATTCCGCCCGTTGAATGGCAATCAGGTCATAACGACCAACGACCGACCGGATTGTCCTCACGTGCTTTCCTACTTTTTGCCATTGTTACTTTTGTTTGAACGCCGTCACGTCTAGTTTGCGAGTCTACAAGCCGCAGGCTGCAAGATTAGACTGCAGATCAGCTTGTCAGCAAAGACT
>Ga0049119_1000534_pt1 | contig 9865 bp, 9 predicted proteins | sample WorMetLIZAISLAND_2_FD_57363 | JGI IMG/M metagenome (GOLD analysis project Ga0049119, IMG submission 57363) | Marine gutless worms symbiont microbial communities from Max Planck institute for Marine Microbiology, Germany - Olavius geniculatus... | ecosystem: Host-associated > Annelida > Digestive...
CAACATAGATACACCATGTTCCATAGGAAACATGCCACTTTCATTTTAAAACTTTCTCTTCAATATTGTCAGCAATATCAAACTACGTTTCCGAAAATTGAGTACATCTATGCTTACATACTTATTTGTCTATAAAATCACTGACTGAGAGAATATTACAAAATACACTGTAAATGACATGCAAACAAATGTGCCCACACTGTACACACATACTCAGGGTGACCCAAACAGTGAACAATTCAGACTAGCTTTATAAAACTTCACAACTTCGTCAAATATATACCGGCATTCATTCATGTTTATGCAGTTTTTGCGTGTTTTTCTTTTGTGTTTTTGCAACAAGTGGAGTTTGTTTTAGGCATTAAAAGATTTACTCACTTACCTACTGACTTACCTACTTAATAAAACAACAGAGTCTAGAACGGACATTTGTTATTTTACAAGCCCAAGCGTAGTGAAATATTCATTGCAAATTACCTCTGAAAATAACAGTAATTCTTTTTAAAAAGGTAATACTTGAGAAAGTTATGATAACAACTCAGTGGCCTATTTTTAGACCACTCGGTACATCACTGAAACGTTGCATATCAACAGCATAAAAAATTCTCCTTCTCATTAGTATAGACGTCATCAGTATGCACTTGATATCACATAGGACTAATACGTTTGGGAAAAAAATACGACTGAGCGAAAAAAAATATTGTGCATTATAACACTTAATCAAAACGAAAATAGTTGAGCAGCCAAAAACTGACCATTGCTTCTCTTATTTTGACATCCAAAAAACGAAAGACATCATGTTGAGCGAAATTCCATTTTTGCAAGTTTTAGGCCATAATGTAATTTTGAAGAACGAGCCTAAAGCCAATATGTTGATACGCAAAGCGTTTCAATGTAAGACAATAACACCATCACCACCAACAAGACTCGTGTTGCATGATCAAGTTTTATAGCAGTGAACTGATTCAAGTAACACACACACGATGAAGATTCTTACACTCAGCTGTAATCACATCCAATAGCAAATTTACACGCACATACAAATGTTCACATTAATATCTGCCAGTTAATCCATTGAATAGAGTAAAAATAAAGCCCTTCGCCAGCCATAAGATCCACAGGGCGGCGATGATATCCGTTGTCTTATGCCTCAGCCGGACACCAGTTTACACTGCTAGACCATGGATACGAGGTTAGTGCATCGCGCGGTGTGCCAGCTTGACGCCCCTATTACACACTGCACCTACCCACACAGGGACGGCCAGGCTGAGTTGACCTGGATGACTGGTTATATATGCAGATCTGCAAATGGTCACCATCCGGGCCCGACATAAAGACCACCATCTAAGTTTCCACTAAGCTAAACTACAATTTAGCCTATCTAAAATCATTTCTAAAACTGGACACAAGCTACAATGTTTTTGCTACCTGGGTTCGAATCCTAGTGCACCAAAATATTTGTTGCATTTACGTTTATACTATACTATAAATTATGAGTTTACTTGCTATTTCGACTTACATTAATTAAGTTACGTTGGTTGGCACTGTGTTGGCTAACCTAAAGCTTCTAAATATAGCAGCCTAACGCCCGTGTTGAACGAGTGCTGGCATCATATACAGCCGTTTATCCAGCTTCAAAGTGTTGCAAACACTGATAGTAAATTAAGTCTAACAAAGTATTAGTTTTAGTTTTACATGTCAACATCCCCTAACTCAAATGCTGTGTGCTTGTGTATATTGCAGTTTACCGTTCTGCAGAATGGAGACCGGGAAAGCCTCTGAAGGATAACTGGTCAACCACAGCCTGAAATTCTCGTGCGTCTTTTCCGGTGATAACACCTAACAACAACAAAATCAAATCACATCAACAGTTTCTTCAATAAAACAACTGACAAACTGCAATTGCACAATGTAAATAATTGGAAAAGAAGATGGCGTCAGTCAGTGACTTTTGATAGAACAACGTGGAGATTAATTTTTATGGTAGGCCTACAATTACACCATGTGTGATCGAAATAAACTGTTTTGGTAATATCTGTAGACTAATCAATCTACAGACAACTTTTTATTAATAGTGAGTGGGCCGTAGCAACCGTCTCTCTAAAATAAATTCTTAGTGTTACTGTATGTGTTTATCTGTACTAGCAGGCCTCATTATATAGTGAGTGGGCCATAGAAATAAAAAAGATAGATAAACCTCTTCGCAGATCTTCTCCAAATTGGGCATCCAGCTGGTAGCAAGGTGGCAGTTCTGTAGCACAACCCATGAGCCGTCCGCAGTGCCTTTCTGTATCATTTTTGCCGCTATTGGACCCTTCATCCAAACAAATAAAATCATCATCAGTCAACAGCGAAAAGGTCCGTTATTTGCTACAGTGCTGCTTACACGAGTCAGGTTCACGTCCAGAAGTCCTTTACAATCTGGTAAGTAGCAGCTGATTGGCATGATACCACAGCGCACTATGCGGCCATCCCTTAACTGCGTCAGCAAACACCTAGACTCGAAAAGCAGCCAACAGACATACCACCGCCCCAGTCAAGCACAATAAGCCCGTAAGCTACTACTCATTTCCCATCCCGCTGGGTGTAAAAAACTGAGTTTATCTTAGCACAGAATTTGCTTACAATGCAGAGATTCAAACCGCAACCTGGAAGGTGTGAGTGCTACTCTAAGTCTAAACACCAGATCACTTGCAGTATGCAGTCAATCAATCAATCAATGAACTGATCTGACCTGTCCCTGTCCGAGTGAAATGGTCTGCGTCTTCAGTCCGAATCCTCTGTCCTCGGCGAACTTGAGCAGCGCCGCCATCGGATCTGCGCCCGGCGACAGCACAAAGACGAGCGGGGCGCAACACGTGGAGTCTGCGAACGAACTGGACAAGTCAAAGGTCGGCGGCTCGATGAACTTCTGACCCATCTTAGTGACGATGAACTGCTGCACGGCCGGCACCATCTTGTCAGGGCGCAGCGTGCGCAGGATCACGAGCTTGTCGAGCCCGGTAAGCGAGTCGAATGGAGCCGGGAACGGAAACGTGTCCGGAAACGGACTGTCGTAGACTTCTTTCCACTTAGTCACGTTCTGCTGCACATCTGATATGACAAACACAACACACACGCATGCACGTCACAAGTGTAGCAAACAAGAAGCGATCAAAGATCTCAATCATTCGCCAGGAATAGTGCTGCCACTTGGCGAACACAACGAATTCGCAGTTTACACCCTGTCTCTTAACGACAAAAGCTCCTGGATCATGCAGAATTAGGAAAAAAAACTTGCATTTCCGCCATTTTCCATTTTATAGTTTCTACTTTCATTTCTTCCACAAATTTCATCAAACTGCATTTGCATTTATACTTTTTGGAACAATCCGTCTGACTAATATCTACAACTTTCTTCATCTTTCGCTTTAATAATAATAGCAATAATAGGCTAGTATGGTAAAATAACCAGAAGCCCAGCTGTTGCTATGGTGGGCCGACAGCGCCCCCTATGTCTGAAAGCCAGCGTCCAACTTCCGGTCACAGAGAAAAGGCAATTTCCCAGAAATGATTACAGTTCAATACTCGCTGTGCTAACGATGGTATCGAACGCGACAATCAGCGCTAAAAACGGTAATTCTGCGCACGTGGATGGTGGATGCAGACAGAAACTTTGCGTTGAAAACTGCAGCCACACCACTAGTGATAGCAACATGGTTACTATTGACAGCCTATTTAACGGTACCATCGCCGGCCCCTATGACGTATCGTTTAGCCACGCTACGTAACGCTAAACGACAGACAGACAAACAAACACAACCTTAACTTTGGTCAATAAAAAATTTTAAAAATTTCCAAACAACAGCAGTAACTGACGTGACATAAAGTTGGCAAGAGCCGGCAGTTCGGAGGCTCGTACAATCTCCGACCACGACCTGTCAGTCATCCAGTCAGTAGCAGGGTTGGCATGAGGATTCTCCAGCGCCACGCCTCCAGTCAGCAGGAACCGCCAGACGTTGTCATCAACCTCATTTCTACGTACAGACCATCACACAGCAGCAGCAGTGACGGTAGTGAACGTGGCTCACAAAAGATGCACGTTATTCGTAAAAGAACTATGTAACGTTTTATCAAGGTCATCTAAGGTCATTGATTTTGGCACCAAATAAATTCGACTTCCTGTTAGTGATCATGATCAATAGCAGTGTAGCTCCCATCATGCCCCGTTTCAAAAACACTGCAGGCTTTCCGCTGAAAACCGCCACCCCCACCTTATTCCAAATAAAATTTGGGAACGTTCCCCTCGGACTATGTGGCCGACACTGCGTCTCTGAAGAGCGAAAACATACGGTAACTACTCACCTAGTTTAAAAGCAATCCTGTGCACAAGGTAACGATACATTAACGATACCGAAGGACAAACTGACAGGTGGACGGATGAACAACTCACGGCGGTAATACGAGGTTAAAAATACACAACAGCCCACCGGTGCCCAACTGGGTTGGAGCCTATAAGCAGATACGGAGTAAAATAAAAGAAACAAAGAGACCTGCTGCGTAGAACGCCAATGGAGAGAATGAAAGTGAAGAGCAGTTTATCCTTCTCGAAGAGGGAGCGGCAGATGTTGCGGTAGATGCTGATCGTGAAGTGATTGTTGAGTTCCTCAATGCGCTGAGGAAGACTGTCCGACTTGTGACTGTTTGTGATCGACTACATTTGCATTCAATCAATCGGTTGATTGATTACTGATCGATGAATCAATGGACGAATCAATCAATGTGTCTATCAATTAGCAATCAATCAATCTGATTTTAAAATAGCAAAAATATTAACAGCACGCCATACCCTATTTTTTCGATCTATCACAAGAAACTAAAGGCGCGTACAGAGCGACGTAACTAAACTGAACTTAATTAAACTGAACTAAACTGAACCTACGTCACTACGCTAACGTACACGTCAACGAATGACCAATGGGCTTGCTCTGCTTGCCCATTGACCTCAAGTTTGATCTATAAGTTACCTGCAGGTAGAGGTTGATAAACCAGGTGAGCGAGTACTGATACATGGGCTCGATGTTGGCGAGGTCTGAGATGCAGAAGAACAACATGGACGAGTGCATGGCGACTGGCTTGTAGCCGTTGCGCGTTGCGTCTATCTCGCGCTCAGTGGTCGACGCAATCTCTTGCTTCGCCAGAATCTCTTCCGACAGAACCTTGGACGACGACAGAACGTTGATCGCCGTCTCGTCCTCCAGAATATTCCCCTGGAAACCAGACGACACCCATCATAATCGTCATTATCATCATTATCGTTTCTGTAGTATCGCTCTGTGTCAGCGCTTGATGGCCCTGCGCCACAGATCAGCTGGAGAAGCGCCAGAATCCCGACGGATTTGCTGAAGCCAATTGCTGCATGAGCAGCCTGGTCTACCATGAGCAGCCTGGTCTACGTTTCAATGAGTGACGAGGTGGTCGACCAAGTGATGCATCGATGTGGCAGCATAGGGTTTGGTTGGCTGAAACAGCCTCTGACAGACGAGCAATAATGAGAGAATACAGAACAATGGCATTACTATTATACAAATGATGTAAACAAGATTTTTTTCAAGACCAAGACAAAGACTTTTTATTTTGTCCTCGAGGCGTATGGAGACCAAGACTGTGGTTTCGAGAACTACATCATCACTACATCTATAATACATTCAGTGCAATATAAAGTTTTATATACACAGACAGCGTATCTTTTTCTTCTGGCAACAATTGAGCCTTAATCATTGCAGTGAATGGCGATCATGTTGAACACTTGAACATAGTACTGAACATGACTGCCATAAACTGCAACAATCATTTCCAAAACTGTCTGATCGTTTGATCTATCTAAAGCAATTATGCTCCACTGTGCCACACTGAGAAATAGGTCGAAAAACCGGGAAAAAGCAAAATAGCCACAAATGATAAACGTGCTGAGCTGCAGTGCAGAGACGCATGCAAATGTCATTATAAATGCAGATTATTCCAAGATCGCGCTCGTACTGCCTATCTGTAGCACTATGTCTGGAGTGGTATGGCTGAGTTGAAAACTTTACAGGTGCATACAATACACAGAGACAGACAGACTGACACAAAGAAAGATACAGAGAGACAGATAGACGGACGCCAGCAAGAACCTGTGAAGTGGAAAGAACTTCGAGAATTTTATCCTCGATCTCCTGGAGTCGTTTCTTGTTCGCAGCGCCTTCGATGATAAGCTGATTCTTCTTCTCCTCGAGTTCCGGCTTTTCCTTGGCGGCCACGATACCGAGAAGCTGGTCCTCGAGTCCCTGTGGAGTGATCATGAAGTTGAGGAGTACCACCTTTACCGAGATCTCGGGCAGGTAGTGCGGGTTGCGCATGCGCGTCGTGATGTAGAAGCGGAAATCCTTCGAGTACTCAACGACGTTGTCTCCCAGCTTCATGTACTCTACGTTCTGTTTAATTCACAACACAATAATAGCAGTTAGAAACACGCGTCAGTCCAGTGCTAAAATATCATGCAGCCTTCCGACTGATCTTAGACTTTTTTGAGCTAAAAACAGGCGAACCGTTTGCTCCTGCCTGCTATGGGAAATGTTTACCAAAATCTTGGTTTCTCCGGGTCGTTTCTTTTTTGAGTTGAAAGCCCGCATAGGACATATGGTCAAACGGACAGACAGACGGACGGGCAAGAGCTCTACTGCAGCCTATTAAAATAGCCGCATAATAGCTGTAACCGCATGAGTACTGGCAAGGGTTACGGCCACCCTTATGGAGAAGAAACAGTAACTTCTGCGTAACAGTAAAGGCTCTGTTACCAGGAATTCTTACATCATCTGTTAAGAGAGCTGGCTGTTAACAAAGCCCATCCGGTATAATTAAATTGTATGCTAGCTTAATTGGGTGTGACTTCACAACTGTGCACATACAGAATGATTTTCAGAATTCTTTGGCAGACAAACTCAGCAATAAATTTGCAAAAAATTAACCAACAATAAAACAGCCGCTATGTTCAAAATGATAAAACAAAAACAACCATCACCATTCCCACGTCCAAACAGTTGAACTGTAATGCATCATGTAAACCAAGACAAACCTGCTGCTTAAAGGTGAGCTTCTGCAGGACTGGTTCCAGGACTGGGTCAATTTCTTCTCCAACGTTTTCCAGCAGAACCGGACTGCCGAACGTGATGGCGTTTTCCATCGTGCGTAAATACGTGGCGTCAGTCAGCTTAATTATACCCAGCTTGTTATCACGTTCCATGTTCTTCACCCACTTGTTCGCCTGGCCTGAATCAAATGTTAGAAATTGTGTACTCTTTATGAGAAACGCACCGCAAAGCTACGAAGCGTCACCTGCCATATGGGATCATACAGTGTTACCTGTTACTTGACACAGGTGAACATGCCCTACCTTAACACCAGTGAAGTAGGCCCGTACTCGATTTACCTACCCCGGAGGGATGAAAGGCTGAGTTGGCCTTGATCAACATCAGCATACAAACAGTGCACCTGCTGGTCACGTGACCAGACTTGAGCATAATGTCAGTGACACGCAGAATATAACGTGTGTATAGAGCACCAAAAATGAACTAAATAAAATTGCCGGTTCGTTCGCTTAGTACAGTCCATATTTATATATTTCAGAGTCCAGTTCAGTTTAATCGCTTTGTAAACGCTTACGCCATGATGCAGACTGAGACATGCGATTAAAAAACTGAGACCAAGATAGATATCATGTGACGTCGTTACCTTGTGGGTCGATCATGAGTGGCCAGCGTCGTGAGTTGGAGACGATGATTCCGTTGTCGATGCTGAAGTTGTCGACAGGCAGACCGGCAATCTGCCATGCGCGTACCTTGACCGCGTCGCCCAGTGTGGCACTGAGTGAAAACTGCTTGCTGCAAGGAATCTTCTTCGATACACACTTCTTGTGCCAGTTCTTCATGCAGTCCTATACGCGGCACAATATATTGGCCGTTGAAACACTACGGCGAATACGCTAAAATAGTTCTACACTCTGTCACGAAAAAACGCCTAATTAATTTGCCAACATATTCTGATAACTGTTGGTAGATAAACGCCGTTAGGCCTACATGGCTTTTCCATTCGGCTACCACTGAAAAGCAAAGCATGATGCCAGAACTGAAAAGCAAACACATATGTCCCTCTCCCAGACAGAGTAACAGTAGGCTACGTGCAAATTCTCAAAGCCGACGGAATCGGGCAAACAGTTTTACTGATTATATGTGATACATGGGCCGTTCCAAAAAGCTAGTGCGCACGCAGACTAACGCAATTAAACAAACATGAGGAAAAAGTATTAAAAGCTACGACGTGCGACGGACAGACAGAGAGTGAGCGACCTGTCTGAAGTTGACGGTGAATGCGCCGAGGTATGCGACGACAGCGGCACTAAGCAGCACGTCACCGGTGATGTTGAAGTATTTCTCTCCAAGCACCCGTGCGTTGACCGTCCAGCGCTCCTTCTCTCCGCCCAGACCGCCGATCAACTTCTCCGCGCGGTCAAGCTTCTTGCTGCAGACGTCGATGTTCTCCTCGAGTTCTTTCTTCTTCTGCGTCATCGCTTCGAACTCGTCGTTCAGCGCCTGTAGCTTGTCTGATACCTGGACCCAACAACACACGATAATAGAGCAGTCCCAAGAAGCATCTAAAGAAAGGAAGTCCACTGAGCCGCCTACCTGTCGATGACGGATTGCACCTGACCCGACCTGACCGATTTCACCTAATCATGAATCCTGACCCCAACCCAGACCATAACCCTAAACCCTGACACTTAACCCTAACCATATAAGTGCAAGCAAAACGGGACTAGTTGAAATAAAAGGACATCCTCGATATACTCGATATACAGATTCAATAAGTTCAACTGAAGTCGCTCAGCCGAAACCAGGAAACGATGCAAAAAAGTCACCACAACATGACACGATTTTTGAGCTTCAAAGCGCACAATGCCTTTGCCACCGGGGCTTTGTCCCAGACTAAACTGGTGAAGCTTATAGTACTGACCCAGCCCCACAGGCAATAGCTGGATTAATAATGGCTAAGGGGATAGAGTCGAATACACTTTAGAATGTCTGCCTGCACCGTAACAATATTAACACAATGCGCACACTGACAGAAAAAATAGCCCATCAATGCTGCAAAGCACCTTTTGCAAATAAAGTAATTCAGTTCACACCAGAGAATAAAAAGCAGAAAATACACAAGAAAAACACAAACAAACGGTGGGGCGGCTTACGTCTTTGAGTTGTTTGCGCTTAGCGTTAAGTTTGGTCATCTGAGTGGCGAGCTCAGCTTCAGCGGCGGCCAGTTTGAGTTTCTTGGGCGCGACGACTTTGATGACTCGATCATACACGTCAAGCGCACGCACCCACTTACACAGACCCTCACACGCGTTGGACGCGTTCTTCACCAACGACGGGTCAAAGTCCGGGTTCGATATGTATCTGGACAACACATACATAAAGTCCTTCCGAGGCCATAAAGCCCATAGGGTGGCGCAAATCTCCATTACCTCAGCCTTCAGCCAGACACCAGTTACACTGCGAGACCACGAATACGAAGCTAGTGCATCGCGCGGTGTGCCTGTTTCTGTCCCATCTTTCGCCGGTACTCACTGTGCATGGCCAGGCTGAGTAGACTTGGGTAGCTGGTTACATACTGGAATGGTTTAGCTGCCTGCCGACGGTCACCCATCCAAGTATTAACCGGGCTTGGCGTTGATTAACTTCGTTTATGCGACCAACGACGTTACTAAGTCAAATACATACACGAGCTATAAACAACAACAGTAACAATAATAATGAAAAGTAAATAAAAGTTTTCTAAAGCAGCAGGGCTGACC
>Ga0049119_1000535_pt1 | contig 9854 bp, 8 predicted proteins | sample WorMetLIZAISLAND_2_FD_57363 | JGI IMG/M metagenome (GOLD analysis project Ga0049119, IMG submission 57363) | Marine gutless worms symbiont microbial communities from Max Planck institute for Marine Microbiology, Germany - Olavius geniculatus... | ecosystem: Host-associated > Annelida > Digestive...
CTGGAAATGCTATAGGCTTTCGCGCGTCTCGTGAGCTTTGCTCAAATTTCTTGTTAAACACCAACTGTGATCTGTCATGACTTTTATCTTCGATCGACGTAGGTACTGACATTGTAACGAACTCGTGCAGGGGCGTCATTTAAAAGGGGGTTAGAAGGGGAGTTCGGACACCCGTAAATTTTTCATTTTATTTTTTTCGCAATAAATCGAATCTTTGACTGTTGCAGACCCCAATGACTTACTAAAATGACGCCACTGAACTCGTTCTCTTCGGCGCTATAAATTTTACGATACGATACACTGTGAATGACGATGTAACGGGCTGCAATTAGCAAAATGAGCGCCGCCCATGCCACTTGTCCCAGCTAGCAGTAAATCAATAGCGCGGGGCAGGCGGCGCGAATTAAGTATGCATCAGCAAGGCGGGAGAGCGCCCGGTGAGCATACGCTTCGAGTTGATTCATGGAAATAGACGGCGTGACGCAATGCATGCAGTTTGACCCTCCAGACGAAGACGAACCGTTATATCACCGGGGTTGAGTCGCTCGGGCGTGTGTACTACACTCTTGTCTGTGCCAAAGAAACCTAGGGCGCGGTGGGCGGCACTCGGCAGAGCATTGAGCAATAGCGCACACCCAGCCAAGGCGTCTCCACGCACGCAACAGCAATGCCGCACTGGACAATGATGGGCAGAAACAGACTGGCATCGTCGACCGGTGTCAACAAACTAGCTAAATAATCAACATCCAGACACGCCAAACACGCACCAAAACACATACCACGCCTCAACGCTCGTTTGAGGTCACGTATAACGCGTATTCTATTTTTGGTGGAAAATATGCAGTATTTCAGCGTATTTTATTTTAGAGCACATGTATCCTCGAACCTTCCCAGACCTGCACCAACTTAGGCCACACGTGTCTATAATATGTAAGTTCCGAAATATATTTGCTGTTACTTTTGCCAGGCTATCATCCTGAAAAATTTTATCCAAGTCCGTTCATGTTCGAAAGCCATTAGATAATCTAGCACGTACACACGCACAGACAAACAGAGATAAAAACATAAATCTCCTTCGTTCGACACGGGACGTAATGAAGTCATTGTGCGCTGAATCTCTATTCACCGGTCGGGAAAAAAAACTCAGGACGCGCTGCTGCTACGGCAGTTTAGCTCGAATAAAATGTCAGCAGCACTCACGAACAGCGTCGTCGCCGCCAATCGATAGGCCGATCGATGTATACAGAAAAACGCACAGATACGGATACATAGCCAAACACAAATACGCTGGAGGTATATCGCGCGCCAACGCGACTTATCGATTACATGTAGGCAGGAACCCTGAACACACGTCGTTTGGCAACAGGTGATGCGATAGTAGTCTAACGTCAGCAGCTGGCGCAAGCTGGCGCTGCGTTTTAAAGGTTAAACGATCACGAGGTTCAAAAACAATTTACCGACCCTACCTACGTCAGCGTCAGATAGCTAGCTGCACTGGCAATAGGTTATATGCAAAAAAAGTTGCCGAGGATTTGCCAATTCCCCGGCGTGGCTCGCGTACCATATGTTCATTAGCTTTCCCGCATTCTTCAGCTAGAACGAGAATCGTACGGACAATTGGTATAAATACGAAAGCATCAAACAATGACCTATTGTCGGACACCGACAGAAATAACATTCAACCGCTGAAAGCGTTCACTGAACAATACATAATACTGAGCCGTAACCAGAAATTCGAAGCATAGCCTAGCCAACAAACACGATGCATATAAACAGCAATAACGTTCGCGCAAAGCTTAGCACTTTTCCAAAGTTAGTTCAGATAAGACCGCGTCAGATCCTTTACAGATTACTGCAGAAGAAGAATGCGCTACATATCGCCCAACGATCGCGTAAAATACGTCATAAAATATTATGCTGGTTATCAGCTACCTTGGCTAACTTAGCTGTCCCAACAGGCCGCAATACAGGTCCCGACCGTCCGTCCGTCTGTCCCATACAGATAAATAATTCGAAAACTAAAAAAGTGCAGAAACAGCAAAATTGGTGTGGTCATACATCAAGACAAGCGTAAACAGCGTGCCAATTTTTTCAGCTCAAAAAGGTGGACGGCCGCACGGCATGTCGTAACTGAGCCGACAGTTTTGTACCTGTGATCATTAAGACTGAAGGTGCTTACCTTCAAACTCGGTGTAGACCTCGTCCTTGTAGAAGGCGGCTGAGCCAAAGTCGATTAGTCTGAGCCGGCTGTTGTCGAGTTCCACGAGGAGGTTCTCGTCCTTGAGGTCGCGGTGCACCACGCCACAGTCGTGAACGTTTAGCGCCATGTCCACCACCTGACGCAAGAAGTCGCGGGCCGTCGACTCCGAGAGAGGACCGCGCTCGGTGATGTAGTCGAACAGGTCGACTGAGTGGTCGGGTCGCTCCAGCACGAGCACGAAGCTGTCTGAGCGGTCGTAGTAGTCCAGAAGCGAGACGACACTGGAGATGTGGTCGACCTTCAGCAGCAGCGCAACCTCTAGCGGTACCAGCTTACCGTTGATCTGAACGAACACATTGATACATCCAATATTACTGTCACAATAAAAGTCAGTTCAGTTCAGTTGAAACACATGAAGCACTCTTCAAAAAAATTTCTCAGAGGTAATCACTGTAATCCTGACTGAAGAAAGACTCTCCATTCAGTGAAGAAGAAGCACAGCGCTTCAAAGACATCAGCTGCAGGCTAAGCTTACAAAGTTTAAAGCTCCAGTGAAGAATCCGCCGCTTACACATAGGCGGACTGTCACGAATATCGCATATAACATAGGGTGTAAAACGGCGTCCATTTTAATAAAAAATATTTTAAATGTAAAACTTTTTAACAGGTCTTAAATTCCGAAAAAAATGTCAGCAGCCATGAGAAATGTACGCATACCTGAATCCAGTCGGTGACTTTCGACTTGGCGATGTGTTTTATTGCAACCTGAAACCAACGTCAACGTCAGCTCTGTTATTTCAATGCCTTCTAATACTAAACCGTGTGGTCCATCGGTGGTGCGTAAAACCTTATTACACCTTATTACAGATCGAAATTTTTCTGTTCAAAACTTCAAATACCTAAAACCACCACTACCAAGTAATAAGAAAGTTCAGTTTACTACAATAAATTTGTCGATAGACGATAAGAATCAAGTTTTTCACACAAAAAACAATTTAAAGCAGTTAGCGCAAAGCGAACGATACATACTCGTTTGCCGTCTTTTCTCCGCGTGCCAGCGTAGACGGTACCGAACCCACCGTTGCCCAACACTACACCGATTTCATAGTCCACCTCGAGATCTTTCTCCTGCATCTTCAACGCTACAAAAAATTCACCAGAGATATGTAACAGACAACACATACGAAAAGTTACTTTCACGCAATAGCTAAAAACCAACTACACAGCAGTCTCGCGGTAAGCGTTAATTGGTTAATCCAGGATTCGTACGAACGGAAGTCGAACGAACTTCATAAAAAATGGACAGCCGACAACGTTCGATCAAATGAGCAAATAACTTTCAAATATCACAAACGCAACTAGCCTACAGTCCGTGCAGGCGACTTCTGAAACGAGTTTCATTATACAGTAGGCCTACATTAGTCAGTCCTTACGTACCGATCTCGCAGTTAGAATCCCGTCGCCATGAGTGAACGCTCAGATTGCTGAGCGATTTGGATAGCGCCGATGACATAATCTTCCTATACGATCGACGACGACAGAGTAATCCAAATGTTCTCAACGTGCAGCGACGACGAAGCAACAGTAATAATGATCCCGTAGACTTATGACGATCGTGTGCCGGTTAGCTGATAGTCAACTGACTGAGCACGTGTGTGTTCGATGCCAGACAGTCACTGCGCGTGCGTACGCACGGCCATCCAGACAATCATTTGACGTTGACCGGAGCTGCCGCTGTTCCTTTCCAGTTGCATCTTTGCTCGGCTAGCGTATCGCGCGTACTGCATGCGTGGCGTTCCTGTATCCAGCAACGGGCGCAAATGCTCAGTCAGTTCAGCCGGGCGCACTGCACTGCTAGACGAGACGTGGGCGGCCTAGGGCGAGGGAGGGGAGGGGAGACCTCCCAGACGCACGCTGGTGGGCTTCAATGACCCGACAAGCCGCCGTCTAGCCAAGCACGCACCTTGCTCGACCGTATCACTGCGCCAAGGCCTCGCAATGCTGAGTACTCCACGAACTACGTTATGTTTTATCACCGATCCGTTGCTCGGCTGCGAATTGTCAACCGGCCGATTCGCAAAACCGTAGACGTACCGAGTGCTGCGATCGACGTGTATCGAACGCCGATGAAATTATTTATTCCCGCGATTGTTTTGGGACTATTTCTCGTCGTGGTGGCCGCGTAGGAGTCTGACAACGCGGCGTGAGTGCAGCGCAGCTTCCACGCACTGCTGGCACCAAGCCAACGACGCACTCGCACAGGGTGGGTGGGCTTGGCTGAGCACTGCGAGCTGTCATCGGGCGCCAGTTTCGCGGTAGCCGTTAGTAGGATGGTGACGCGGAATTGAAAAAACGCGGGAAACCGACCAATCCCGCGCCGTCGTCGCCTCGGTTTCTACAAAGTGCCATTAAATTTCTCCTTCTGCGTCTTGTACGAATGGAACTCGGCCACCGACCGCATTTTGAGAGCTTTCCCGGGAAACGTGATCAGCGCCGTAACCGTAACAGTACCGTAACAGTACCACTCAGCATGCTAACCGTCGGTGAAGCAACTGGGCTTCGTCGCACTTTCAACAGAAACTGGACTTTTTTTCTTTCCATAAAAAGGTGCTTGCGACAATATTTTCCTGATTCAAATGGCGCATTATCTAGGCTAAGGTCCGCGTGATCGTCCGTGACTCTGTGCTGTGAAGTGTGACCTTGCATCCCCCCTCCTCCCTTTCAATGTTGCCCCTAATTCATCTCACAGTGGGAATTTCATTTACACTCTCAGATTTTTAGGCCTACTTTTGGAAAAAAATCTGACAGGCTAAAATTTGGGTGGCGCCGTTGAGTTAGTTGACTCTCTGCCCCCATGTCACGACGCTACTGAATACGGCGGTCGTGGCGAGTGACTGAACACTGGATCGGTTTGTTCGGTCATTCACTTGGAGTGGACGCGTGGATTCGTGGACGGGCAATGATTGATTGGAAATATCGTGATCGAGAAAACGCAAGCGAGAATGGGCACTATCAGAGCATGGAGTAATCGGCAGCGTATAGTAATTATTCGGAGTGCTTTCCGTCACATCACGTGTGACGTCACGTCGCCGTGCTAAACTCGTTTGGCCTACATCGTCGCTCCGCTTGCTCGCATGTGACTGACTAAAATTATCTTGTGCTGCGAGAACACGATTGGAGGTTTAGACACTAGACTATAGCCTAATATTAGCTATGGTTCCATTTCCAGTTCCAACACTGCACCAGAGATTATCGATAATAGGCCATTGTCATTGTACTATACAGTATATACATGTAGGCCTAACGATAAGCCCCTATTTGTTATTATGCATTTTTCATATCGTCATATCCTCATCAAATTTGCCATAGCTCAATACCAATCATATCTGTCAGATTGATTTCCGGTGAACTTTCTGGAGGAATTAACACTATAACCACATTACAACTCTAAAAGCCTACTCATTTTTCTGATATGGTCATATTATGTAGCTAGATAAACTAAAGTAGGCCTAATTCTAATATTTGATGACTGTAAGTAGGCCTATGTGTAACATCAAAAGTAGGCCTATTAGGCCTATAGCCTAGGCATAGGCCTATATGCGAAAGAAACGGGCCTATAGGGGCATTTACGCCGACGCGATTGCTATGTATAGCTGCAACCGCTCGTTATGCAACGCGATATAAAACGCCTATAAAACATAATTATTCATCATAAAAATCTGCAATAATTCATTTCGCACGTTATTGATATGAACTTGCAATAGCCTGTACAGAGTGCATGTTATGGGCCTGTTTATGTGGAAAGTGAAACAAGTGGGCCAATTATGATTTATATCTCTTACATTATACAGGTTAATGTAATTGTTGACTGTTCTAACTCTTGCATGAGCGGCGTAGATCCATATTGGAGAAGTTCAAACCGTCTTTCCATATAAAATGTATAGTCCTACACTTTTTCCTTTTCCCCAAATTATTTCCCTTCCCCATCTTTCCCCTCTTTCCCGTTTTTTCTGGGAGCCCCACGGGCCTTTGTCTTTCTGAATGGAGGTCTGTGAATGCGTGGGACGTATAGCTTGCATCCGCCATCGATTATGGGATATATTCTGGGTCTGAAAAAACGCAAGTTTGTTGCAAGCTATGGAGAGAAAGTTGATACAGTTTAGGTTCTAAATACTATAATTATGGCCTGCAGCTAGATGGGACGGCTGAGAAACTTTCCCTTAATTTCATGATAGAGCATTTGCTTCAGCAACCTAATTGGTATTGGTTCAAGTGTATTGGTATGGGTGTACAGACGGCGCTGTTTCAAAGAGGCTGAAAATCATGAAGCACTAGGCTATACCTGCAGCTGCACAAACAGGCAAAAGCAGGTGAGACGATCGGATTAGATCGTAGAACCGTGTGCCCGCAGAGGTGATCCGGTGCAATTATAGTACGCACCAGGCCAATAATATACAGATTCATCATCTGCATACATGCAGTGGACTGGGCGAGGTCATGCAGTTGCGCATGGAATGCAGTCAGTCGGTCTCTGACTGACATGTACGTGTCATACAGGACGAGGTCACTGCATGGCCATTATGTTACGCGTATAGGCTATATTGCGGCCCATAGATCATTCGACCACTGATGTATTGTACCAACGTGTCCGTTTATGACTGCCACACGCTTGCATGCGTCGCATGACTGACCGATTACACATTTGACCTTGACACATACGCTATAGACGCTGCATGTATATGTATACTGTCCACTAACTAGACCCATCTTATACAGAAATGTTGACGTGAACTTTGGCTTCTTCTAAACCTCCCTATGGCATGCACCAGTAACCAATTCTTATATACACCATGCAGCAGTTACTGCCGTTCAAAACGCGGTATTGCTATCCTAAACCATCCGTCTGTCCATCTGTAAACGTTGATCATGTATAGCTAGATTGGATGATGTATAGACTGGACGATTCGGCTATGGACCATTTTATGATTTTTCTAATGAGATCCACGTTCCATAATTTATGGCTTATGACATTATGCAGGCTGGACATGCTATCTAGCTAATTTTGTGTATGAGACCCATGTAATACAATGGCCATTCCACCATGCATTGGATGGAGGATTACGTTGTCAGCGTCACGTAGACTGCAGGCCAGGAACCAAAAAAGCGTCCAGTCCAAGGCACAAAGCTTCTGCGAAGGCAGTGTGCGAGATAGCCCGGAAAGACCGCATGCGTTGACCGCATTCTCGGTCTATTGACGACCGGCTGCTGGCTATGGTGACCAGCGTTGGCAGGACACAGGGGCGTCACTCTGCATCTAAAAGTGGGAGGGGTTATGGTGGCGGATCCCTCCATAGCGAGGTCCCGGAATTGGAACCTGGTAAGGGGTTGGGACGAAATCCCCAGATTGTAGCAGTAGGTGGACAAAAATGCAGCGACAACGTTTTAGCAATTTTGCTATTATGTACTGCCGATAAGCACCCTTATTCACCAAGTAGTAAAAATAACAGACTCTAGAAAGTTTACTACTATCGTTCCGTACAATTATAAAAGCCAAAGTTCTGTGTGGTCTGTGGAATTTTAGGCCTAATTAGTGTATAGTAATAACTGCTGAATTTCAGTGCTGTCAAATTTCTTCAAATTCTAAGAGTTTGGAATAAATATATAGCAACCCCCGTCACATGATGTGGGGTTGTTTCATCCCCTAACTAAGCCCGTGGGAGACAGGCCGTGGCTGCATGCGTCTATATATTAACGACCTGTGGCTGGCGATGGTGTCGCGCGTCTCATGACGTCACATAAATCCACCGGCAGCAGCTGCAGCAGCATCAGCAGCTGCGTGGTGCGTGGCTGTGTCGCTAATTTACGACTTGTCTTTGTCAACCATTCAACAGCTCTGCTTCTCCTTCGCAGTTCGCACGTAGGCTGGCTGGCTAGGCCGTATGTCTTATTCTTCTCTGCTTGAATTCAGACAACGAATTCGACGCCAATCGCTGCATCGTCGCCTTGTCGCCTTGCTGTTGCTTGTTCTGAGTCGTTGCAAATTTTCACGAGCCAGATTTTGATATAACTCATTAAATTTTACCAGAATAGTACAAATGCTTCTTAGCCTATGCTGCATGACTGAACTAGAGAAAATGTCTGTTTGCAGTGCCACACAGGGTAGCGCAGTTCTTACACGAACGGCACTGCACTGCCCTTATCTTTACCATTAGGCCTACCCTAATCTTCACTTTTAACCAGCTGGAAACTGACGCAGGAGTTATTCATGCTCTGAAGAACTTTCACACCAAATGTGCGCCTAGTTTGGCTGCTTAGCCTACATGACACGAACAGCCGTGTTTGTACAGGTGATGTGTCGCAAGTGGGCTGCTGGCTTATCTAACAGCAACGCATAGGCCTAAGACTCTGTTTGCATATCTGCATAGACGTGCGGCCTCGTTGTGCGTAACGTTGAGACTGTTGAAGATGATCAGCTGCGAGTAAAATGGCTTTGAATCAGAGCATAGACGACTCAGTGTGTAACCGGGAACACATTCATTCACTGACTGACTGTATAGCCTAGTCCAGGCACGACCAGCAAGTGCGTGTTGACCGAGTGATTCAATGACGTGTCTGTTGATGCTGCGGCTACAGCGGTTGTGAGTCGGCAGCCAGCAGCAGCAGCAGCAACGGGCTGACCAGACACTCATGCGCAGAAGTGTATTTTGGGGGAAAGGACTGTGCTTTCCCCCCTTGAAAATAAAAAAATAAAAAAGAGAAAAAAGAAAAATGCAGCTGTGTGTCGGAAACTGCAATGAAATGGATTTTGGCTCAGTGCCAAGAAACCGAAAATCACGTTACCCCAATATCGCGGATATTTACGCGCGGTAATGCGCGGTTTGTTTACCACCTGGTCGGCCTAGTCGGAAGCCACGCGACGCCCCATCGCGATCCCGATTTCCGCTGTCGATTTTCTTTAGCTACAGATCCCCAGATTTTGGGGATTGGCGTCAAAGCCCTCCTTTTCGACTCCGAACACGCTGAGTGTTCGATTTGTCAAGAAGCAGTTGGGGGTCACCGGCTTCTGCGATGGCTTTGGGTTTCGGATGGACAGCCACCCGAACCCTCCAAGAAAATTGAACACTGCTCCCTCCCTCAAACCTTTTAACCCACAACACCGCCGATATGCGTTTCGCTCAAATACTTTATCCAAGTGCAAGGATTTTTCACGTATTGCACGCACTGCACGTGCACGAACAGGGTCGAGGAAAATTGGATTGTGACTTCATATTTCCCACCCCATGTATAAATCTCCGACATCACGTTCCCGGCGCTTTTAAATTTTCGTTCGCCCATGTTTCCATTCGTTCTCCCGCCACGCCAGGAATTAAGCCTGCAGTGACGTCACTGAACGGACGGACGTGCCTGCAGTCATTCAGCGTTGCCGAGGCACCTGTGCAGTGCTGTGACTGTTGTCTGTCTCTCTGTGTGTGTCTGTCTGTCGGTGATGAGTTGACCATGCAGGGCTGGATGAATAGCACTACGCACGTGACTCATTCCGGGTTCTGCAGCTGCAGCAGCTCAGTCATTTATCTGGCCTCTGTACCTGCGGGCTGCAGACGTTTCGGTTCATGGCTTTGTTCCTTGGATTTTGATCTTTCGGTTCATTACGTAA
>Ga0049119_1000539_pt1 | contig 9821 bp, 8 predicted proteins | sample WorMetLIZAISLAND_2_FD_57363 | JGI IMG/M metagenome (GOLD analysis project Ga0049119, IMG submission 57363) | Marine gutless worms symbiont microbial communities from Max Planck institute for Marine Microbiology, Germany - Olavius geniculatus... | ecosystem: Host-associated > Annelida > Digestive...
TCAAATATCCATGTTAAATCCATGTGTTACAGTCAGATTTGGCAGAATTTCGGGGGTGACAAATATTTATGCAAACAAGGCAAAGAATATTTAAATGCTTTATTATGCAAATATGTCGTTTATTCACTACAGCATTCTGAAACTTTTGACGTATCACACGTCTTTTTACCATTAACCATCTCTGAGTTATCAACGCTCAAACAGGTCCGATTTTTTTGGCCCAACCTGTATGTATGAATGATTGAATATGCATGAGTTCACATGTGTACACTTTACTTATAAAACGTTCATATCACCTATCTGTTGACCTGTTCACTAATAAACCAATTTTTGTTTATGCATGTATGTGTTTGAATATTCATACAGAGTTATAACTTTGTGGATCATCTCTCTGTAAGATGCAAAATCTGTATTTATCATATAAAGTAGTTGAACATTTCTGGCTATACCACTGTATAACTACAACTACTACACCTACAAATACAACTACACCTACAACTACTGCTACACCTGCAACTACAACTACACTACAACAACTACTAAGTACTACTACGCCTACAACAACAACAACAACTACTATTACTACTACTACTGTGTGTGGTGTTTGTAGCCGACACTGAAGCGCCATCAGGAGCAGAAGTTGGCGTTCATCAAGAAGCAGTCGCTGGAGCATCTTGAAGCTGACGTTGGACTTGTATCAGATCAACCAGAGCTGAAGAGGCGTCGCTCGACGGAGATCACTCCGCTGGAAAAACCCACGTCCAAGCTGCCAGAACTTCCCGATGACCTCAAACAAAAACAGGTGCTTCGTGATTGGTCAGCTCTTTCTACCATAGTTGGTCAATATGTAATTGTTACATTTTGTGCTGACGTGTATGTGGCCATCCTCATAGTTATACATACTCATTTACTGTACTACTGTGCTACGACTAGTTTGCAGTGGGCAAAGCTGCCCAATGCATGTGAGCCGGCTTTTGACAGACAAGAATGTTGACTTTTTTTGAAAAGCAGACAACTGAGAGTATTTTAGATAACGTCATTGTATCTGGTGGTACTTCACATTGGTGTGACTTTCATTGAAATTTTAACTATTTCAATTTTGCTAGTTATTAGAATGTTTAGTGATGAATAGTTAATTATTGCAGCTCTAGGCAAACTGAATCATTTTTTGCAACACAGAGTATAATCATTCAGTCAATCAGTCATTTGTTTGCTGCAAAACACATCAACCAATATAAGTTTGCAGAAAAACGTTTGCATGAGCAAGGCATGCCAGGCTTGATAAAGCATTAACTACAGCCTAACAGAAACTAACAAGAACACACAATTTATACAACCGCACTACAGTTTGAAGTAAACATGTGCGTTTAAAAAATTTAGTAAAATTAACAGTCAGAATGAAATGCCAAAAACTAGTTAAGGCTTGTAAAGTGCAAAGTAACTGACGTAGTTTAGTTTTGGACGAACTGACCAATGGGCAAGCAGGGTGAGCCCACTAGTCATTGGTTGACGCATATGCATAAAAGTCATAAAAGTCACGTATAGCCACTGACGCCGTTAGACGGTGCCTACTGTAATGCATTACTGGTTGCCCATTAGCCAGTTCATCAAAAACTTAACCATGTTAGTTCAGTTCAGTTGCGTCGCTTGGGTCGCACCTTTAGTTTAGTTGTCTGTAGCGTTGTGAACATTGTTGGTTACAGCAGCAGTTGTCGCGCAAGTCTACGTCAGCACCAGGGAAACGTGCTTTGCGTGGCTTCCAGCACACCGACGGACCCAATCTACCCGCCACCAGAATTGTCATTGGTAAGTTATTACTGCTGCTACTACTGCTGCTTTACAGCAGTACCAACATCGATTACCCCAAACGACCTTGAACCCCAAAATGAAGGGGTTTTGTGTAAATTTTTCGTGATTTTGGTCTGTGATGCATATTCCAAATGTGAATTGCACCAACATGGCTGCAGATAGACCAAGACAATCTGCGCATGCAATTTTTAGCATTCTCGGTACAATGTAGTTGTTGTATTAGTTGTTGTAGTAGTTGCTTAGTTTTAGTTGTTATGATAGTGAGTTTGGTTGCGATTTGTCGTCGTTGTTTCAGAGGCGGCTCAGTTCTTTGGTATGACAAACATGTTCAAAGTGATCGTGGTGATCAAAGAGCACAAGCATCTCGGTTGTCTCTACTTGACTCCAGCCGTACACAAGTCCAGCGTTCGATACCACTACTACAACCTCAAGTTAGAACAATTTACCATCTGTGACAAAATTTAAGACATGCACAGTACGAAGCGGCAGAAATGAGCTAAAATAAAATGCCAGTTCAGTTGCATTGCATGGACTGTACAAAGTGAACGAACTGAACCGAACGGAACTGCTAACCGTTAATATTTTAATGCAGTTGCCGTTTTTAATTTTAGTGTAAATGTATAGCGGATTATTTTAAGCTGCGTTGCTGTAAATCTAATAAAATACGATTGATTGATGTATATATTGACTTATTGATTGACGCTGCCAGATTAGGCTCTGTTCGGTAAAAGAATGTAAGGGCCCTCACATACAAATTCTGTTCGTAACTAAGTAACGTCGTAATGTTCAGATTTTGCAATACGACCTACAAAGCCCCTTATGTCGTGCTGTATCAAGTGAACTTTTGAAATATCTCAAGTTCACAACATACAAAAAGAGGCCCTCATGAGCCAGGAAAGATCGCGCTGCTGTTTGACACTTTCTGGGCTGTTAGGTCCGCTTTTGTGGAGACCCTTGTTTGGCTGAATATGCCTAAATCTACCTGGTTTGATCGTAGGGTCTGTGAGTACGAGCGTGCTAACAAGCAGGACTATTGCACACTTAGCATGCGAGGTATTTCACGCTTTCGTTCCGATGACGACACAGAGTGCATCAAACTCAGCGACTGGGAACAGGAGCTGACCTTCTTCCATACTCTCATCAAAGTAATATTCACTCTTCCTCTTCGTGGTGTAATAGTTAGTACTTTGAATTTGTGAGCAGGAGTTCGTTGGTTTGAATCCCGGTCGGGTCGCTATCAAGTGGTTAATTGCTACTTGGATGGGTGACTGTTTGCTGACAGTTAAACCATCTCGGCATATAACCAGTCACCAAGGTCAACTGAGCGTTTTATTTCTCTGGTGCAAGTAAATCGAGTACCAGCCTGTCTGGCTGGGCTTACCGCAGGGCACATTCACCCGGCAACCATACATTTTATGGCTGACTGTCGAGTGGCAGGTAAAACTGTATGATCCCATATGGCAGGTGACGCTTCGTAGCTCTGACATGGGTTTTCATGAAGAGCCACACCCATAACCATAACCAAAGCTGACGTCAGACAACGTTTGTTGTTAATATTTTATCGTTTGCTGTTAACGGCAATGTTTTTATAGGCCTAATAACTTATTCCATGCTGGCGATCGCGTTTATCATGGCAAACGTAGCCTATTCTGTGCACTTTGCGCTTGGGTGACATAAGCTTATTTTGTTATTTTTTCTGACTGTTTTTTGGTTTCCTGGTTTTTGGTGTTGATCGGACCCTTATTTCCTGACCTACTTGGTTCTTCTGTTATTCACTATAATGTCTGGAGTGCTGTAAATGTCTATAATCTCACTCCACTTAAGCTAGATGACTGATATAGCATCTCGTGCATCCAGGCAGAACACGCCGTCGATCACGGCCGTGTAACGAGTACGTTTTACTGTGTATTATGCATCGTAACGTTCGCATAATTCACTGTAGAACGTGTTGAAACTTATAAATCAAATTTTTCTTCGCTATGTGCCTGCTCGTAAGCCTAAGTAATAAATAGTGACCCCTGACGAATGTTTGGCGGCTGACTGTGTCAGTTTTCGTCGAGTGAACCTGCTGTGTAGATGCCGGTGTTCTACGCGTTTCGCAAGTGGAAAGCGTTCAAAGTCTGGAAGGACAATGTCCGAGCGAAGAAAGTTCAGAATGCGAAAAGAGCTCTCGAGGAAAACCTTTTCTTTCTCTGTCCCGTCAGTACCAGTGAAAATATCACATGTGGTTGACTGAAGTTTGCTGAGGTCTTTAAGGACAGGTTTATCTGAACACTTCATATCACAACATAGGCCTACCCCAAAAATTGCTTTCGTTAAAGTGCTAGGTTTATATAAATTTACGTTTTACACTGTATCTCAAAAAGCATCGCTGATATTTCCGACACTGTAACTTAAAAACAAATTATCAGATTTTGTAAATTTTAGTACAAATATTTTGGACACAACTTGCCATCAAATGGCATGATTGTTATCTGTCCATCTGTCCGTCTGTCTGTCTGTTTGTTTGTGACGGATGTATGATGGCTAAGCTTTAGCATGTAGGGGAAAACTTTTTGTACGAATCATTAGCTATTTGTGTGAAACTCGGGAATGCAAAATTTTAGTCATGTAGTGCAAGAAAAACATTTTTAAATTGGGAGTTGAATGGACAAGAGATAGGAAATTTAATGGACAACTGGCCATATCTCAAAAGCGCTGAGATAGGGCCTAGGTTATTATTAATCACTAATAGGAAGTTGCATACGCCCCTTTAGATGAGATAGAAATCATTTACCTTGGATGATCTTGAAGCACAGTACTGCAACACGAACTGTATAGGCTGTACCACGTTTTCTCTATTGTGAAAAAAAATGGCAAAACCCGCGTTCGATATTTCTGGTGTCATTTGCGAATGTAGCTGTTTATATCGCCTGGCGAGACGACCGAACGTCACCATGCACGACGTGTGTTATACCTTGTTTACACGATGAAGCAAACATGTAGCAAACTTAGAGCACACGTTTTGCACGTGCATTTTGAATACTTTTGCTTCATGTTTGCTTCATCGTGTAAACGGGGTATTATGCTAGCGTTAATTGTAACTTTCGACAGCAGCGTTCCGTTAACATAGCGTGCGTCACCTTGACAAATTGCTTTCTCTCTGTAACTGGAAGTCGTACGCTGGGCTACGGACGTAAGCGGTACGGTTGGCTTTTCCTAGCGATAGCTAGGCTTTTTGTTATTTATTTACCTTATTACTGAGATATTAGTTGTGTGAACGTTTAATGGTGTGTATGCAGTCGCTGTGTCCGGCACTGTTGAACGTGCGTGACATGTGCTGGCGATTCTCGGACATGGGACTGTACAATATCAACAAGATCACCTATACGCTGGCCGACTTCAAGGCCGCTCAGATCGACAAAATCAAGGAGGTGAAAACGAACGACAATATGCTGCAGTCGCTTGTGCTCGTTTTTAGGCCGAATAGCTACCCATTTTTTTACAGCGTGGTCTGTCGTCTGTCACATTTGTGCACCTTGCTGAAACCGTTTGTCTGATTTGGATGCCGTTTTGAAAATTGCTCAATAATTGGCAACGATATGGACAAGATTGCTGGCAAATGTATTAGGTAACGATGAGGTTTAAGCCGTTTTTTTTGTTTGTAGTTTAACTAGTTGTTGTTTTTTGGACGTAGGTGTCAGTTCGTCTGGTGGAATTTCGCGAACTGGTTCGGGAGGTCGTTCGCAGTGCTTGTCGGACCAATCTGCTCGAGGCCGGGTTCACACCGGACGACTACTACTACGAAACCATGGACACTCATGCTCAGGGTACTACAACTACTAGCTACTATTACTACTACTGCTGCTACTGCTTTATTTGATGACGAACTCTTGTCAGAGCGTTGCCGTACTGATGACTTGACGCCTAGTTTCCCTACCTTTAGCTTTCTTTCAGGCAGTGTGAACTCCAAAGTTCTGGAGTTGGACGTCTTCATCAACTGTTCTGAGCCAAGTTGTTCTTGGACGTCCGGTCGGTCTCCTTTAGTCAGCGGGTGGACGAAACGCGGCAACTATGACGCGGTGGTGATCTTCCGCTAGGGCTGTATGAGCTAGGTGACCAAAGAATCTTACGCGATGGGACCTGACCACTTCAGGGACTGGTGAACAAGCAGTAAGTTAAAACGTCTCGAACTGTCTTGTTTGTATTGTGCCTGGTCCATGGTATTCGTAGAATTTTCTGTAGGCACCAGGTATCGAATGCATATCACTACTACTGCTAAATTAATACATGAAATAAAGGTAAAAATACTTCTCAAGCCGTAAGACTCATACGTTGGTGCTGATCTCCGTTTTCTTAACTCTTAAGTTAAGGCTCTTAGCCAGACACCAGTTTACATTGCAAGACCACCGCCGGTGCGGTGCCGGTTAGGCTATGTACTGAGATCATGGTTTACCTGCCTAGCGCCTACAGACAGTCATTAATCCCGATAACCACCTGGCCTAGTATAGAGTAGCTTTTTTGTTCAAGACTTTCGTGTTACAAACTACACTATGTCCCTATTGAAGTGACTAAGTAAGATTGTATTTATTGCTTGAACAAGGTCAGATGTCTCTCAGTTGGTGACGTCACTTTTTTGGGTTGAACTTTTACTAAACCAATTTGCTGAGCTAAAGTTCGGTTTAAGTCCAAAGTTTCCACTCAGCGAAAAGGTCAGCAAAAGTCTATGTTTCAGATTCCCTTGTCCTCCAATAGACAGCATTATGAGATTGATGACTGTCTGGAGGATAACACGTAAGATTATTAGAACTGCCATTATCGATATATATGCACTTTGTAATCAGCAGTTCTTACAATTTTAGGTTCACGTTTTTTTGTGTTTTTTTTGTGTTTTATAAAGGTTAAACTTTCTTTAAAGGTTAAATTTTTTGTTTCGTTATTATGTGTGTGCGCAATTTCGCCTGCAAAGACCGTCCCTAAAATGACTTATACGGTGTCGGGTGGGATGTTAAACCCTACTCACTCATTATCAGCTCGCACTGGTGCTGTTTTCATAACGTACGGCCACAGTCGTGCGTTATAAAGCAAACTGCGATGTGGTTTATGCGATTCGATCGCAGTCTAAGTAGGTTAGACCACTGTCTGGAGTGGTATAAGTTCGTATTGCGTACTCTCTTACCCACTTCGGATCGTGGTCAAACTTATAACATACGGACGAAATTTAGTTGAACTTTGGGTATACGAGTGAACGGTTAGTACAAAAACTATTGACTTTAGCGTTCAGCTTTAGATTTCATTCAGCGAATTGTCTCGGCCTTTTGCCAGCGCGGGGCTCTTGGCACTAAACTACCCGTGGGACCCCTAATACCACATTACCTAATACCCCTAATAACTGTGACCACACTAGACCACAAACTGTAGGATAGGCCTCTGTCTGTAAGTAGGCCTGTATCTTGTGTGATTTTAGGCCTTCAATCTCGCGAGCGGAGCGAGCGAAAAAATTGGACCCTAGATTTTAGCTGCTCCCCCCTGCAAAAAATCTTGATTTTTTAATTGAGTTTAAGTTGTGATAATAATTCATCTCTAAGGTGATGAAAATTGTTTAGACTGATCATCGATTCATCGTCCGTTGCGGCGATCACTGCCATAGCGCGGGACCCCTTGGCACACTGCCACTTTGTCACCACCTTAAAGATGGGCTTGGTCTCAGCGAAAGTCTGAGTCAGAAAGTAAAATCATTTAATGCCTTTGTGCATGCGTGTTTAGAAGGGGCACCTGCCCAAGGTCAAGGTCAAGGTCAGGCTGACAAACTGACCTACACAGAGCAAGCCAACAAACGCACCAAATGCAAACGACTCACCTGGTATAATTGCACTCTGCTCCTAAGTGTTTTAGATCTTAACTTCTATACTAAACATTGACTCAAAAAATAGGTGCACACAGAGCGACTTAACTAAACTGGACTGAACTGAACAGACACGGTTTAGTTTCTGACGAACTGACCAATAGGCAAGAAAGCGCGTACGTGCGTATAGTCGCATAGTCACCAGTGACTACTGTAATGCATTACTGCTTGCAGTTCGTTGAAAACAGAACCATGTCATTTTTCGTTTATTTCAGTTCATTTACAACGCTCTGTATGCACCTTAACGTTTTTCTATAGCTTAGCTTTCCGGTCTTCATGTTGCTGCACCCAATCTTTGCACCCAAGATTTGGTTTTATGCAAACATCTGCGCTTCTTTGTAAATTTGCTTATTTGCTTACTGACTTATTTGGTTACTTTTTGCTTAGTTTTCATCTAGATAACAAGCTGTGGTGCAGCATTTCTGTACTTGTCTACATATGTTGTCAGTCACTTTTTGGTTAAACCAGGCTGCGAATTAAACGAATTATAACCCATTAAGCATAATATGAAGCGTCGTGCAATTGTTGGCAAATTTGTTTTTTTTGCCAGCTTAATGGTAAACCCATTACAAAGCTATGGAGCGTCACCTGCCATATGGGATCACACAGTGTTTGTTGCCACCCGACACAGGTGGCTTGGTGGTTGACAGTTGGGTGTCAGACTTACCATCAAAAGGTCCTGGGTTCGACTCCCGGTCGCGTCGCTATCAGATGATTACTACCTGGATGGGTGACTCTCTTTGGACAGGTAAATCATCTCGATATATAACCAATCACCAAGTTTAACTAAGCTTTTCATTTCTCCTAGGTAGGTGCATCGAATACCGATCTGCTTGGTTATGGTTAAGGCGGGATGCGTGCACCTCTGTGATTTCATATGGCAGGTGACGCTCCATGTATAGCTCTAAGATGGGTCCCCATGAAGAACTGTACACCTTATTACGTTTAACTGTTGTTATCTGTTGTAGTTTTATACGTCTGGCGGACTATCTGATCGTCAATATGATGCACATGCTAGCGGTGAATTCAATCAGTGCTCTGTTGACGGCGTTCACTGCCCAGCTGATGCTGACGCCGCCCACCGCCGTCATTCGGGGTTGGACCTCAGTCCTGGACGAGATTCCAGAAGTACCGGACCCCGACGATGTACGTCAGTGGAGCTTACACAACATTGATATATATACATCTTTATTTCGCCGTAATAATGGCAGTTAACACTTAGCTAAACTGAACTAAACCTAAGTGATAAAATAAAGACAATGTCACCCAAAGTCACGATGTAAGAGGCACAACAATGAATTATTATGCAGCCGTAGATAAATTACTTTATTTAAAGTAACTTGTATGCTTGTGTGTTTTATTGGCTTAATGTACTTTTTTCCCTTTATTACTGTCTGCGGTGGCGATGACAGTGTTGTTTTATTGGTCTCAGCATCGTCGCTATAGTCGTAAGTTTTTTTGTGTTTTTGCTAAGACGATAACTCATGTACCGCTGCACGTAGCTTGATGAAAGTTTGTGCAAACATGCCTCAAGTCATTCCTTAGAACACTGTTGAATCTAAAGGTCATAGATCAAAAGTCACACGTCTGGATTTTCAGATTTTTTAGCAGTGCTAGATAGGGTGAAAAATTGTCAACACCATAGCTCGTGAACTGCTGCACATAGCTGAATATCATGGTCATAGGTCAAAGGTCAAGGTCACGTGGCAGAGTGTCGAACTGACAATCGTGAGGTCGTGGGTTCGACTCCCGGTCAGATTGCTATCAAGTGGTCAGTGGTCACTCACTACTTGGATGGGTGAGTGTCTGCAGACCGGCAGACCATCTGTATTGGGTGGCAGGTAACACTGTACACTTCCATATGGCAAGTGACGCTCTGTAGTTCTGTCATGGGTTCCCATAGAGAGGTATACACCATCTTTAATCTTTATCATTACTTAGCGTCTGACACTCCTGCATGACAAACTGCACTGGATGGATGTGCCTGAGGGGGTCATCTTCACGCTCGGCCTCATGACGTACCGTTGTCTGCATGGACAAGCACCTTGGTATCTCACCGAGCACATCACCCAGCCATCGAAGTTGCATCTCGGCATTGACTGCGTTCTGCCAACCGACACCGGCTAAT
>Ga0049119_1000545_pt1 | contig 9759 bp, 6 predicted proteins | sample WorMetLIZAISLAND_2_FD_57363 | JGI IMG/M metagenome (GOLD analysis project Ga0049119, IMG submission 57363) | Marine gutless worms symbiont microbial communities from Max Planck institute for Marine Microbiology, Germany - Olavius geniculatus... | ecosystem: Host-associated > Annelida > Digestive...
TTTCTACCAAGTTCATCAGTCTGTTATATCTCCGTGTATTGATGCTGCTGCAGTTCAACAGCTGGTACGGCGGGAACGTGCATTGAGATGGAGCCAGGTCTGCTACAGCTGCGTAGCGATGTACTGGTCAAGTGCTACGCAGTCAACTCTACCACAGTCAGCAGCAGTCAGCTGTCGCCGCGCTCAGACGTCAAACTGCTCTTCCGCTGCCAGTTCCACACCTCAGCACTGAGCAGCCAGTCTCTCGAGTTCACCGCTTCCGACCTTGACCTTGAGACGCCCGCTCAAGGTCATCGTCGTTCGCTGGAAGGACTTCGAGTCGAGTTCAACTTCTCGCCGACGGCTTCGACTGCGCGATGTGAGTTGTTGCTGTTGCATCTTGAAGATATCCAAATGGAACGTAAGCCACATGCATGCACTTTATTCCACCCAGCTGTGTCCAGGCCCGTCGAGGGGGTGGGGTAGGCGGTAAGCTACCCTGAGCCCCACCAGAATGTATCATTTTGAAAAGAAAAATTCAAAAATTTTCTCCCCAAAGGGGCCCCGTGAAAATGTTTGAGAACCCCACTAGAATGTTTCTCCGGGCCTCGCTGTGACTCGACGGGCCTGGCTGTGTCTCATGTAGGCCTGTGCTGCTGCCTCCAGCTTCATCTAGCTGTTCTTGATGCCTGCTGTCCACATTTCTTTCTCAGAATTTTTTTCACGGTCGCCTTTTTCTTCCGTGTCCTGCAGTAGGCCTAAGTTTTGTTGCATATGTAAGATTTATTTATTTTGTAGGTCGTTGTTTGATACAGATAGACTTGCAGGCACATGCACATATTACGATGGTTTCTGCTTAACCAACAATCTGCAATCATGCAATCTACATTAGCCTATCTGAAGTTACTTTGCAGTATAGGCTTACTCCTCGGGGATTGGCCTACCTTTTGGGATAGATGGTGGTTGTTTTTGCAGGCCAAATGACCAGTCTGCCTGATGCGGGCAGAGAACTATAAATTCTCTCTGTATATACCAGAGGCCGACAGACTTTCTCAAAACAGTTACACTGTGAAGTAGCCGGATTTGGAATCGAAAAGTTGGTTCTGTATAGGAGCGCTCTGATAGCCTACATCAACGTCGCCATGGCATAATCAGCTAGGCAGTCTAAGTAAGTCAAGTAATGCATAGGTCGTCGCTTGCTCCACTTCACCGTATTTTTTGTTTACGTGCATGTCCCCAAGTCACGCCTTTCTAGTCTGAGTGACGTGACGTCAATAGGCCTACATCAATGTGTGTAGGTGGGTGGCTGATCCATGACTGATATAAGCCTATTATAGGCTGCAGTTACTTGCCAGCGCACTGCGCCACTGAGTGAAATATCAAGTGTATGTTGAATCTCGCTTGCTGGCTGTGAATTAAGGTCCACAATGCAGTGTTTGTCGTATTTCAATTTCAGACAAAAATCTGTTGCCACTGCATGGCTTTGCTGTAGTAGGCATTGATTAGCTTTAATCCGTGTGCGGTTTTGACGGTTTTACCTTGACCATTTATTAGACTTCGTCATATGCTTATAACCGGTTTTGTCCATGCATCATGGGGTCAAATCCCCGACCCATTGGTAAATACACTCATGTACTCATGGGTAGGATACTTGTCTGTTTTTGAGTTCGTGTTTATTTATGGTGTTTGAATGCTGCTGCGTTATGTCCTCTGTTAGGCGCCTATACAGGATCTTAGCGGCGCGTAGCGATTTCGCAGTGACGACGTCGCCGTTGCCTCCGCGTTGCGTGCATTGCAAGCTTGATTTGTTGATCCTGTTTGATTTTGGCTACCAACTCTGTGCACGTTGCAGTAGTTCGTGCAGTCTGGATTTGTGAAAACATCTGATTTAGTGTTCAAGGTGCAATTAACTGTCGTCAACAGATCCGTCCACGTCCACGAACATCGCTTTGCATGATGAGTGCGATATGACACTGCATGCTGTCATCAACTCGTTTCGTCTCTGCTACTCTGAGTCTTTTTGACTTGTCATTAGATCTTTCTTGTAACGCTCTCCTATCTCTGTTTTATTTAGCCTATTATGCGCGGTCGTCCTATTAGACGCTGCAGTACTGGTCTTGTGGTCGCATGCCCGTCCTTCCGTCTGTTCGTCCACCTCTCCCGCATTAGCTTCTTGTAACTCGAGAACGAAAAGGCGCAGAAATAGGTCTACCAAAATCGGCGTGAATATTCCCATCGACAGGATTATAACGGCCGGTACATGTGCTAATTTTCAGCTGAAAAGGTCAAAGGTCAAACTTACCGGGTGTCAAAAGTCTGCAGAAAATGGCGCATAGGCCTACATCTCGCGTAAGAACGGCATGCGCGGTGGTTGTGTAAACGTGGAGTTACAGCTGAAACTCAAAATAAGTGAGTGCTGCAGTGCACATGTACGCGGACGGCCGCATTGTATCGGAACTGTGCTGGCGTATTTTTGGCAATCGTTTTGATGACGCGTTAGGTAAACTGTCATTTTGCTAATCAGCTTGCTTTCAGTGTTACCTGCGCGATTGACTGCTTGTGTCTACCGGTATACAGCTATAGGTTTTTGAGCGCACCTTGAACGTTGCAGTTGCGCGTCGTGATGTCGCTTTATAACGAGCCTATGATATTTATGGCTGTGCCGGTCAGCAGCAGCGCGTCGTCAGTGAGTCATCTATAGGCCTATACGACAGCTTTATCAAGTTCTCCGAGGTAGACACTATAGATATGAGGGCGAATGTCGTCTACTTTACGCCATTCACACAATGTGTACCGTTTGTGTGCAAACTGTGCGTGCAGGTGACCTAATAGCGACGCCGACGACGTCCGCGAGCAATCGCCTTTGAGTGACTGACTGCAGCAAGCGAGCAGCAACTAGTAAACAGGTTGTTGCCTTCGTTGGCGGGCCTAGGCCTACGTTTGACAGTGGCGGGCGTGGCACCCCTGCAGAGCAACTAGTGGGCTCGTCCCGCTTCTGCCTGCCTGCCATTGCCACTTGTTGCTGTCGGTGCTCGCTGTGCCGCTATATGATCGCTCGTTCTGATGTAGGTAGCCTATAGCTTAGGCTGCGCCGTGCTCACTCGCGTATGATAGCGGTTGTGTCATTTCGCCGGTAGCATCTGTGATTTACAGCAGTTCTGCGGACCTGCAGCTGTTGCTACCGTTCGCTGCGCATAAACCGTGGGCACAGAGAGTGATTACGGCGGTGCTGTAGCTGAACATTAGCTGCCAGTGCTGCTACAGTGAGTGTCCTTGCCGACTCACGGCCGGCCTGGTAAGTTGTCTGTCTGTCTGGTGGCTGTGGTGGTGGCATTGTTCAGATAGCGTTGCAGCTATCGCTGGCTGCTGCCAGTCTGTAGTCTGTACAGTCGAGCGGCGCTACTAAGCCGAGGTCGCTGCTGTTGTTTCGCTTGCCACGGTGGCATTTGAGAGATACACTACGCAGATAAAGCCTAGAAAGAGTAGCGAAGGAAGAAGCCGATTCGCAGTGCTCTCTCTAGAGTTCAGGACGATCTTTATCTGCCGTCGTGACTGCTGTCGTCATTAGGTTTGCACACAATGATGTATCTGTTTTTGTGACACGTTTTAGTTGCTGTCGACGGGTTATTTTTTGACACCTTTCGGCGCTGCTTTAGATGCTCGTATTGAGACGAATATGCCCTATAGGCCTTTTACTGAATTCATGTTAATGAATTGAATGAATGCGAACCGCTTGTCTGTTGTGTCTAAGCGCGTTGTGGCCTTACGCTACAGTCGTGGCCAGAAATTGAGACCCTTTTCTACGAGGATTGCAAAATTAATTTCAGTTGTTTCGACTTTAACGCCCAACGGTCTCGTTAACATCATAACATGTGATTGGGCGCACAGCGGTGAGAACAATGATTGATACGAAGTGTACAACTAGCAGTCGTCTTCTCGATTATTCCCATTCTGTCGCAACCATCTCGACATGTCGAGTTGGTTTGAGATCCGAAACTTTTCTGTGACATAGCCGTGTCGTGATTTGCATCCGCTTTTGCTGTAATGGAATTTGGGCTTTATAAACTGAATACAGAGGCCAGACAGCAGTCTGTTAGCACGCATTCCATGTGAGTGACTAACGATTACTGGCTATAAATGTGTATCACCGACGCGCTGCTTGTGTTCCATCGTGTTCGCCCGCCCCTGCCCCGTACCTGCAAAGTCTGCAACATGTAACTATTTTATTCAGTTGACCATTTATGATAGATCACTAAAAATGCCCTGTAACAGCCGTCGTCGTAGATATGCTACCTTATTACTGCAGCATTGGGTGTGGTTCTTTACTGAGTTAGGCATAGGCCTATATATTACATACCCGTAGGCCTATACAGGTCGCTGGAAGGTCAGACGTCAATGTAAGTTATGCGGCGAATCTTGTCTGACGTGGTATAAAAGCAGGCCCGTCGAGAACGGGGGTAGGGGAGGTAAGTTACCCCGGGGCCTCGCGACGTTTGTGGAGCCCGCCGTTGCTCAAAAATATTAAGTAGGCTACACCAGAATGCGCCGTTTTAAAAAGAAAAATTCAAAAATTTTCTCCCCAGAGGGGCCCCGCGAAAATGTTTCCTCGGGCCCCGCTGTGGCTTTCGACGGGGCTACGGGCTTGGTAAAAGCATGCCATGTTTGCGTTTGTTGACTTTGCTGTCCTCGCGCTTTGCAAGATTTTAGCGTTTACCGTTTACAACCGTTTCTTGTTAAGTCTTGTAAACCTGATGGCAATTTGTCTGCCTGCAACCTCTGTGCCTCGAACCTGTGCACGGTCCTATCCTCCCAGGTCTCTGTGTCGGCTGCAATGGGTTGTCGACTCCACATTAAAGTCGTTTTGCTCGTCGCCTATCCTATGCAGATGTCGCAGTCGAGTTGGTGGCCGGCATATGCAGTATTAGGGTGCACGAGTCCTGGAGAGAATGTGACGTAATTACGATGCCGGCGAAAGTTCATGCAACAGTTGATTGGTTGAAACCTGGTAAATGCTATGGTTTACTGGTGCATGTCGCAGACACATGTACAGCAGCGGCTGGGGCGGTTGTACCAGAGTGTGCGAATGTGCCATTATAATGTCGTATAACGGCTGGTGTCGCATTAAAATGTCTCCCGCATAAAAAAATCCGCCCGGGGAGAGATAATCACGGATTTGATATGTCTCCGCCTGATTAAAATATCGCCGGGTCCGTCAAAAAGTCTCCCATTATAGGATTGCTCCTCAGCAAAGTCTCCTCCGCCGACAATTTACCGGTAAAAATTTGTCCCGGGCCGGGGGTGGGGCGGATTTTGCCGGTAAATTGTCGGCCGGGGGAGACTTTTCAGGAGGCAATCCTGTAATGGGACAACGACCGGCGGAAGTGGCGCTAATAGCAGCGATATCTGATCGACGTTTTCACGGACATGGCTATAGTGCATAGATTATATAGCAATATACCACCTCTAACGCTGTCATTACTAGATAGTTACTGGTGGTCGCTGTTATAGCAGACAGTACGGGCGTGGCAGTATTCCCACCGCTTGGCCTATAGTTAAATGCCCGATCAACGTCAGATTATACGTCTGCGAATCTGGATTATGGTAAAAACATTTTTAAAGTGTCAGTTCAGTGCGTATTTAGATGCAGTGGCTTGGTCCCTTGCACGCAGACGATGAATGACAATAAGACGTGCTTGTGCGCGTTGCTGTATAATTACCAGTTAATTGGTGATTGTGTTATAGACCTGTGCTTCTGCTTTCTGTCTTGTTCGCGTCTGCGTGCAATCTAGCTTCACAAAGTGCGTAATAAAAATGCTGTGCCAGTTATCGATGCGAGTGCAAGCAAAGTAAAAATTGTTACAGCCTACAATAAAGGTCAAAAGTGTACAGATAGGCCTATACCGAATGATTTCTGATCGCCTACAATGCAGGGTTGAGAACTTGGGACACCAGGGCAAACACCCGAGGGGCCAGATTAGCATGCAGTAAATGAAGTTTTTTTGTGGCGTGTGTGTTTACAGACGTCAATGACCTGATTGGTTCGAAGGCGGCGAATCACGTGACCGGAAGTGCACAAGTAGACGGCTTGGAAAGGTGGAACTCGTACGAGAATTTCAGCGGACTTTCGACGTCGCTGACGACGCTGACACCTGACGGCGGTGACTGATAGAAGACTTACATCTAATCGTATTGTTACAACAAATAGGCTTGTATATAAATAGAAAACTGGCTGTCCAGTGTTGACAAATTGCGCGGCCATCCCCCTAACCTAGTGGAGCGTTCGAGCTGAAAGTTGGCACACCCGTTACTTCTGCCCTGGGGGACTTTGACGGCAATTTTCGTTTTAATACGACTTTTTGTTTTCCATTTAGGAGCCCGTACATGACGGACAGACGGACGGGCAAGACGCATACTGCGGCCTATCACGACAGTGAAACAGCTAAAACAGTTCTTATGCAACACAAGGTACCAGTAATAAAATTGCACTCGTCATTGCTGGTAACAGACGACAGACAAACGAGTGACCACGCTACGGCAAAAATGAATAGTTATAGGCGAAATCGCTTCGCCTAATAATAATGAATGTGTGTGCTGCAGGTGCGTTGAAGCTATTGCCTGATATCAGTGGCGGCAGTGAGACGCGTGCAGTAATGAGTGGCGTATCAGCAGCATCTCGACTCTCCGAAGCAATGCACTCGATGAACCCGACCACCCACGGTGGCGTCCTGACACAACTACCTGGCACTCAGTCACAGCACCAGGTGGAAGAACGCCAGGAACAGCATCAATCCGCTGACGGCACCAGCTCGTCAATGTCTGCCGCCAGGTGTGTGCCGTTATTATGATCAGTAGCCTACTAGGCTATTATTTTGTGCAGATAAGACAACGTTGGTCAGTTGATGAAAACAACGAAATCGCAGTTGCCGGCAGTCACGTAGTGTTAGTTGAATGTAGCTGTGTAGAGAGATAAGTCTTCCAGTTGTACTTGAATCGGTTGGAAAGTGAAAAAAACATTGACCTAAAGAGGAAAGTTGATCATAAGATGAGGGCCAAACGCAAAAATGTAAGCTTACGTCGCTGAGTCTGAAATACATACATGGCCGGGCTCCTTCTTTATTTTTCTGGGATACGCCAGTTTATTTAATGTTGCCTTTATTACCGTTGCATCTGCAGCCCTCCCTAGCTGTTCTGTATCATTTTCATCTAATCATTTCTTATCATGTTGACTCAGCGGCAACTGTTTAGCTTCTATGTGAAGACAGTGGCTCTGGCAATCATTGTTTACACAGTTTAATATATACCTGACTGGCTGACTGACGGCAGTGATGAAACCAAACCGCTTCGTCCAAACTGCCAGGTATACGTATACATTGGCGTCAGTCAGTAGTAGTAGTCTATAGCTGAGTTGTGCGCTTTTTAGTCTCGCTGCCGTCGTTTGTGGGACATTCAGATTCGGGTATCGGATGGCACAGTGCTTCAGTCGAGAGCACTAATTGCTGCTCAGTTTCCGGTACTAGTGCATTTGCTTTTGGTGTTGGTCGGGAACGGATCTCAGTCGGTTAAAACTATCGCTCTATAACCAGTCTTCTGTCCCAGTCATATTCAGAGTCATCGCGGGTCTCTGATCTCTGTACCTGATCCCTGTATGTAAACGTGTAAAACGGTCATTAATACGCGGCTTATATGTGGGTGCTGAGCTGCGTGTTGCGAACTCTAGCAGGTGCGTGTTTATCGCGTGACTTTGATTGATGTCTGACTGATGAAGACTGCGTGCGTGTTGGCATTACAAAGGGATGGCCAAGCTGAGTTGACTCTAGTGTGTTGGCGTGCATGTGTGTGTACACTGCTAGGCGAGAGCTGCACTTCTCAGTGTCGCAGGGCAACGAGAACGTGGAACGCAAGACGTTCACCAAGACCTGGCAGGTTGATCCGGGACCTCTGTTGACCAGTGACGGCGGCGCCGTGCAGAACCTGTCGCCGCTCGGCAAGGGCACAACGGCCGAGCTCGAGACGAGACATGCCCAGCTCGACAACATCCTCGTCGGCCTGCTGAACGAGGCGACCGCCAACAAGGGTCAGGCGCCGACCAGCGGCTCGGTGACGTTGACCTCGCAGCGTGTCACTAAGTCAGCGCCGCAGGTGAAGCAGTACACGGAGACCTCAACACTGCTCAAGACCGCCCAGCGACAGATCGAGGACGGAGGAACGCCATCCAGCATAGAACCGCCACCGAGCAAGCGCGATGACTTGAATGCTGCTCCGGTCAACGGACGTCCCGAGCCGACGACCGACCGTCGCCCGTACGCCTCAGACACCGACGAACCCAAACCCTCGTCGTGGTTCGACGAGCAGAGACGACGTCTGAAGGCGGAGCGTCGAGCCGGCTGGAGGGAGAGGTCAGCCCACGACCGCCAGCTGGTGTCAGAGCTCCGCTCAGCGCAGTCCGCACTGCGGGGTCCGAGGGCACGCACCCACAGCGAGTCCGAGATGGACATGGCCGGACTTCCACGCGGTGGCCGTGGCCGCAGGTCCGAGCCGACGTCCTCCCATCAGAGCGACCGCTACATGTACGAGCTGAAGCCGGCGCGCTTCGTGTCCGGCCTGGAGCGCCGGCCGTACACGACGCAGCAGACGATGTACACGTTCGGCGTCAGTCCTCAGCGAGCTGCGTCACTGGACCAGGGACTGTACGACGCGCCTGCCGTGCCCGAGCGCAACGACAGCAGTCGTGATGCCATGGCCAGACAGCGCAGAGCACAAGGTATATCAGTGCATTTTATTTAATTTTTGTCGCTTTGAACACGCCTTAAGAATCCGTGATTGGCAACTTCTCTGCAGCAGACGGGCGCAGCGCATGCAGTGCGCTTCACGTGACTGACGCCGCTTTGATTTGTGTTATTCATATTACAGGTAGCTTGAATCTTATAGGTCGTTGCATTCGGATGACGACAAGCGGCAGGGTGAAGGGAAACAAGATCCTCGTGCCCACAATTCTAGGAGAATTTTTCGGGCTAGCAGAACAGGAGCCTAACGTTTGAAAGCTGGTGCTGGGCCAAAGTCTGATGAAACAACACCACGGACGGACGCACAGACACACGGAAGAGTTAGAACGGACGGACGACGTAACAGCGCTATGCTTACAGCACCGTCTACGGTGGCGAAGGGATAAAAATCGCTAACAACGTGATCTGTTACTTTTTTTGCCTTGGTATACCATTATACCAGCCTGTAGGTGTGCGTGCAGTATATAGGCCTATTGCTCAACGTAAATCATCAGTAAGCCTAGTATAGACTGTGTAATTCAGCGCTCACGCACGGCATGGCTACGTCGAGGCGTTGAGGCGTTAAATGACGGTATTTTCACCTCAGGCATGTAGGCGACTGACATGCAAAGCGCTGCTATATATTACTGTATACAGCAGTTTGGCCTATCCGCTATAGACTGTGCCTTCAAGTGTCCCTGGTACGACGATTGTCACTGTAGAACGACCGAATGGCAGCAGCACCTAGTCTTAAGTCTTCAGCAAATTCTTTAGGCACGAAATCGTTCCGCGTCTTTGTTGTGTAACAACAGTGCATGTAATTAATACAATACACTGTAGTAGACTGCAGCGAACGTTGTTTATTACAATGTTTGAAACGCTTCGTAGCGCACGCTGCCCGGTGTCTCGAGTGCTGCGCTATAATATATAATCGTAATAAAAAGGACGTCCTGACTTCTGAGTGTTTCTGACATTGCTGAGTGAGGGCGTCGTGATGGAAATGCACAGAGTCTTACAT
>Ga0049119_1000554_pt1 | contig 9717 bp, 7 predicted proteins | sample WorMetLIZAISLAND_2_FD_57363 | JGI IMG/M metagenome (GOLD analysis project Ga0049119, IMG submission 57363) | Marine gutless worms symbiont microbial communities from Max Planck institute for Marine Microbiology, Germany - Olavius geniculatus... | ecosystem: Host-associated > Annelida > Digestive...
AGCGAATATCGAATATCGAATAATGAATGTCGAATGTCGAAGGAATGTATTCTATCTATCCTATTAGAAAGACTGAGCAAAGCGATTCCACACTTCTACCTTCTGCGGTTCGATATTCGATATTCTGCGGTTCGCTTTTTAAAATCCCTTTGGCTCAGATCCTTTGGAACGTTGCAGAACTGCCCAGAAAACATCGCGATTTAATTCTTCTCTTCAAAAGTACTTTTGCCGTAGCTAAAGAAAATCCCCGGCCCGACCGATATCAGACTCAGGAAAATACCAATCATATACAGGAAATCAATACCATGAATATTGCCGCCGCAACATCCTCTGTTAAAGACGAGCAGATCGAGCATCTCAAATCCGAGGTTACCTACCGGATACGATTGCAGGAGATCTGCAACAAAATCAATTCAGCTGAGAATTTGGACGAAATTTTTATCAACCTCATCGATGACATCACATCGCTGTTTCATGCTGAACGGATGACGCTTTTTGTGGTCGACATCAAAAGGCGGGAACTCGTGTCCCGCTTTAAGTCGGAGAACGATATTTCCGAGATCCGGGTGCCGATTTTAAAGGACAGCATTGCCGGCTGGTGTGCCACCAAGCGGCAGCCGGTCAATTTAAAAAATACCTATGATAAGGCTGAACTGGCGGCGATTGATCCTGATTTGAAATTTGACGGAAGCTGGGACCATTTAACCGGCTTTACGACCCGTCAACTGTTGGCCGTTCCCATCACCTTTAAAAAGTACTTAATGGGCGTCATCCAACTGGTGAATCGTAAAATCGGCGCCACGTTTACCGATACGGAGGTCGAATCACTTGAGGAAATGGCCAAAATACTCGGCATCGCTCTATACAACCAAAAACGGCTGGCTGCCCGTCGCACGATCGGAAAATTCGATGCCCTGATCGAGAACCATCTCCTGACCGAAAAGGATTTGCAAGATGCAATCGCCGAGTCCCGGGAAAATCAGACACCGGTGTCCGATGTATTGATTGAAAAATTCAATATCCCGAAAAGTGACCTGCTCGCTTCTTTGGGCAAGTTTTACAAAGTGGACCCGGTGGATTATGACCCGAACCAGCCGATTCCGGGTGACCTGATGGTTGACCTGAAAGTGCCGTTTTTGAAGCACAATTTTTGGGTGCCCCTGGGATCTGAAGATGGGCAAACTCTGATCGCCATCGATAATCCCAATGATCTGGAGCGGGTTGGTATCATTAAATCACTTTTCCCGGGTCAAATGCTCAAATTTTGTGTGGCCTTAAAGCAGGACATCCTCGATTATATCACCCTGTTTACCCAGGAGGAGAAGCAGTTGGAAGAAATCGATGAAATCCTTCTGCAGGCCCGTGAGGAGGCCGAAGAAATCGAGGAGGCCGAGTTGGCTATCGGCGAAGAGGACAGCACGGTTGTCAAGCTGGTGAACAAAATCGTGCTCGATGCTTACGCCCGCGATGCCTCTGATATTCACATCGAACCTTACCCGGGTAAGGAAAACACCGATGTGCGGATTCGGATCGACGGCGACTGCATGCTTTACCAGACCATTCCCTTCAACTACAAAAATGCCGTAATATCACGGATAAAGATAATGTCCGATCTCGACATCGCCGAACACCGCCGGCCCCAGGACGGCAAAATCCAGTTCAAAAAATACGGCGGAAAGGACATCGAACTGCGGGTGGCCACCATTCCGACCCAGGGTGGATTGGAGGATGTCGTCATTCGAATTCTGGATTCCAAGGAACCGCTGCCCCTCGACAACATCGGCTTTTCGCAAATAAACTTCGAAAAATTCAGCGGGGCCGTTACCGAACCTTACGGCTTGATATTTGTTTGCGGACCCACCGGCTCCGGCAAAACGACGACCCTGCACTCAGCTCTGAAATATATTAATAAACCCGAGACCAAAATTTGGACGGCCGAGGATCCGGTGGAAATCACCCAGCGGCGACTGCGGCAGGTGCAGATCAAACCCAAGATCGGATTCGATTTTGCTTCGGCTTTGCGCGCTTTTCTGAGGTTGGATCCAGATGTCATTATGGTCGGTGAAATGCGCGACCAGGAAACCACCTCTATCGGCATTCAGGCCTCCTTGACCGGTCATCTGGTGCTCTCAACCCTGCACACCAACAATGCACCGGAGAGCATCACCCGGCTGCTGGATATGGGCATGGATCCCTTCAATTTTGCGGATGCCGTCAATTGCGTTCTGGCCCAGCGGCTCGGGCATACGCTCTGTCCGGACTGCCGAGAAAGCTATCATCCGACTCAGGAGCAATATGATGAGCTGCTGCGGGAGTATGGTGTCGAAGCGTTCAACGCCAATGTGAATATCGATTTTAGCGATGATTTGGTGCTGTCGAAGGCTGTCGGATGCAAAGAGTGCAACAACAGTGGCTACCGCAGCCGCATGGCCCTGCACGAGCTATTGATGGGAACCGATGAGATTAAAAAATTGATTCAGAGCAAGGCCAGGGTGGATGAAATCCGGGTGTAGGCGATCCGGGACGGCATGACTACGCTCAAGCAGGACGGCATCGAAAAAATTTTTAGCGGAAGTTTGGACCTGATGCAGGTACGCAAGGTCTGCATCAAGTAGTCAGCGTCAGTTTGGCTGCTATTACCCCGATTTTCTCTTGTCAGGTTTTGTTTACACAACTTTCTATTTATGTCTACTTTAATGCACAAATCCTTTGGCTACTGGTGCCTTGCCGGATGCTTTGACGGCACCCGCGTCCGGCCTTTCATTGCTGTCATATTTAAACTATTGAGATTGCAAAGCTTTTAGTCGGCTAGATTGATCTAAATAGTTCTGGTACTATTTTTGCAGTGATTTTTCGCAAATGCAAAAAATAAAGTTTCAGAAATGAGTTGGTATGGAATCAGAAAACATAGAAATATTATCAGATGCCATCAAAGAATATTTCGGCGATTATGAGTTTGATGAACTTTGCAGGCGGTTCGGTCTGAAAATCGAATATCAGGGCTCCCGTCCCAATCGCAAAAAGCTCGTCACGGAATTGGTTCAGCGAAAATATCGCGCAAATAACGGAAGATTCCTCGAGACGATTTTGCCGAAATTGTTGCAGCGGTGTGAAGAACGAATTTTAAATAGCACCTGGGAAGTCAATATCTTTGACGAACAGATGCTTCCCCATCTGAAAGCTCTGCAGGATTTTGCGGTTGGCAAGAAAAAATCCGTTCAACAGACCAAATCCTTGAATTTGTTTTTTACCACTAAAGAATCTCTCATCAAATTTTTAGGTAGTTCCAAAACGGTTTTGATGATTGTTGACACTCAGATACGCAAGGCAACGTTTGACTGCATTCAAAGCGTTAAAACCCCTATTCGGTTTTTGACCCGGCAATCCCATCAGGAATTGGCTGACAATACCGCAATACACCTTGACTTCTTTCGCAAAGACGGCCACGAGATCGATATCCGGCGTCATTTAAAGCTCAACGATCGGTTCATCATTTTCAATGGTCACTGTTGGTTGGTCAATCGCTCTCTGGTCGATGTTGGAAAAGAGACCATAAGTATCATCGAGTGTTTAGACACGCAATCCGTCGTCGTAAAGGAAATCGGGCGCAAATGGCGGGAGGCAAAGGTATATATGTAAATTAATATCTGGTTGTGCACGAGTCCTCGTAAGGCGAAAAATATGTGGTTGGTTTTTCGTGTTTCGTGTTTGGTATGACACTTCACTCATTTTATCAAGATGTTATACCACTAAACACTCTTGTTATCAGGAGGTTTTTCGACTTTTTACGAGACTGTCAATATTCAATTCCCCGGTATAGCGTGATCACCGCTACGCGGCGACCGGCTTTGCCGGGCTGTGTTTAACTGTTACAAGGAGATCTTCGGTGAAACGATTAAACAGTATCGTCATCTTGGCAGCAGTCATTTTACTTGGCGCGTCATGCATAGAAAGCGACACCAAAGCGCCCAACGTTGTTGAAACTTCTCCCGTTAGTGGAAGCATCGATGTTGATCCGTCGACACGTGAGATAATTGTCACGTTTGATGAGCCCATGAAAGATGGCAACTGGTCCTGGGCTTATTCGGACGAAGACAAATTCCCTGAAATGACCGGTCAGCCTTACTATAAACCGGGGCATACGATCAATATTCTGCCGGTAAAATTGGAGTCCAATAAAGAATATGAAATTTGAATTAACAGTGAGAATTTCAAAAATTTTAAGGATCAGGCGGGAAATCCGGCAACGCCTTTTAGATTGGTGTTTACCACCAGAGGAACCCTGTAGCAGGGTATTCGATGTCAACCAGGAGAGAATTCCCCTCAACATGCCCTGGATATTTCAAACATCATTGATCTGATGGGTCCATAACCCGGCCGATATAAAGAATGATCCCAGTTTCGGTATCATGAATTATAAAAATAAATGGCCTTCCCAGTGTGATACTTGGAATCACCGCCGGCGGTTGAGCTGCCCATATAATTAACCCATCCCAGGAACCGTGATTATCTCCAATTGTCACCATCCAGGATTCTAAGCCGTTGTTAACCGGGATTTCCTCATTTCCCTCCATCGTCAGTACGGCAGAACATGCTCCTTGGACTCCCGTCTCTTTGATGGAGATGCTCGCCGTGATTCGGCTTCCGTTGATATATAGATCGTCAGCAGGGTTGATCCCCGAGAAATCAGCTTCGCCTTCGACCATCGCCCTGCTTATTCCCAACTGGGTATATGCATTCACCAAATTTTTCCCGATGTTCAAGGAATATTTCGGTATGGTTAACGATATGGTCCTCGGTTCCAGGCTTTCTATAATTGACTGAAATACAAAAATGTCCAGGGTATTTTCAAAATCGCTGTAGTTTCCGGATTCCGGCAGTATAAGCAACATCGCCAGGGAACTGTCTTCAAACCGAAGGTCAAACGCCTCGAAGCCCTCTTCAAGAGCGTACAAGTATTCTCCGGTATGTGACATCATCGGTACCGAGATAGTAGATCCGGAAATAGTTCTGAATCCACCATCCTCCGTATTATTTGGATCAAACGGCTGGGCCCACTTAGCGCTCAGCGTTATTATGTTGGCCAGAGCCAAGCGAGACCTGTCAGTCACCGATGAAATGGTCTCTGAAAGAATGTCACCCGATTGTCGTGAAATCCAGTCTTCTATGACGGTAGCTGAGTTGGCGGCCCGCTTCTGGAAATCCAGGGCCTTTATGGGTGCACCGAAATTTGCAGCCACAGAGTTGAAATAAAGTGCAGGGACCCAATAGCCGGACTGCCCCCACGCTGCGGCTTCCGTGTCCACTATGTGAGAGGCGGCAGGATCTGCGCCGGCAAACCGCTGGGGGTCCAGGCTTAGGTCCAGGGCGTTAAAAACAGGAGGCAATCGCCTGTCGTCAAAAGCAAAATTCATGCTCTCCTGTATTTCAAGCGCTGTTTCGCCGTTTGCGCCGGGAAAAGTCATGGCCATCAGCCTTGAAATGCCATACGGCGAAAAACTGAGATTTTCCCAATTTTCGGTAAGCTGATTGTACGTATCAAAGGCGATTGAATTAATACCCGCGACAAGTGCGTCAATTTCGGACGGATCAGCATGTGACCATTCCCTTTGGGTCAAAATCCGGTCATCTGAAATGGTTTCTTTGTTGGGGAATAATTCGGTTTCGGTTGGATTTTGAATCTCAATCTGACTTAATTCCAATTCCACGGGGTATTGGTTTTCCCCCATCTGAGAGAGGGTCACTCTAAGATGACTTCTAGCCTGTTCGGCAGGATATAGTGACCGGGTAGCATAATCGGCAAATGCGTTGAGCGCATTTAGTACGTCTAAAAAGCTTTGCACATCAGGGTCATTTTCGAAATCTGCGACACTTGAAGTTAAATCGATATTTCTGAATTCTGCCTCCTGCCTTGTCTCCGGCGATATGGTTATGCCATTGTCGGGATTGCCGTCGTGATCGAGGGACAACAAAAGTCTGCATATGTTGGTAACGGTCGGGTCTGTTTCATCAACTGCACCGGCAACTAAATCTATGGGTGTGATGGTTTCCTTGGCTGCGCTTTCACCCAAAGCAATATCGCCAATGAAAAAGGCGACCGTTTCTCCTGCTACATATCTGAAAGTTCCATCTTCCTCTGTCAACCCTGACTGAGTCGCAGTCTTATAGGCAAGCCCTTTAACCGGGCTGTCAACAAATGTGCCGTTTTCGATCTTTGGAGAAGCGCTGCCACCACTGCCGCCTCCGGCGCCGCAGCCGGTTCCGATAATGCCGGCGACGGCAACGATCGCCATCAAATTAGCCGCACTGCGATGCATAAAACCCAGGATTCCGTTTTGTTCTGCCATGTCTATTTTCTCGTATGGGGTTAAAAATTGTCGGTCCAATGGTTTTGGGCAAGGGAGAAGAATTCCAGCCGATCCAGGTCGATATGCTCACCGGTTACGACTTTGCCTTGCACGGAATTGCCGGATTTATGAACCAAATTCGGATTGCCTGAAACCAAAGGGTGCCACCATGCTAATCCCCGGCCTTCGACAAGTGATCGATAGGCACACATATAGGGCAATTTTTTTATCCGTCGGAGGGTCTGGGGCGAAAGGATTTGGCAGTCCGGTTCGATTTTGGACCTGTCCTCGTAAATCATGCAGCGGCAAGTGGATGTGTTCAGATGCTGACACGCAACTGAGAGCAGCCTGATTTTACCGGTTTTTCCATCCTGAACGCTATGCAGACAGCAGAGTCCACAGTTACCACAAAGGGATTCCCATTCAGCCTTTGACATCTCCTTGAGTGACTTTGCTTTCCAGAATCGGATTGGTTTCTGCTCCATACGATTCCCCAATGAAATGAGTAACGTTTTTGCTATACAACAGTTGGGCGGGATACTCAAGGACTTTGCATTTTAATTCATTGCGGCAACACGGATAGAGATACGGCAGGTTGTCTGCTTGTGGGAACCCAAGCCAATACCGATTCCGGAAACATGTCCGTCATATCCAGCACAGTCGCTTACCGGAAGCTTTATCCGATGGTTGTCGACGCCGCTGCAAACGGCGAGTTGACCATAACATTTTCCGATAATGATCGCTGATTTAACTGGAAGTATTAATGATCTGCCGTAGCCGGGATAGGCTGATGGTTAGTCTATACTGTCCGTTAGATATGTTCCGGCTCAGAGATTTCAAAATGAACCTTTAACTCACATAAGGCAATCATGACAGCTAAACGTATTTTTATTAGTGATATTCATTTTGGGGATGATGCGCGCTACCGAGACCCGGAACCTCACAGAAGAGCTCGATATATTCCAGACGAACATGGCGAGGGCCTGTTCAACTATTTAAACCAACAGATTTTTCTATTGAATTTGGTGTCCTGCTTTTCTATAAGTTGAGTGATGTTGATGCACCAAATACCGTTTGCTGTGATTAATATGGTCCGTGTCAAACCCATAGCCTATTATTTTTGCCGTGGTTTTAACGTTGCGCTGGTTCCGCTCCTTTTTCTCCTGATCGGATTATTGGCCGTTGCGGCCGCTGCTGAGCCAGGTGCTGAGAAAGTTAGGCACCCTGCCGGGAATCCTCCCGAACATGCTTCAACCCTGAAATCCACTTTTTTGCCCCTAACGATCGATCATTCGCTTTCGGCACACCTGCTGGCCCAATCGGAATATCCGACCTTGGATCAGGAAGCCTTCGGCGACGACCAGGAAGCGGAAAAAGAAACCGCAACCGTGGAACCGATTACACGGATAGTGCCCTTCTGGGGTGAGCAGGTGCGCGAAAAAGGGTTTGACCTGCCCCTGCCGTTTGGGGTCGGGGCCAATCTGGTGTTGATGGATCAGGGGATTGATGTCAGGAATTTAAAAATCGGGTTTGATACACCGAACCTCGACCTCAGCGGGTTGTCGTTCAGCAACACCCGGGCCCATGACCGGGCCAATACCGCCCGGCTGGACATGTGGCTGCTGCCGCTTGTCAATATCTACGGCATATTCGGCTATATCAACGGCGAAGCTGAACTCGAAGTAAACGTTCCGGCTCTATCTATCGGCAATATACCCATCACCGATGCGCAATCCCATAAACTGAATATCGATTACAACGGCACAACTTACGGTGGCGGTGTCACGCTGGCGGGAGGCTACAAAAAATTTTTCGGTAGTCTGGATGCCAATTACACCCATTCCAACATTGATGTGGCCAGTGCCAAAATCGACACTTATACGATTTCTCCGCGTCTGGGCATAATGTACGACCCTGCTGCGGTTGACGGATCATTCGCCGTTTGGGTCGGCGCCATGTATATGGACTACAAACAGACGGTAACCGACTCTATCAACCTTGCGACCCTAAGCCCTATATTTCGCGCTGTGGAATTGGATTTTGAGATAGACATAAAAAACAAACATCCCTGGAACTTTCTTTTCGGCGGCCAGTGGGAGGTAACCAAGCGCTGGCAGTTTATGGCGGAAGGCGGCATCGGCGATCGGAAACAGCTTATTACCGGCCTCTTTTTTCGATTTTAACTGTTAGATAGAGTCAAGGTATGGGAACCGGTGTTCGGCTTTCGGCGTTCGGTATTCGGTGCACGGCGCATGGCCGAAGCGAAAGGCAAATGGTAGAAGGTGTAAGATCTAGGGTGTAAGGTATAGGGTGTAAGGTATAGGGTGTAAGGTTTAAGGTCAAGGGAGAAGGGTTATTGGCAACGGTCAAAAGTCGGACTCTCAGTTAAGTTAAAATTGAATCGCCGAAGGCGGACCTTAAATCTAAAATCCAAAATCCGAGATCCAAAATCTAAATTTGTCGCCAGCTGTAAATCACCAACTGCTCGGGAAAATTGTTTCAGCCATTGTAAAACGTCCCCGGCCTGGCTCCTGTATGCCGGTCACCCTCGATGACCATGACGCCGTTAACGATGGTCGCCAGCAGTCCCCGGGGAAAATTGCGCGGCTGATCATAAGTCGCCGTGTCACCGAATGTCAAGGAATCAAACAGTACCGCATTCGCTTTGAAACCCCGGCTGATGAGGCCAGCCTCCTGCAGCCCCAGGCGCCGGGCGGTTTGTCCGGTCATCTTGTGGACGGCCGCTTCGATCGATAGTGCGCCCTTCTCCCGCACAATGCGCCGAAACACCCGGGGAAAAGTCCCATACAGGCGCGGGTGCGGGCGGCCCCGGCTGGGGGACCCATCCGAGCCGATCATGGCATACGGCAGGGTTAAAAATCGCACCATGTTATCTTCTTTCATGGATTCGCTGATGATCGACACCACCCCATTCTCAGCCTCTACCAGGTCCAGGACCAGGTCGAACGGATCGACCTGCCGGCCGGCCGCAATGGCCGCCAGGCTTTGGCCCTCCACCTCTTTGTTGGCTGCGCTTTGCACCGCTGAAATCCTTATTTTTTGCCAGCCGGAGTTGTGGTACATATTCTCCCAGCCCGGCAGACCGGACTTTATATCCGCAATGATTTGCCGGCGCTGCCGGAGATCTTTGAGCCGGGGAATCAACGAAGGAATGCCGCCTTCCAGAGACCAGGGCGGCAACAGGGCCAGGATGGTGGTGCACGAGTGATAATACGGGTACACATCGCAGGTGATGTCGATCCCTTCCGCGCGGGCCTTTTCCAATTTATCGACCACGGTCTCCCATAGGTGCCAGTTGTTGACGCCGGCCACCTTCAAATGTGAGACATGCACCGGAACCCGGCCCTCC
>Ga0049119_1000559_pt1 | contig 9679 bp, 6 predicted proteins | sample WorMetLIZAISLAND_2_FD_57363 | JGI IMG/M metagenome (GOLD analysis project Ga0049119, IMG submission 57363) | Marine gutless worms symbiont microbial communities from Max Planck institute for Marine Microbiology, Germany - Olavius geniculatus... | ecosystem: Host-associated > Annelida > Digestive...
AAAAGAAAAACGGGGTCGGGCCCAAACTCGCCTCTATCCCGTCTCTTATTCCCCTGAGCGTCCCTTTCTCCCTATCAACTCTTTCAGGTACTCTTGGGCTGTCAACCAAAATCACAGCCAACAATGGCCAAATGTAAACTAACTTTACAGTACGGATTAGAACTTTTTTTCCTCCTGCCGAAATTAAAAAAAATATCACCGCAAAAATCCCTATAATTTAAGCAACCTAAATAGCTAGTACCAAAGGTTCCTACTGCTTGAATATTTTTGGCACCAAATCTGCAGATCGATTTATTAACAATTCAAATTAGTGTCGTTTGAAGTAATTTCAATCCCAAGAATCGAGAAAAGTAAAACTAAATGTTTGCTAGTCAAGGATTGCTAATAACTATATCTGAATCACTTTAGATAACGACTTTTTGAATCTGTTTATATAGAATGCTTGACGAATAAATAAAATTCTGGCTTGCATCCTGAATCGAAAACGCTGTAGTTCAACTCTAGATATTTGTCTCCCCTGAAAACAGAATTTTATTCCTTGAAAAGAAAGAGCTAACTTTTCACTATTTTTCTTAATTGCTCAATTGTCAATTCTCTCCGATTCTTGCTCCAAATAATCTGATTGAATGAAGTTAATAAAAAGGAGGTTTATGTTATGGGAAACATGGATCTTAGCCCTAGTGTCGAATTCGCGGAGAACCCTGACCCACGCTGTGCTTGCGTATTGCTTTTAGATACCTCGGGGTCTATGGACGGTGAACGTATAAAGAGACTCAATAACGGACTTCAAACTTCCAAGACACAATTGCTTGAAGATCATATGGCTGTCAAACGAGTGGATTTGGCGATTATAAGTTTTGACAGCGAAGTCACGGTCGTGCGGGATTTCGGTCCCCTCGATGACTTCGAGCCTCCCGTACTCACGGCTCAATATCAGACGTTTATGGGAACAGCCATCAGTGAAGCTCTGGACAAGATTGATGATCGCAAGACCGAATACAAGGAAAATGGTATCCAGTACTATCGGCCCTGGCTGTTTCTCCTCACTGATGGTCATCCTGAGGGTGAGGAATTGGGCGTGGTCGAGGAAGCCAAGCTGCGGCTGCGCAAGCAACAAGATGGCAAACATGTCAAGGTATTTCCCGTGGCTGTTGGGGATGGCGTTGATCTTACCGAACTAACAGAAATCGCTGGAGCGGAGGCGCTGCGCCTAAACGAGACCAAATTCAGTGAATTATTCGTTTGGTTGTCCGCAAGTCTTACGGTGGTGTCCCACTCTGATGTTAATGTCGGCGCCCAAATGTCGCTTCCTCCCCCAAATTGGCGCACCGCCTAATTTCCTTACCGGTGGCGCCGAGGAGAAGATAGGGCTAGGCCTCGATCTGACTGGTTCGCACCACTTCTTAATACGGCGTCGGGCAAGCCGTCCAGAGAAGGAAATGGTGACTCTGAAGGACTCTGCACTCTGCTTGAGGCGCCTCCATAAAGAGGCCCTGCCAATTAAACTGAATTTGTCGGTCTGACGCTCTTTGACTTCTTTTGCTGTATTTATAGCGGCATTATGATCTCGTCCACGCTTAACATGCTGACGATGTGGCGTCGAGATCGAACATTACAGCAAAAAAAATTCTTTAACATCTGCGGCCTAAGATTGAATATCCGGGCTGCGGGGCGCCTTTTTATGACGACAATCACTTGGCTGGGTGCATACTTAGATGGAATGTAAAGGACCAGATGGAGACGATATTTGCAAACATTGCTTTCCGAAATCTCAATACCTATACATTCTGCAATTTTTCGAACCTGGTCGTGAACCTTGGACCAATTAACTCCTAGAATAACACGGTCGATGTTTTGGGAAAAATAATCATGGAGAGATCTTATGGACTACATCAGCACCATTAATGCTTCAAACGGGCGATGTGCCAGCGCTTTGCTCCTTGATACCTCGTATTCAATGAAAGGCGAACGCATTGACAGACTCAATGCCGGATTGCGAGTTTTCAAGGAACTAATGCTTCAGGATACAGTCGCCGCCGGGAAGGTCGACCTGGCAATTATGGCCTTCGATAGTGAAGTCAAGGTTATAAGAGAATTCGGCCTAGTCAAGGATTTCGAGGCGCCTGTTTTAGATGCGGGCTCTCACAGTCGAAAAAGGGTTTTGGGAAAGGCTATCTGCGAAGCACTGGACAGGATTGTGGCTCGCAAGATTGAGTATGAAGAGAATGGTATTCTTTTCGATTGTCCCAGGATGTTCCTGTTTACCGATGGTGCCTCAGAGGGTGAGTCACTGGTTTTCATTGAGGAGGCCAAGAAACGTTTGGGCACAGCCAGGAAAGCTAGAGACATCGAGATATTTTTTTTCACTACCAATGAGGGCGTGGACCTTGCGGAAATAAAAGAAGATTCTGAGCTAAACTCGATGCCGGTAGAAGACCTTGATTCTGTTTTCTTTCAGTATCTCGTAAAGGGTATGACGGGGAGCTGCATTGATTTCGAATCATTACGTGTGGCTGAAGAACATCGGAAGCTTGAAGAGCATCGATTGATGGAGACGAATTGTGGGGCCCATTTGCCATATCAGTCCTCTAACTGGTGGATGGGCAGATCAAAAAAAGTTGCCAATGGCAAAGTTGACAAGCAAAAGGCATGGCGTGTGGTTGCCGCGTCGGTTCAGGGGTCAAGCCACGAAAAAACCGGCAAGCCCTGTCAGGATGCACACAAATGGCGCATCCTCGATAACGACTGGATTGTGGCGGCGGTTGCCGACGGGGCGGGATCGGCTGCACACTCGGACATTGGCGCGAGTGTGGCGGTATCCCATGCGGTTCGGCTGCTCTCGGAACGTATTGCGGAGCGTTCAAGAACAGGTACATTGACAGCCGGTGCAGACACCTGGCGTTCTTGGATCAGGAAGGTGCTTGAGTCTACGGTTGGTGTAGTAGGTGATGTAGCCGGTGCATTTCAAAAACCGGTGCGCGAATTTGCCAGCACCCTGATTTTAATGGCGCTTAGTCCGTCTGTCACGATCGCCGCTCAGATCGGTGACGGCTGCATCGTGGTCCAAGCAGAAGACGGCGCCATTCGAGCGCTCACTCAACCGGCGCCGAGCGAATATGCTAACGAAACCATATTTCTGGTTTCACCAACAGCGATAGACTCCGCGCAATTTGTCATGCAGGAGACGGGCGTACAGTCTGTGGCCGAGCTATCCGATGGGCTGCAGCTTCTAGCAATGCAATATCCAGCCTGGGAACCTTTTCTCCCGTTTTTCAAACCGGTTTTTTCTTTTGTGCGTCAGCAAGCAGACGAGCAGGCGGCCTGCGCTGAACTCAATTCCCTGCTTATGTCTGATCGAGTCCGGACGCGTTCTGACGACGACATAACGCTGCTGCTGGCAACTCGCTTTCAAAAAGACGTGGAGAACTTGCAGAGCGAATCAGCAACTGAGACCTATACCAGTGAGTTCGCCAACAACCCCGGTCCGCGTTGCGCTTGTGTGTTGCTTCTCGATACATCGGACTATCCGGGGGGCGAACGCATCGAGAAATTAAATGACGCCTTGCGTACTTTCAAAGAACAGTTGCGCGAAGATCGCTACGCCGGTGAAAGAGTCGATCTGACCATTGTTAGCTGCGACAGCGAAATCAAGATGGTAAAAGACTTCGGTCTACTCAAGGAATTCGCACCCCAGACACTTTCGACCGGTGTTCCTACCCCAAAAAGGCTTCTAGGTGCTGCGATATGCGAAGCGCTTGACAAGATAGAGGCTCGCATCGCTGCGTACAGGGAAAATGGCTTGCTGAGCTACCGACCGCGATTGTTTCTCTTCACAGATGCGCAGCCGGCGGGTGAACCGCAGGAAAATATTGATGAGGCAAGGCAGCGGCTGCGTGCAGCGCAGATCAGCAATCGCATAACCGTTGTTCCGGTCGCTGTGAGCGAGGACGCCGACCTCACCGGGATTGGAAAATTCGCCGGCACCACTGCACTGCGGCTAAGGGAAATTAACTTCCGAGACCTATTAAAAAGGGATTTAGATTCGGATCATGAAAATTCATTATCTAAGAATAGGATGGAGCTATGAAAATTCACTGCAAATTCAAAAAAAAATCACTTGTCATCAACGCTTCGCGGGATTTGCTCGGGAAGGGCGGACAGGGCAGCATCTTCAAGGTATCCCCATTTCCCGATCTGGTGGCCAAGATTTACCATGAGCCTGACGAGAAACAGGATAAAATCGAAGCGATGTATGAGAATCCTCCGAAAGATGACGCCACACCGGGTCACGTGTCGCTTGCGTGGCCGGTCGACCTGGTCTTCGATGCGGATTCAGGTGGCGATTTCAAAGGTTTTTTGATGAAACGGATAGACGACACCCAGGAGTTGCACCAGATCGCAAATCCTAGCTCACGCAGGAAAACCTATCCATTTTTCAATCACAAATATCTTCACATCGCCGCAGCCAATATTGCCAGCGCGTTTGCAGCGGCCCACGAAAAGGGTTATGTCGTGGGGGATGTCAAGGATCAAAATGTTCTTATAAACGAGCGAGCCCTGATTACACTGGTCGATACCGATTCGTTTCAGGTGCCGAATAAAATCACCGGCGGAGTCTTTCCCTGTACGGTGGGTACGCCCGAATTTACGCCACCCGAGCTGCAGGGGCTCAACTTATCGACTATAGACCGTACGACAGCACATGACCTCTTTGGCCTGGGCGTTCTCATATTTCAATTGCTTATGGGAGGATTTCATCCATTTAGTGGGGTTCCTGACAAGTCTGCCGAAGACTGGACGCCCGGGGAGCGAATTTCGCGGGGCAATTTCGCATTCGGTCGAAAACAGAAACCACTGAAAATTTCTCCCCTCGCACCGTCTTTATCCATACTCCACCCGAAATTGCAGAAATTGTTCACGCGCTGCTTTGAGGATGGCGCCAGAAAGTCTGTGCTTCGTCCAGGCGCAATGGAATGGAGACGTGCCATTAGGCTGGCAGCGGATGAATTGGTTACATGTTCTGAAGATGGCGATCATCTTTTTGGCAACCATCTTAAATCCTGCCCATGGTGCCAACGGGATCAGAAAATATCTAGCCTGGCAAAAAAAAGAAAAAAATCGCGCTCACTGCCAACCAGTCTGTCACCGCCGCGGCAGCAACCGGCACCCTCTCCTCCAGTTCGCTATGCTCCGCCCCCCCCGCCGCCGCCTCCACCTGAAATAGTGCCGGGGCGTTGGAAGATTATTCCCGATCTGAGGAACATGGGCGAAATGGGTGTTTATGCGGGCATGATGGGGGTTTCGAGTGACATGACACTTGACCTCGATAGCAATGGATCCATGGCAGGGAGTTCTGTGACAAAAATGGTTGGCATGACGATTCCCATTGGGCTGAATGGGAGCTGGAGCTACGATGTCAATGGAAAGGTGCTGACGCTCAATGCATTGGCGGATCTTAAACCAATGACCGGTGAATTTGGCATGTTTCTTCCTCCAATGCCCTCACAGCCAATAAATCTTGGATTGAGAATCACAAGCGGGTCGTCAGGAAATTACCAGGCTTTCGACACAGTGGAAGGAAAACCCTGGATCATCAATTCCATTTAACGAAGCAATGAAATTGATTGGCATCGGCGAAGCGTTATACTTGCACAGTGCAGGTTTCTACCTCCGGTCGTCTTCGCTTAATCGAGCCGATGTCGCGACCCAAATAGGCCGCCGTGTGGCGCTTAATGGGAATTGTTAAGCAGCAGGCGCCTGGTTCGAAGGCAGCTTCATTGTTTACCTGACACGTGTAGAAGAAAGGACCTACCATGTTAACCACCCTACTTGATATCAGTGAGTTTGCTGATAATCCCGATCAGCGTTGTGCCTGTGTGTTGCTTCTTGATACTTCCAGTTCCATGAAAGGTAAACGCATCAAGAAACTAAACAGCGGACTGCAAACTTTCCGCAAGCAGCTGCTCGAAGATAACGTTGCGGTAAAAAGAGTTGACCTGTCAATTTTAACCTTTGACAGCAAAGTGAAGACTATACAAGAGTTCAAGCCGGTTAAAGATCTCAAAATTCCTAAATTGACTGCTGCGCAGCATTCCCAGGATCAAACGTTTTTAGGAACTGGCATTATTCAGGCCCTGAACAAAATCGAGGTACGAAAATCTGATTACAGGTCATTTGGTATACCATATTATCGTCCTTGGCTGTTCATGTTTACAGATGGTCGCTCGAAAGGCGAGTCGCGAAATGTCATAAAAAAAGCTAAACAGAAGCTACGCTTGGCTGAGACACAAAAGCGTGTCAAGATTTTCCCGGTTGGTGTAGGCAATGATGTTGATCTTGCCGAAATCTCGGGTATTACGGGAACCGAGGCTCTGCGCCTGAAAAAAATTAATTTCCAAGAGCTATTTGAATGGCTGTCCGTCAGCTTGTCAAGGTGGTCACAATCACGTTTCGTCGGTACAGACGTACCGTTGCCGCCCCCTAGTTGGGGAACCCATAAGTGACATAAGCTTTTACAAATTGTTTGTCTGATCGTGTCCGGCGGGCCCTCTGACGACGACATAGCGCTGCTGTTGACAGCTCGTAGGCTCGTGTTTGACGAATCCGGAACAATTGCCACGCAGGAATCCGGCAATTTAACAGCTCGCGAAAAGACCCAAAAATGAAGTTTCAGCGCAAGTACAAATTCAAGGCCAAAACACTCATCATCAAAGGTAGGGACGACCTGCTCGGGAGGGGCGGACAAGGTCGCATCTTCAAGGTGCCCCAATCCCCTGATCTAGTAGCCAAAATTTACCATAAGCCCTCCACGCACAGGCGCAAGGTCGAAGCGATGTATGAAAATCCTCCCAAGGATAAAGCAACGCCGGGCCATATCTCGCTGGCATGGCCGGTCGATCTGCTTCTCAATGCGGATTCGAGAAACGGATTTAGAGGCTATTTGATGAAGAGGATAGATAACGCTGTAGAGTTGCACCAGGTCGCAAACCCACGCTCACGTAAAATGACTTTTCCGCATTTTAACCACAAGTACCTTCATATAACCGCATCCAACATTGCTAGTGCTTTTGCAGCAGCACATGCAAAGGGTTATATAGTCGGAGACGTAAAAGACCAAAACGTTCTCGTAAACGACCAAGCCTTGGTGACGCTGATCGATACGGACTCATTCCAGGTTCCGAATAAGTCCACGGGCGGCGTATATCGCTGTACAGTCGGCACCCCCGAGTTTACGCCGCCCGAACTTCAGGAGCGCAAATTTTCTCGTTTAAACCGCAAGGCGGAACATGACCTCTTTGGTCTGGGGGTGCTCATTTTTCAGTTGATCATGGGAGGGTTTCATCCTTTTAATGGCGTCCCGGACAAATCTGCCGAACATTGGACGCCCGGCCAGCGAATTTCGCGCGGCAATTTCGCATTCGGCCGCCAACAGAGTCCGCTTAAAATCTCTCCCATCGCGCCGAGTTTGTCCATACTCCATCCGAAATTAAGGGACCTGTTCACGCGCTGCTTTGAGGAAGGCGCCGGCAGACCAGTGCTGCGCCCAAGCGCAGCCGAATGGAAAAGTGCCCTTATACAGGCAGCCAGTGAGCTGATTTCATGCTCTCGAGATAAGGATCATCTTTTCGGCAACCACCTTAAGTCCTGCCCATGGTGCAAACGAAATCGAAAAATATCCAGACGCACGAAAGCACGGACCAGCGCCCGCCCAATAAATAATCAAACGGTGCTGCAAAGGCCAACCCCTCCAACACCGGGCAGCTCACCGGCAAAGGCTGTCAGAACCACGCCCACGCCGGTCAATCCCTCGACGGGGACTTCTTCCCGGAACAAAACCTCAGGCAGTTCAGTGTGGGTGAAGCTCCTATCGACAATATTTTCTTTCGCTCTATCTATTATAGTTGGTATAGTTGGTATAGTTGGTATCATAGTAATAGCTGTTACGATCTTTGGTTTTTTTTCCCGGATCATATCATTTTTATGGTAGGCTTTTCTGATTGGCGTTTCTTGGTCTCTCGGAGCGCCTGCATCAGCACCTCTTGGAGCCTTACTAAGCGCTCGCGCCTGTCCACTGTCATTTGCTCAATGATGTGACCTAAAGTTTCAGTATGGACCCTTCTTTGCGCCATCAGGAGGTGGTGAAAATCGGAGTCGGGAGGGGGCGGACGAAAAGGAAGAGCGATACTTCATTGCCTGTGGTACCTTAATAGCAAGTCATTTTTAATGTAGATGGCTGATTTTGATACCGACGTTCTTAAGGTATTCGCTTGCGTCGGTGCTGGCACCCCTCGCCGTGGTTATTTCTCGTCGGATGCGATGCCGATCAAGTGCCGCTTGAATCTGCTGCTGAGTCTCGATCCGGCGCAAATCCTCTTTACCCAAACCGTGTGTAATTTTACCTATTTCCGCTGCCGCGTTTTGTAACCGATCGGCCGCTTCTCTGATATACGCAGGCGGCGCAGGTTCCCCCCGACCCTTCCAGTAATCTAGATACGCCGCGACCTCTTTGGCATCGTCCCTTAGGTTTTCTGCAAGATTTTCAACTAGCGCCGGGACTGAATTGATGATTCCCTTTTCACTATATGCCTTGTTGTCCGTAACAAGGATTTCAGGTTTTTCCTTTGCCGCGACAGATGGTAATTCAATAAAAATGGCATCTGTTCCTCGATTCGTAACATTTGCCTCGTGGTCCGGCCCTTGCAGCCCCTTCAGCACTTCGTATCGATCACTCAAACTATGGGGAGCATCTAACTCTCCGAGAGCCCCGCGAGCGTGGGCAAGCCGCCGAGCGGCTACGTAATGCGAAAATACGGATTTATTATCGTCGCCTTGAGAATAATCATCCCAATATTTCTGGAGCTTTTGCGCATTTATTTTTTGCATCCAGGGGTTGTCCTCAAGGGTTTTGCGAAGGTCATTGTCTTCCAACTGCCCTAATACGCGTGTCTGCGCATCCGCGTCTAGAGCTCCCCGCTCAGCGAGATGTTCACCATGCAAGGTATGAATAGCCTTCTCAAGTCGCTCAACATCTTGGTTTGAGAGCTTATTTTCGAAAACTTCCGACAACAATTCGTCAATTGCTTTCTTATGTTGGGCCTCATGCTCGCTTTGAACAGCGCGGTCTAGCAATGATGCATCTCGATCCCAGGCCTTCTGCAGTACTTCGCGTTGGGTCATGGGCAGGCGCTCCCAGCCTTTGTATTGATCGACCGTGCGGTCGTTCGCCGCGTCCTGTCTGAGACGATCTGCGTCGATCTCTTGTTGGGCCAATGCCTCTTTGAGCTGTGCGTCGGCTTTTTGATCGGTGTCCACATCATGCTGTCCTGCCTCCTGGAGCTCTCTGGTCATGTCACTCCAATCGAGATCTCTGCAGTCTCGCTCCATCCTTTCCAGGGCCTCTTTGCGCTTCTGCAGCTTCTCAACGGCCTCGTGGTCGGTGTCTTTGCCCTCGTCTCTGGCCTCCTGTCTGGCCTCCCTGACATCCCGGCGAGCCCCATCCATCTCCTGCGCGAGCTCATCGTAGGCCTGGGCTAGTTTGTCGGTTTCCTCCTGCCGGCGCTGCTCGAGTTCATTGCGCTGCTGCTGGTGACGCTGTTCGACTTCCTGCACTTTCCCGGGATCTTCTTTGCGAGTCTCATCCAGTTCCTGGGTTTGTTCAGCGTCCAGCTGCTGCCGCTCC
>Ga0049119_1000570_pt1 | contig 9625 bp, 9 predicted proteins | sample WorMetLIZAISLAND_2_FD_57363 | JGI IMG/M metagenome (GOLD analysis project Ga0049119, IMG submission 57363) | Marine gutless worms symbiont microbial communities from Max Planck institute for Marine Microbiology, Germany - Olavius geniculatus... | ecosystem: Host-associated > Annelida > Digestive...
ATTTATTGTTATGTACGTATATGACAATAAAACATGTTTGTCAATAAAAAAGTTTGTAGAAATATTTTTTCTTGACATAGTGTAATTTTAACACTATACTTAGTGTAAAAATAACACTAAAAAAGCGAGGCATGGGATGACTTATACATATAGATATGCAAGACCGGCATTAACGGCAGATTGTGTTGTTTTTGGATTGGATGATGAAGATCTCAAGGTTTTATTAATCCAAAGGGATCTCGAACCATTTGCGGGGCAATGGGCGCTTCCTGGCGGGTTTGCGGTTGTGGGTGAATCAATTGAAGAGACAGCAAGACGGGAACTTGCCGAGGAGACAGGGTTAAAAGGAGTCTTTCTTGAACAACTCTATACGTTCAGTGATCCGGACCGGGATCCAAGGGAACATGTTGTTACCGTGGCATACTTTGCACTGGTCAATTTGTCTGAACACATTGTAAAGGCCTCGACAGATGCAAGAAACGCGGCATGGTTCGAGATCAATGATGTCCCTGAATTAGCTTTTGATCATGATCGCATTTTTCAGACTGCGTATGAACGGCTGCAGGGAAAAATAAGATATCAACCTATCGGGTTTGAACTTCTTCCGCAAAAATTTGCTTTAAGGCAATTGCAGCAGATGTATGAAAAAATACTGGATCGAAAGTTAGATAAAAGAAATTTTCGTAAAAAAATTTTAAAAATGGGCATTATCGAGGAGTTGGATGAAATTGAAACGGATGTCGCGCACCGCGCGGCCCGTTTGTATAGATTCGATAAACCTAGGTATGACCGTATAGTAAAGCAGGGATTTAACTTTGAAATATAAGGAGGATATCGTGTTTGGATTAAAATTTATAAAAACCCAGCCCAATACTTATTTTATGCAGTATAAAAAAGGAAAGATTGCCAGAGAAGGTGCCGGTTTATCCTTTTTCTACTTCGCTCCTGCGTCTTCACTTGTCGCAGTACCGATGGCCAGCGTGGATATACCGTTTATATTCAATGAGGTCACTTCTGATTTTCAAGACATCAGTATTCAAGGTGAAGTCACATACAGAATCAGTGATCCCAAGAAGCTGGCGAGTATGTTGAATTTTACGCTTTCACCCAATAATCGTGACTATGTCTCGGATGATCCTGAAAAGCTCCCGCAAAGAGTAATCAATCAGATACAGGTGTTAATGCGGGTTGAGCTGCAAATTTTGAGCCTGAGAGAGGCGTTGATATCATCCGACGACCTGGTCAGGAACATCAGGCGAGGTCTTGTCGACAGTGAAATTATCAATCAACTGGGGATCGAGATACTGACTCTATCGATTCTGGCCGTTAAACCAAATCCCGAAACATCCAGGGCTCTTGAGGCCGAGATCAGGGAGAAACTCCTTCAGGAGGCGGATGAAGCAATTTATAACCGAAGGAATGCAGCCGTTGAGCAGGAGCGCGCAATTAAAGAGAATGAACTTAATACCGAAATATCGGTTGAAAATAAAAAGCGACAGATTCGGGAAGCGAAAATAGATGCCGATCGAGCGATTCAGGAGAAAAGACAGCTGATGAAGCAGGATGAGATGGAAGGCAGAATTGCTCTGGAAGAAAAAAATGAAGGTTTTATTTCTCTTGCTGTGGAAAACCGCAAAAAAGAGGCCGATGCCCGGGCATATGGGATTGATGCAATGATGAATGCATTCAATAATATTGATCCGAAAATCATGCAATCCCTTGCCAATGTTAAGATGAATCCGGCACAACTGATTGCATCGGCTTTCCAGAACTTTGCGGACAATGCTGAAAAAATCGGTAATCTGAATATTGCACCTGAATTGCTGCAGGAATTAATCAACTCTGTGCCGACCAAGCAAAATGCCTGATTTGAAAATTTTGAACCGGAAAAAATACAATGAATCCTTTAACAGAAAGAAAAATAATCCTGATCACAAGGGAGACGAGACTCGACGATCTCATTACAAGGTTTAATACCCGCAGCCAGGCACAGTTTTATATCGAGCATCTTGGTGCTGATTTTTCAGATTATATTGTTGAAGATGATAACTATAAATCTTCGATAAAAAGTGCTGAGGCAGTTCTCAGCCGTATGGGACGACTGCAGATACTGCATCGTAAGTATATACCCAATTTTGTGTTTGGTGAGGATGATGTGATTGTGGTGATTGGGCAGGATGGACTTGTTGCAAATACACTGAAATACCTTGAGCGCCAGCCGGTTGTGGGCGTGAATCCCGACTTAAACCGTTGGGATGGCGTTTTACTTCCGTTTGAAGTTCGAGATCTGAAACAGATAATTCCTGAGGTTCTGGTTGACCGACGCAACATATCCAATATTACCATGGCAAAGGCCGAATTGAGCGACGGACAAATAATGTATGCTGTCAATGACCTTTTTATAGGTGCCAAGACCCATGTGTCGGCACGATACAGCATCAATATCGACGGAACGACGGAGAGTCACTCTTCCAGCGGGATTATCGTATCCACCGGACTTGGATCAACAGGTTGGCTAAAAAGCATTTTGGCAGGAGCTTCCGGCATTGCAAAGGAGACTGAAAATCTCGAGATCGGATTGTCCATCGAAAATAACAGTTCCTGGGATGATCGGCATTTGCATTTTTCGGTTAGGGAGCCGTTTCCCAGCAGGAGGACATCGACGTCGGTTGTTTTTGGCAAGATCACCGAAGATTCCCCGATGAAGCTGCTCTCACAAATGGCGGGCAATGGCGTCATTTTTAGCGATGGAATAGAAGCCGATTTCCTTGAATTTAATTCCGGGATGACCGCAACGATAACAGTAGCCGAAAAATGCGGGCATCTTGTAATTTAGAATATTAATCATGGCCGAAAAGCAAACGGAGAATGGGATGAGAAATTATTTTGAGTATGCCGCTAAAAACCAATTGAGAATACGAAAGCTGCTGGAACTGGAGGGGCTGACGCAAATTCCCGGCTCATATTCAGACTTCCTGAAGCTTGACAACTGGCTGCGAAAAATAGTTGGGATAAATTTGCCTTTAGTTCTGAGTGACAATTACGAGCACTTCATGGCATGCTTGCCTGGAAAGCGATATGCGGGGCAGCATGCGATTGTCAGAAAACAGATCGGGGGTTTTACCGTCGCGTGTGGCTTCTGGAAATGGCTGGAGTTTTTGAGTCATCAAATTACTAGAGAAGAAGTGGAATTAGTTGCTGACTTTTTTTCCGGCAAACATAACGATTTTCCGCGCCAGTTCAATAAAGACTACTGGTTGCATGTTGTTGATGATTTTGATGGGTATTTGCCGATCAAGATTTCCTATGTGGGCGAAGGTGTGACGTTTACCGGTGTGCCGTTTCCGGTAGCCGAGGTTTATGGAGAAACCCCTGCTGTTTGGCTTAACGAGCCGATGTACATCCAGATAGGTCATTTGTCGCACATAGCCACTATTGCGGCTCAGTTTTCAGAAATATTAGGTGATCCCTGGAGATTCATAGAAGTCATGTTCAGGGCTTTGCACAATAAAGAGGAAAGTGACGATGTGCTTCTGGCAATCCTAATTGGCGGTGGAATCATTTCCACATCTAATGATTTGGGAGCTTTCATAAACGGCGCTCCATTTAAATCAGCCGGAACCACCGGGCACTGCTATTATCAGCAGTTTAACACGTTGAAAGAAGCATTGAAGGCGCTGCTTCAATCTCCATTGGGAAAATACAGCACGGTCCTGCTCGATGTATACAAACATGAGCATGGTTTTGAAGAACTTCTGGAGCTGCTCGATAATGGATATCCCCCGCCATTTGCCGAAAGACCCGATAGCGGCGACACTTTGAAATTGGGTATGCATGATCTGACGGTGCTGCAAGACCAGGGCAATTTTATCAATGTCGTATTTGAAGATGGATACAAGCCGGCTGATGTATTGAAAGCGGAAATTATCCGAAAACAGTATGGGCTGTCTAAGGATCGTGCTTTATACGGTGCCGGGAGTGCATTTCTCGGCCCGCGACGTGCCCTGGAGACTGCACATAAGGCTTGCTGTTTTCATGACGGTACCTTTAGCCGGCCGCAGAACATTGTAGAAACCATGAAGATATGCCTTGACGATAAGATGAAACAATCCATACCTGGTTTTATCAATTGGTTTCATAACGAGAAGACCGGGGTCTATATGCTGGGTTGTGATTCAGAGACGCCCGCAGCCGGTACGAAAACTGTGAAGAGAGTTTTATACGACGGGATTACCAATCCGGGGGAACCTTATTTCGATTCGGACTATAATCCCGGAAACCTGACGACATGTCCGGCCATTAAAAAAGGGATTGAGAGAGCCAGGGAAACAAGGGCCAAATTAGGACCTGATTTTACCCGACAGGTGGGTGAAAACAGGACCGGCATCTCGATGTCAAAATCCCTTAGAGAAAAACGGAAAACTATTTACAAACGGGCACTTCAGATCGTCGGAGAAGCGAAATGAAAAAAGAGCATATTAAAATCAGCAAATTTTTGAGTTTGGTATTGCGTCATAAGCCGGATGTCATTGGTCTCAAACTTGATGAGAATGGTTGGGCATTGATTGATGAGCTAATTTGCTGTGCTGCGGCCGGCGGCAGGAGTTTAGACAGAGAGCTTATCAAAGAAGTTGTTGCAACCAACGACAAGAAACGCTTTAGCATCAGTCCTGACGGCAAAATGATTCGTGCGAATCAGGGCCACTCCATCAATGTCGATTTAGGACTTTCCCCGATCATGCCGCCGACCACACTTTACCATGGTACGGCAACTCGTTTTCTTGAATCAATATTACAAAAGGGCCTTCGTTCATCCGGTCGCAATCATGTTCATTTATCATCAGATCATGAGACCGCTGTAAATGTGGGCCAGCGGCACGGCAAGCCGGTTGTGCTGAAAGTCGAATCGGGAGCCATGGATTCAGATGGCCATGTTTTCTACCGGTCGGAGAACGGTGTATGGCTGACCAAACTTGTTCCTGCAAAATATTTACAGGTTATTCGATGATCTGTGAAATTTATACAGCAATAAGCCTTGAATGGGAGCCCTGTGCTGGTCCATTTCCTTAAAATAATCTTCCAGAAGCTCTTTTGAAACCCTCCAGGGTCGTCTTCTGGGGGCATGATAAAGATAGAGATCAGCGTCTTCCTTTACGAGAAGCCCCATATGAGTTACGAGAGTCGGAATACTCGGCATGTTTCTAATGAACATGATAACACTGACTTTTGGAAGCATGGCATACATCTTACCCGTATTAGCTCTAAAGTAATCTGCCCGTAAGAAGTCAGCTTCTTCTTTTCTGCCATTAGATTCTGGTACTTCGTCAAGCGCTGAAATTATTTCTTTAGGACCTTTTCCCTTTTTATCCAACAAATCGATAACTCGATGAAAAAACCATGTGGTTTTGTTAAGCCGCCTACGCCCTTTTTTTAGCGCTTCTTTCGGGAATACATCGTTCATTAATTCAGGTGATAACAATCCTGTTTTAATATTTTCCGGTATCCAGTCAGAAACCATAAAATGGTTGCGATTATAATACGAAACATTCCCGTCTTTATAACGAATTTGATTCAAGTTTTGAATGATTGACTCTTCATTTTTCGAGAGAGAAATTGCAAGCACGACTTCAACATAAGTCGTACAATCAAAATTCGTAGTTGAAACTAAAGGGTCCGGATCAAGGCCAATGCCTTCACCCAGGGGGTCAATCGACACCTCTCGATTTAAAAAATAATCTGCTGTTTTTATGACCCTATCTTCGAATTTAAGTTTCAGTATCCTTGAATCAAAAAGAGGGGCATTCGCTTCTGCTGCAAGAACAAAAGAGAGACATATGATACAAACATAAATGGTTCTCATACTTCAGACCTCGGAATCTAGTTTGAAAAAAATTATAGATTTAAGACCGGGCAGCAGACGCAAAGCGGTTTCCAATGTTCGGACGATGTTGGCACTGGATTAAAAAAAGAGCTGTGTTAGCTGAAAAGAGCCAATACAACAAACTTGACATTTTCCCACCAGCGTTTCAAAGAGCCGGACTGTAATTGAGGTTTCCTCGCCCAGTTTCGTTTTAGGGCTGACACTTCTGTTTTTGAAAGCCTTCTGCCGTTAACGATGAGGCCACCATACGGATTCCAAAATGCACCCATGAATCACCTCGCATCTTTCGGTTTTTTTAACATCGACCTTCTGAATGGTGTATCGGCAATCCAGGGAGGACCTTGAGCGAGTGACAAACGAGTTTCGTATTTCCGGATTATCCGGGTTGGGGATCGAGGGTCGGACCTGTCACCTGCCTGTTTTTGACCCCAGGAAACATGTTCCTCTTAAAAATGGAATCCCAAAAAAAAATTAAGAAATTTAAGCTTTTTCCCGATAAATAGATTCAGGTAATATTGCAAGTATCGCAAGAACTCGGATTCTTTCATTTTTAAGGATTCCCGCGTTGCGGAAGAGACTAAAAATTACTTAATATGAGATATGTAAAAGGATTCGATTGTTGATCCAATCCAATAAACAGATCAAATAGGAGGCGGTCAATAATGAGAGTATTATTGATGATGAACAACAACTTACTCAAGGAGTATGTCGTCGATCAAAAGGAAATAATTATCGGTAGAGATACCGGCAGTGATATCCCGATAGACAATATCGCTGTATCGCGCGAGCATGCCCGCATTACCAGAGAGCCATCGCGCATTACCAATGGTTCCGATGACTTTTTTGTCGAAGACATGGGCAGCCAAAACGGCACGTTCGTGAATGGACATAAGGTCTCTAAAAAATCACTGGTATCCGGCGATGAGATAACCATTGGGAAATATTTCCTAAAGATATACTTAGAAGAGGATCCGGAGACAGCGAAGATCAGACAATTGGATGAAAATGATCAAACCTACCGGATGCGGGCGAATGATTTCGAGAAAATTTTTGAAAAACATTCCAAATGAAAAAGTGAACCCGGTGTCAACTATTCTGAATTCGGCGGCACCCAACCACTATATCTTGCGCACAACGAGACTCCCAATGGAGTAGCCGGCACCGAAGGAGCATATGACGCCGAGATCGCCTGGGGCCAGGTCCCGCTGGTGCAGGTGAAAGGCGATCAGTGAGCCGGCCGAGGCCGTGTTGGCGAAGCGGTCGAGAACAACGGGCGCTTCTTGAGAGGTCGCTTCCCGCCCGAGTAGTTTCCTGGAGATCATATTGTTCATGTTGAGATTGGCCTGATGCAGCCACCAGCGCTTGATATCGGGAACAGTAAACCCCAGACTCTCTACATGGCGGCGCAAATGATCTTCTGCCATTGGGCAGACCTCCTTGAACACCCGGCGGCCGTTTTGATGGAATAGCTTGTCGGGGCCAAACGGATCCACATCATTGACGCGGCTGAGGTATCCCATGTTGGAGCGGACGTTGCTTGAAAACTGAGTCATGGCTTTGGTGCTTAAAATTTCATAGCTGTGAGGGGCCGAGCAGGCTTCCCTGTGCTCCACGACCGCTGCCGTAGCCACATCCCCAAAAATAAAATGGCTGTCCCGGTCGCAGTAGTTTACCTGGGGCGAAGTCAATTCCGGGTTGATCAGGAGCACGCTTTTGGCGGTGCCGGCAGCCACCATCTCATAGCCGCGATGCAGGGCAAATGTCGCCGCCGAACAGGCGACCAGCATATCGAAGGCGAATCCTTCAATCCCCAGTTCGTTTTGTACTTCAATGGCGATGGCCGGATAGGAACGCTGGGTATAGGCACATGAAACAATGACGGCATCAATATCCGCCGGACTTTTACCCGCTGCCTCGATCGCGTTCCGCGCGGCGTGGAGTGCCATTTCAGCCTGGTCGGAAAGGTCGCTTTCAGGCCGTTCCGGCATACGCGGACGCATCCGCCCGACATCCAGAATACCCTCTTTAACATAGGCAAATCGCTGTTGGATTCCGGAAGCTTTAAGAATAAATTCGACAGAGGACCGGGGTTTGGCCTCGAGATCGCCGCTCTCGATTTGCTCGGCGTTCTCGGCATTGTAGCGATCGGCCCAATTGTTATAGGCGGCGACCAATTCTTCATTGGTGATGACGTGCTCGGGCGTATAAAGGCCGGTGCCGCTGATTACCACGGGATTTGGTATCGTCGAAGACATGATCAAATATTGCCAGTGAAGGTTTAAGGCATTGGCGAATTTGTATAGAAGTAATGTAAAGCACCTTTCCGGCAAAGGCAAGAAAGGCCCCTTTTGCTGATCGGTAGATCTGCTCCGTCTATTTGTAATTCTACCCGGATTGTTGTATGGTCCAGCTGTTCAATTTTTGGAAAGCGAGGTCGATATGAATTATGAACAGGCTCTGCAATATGCCCGGGACCGCGGCGAGGAATGCATTCCGACGGTTTGCGGGATGTGCGGCCCGGGCGGTCCCGGCGGCGGCTGCGGTATTTATGCCTTTGCCAAAGAAGGCCGCTTTACAAAAGTTGCCGGGATGGACGAATGCCCCGTCAACAGCGGCGCCATCTGCGCCAAGGGCCACGCCGCCCCCCAATGGGTGTCATCGCCCGATCGTTTGAACCACCCCTTGAAGCGCGTCGGCCAAAAAGGGGAGGGCAAATTTGAAAAAATCAGCTGGGACGCAGCCATCGACTACATCGCCGAGATGCTGACCCGGCAAAAGAAAACCTTCGGCGCCGAATCCCTGGCGATTCTATCTCCCGCCAAACGCTCCTATTGTGACTATCTCCATCGTTTTCTGACCGCCCACGGCAGTCCCAATTATGGCCATAGCGGAATCTGTTACATGCAGCGCGAATTCGCCTACTGCTACACCGTCGGTGATTTCCCGCGGCCGGACTACGGCCAGGCCGATCTGATAATCTACTGGGGGCGCCAACCCATCTATTCGGGCCCGGTGGCCCGGCCGGCCCGGGCCTTCATGGCCGCCAAACAGCGCAAGGCCAAAATCATTGCCATCAAGCCCTCGGTTGAACCGGATGTCGGCCTGTCGGACATCTGGGTGCCAGTACGTCCCGGCACGGATGCAGCTTTGGCGCTTGCCATGCTGCATGTGGTTATCGGCGAGGACCTGATCGACCATGCGTTTGTTGAGAAATGGTGTTATGGATTCAAACATCTTCAGGCCCATGTCCGGCAATATGACCCCCAATGGGCCGAACGCATCAGCGGCGTTCCCGCTTCACAGATTGAACAGGTGGCCAGACTCTACGCCACAACGCCCCGCGCTGCCATCGATCTGGGCAATGGCGTTGAGCATACGCCTTCCGCCAGCGACGCAATCCGCGCCATTGCCAGCCTGATGGCCGTCACCGGACACCTGGACCGGCCGGGAGGCAATATTTTTGCCGTGCCTCCCAATGCTGCTCCAAGAGATATCCTGTTGAAGGGGCGCTATACACCGGAGCTGACCAGCAAGCTGGTGGGACCGGAGTTTCCCGCTGCGTTTCAGCCTTTTCTGGAAGGTCCCACATCGGCCTACTACCGCATCCTGGAAAGCGTGCTGACTGGAAAGCCTTACCCCGTGCGAGCAGTGATCGCCCCGGGTACCCAGGCATCGGTCAGCACAAGGGGAACCAAAAACGTATTGGCAGCCTTACGGAAACTCGACTTTTTCGTGGTCGTCGAT
>Ga0049119_1000575_pt1 | contig 9601 bp, 10 predicted proteins | sample WorMetLIZAISLAND_2_FD_57363 | JGI IMG/M metagenome (GOLD analysis project Ga0049119, IMG submission 57363) | Marine gutless worms symbiont microbial communities from Max Planck institute for Marine Microbiology, Germany - Olavius geniculatus... | ecosystem: Host-associated > Annelida > Digestive...
AACCCGGCAAAGCCGGAATTGAAGATTGAAGATTGAAAATTGAATATTTATGGTTCGCCTCGCCTCGACTGAGCTCGACGCAGGTCGGCGGATCTATTATATTTGTCACCCATTGTCACAATTCCTGTGCAAACATGATTTGATTCCAAATATATAGGCGCTTATTAAATTTGCGGCCTAAACCGGCCCTATCACCCTCCAGAAGGACGACTGAGTTCCCCTCGCATATTGATCTGCATTTTCTTTTTGACGATTTCCGGTTTGAGGTCACGGCCGAAAAGACAGGCCATTTTTGCCAGGGCGGCTTCGACTGTCATGTCAAATCCGCTGATCACGCCGGCCTGTGCCAGGGCCGAACTGGTGGCATAGTCGGCCATGTTTACCGATCCTTTACTGCACTGGGTACAGTTGATGATCACGATACCTTGCTCAGAAGCGGTTTGCAGTGCGCCAATAAGCTGCGGATCCTGGGGGGCGTTGCCGGTTCCGTATGTCTCCAGCACCACGCCTTTGATGGGGGGGCTGGAGAACATTGCGCACAATGTCGGAGGAGATGCCGGGAAACAACCGCAGCACCGCGACCCGGGAGGCGCTCATGGGCCTGACATTCACCGGCTCGGATACTTGCGAGGGTGATAAAACCAGATCCCAGTTGATTTTGATGTCAGTACCCACAGTGCCCAGTGCCGGGAAATTGGGCGATGCAAATGCTTCGAATCCGTCGGCGTCGATTTTGGTAGCCCGGTTGCCGCGCAGCAACTTGCTGCCAAAACACAGGCAGACCTCCGGTATGACAAAATCGGCCGCTATCAGCATGGCGGTGATTAGATTTTCCCGGGCATCGTTGCGTATCTCGCAAAGCGGAATTTGAGCGCCGGTGATAATGACCGGTTTTTGCAGCCCCTGCAACATAAACGGCAAAGCCGAGGCCGTATAAGCCATGGTGTCGGTACCATGCAGCACGACAAACCCATCATAATGGTTGTGGCGGTCCGCAATGTCGTCAGCAATCTTGAGCCAATCCTCCGGGGTCATATCCGATGAATCCTGCAATGGATCATACTCATGGATATCGAATGCCGGCATCTTTTTGCTTTTGAGTTCCGGTAATCTTTTCATCTGCTTCTGCAGATATCCGGCTGCCGGCACATAGCCTGCCGGTGCTTTTTTCATTCCGATGGTACCGCCGGTGTACGCGATGTAGACGCGTTTGGATGACGGGCTCATTTTGACTCTCAGTTCGGCGATGACGCCTTCGTTTTCGCGAGCAGCTTGCGTCCCCGGTTTTTGATGGCCGGACTGCCGGTTTCACTAAACTCCTCCAATACCCGGATAACGTCAGGCTGCAATTTATTCAATAATGCATGCACAGAATGGCCCCATTCGGTGAATTGGGAGTTATTCGATGCTGGTTGTCAGGTATTGGTTCGCGGAGAACCGTATCCCTTTTATAATTTTTTTTTACTAATGCAAGAGATTGCAAAGAGCGGTCTAGAGCGGCGGCGGGCAACAAGTATTCATTGGCATATCGGGGGGATTCGGGTGATTCTTTTGTTTTCGGCCCCGGATTGATCATGTTTTTTTCCTCTTCAGTACAAGAATAAGTAGGATCCCTGTTAGAATATACACCAGGCCTAACCCGACGATTCCGAACTTAACGAGGGCGCACCATCGGGCAATTGCGGGCCAGGCTGCGCGCAACGAGCCAAAAGTCAATTTTATCAGCGCAAAATTTTCGATGGCATCCAGCAAAGCCGCTAAAAACTGGGCCCATCCCAAAACAAAACCCCAGGTCGCCAGGAAGGAAAATCTGAATTTTAAATGGCCTGCAATTCGAACGCAAGCCAGAGAAATAAATAAGGCATAAACAATTAGAAATAAATAATCAAGACCGAGACTCAACGTGGCGTGGACCTTGCCTTGCGATCCCCACTCGGTCAGAATTCTATTTGCACGATCAATGTTTCCGGCCAGTTCAAACGAGACAATACCGTTGGGTGCTGATGCTGAAATCAAAGCCTGGTCTAAGTTGTGCATGGCCGTCAGCAGCAAAGCGGACATCAGAAAAAAAATGAGAAGGGCCCGTCGCTGGGCGGAATCGGAAAGCCATTTGAAGGGATCAGGCATGGAACGAAAGGAATAATTTACCCGGTTGCGATTGGAATTCGATTATCTGAAATGCTTTTATTTTTTGGTCGATTTGCGGTGATAGTCGAGTTGATTGACGATTTCACTCAGAATGAAGCTGCTTTTTAAGCTTCTGGCAATGATATCGTTGTTAGGATTCACCCTGAGAGTCTTTTTGATATACTGTCGCGTGTTGTCGATCGCCTCTTTTATGCTGTGGTGAAAAATGCCGGCTTTAGCCAGGTTATTAAGGCTCGGTCCGGTTTTGAGGTTCAGCTTCCAAAAAGGCTCGTCCTCTTCGATCTGAGCGCCACTCAGCTGTCCACCGCCTTTTTTGAGCTGATACTTTATCTGATTGCCGACTTCATTGATAATAAAATACGAACTCAACAACGATGCCACTTCCTCCTGGGTCGGCTCGGTGCCGGTCTCATCTTTGATATATGTCATTATGGTTAAAATAGCATCTTTAATGCTATCTCCCATCTTATATAATTCCGCCAAAATGAACTCCTTTAGAATCGATTACTTATAAGCCATATCCTTAAAACCGGGGCTATCGCTTGGAAAGTATTTTTATTTCAATATAATGAAATATACATAAATTTTAGGTAGTTGTCAAGTATTTGATAGTTCACGCCCGGAAAATAAGTTTTCCAGATTTTCAGATCGTATTCCCTTCGGGACGGCTAACAATTGATTGACCCATAAGGCTTTATTCAATCTCCGTTTCCAAAAATAACAAATCCGTCGGGTATAGATCCAATGCCGGCGGCGTGAAGCGATTTCGTGCCTCAAAATAGTTAGCAAAATTGTGAAAAAAATATAATTTTGTGAAATGAAATTCTTAATTATGACGAAAGAGTTTCACAAATCTAAAAGGCCGGAGCCGGCCCCTTTTTTACCTAATGTACTGTAAATACAATAATTAAGACAACTATTGACACCTGCCATTTTTCTTGCATGGTTTTTGCAGTCTATATAGTATCTAAATCTATAAATCTAATCGGTACAATTCGTGGATCTAGTCTTCGACAGAATTGCGATGTCATTTATCTGAATTTTCATGTGGACGTTGCAGCTACTTTTGAGCTGAAGGAGGAGTGATTATAATGGGGGCACGCAACATTAAAGGGACCTGGATATGTTCAGTATTTTTGATTTGTTTTTCCTTAGCGTTGACACCGGGTAGTACTGACGCTTTACCATATGCAGAGAGCAGTGTTGAAATTGTTTGGAGTACGCTCAATATCAAAGTAGATGGTTTGACTTACAATGCTCGTACTAATGCCGATGGCATGTATGACATGTCTGGGAGCTCTTCAAAAGCTAAAGTTGAGCTTGATCCGGATGGGCCTGATAACAAGCAAAAGTATGAATCCAAGAAAAAAGGACCGGCAAACACTGAATCGCAGGAGAGTTTTGACGACACTATTGTGGCGCAGGCCTCCTTTGCCTCTTTAGCCGCCGATGACTCCACCCAAAACACGCTGTCCGGATCGGCGCATGCTTATGGTTCGTCTAAAACCAAGGCTGAGAGTGAGATAAAGCAGTGGATGTATTTCGATGTTTTAACACCCGGTACTATGGAGCTAACCGTTGATTTTTTCTTAAATCAGAGCATCGACGTTCAAGATCCTAATGACTGGGCAAAAGCTAAATCTGAGGTGAAACTGGAGTTAGGTAAGGAGTGGGTGGAGAAAGATGCTTACGGGAAGGAAAAGAAAAAAAAGGATTACATCAGGGATAATCTTAAAATTGAATGGAAGGACTTATCGGGAGAACACTCTGAGGAATATGAGGGAACGTTAACAGTTAGTTATTCATATGGAGTTCATGACTTTGGGTTCATGAAAATGACTGCCAAAAGTAAGGCAGAGGCTTATGAGTCGCCGGTGCCTACACCCGAACCGGCAACCATGATCCTTCTTGGTGCGGGTCTAATGGGGCTTGCGGGATTCAGGAAGAAATCTAAGAAATAAGGCTCCATCCAATTTAAAACAAACAGGCGGCGCCAGAAATGGCGCCGCTTTTTTGTTGTTATTCAATAAATCTGGCTCTGATGTGAATTTTTTTTCACCATTGTCAGGCAATCAACCGGGTTGCGGCGGGTCGCTAACTTTTCGAAACAATCGGCTCCACAAACCGGCTCTCCGTATCCCACGGAAACAGAATCCAGGTGTCCTGGCTGACTTCGGTGATGAAGGTGTCGACCAGGGGCCGCCCGGCGGGTTTGGCGTACACTGTTGCAAAATGGGCATCCGGGACCATATCTCTTACAACGCGGGCCGTTTGGCCGGTGTCCACCAGATCATCGATCAGCAGCAAGCTTTCGGTTTTAATCCCAGGCGTTTTCAGAACGCTGGTCTCGCCCTGCTGCTGATAGTCATAGCTCGATATGCAGACCGTATCCACCAGGCGAATTTCAAGCTCCCGTGCAATGATTGAAGCCGGGACCAAGCCGCCCCGTGTAATCGCAACAATCCCTTGCCAGGGTTGTATTTCAACCAAACGCCAGGCCAGCGCTCTGGAATCCCGGTGAAGCTGCTCCCAGGATATGGGATAGGTCTTTTGGTAGCGTTTTTCGTTAGCAGTCAAAGTATGAGTTCCTCCCCTTTTGCCAGACGGCAGTTGACAGATGACAGATGACAGATGACAGAGAACAGATGACAGAAGACAGATGACCGACGACAGAAAACAGATATCAGAGGACTGATAACAGATTTTGAAGTCGCATTATGTATCGATCATCGTTCCAAACTACAGGGTCTATGCTATAACAGGCATGCGGTAGATGCAATTATACGATTTTAGCATGACAAGATCTGATCAATTTCCTTGATTCGACAACCGACATTCGTCATTCGAAATTTTAGAGGCCCTAAACCCTACACCCTAAACCTTCCACCTTATACCCTGCGCCTTATCTTATATCTTAAACCCTACACCCTAAACCTTGTTTGTACTTATTTCGTCCCGAAAATTTTATCGCCGGCATCGCCCAGACCCGGCAAGATGTAACCAATGTCGTTTAATTTCTCATCGACGGCCGCAACATAGATATCCACATCCGGGTGGGCTGCGGTCAATTTTTCGATACCTTCGGGCGCCGCGACCATGAATATACCCCTGATCTGCTTGCAGCCGGTTTCTTTGATCAAATCGATGGTGGCAATCAGTGAGCCACCGGTGGCCAGCATCGGGTCGATAATCAACGCAATCCGCTCTTCCATGGCGCTTGTCATTTTGACATAGTAGCGAACCGGCTCCAGGGTTTCCTCATTGCGGTACAGACCCACCACGCTGACCCGGGCCGACGGGATCAGGTTCAGCACCCCGGTCATCATTCCCAGGCCCGCTCTTAAGATTGGAATCACGGTGATCTTCTTGCCTTTGATTTTTTCAACCTGAACCGGCCCGGCCCAGCCCTGGATTGTCCTCGTTTCCGTCTCCAGATCCTTAGTCGCCTCGTAAGTCAACAGCATGGCCAGCTCGGCTGCAAGGTCTCTGAAATCCTTGGTGGTTACATCATCTTCTCTCATCAACGCAAGTTTGTGTTTGATCAGGGGATGGTTCACAACATTTACGGACACGGCGGCCTCCTTATTTCATAATCGTTAGCGGTTGCGTGATAGGTAATCGTGGGCTAGAGTCGCGGGATGCTTTTTCCTTAACTGGTTGATTCCAGGTTTGGGACTTCGACCTTCGGGCTTCGGCCCCACAAGCAGGGTTCCAAGTTTGAAGGTTAAAGCCAATGAATACTGTTCATCATAATGATTAAGATCCGGAATACCCGACACATAATCCTTTGGTTAAAACGTCTATATTGACACGATGAAGATAGAATGAAGACAGATACCCTGGAACTGTTTGGGAGATTTTCAACCCGAAACGTTGAACCCTGAACCGCTCAACCTAGATTTGGAAATACATCCGCTGCCAGTCATATGCAAATTAACTTGTCGTGTCAAGGATATAGAGGACCGTCTGAATTCACTGCTTGCGAATATCCCAATTATTTTGTCACCAATATAATGAACCGACTCTCCGGCGCAGTGTTTGGACGGCGCGGTTAGTGCCGGCAGGAAGGATTTTCGTAAGGCAAAGAAATGAAAATCAGCTCGTGGCATTGAATGGGAGATTTAAAAGATGTGATTGGATTGGCGCTCCTGGTGTTTAGTATTTGATAGGGCCGGGATAGCAATGTTAATTAACTATCAGAAAAAATACTAAACACCTGAAAGCTGCCGATCACGACTACCTGGCGCTGCGCGGAAATTCACCCAATGGCCTTTTGAAGGTATACGCCGCAGGTTCACTGACGAGTTTTTCGCCGGCTTCACCGGCATTGCCGCCCAGGGCCGAAAACGGCCAGGATAGCACAAAGGTCACGGTGCCGAGAGCCGTAGCGACAAGGCCGACCGGACGGACAAGAACAAGATCAAACATCATGGCGGCGCCACTGGGATCCTCAGTCTCGAAGTATTCCTGGGCCATGGCGGTAGAGCCGAATGGGATCACCAATAAAGAAGCAACCGTTATCAGGACCAGGGATTTTTTTACTAATTTAATCATATTGTCCTCCTGCATCTGCAATTTTGACTTGAATAAAGGAAAGTGAAATCCTGTAGATTCGTTGGAACTTAAATCATAATATTGCCGTAAGAATTAGCCGGCGGAATCCAAGCTATTTCTATTATAGCGCTTTTTTACCGGAAAATTCAATATGTTTGTTAAACGCTGATTTCTGCATGTTAGATTCAGATATTCTCATGTATCGGCCATTTCGGGAGAAACTTTACAGATTGTCTATTGACGATTGCCGAGTGACGATTTAATGAAACCTATCGAAATTTTTTTCTTTATTCAATTGATTTTCAAATCCCATTTACCAGGGACTGATTTTCAGCGGAATCTAAATGGATTCAGACACCGCCTACATTGAAGTGGCCGTGGCACTCCCGGTTTTTCACACCTTTACTTATATGGCCGCGGAACCGTTGAAAGACGCTTTACAGCCCGGTACAAGAGTGCTGGTGCCTTTTGGCCGGCGCCGAATCACCGGATATGTTTTCGGTTTCGTTCGAGATTCGGGACACCAGGATTTAAAGCCGATTTTGGATATCCTTGACAAACAGCCTCTTTTTCCGGTGACAATGGTCCCTTTTTTCAACTGGATTGCGGATTATTATAAATATCCGATCGGTGAGGTGGTCAAATACGCGCTGCCCGGGGGGCTGAACATCTACGATTATTCCATGATCAGCATTACAGAAAACGGGCGCAGCGCATTAGAAAACGAACAGCTGACACCAGCGGCCGAAGCAATGCTGAAGTGTTTGCTGGCGGGTCCTCGCCGATCGAACCGTCTTTATCAAAATGTCGATCAAAAAATTCCCGGCGGTTTGCTTCTCAAACTTGAAAAGAGCGGCTGGGTTGCCAGAACCCGCAATCTTAGCCGAGCCAGCACGAAAGCCAGGCTGGAGCGATTTATCCGTCTGGCCGGCAACAGTCTGCCGGTGGACCGACTGTCAAAGCCCCGGCAAAAAATTATGGCGATGCTTAGGGACGACCAGGAAATTGCGCTTAAACAGATCAAAGAGAAAGTACCGACGGCTGCGGCCCTGATCAAGCCGCTCGAAAACTCCGGCCATATCAGGATTGTTCACAAGCGCGTGTTCCGGGACCCTTTTGGTGAATCCATCAAGCCCGATACGGCCTTCCTATTAAACCGAGAACAGCGGCAGGCCGTCGAGCAAGCCTGCCAATTCCTGAACCAAGGTTATCACCCGTTTCTGCTAAACGGGGTGACCGGAAGCGGGAAAACCGAAGTCTACCTGCAGGTGGCAGCCGAAGTGCTAAAACGTGGCCATTTGGTACTGGTGCTGGTGCCGGAAATTGCCCTGATTACGCAGATCGAGCGGCGATTCCGCGCTCGATTCGGTGCATGTGTCAGTGTGCTGCACAGCGGGCTGTCTGCCGGACAGCGCTATGACCAGTGGACTCGGATCATGCAGGGGGAGGCCAAGATTGCCATCGGGGCCCGCTCAGCCATATTCGCCCCCCTTGACAACCTCGGTGTGATTATTGTCGACGAGGAGCATGATTCGTCCTACAAACAGGAAGGCAAGCTGCGTTACAACGCCCGGGACCTGGCGGTCGTCCGGGCCAAGCAAAATGGCTGCCTCGTTATTCTGGGATCGGCGACCCCGTCAATCCAGTCCTACTACAACGTCACAACCAACAAGTTTACCGAACTCACCCTCACAAAGCGGGTTGAAGAACGAAATTTGCCTGAGATCCAAATTGTGGATCTCCGTCAATCTCGCGGGGACCGGGGCACCCACCCGTTCCTGACGCCGGAGCTGCACTCTGCCATGGCAGAGACCCTCGAACGTCAGGAACAGGTGCTGCTTTTTCTAAACCGACGAGGATTCGCCAATTTTCCGGTTTGCGGCGCCTGCGGTGAAGCGATCCGTTGTAAATATTGCGATATTTCGCTGACCTTGCATCGGCGAGCCAAAGCCTATCGCTGCCACTACTGCGGTTATCGCCGGGCCGCCCCATCCACATGCGATGTTTGCGGTTCCCCGCAAATTAAGCATCTGGGCCTTGGCACCGAAAGACTGGAAAATATACTGACTGAGCAATTCAGCCAGGCCCGGGTCGCGCGTATGGACCGGGATACCACCCGCCGCAAGGGGTCAATCATAAAGCTCCTCAAAGGGATTAACGATCAAACTATCGATATTCTGGTGGGGACCCAGATGGTAGCCAAAGGGCATGATTTTCCCAACATCACATTGGTGGGAATTGTCTGTGCGGATCTTTCCCTTAATTTTCCGGATTTTCGAGCCGGGGAACGTACCTATCAATTGTTGGCGCAGGTTGCCGGCCGGGCTGGGCGGGGTGACCGGCCCGGCCAAGTGATTTTGCAGACCTACAACCCGCAGCATTTTTGCATTTCCGCTGCTCGTGGCCAGGACTTCACTGCTTTTTATCAACAGGAGATCAGTTTTCGAGAAGCGCTTGCCTATCCACCCTATACCAGAATGATCCAGCTCAAGATTTCGGGCAAAGACCCTGATGAGACCAGAAATCATGCCACGCTTGTGGGAGACCACTGCCGCAGACTGAAAGCGATCCATGCAGCCCACTACCGGACTATCGAGGTTATGGGTCCCATTGAAGCGTCGCTGACCCGAATCGCCGGGCGCTATCGCTGGCAGATTCTGCTGAAAGGATCAGATACCGGAGCGTTGCATCAATTTATCAATCAGCTACGGGCCGAGGAACGTTCATGTTTCGCCCATCGGCGGGTCCAGGTGGCAATTGATGTGGATCCGGTTTTTTTGATGTAGCTATAAAATTTGAAAATCAAATTTTATGTTTCTTGACATTCAAAGACATGCGTCATAAAATTTTTCGGGTCTATCTACCATTTAAAGGATTAATTTAAGGCGATGTCTTCGAG
>Ga0049119_1000590_pt1 | contig 9510 bp, 5 predicted proteins | sample WorMetLIZAISLAND_2_FD_57363 | JGI IMG/M metagenome (GOLD analysis project Ga0049119, IMG submission 57363) | Marine gutless worms symbiont microbial communities from Max Planck institute for Marine Microbiology, Germany - Olavius geniculatus... | ecosystem: Host-associated > Annelida > Digestive...
AAATTTTGCCCACCCCCTCTCATTTAGCGCCCTCGTTTGGGGTGACCCCTTCGAATTTATCAAAAAGCTTTACGGTTCCTAAAACTAGAATCTTCCAGGCAGCCGATGGTAAAAATTCGGTGATCCTATCTTGCACCGTTTTTGACTGATCCACCCGTTTTACGGACAAACGGACAGACAAACAGACAGAATTGCAATGGCTAAGACGCACTGAAAGCAGTAGCTGCTTTTGCACATAAAAAATCTCAACGGCAAAAAAACTTCAAAATTAAGTACAACTGTGGACAACTTAATGACTTCAACAGCATATATATTTGAACCAGATCAAGATATAGACAAATAGGAAGTGGCATTAACAATGAAAATCCCTCTCGTTTGATGAAAAAAATAGCGAACTTTGGTTTATGTGGCTAATGTTTAGTGTTTACCCACCCAAAATCAACACTGCACAGGTTACGTAAGCTAGTGTGCCTGCATTCGAGCCAAGTGACACTGCTACGAGCGGAATTCCAAATTTCCAACCCCCTGAATTGTCTCTCCAGTTGGATTTATGATGCTGGGTGATCTCGAATTTGGCTCTGTCCAAAATTTCTAATTACTATTATTCTTATTATGTGTAAATGCTCATCAAAGCTAAGTAAAGAGCAGGTAGATGCTGTGAGGTAGACCTTGATGCTGTCGCCAGTTTGGGCTGACTGTGCAAACTCGTCCTGCAGGCGCTGTGCCTCGTAGATCATCTCTTGTAGTATGTCACGCGGCTTTGCACCAACGATGAACTCATGCTACATCAAACCACACACGCACAGTTCACTTCGGTTCAGTAAGGGCAATCAAAACGAGTATCACATTATGCCCTGGTCAGAAATGCTAAAAAATCTCAAGAACTTTAAGGACTTCCAAGTAACTTGTCCTCACCTATTCTGGCAACATTTTAACACGTCACCATTAAGATGTTTCTGGCAACATATGAAAAATTTTTCACATCGCTATCACAATGATTTTGAATAACTGAAATCAGAGGACTTTCAAGACATTCAGACAGCATATTCCAAAATTTTCAAGAACCAATCTGGTTTTCAAAAACTTTCCAGGGTCTGGAAAAAAAATTTCATGAAATTCAACAACCCATGGCCACGCTACACAAGCAACTAAGTAGTTCAAAGCATCATTCACATGGTCTTTGTATTGAATTTACTTGATGGCAAAATTACAAGATTCACGTAATTACAGAATCTGTTCCTTATCTAATTTCCGACAGTAGACACAACATGTAGGGAGTTATCCACCAGTGTCCAATCCATACATCTCACTGCTATGAAAAATTCATCGTCTCTCGTACACCGATTCTACCCAGAGTACAAAGCAGAAACTGCCTTAAAGTACAATATAAAAAATACATTTTTTGGCTTTTCAGAATATAGTTCATTGACTAATCATTGTGCGAATAGCTCCAATTGTGCTATAAATAATGAATTTTGCTTCTGATGTACACATGAGCACGTTTGAAAACTTGGCAGTTAGAGCCAAGTTTTTGCTGGTTAAACCACGTTTAAACACATAATTAGAGAATATGTTCCTAATTTAATTTCCGACAGTAGACACAACATGAACAACAGTAAGTTAACATAATCACACATTTTGCTCATGCTGGGTGCTGCAATTATCATTTTAAACTAATTATGTCTCTCCCAGATTTGCTTCAGGTTAAGATAGGTTCTCAAGGGAAAGTTCATGTTTCATCAAGAAGTAGGATTAACACTGTTGTCGACACTTTCTCTGAAAATAAATACCAAGATAATCGCAAACACGAACTGAAAAACCAATTTTACGATTATCTACCAGATAAGGAAAAAATTAATGGAAATGGCACATAACACCAAAGTTAATCTGAACATTATCGATTAACACAAGACAGCTGCAATGCAAATGAATACACATTTTATCTTAATCGTTAGAGATTAGAAACTTTCTAATCAGTTTTCGGTTCACTTATTGGACAAGAAAAAAAGTTAACCAGACTCAGTTCTTAGCAGATGTCAGATTAAGAGAAATGGATCAGAATAAAGACAATCCTTCTTCTCGATAAAATATGAACTTACGTAATAAAGTTAAACCAACTCACCTTCAGAAGCTCCTTCGCACTAGTTCGCTGTTCGGGATTTTTGACGAGACATTTTGACACAAAGTCACTAAACTGCGGACTCCATTTGTCGGGGTCGCGAAAGGACGGTGGAGGCTTTGTCGGAATCATAAATATTGCCTGAAAGTTGCCACAAAACAGTTGCAAAATCACCTTCACCACTCCTTATCAGACAGCATATGCCCTATAAGTATATGCCTTAGGATAATAGATTGCACTCAACATTCTAAACAGAAACAATCAAGAAACATGGCAACTATATGTTATTATACAAAGCATCAAAGCAGTAGAAATATACACACCCTCATTGGATGTATGTCACCATAAGGCGGTTTACCCTCGGCCATTTCTAACGCAGTAATACCTATCACACATACAAATTCATGTTATGAGAAAAACGACAAGAAATTTGAGATAATGCTCACGAGATGCGTGAAAGCCTACACAAAATGCCTTAGTCTATTTCCAACCATTTCAGCGCAATTCACTCAAATGAGTAGCACAGCCAAAGACTGCAAAAAAACAATAAAACTCCTTATTTTTGGAGTTCAGGGTCTTTCAAAGTTATCGATGCCAGTATGACTAAAAAGCTCGTCACTAGTGCTTGTTGTGATAGGCAGCATGCCCATGCATATCTGCAACCACTTTCATGAAAGACTGGCCAACAGCGCTAAAATACCTACTTTTTACGCTCTTTGATGCCGTTTTGCGTAGATTTCTTTGAACCTAGAAGGTCAAGACTTGGACCATTCAAATCTAAGTTCAATGCTAAAAATTTTTTATACGCAGCTTGTCTTGGTCTATCTGTATTGGATTTTGTGCAATTTGCTCTTAAAATGTGTCTCGCAGCCCAAAATTGCCAAATGATCTACAAAACCCCTACTTCAATGTTCAAGGTCATCCAAAATCATTGCTCTCGGTGGCAAGCGAAAGCCTGTGTATGATTTCCTACTAGTGATTAATAGCAACCTAGATCCTATCTCGCACCATTTCTGAAATACAGCAACTTAGTGGCCAAAAATCACAAATTTTCCCTACCCCCCTCTCATTTAGCACACTTGCTCATGGTGACCCCATTCGAATTTATATAAAAGCTTTATGGATCTTGAAACTAGAGTCTTCCAGGCAGCCAATGGTGAAGATTTGGTAATTCTAGCTTGCATCATTTCTGACTGATCCACCCGTGTGACAGACGGACAGACAGATGAGCGGAGAGACGGACAGAATTGTGATGGCTAAGATGCACCATAGCAGTTCCTGCGTTCATGCGTAAAACTTCAAAGTATTCAAACTAAATGAATATGACAAGTTGCTAAAACTCCTTTAGCACAAGCAAAAATTAACACGTGTGTGTCAGATAAACAATGGCAAATTATATACATATGGGATAAGAAGATTACAAATATAAATTATGTCAACAAGTTTTTACATACCTAGACTCCAAATATCAGCCACACAATCATAGCCAATTTCTTGAATTACTTCGGGAGCCATCCAGTACGGAGTTCCAATAACAGTATTTCGCTTTGCCATTGTATCCTAGGTCACAAATTCATACTGACAATATAAGGCATTATTTTATCATGAAATAACATCCAGAAAACATTTATCAAAACAAGAATTACATGACTCGATGTGCAAATTCCAACAGCAATCTCTGTCTTGTGGTGGCAAGAAATAAAGTAATGAAAAGTCACAGTAATCTTCGAAATAGTTTATAAATGGACAAAGAGCTTGTCAGTCGATCCATAAAGTCGGCCAACTTTTGTGGGTGTAATTTAGTTGCCCAAGAAAATCAGCCTATAAAATTGGTGAACCATGACACACGACCGATACTTTCGTCTGCTACTTCGTACGATATCAGCTAGCACAACAGCAGAATGCAAATCCCAAAACAATAATTGCATTACTTTTTTCTGCATCTAATGAACGACAATAAATAACAAATGCAATAAGTAACTGAAATAAACATTCATCTTCCACTGTAAGTTATCACTGTGGCAACATAAACAAAATTTGTTGACTGATATACAAAGTCGGCCAATTTTCTCATCCAGAATAGAACATGTTCTACACTGCACGACAAAAATCGGATGCTTTTATCAGACGACAAAATCAGACCGTTTTTGCATGGTGCACAGTAAATCTTTGTCAGGCAATTTTGTCGGCAAAAAAAACTGGCTGACTTTATCAATCATCTAACATGCCCTTAAGTCTGTCTAAAAGTCTATGTGTGCAAGAAGAAGATCACATGACTTACAATTACTACACAACTGGCTGTACGAGTACATATTCTCTTAAGCCCAAATTCCATTACGTCAACTTTGCGACAAAGTGTCTCCGACTTTCATGATTTGTGTCCGCGCACTTTGTTGCCGACTTTCCCCGTGCATTGTATAACGGACTAAATTCCATTAAAGCAACACAAACAGGTTTATCGCAGACTTTGTCGCAACCATCTCGGCATGTCGAAATGGTTTGTGTCCGCGACTTTCACGATTCGTGTCCACGACTTTCCCTGCAGTGAAGTTTCGGTGAAAGTCGGCGTAATGGAATTTGGGCATTAGCATCCAAATCAAAGCGTACAACACAACGTTCTAGAACTTTAACACAATAGACTATGTTGTAGTTTTAAATTAATAAACAGACTGTTAGTTGGCCAGCGACTCCAAAGTCTGCAAGCTTAGCATCACCGTCCATGTTCAGCAAGATATTGCCAGCCTTGATGTCACGATGTATCTTACGTCTTTCATGCAAGTACTCTAAACCCTTCAATGTGTAGTAAAGCACCGTTGCTATCTCCTCTTCAGTCAACTGCAACATATTCACGGTCACCAACATTCACCGCTTTTTCTTTTGAAAAATGACAATTGATTAAAATCATATACTGTAACAGAATTACTTACCAGATTCATCTTTGAAGTATTAGAAATAACAAGACATACTGTTAATTGCCAGTAGAGGAATAATTTCCTTATCCAGTGATACAATAAACATCAGGTATCAAGCAGCTGTCAGACACAGATCTCATTCTCCCATGGCTGCAAATGACTAGCCCAGGGTCAAAGCAGGTGGCTTTTCGGCTCAATGATTAGGGTTCAAAAGGGCAAGAAGCCATAGGGTCAACTCCTAGCCAGTCTGCTATTAAGTAACAACTCTGCGGCCAAATTTACAAAACATCGTAAGACAAATTTACGACATACGGCAGGTTTATGACAGATTTACGATAAAACACGATTTACAAAAAGAATTGTAGGAGAAAGTTATGAGAAATATTTGACAAAGCTACGACAAAATGTACGAGAGCTCATTATCTTTCATACGACAGCATCAAGCACGCATGCAATAATTATTTCGATTTTTCATTAGTGCTTTATTCTCACATAGTGCTGCAATACGTATAAATTTCGTTTGCAGTAACTTCAGGCAGTGAAATTGCCGCGAAATCAGTTCACTTGTTATTATTTACATTGGTAACCATTGGCAACGGCAGAAGCAGAATGATCGACGTGCAGCACCATGCACCGCCAGCTCAGTGACACTGCGTCGCGAACGGTTGAGGTCTTGGTTGAGGTCAGCGTAACGACGGTTGATTGGCTGGCTAACTTTAACGACTATGGAAATATGACAAAATTGCAAGAGAGTTACAAAGTCGTAAAATCAGCTTCAAAAATTCGAATACGACGTTTTTGCAACAATCTCACGACATTGTAATTTGTTGATTAACTACAAAAATACGACAAACTTGCCAAAATTTTACGACAATTTTAGGACTGTTTTACGATGTTTTGTAAATTAGGCCCCTGGGCATGTTGTTAAGACCCACGTGCCTATGTCACCAAGCAGTGCAATTCGGTTCTGGTCAAAAAATGGTGATGCTATGTGGCTGGCAAGGTAACCGTATATAAGCTTGTCATCACACTAGCCATGCATCACCGACTTAAGTAGATGGCATACAATCGATAAACTTTATTGACATTGATCGATAAGAGTGGTAAACGATGACACACGGCTAATTTTATCATTCGAACAATACTGGCATTGCGAACCAACAACAGCAGACAGGGAAAATGATACCCGAATTACTTCTTCTGCATCTAATGAAGAAAAGTAAATATCAAAGAATAACTAACCAAATAAATAACAAATATCTCCCACTTCTACACAAACACTGTGGTAAGCATGTATCAGTGATTTTCAACCGGGATTCCGCGAAACCTAAGGGTTCCGCAAGCATCTTTCTAGGGTTCTGCGGCTGCTCAGTAAAAAAATAAGAATAATCTAGCGTGCGAAATCACTTCAGACCTGGCCATAGAAGAACTAGACATGAAATTTTTAGTTCAATATTAGCACATCTAGCCACAAACTTTTGCACAAAGTGCTGAATATTTTTCTTGTTGCTAATCTTGCAGCATATTTGCATTGTACACTATAATGTATTAGTCTTATTGTTAAGAGATCGTGTGTCCATTGATTGTTTAATTTTAATTTTTAAAACATTCTGCTTGAAAGAAACAAAAAGCCTCATGCACGCAGTAGCGCAGCTGGCTGGGGGATTCAGATCCCCGTGCGGCCAGAAAGCGTCCACCCATGTATGTAAAACGTGAAAAATCCAATGATGATTTTTTTTCGGTTTGTGGAAGAAGGGGACTAAATGGCTGTTAACGACAGCCTCGTAGGGTGCTTATGTTTAAATACAATAAGTACTCTTGTCTACAGTTGAAATAAAATTGCTAAATATTATCTAATACGGTGAAAATAAACAATCTTTTGCATGCTGCTTTATAATCAGCTTGTGGGAGCTTTGCCTCTTTATCCCTACAGGTTTTCTGCCTATATACTAACTCCGTTGGGGACATCGGCCCCAGGGCCCAGACACCCTTAAAATTTCACTTCGCCTACGCCGCTAGACTTACGTATCATTGCGTGGGGTTCCGTAAGTAATCGCCATCCTTTCGTAGGGTTCTGCGGCAGCAAAAAAGTTGAAAAATACTGATGTATCATGCTGGGTCACTTACCGTCTTCCGCCGGAGTCGCATGATGTCTGAAACCGATCCACCGCCACAGTACTCCATTACAATCTGCAGCCAAAACCAAAACACAGTCATCACAGGTCTGTGCTCTCATTGGCAGTGCAAATGTCACCAACTATCTTCATTACTTTACAACGTAAAACAAGAAAGCCCAGCTGTTGCTAGGGAAGATGTGTTACAGCCTATACAGTTCCAGTTGTAGTGCTGATCTTCAAGGTCATCCAAAATCGATGATTTTCATTTCATCTGAAAGGTCGCATGTGATTTCCTATTAGTGACAATAGCAACCTTGGCCCTATCTCTCACCGTTTTTAAGATATGGCCAGTTTTCCATTGAAAATTGCACACTTTTCCTAGCCCGCACCATTCAACCCCAAATTTGACAACATTCCCCTTGCACCATATCCCCCAAATTTTGCATGCAGAGAGCCTGAACAAAGGGCTAATTACTTGTGTAGAAAGTTTCCCGCTAACACCAACTCCGTAGCCAGGATACATCCGTGACATATAGACAGACGGCAGACAACAATCACGCCACAGACACCTATAGCACAGCTGTACTGCTGTAGCGCATCAAAAACAAACCCAATCATATCTATGGAAATTCCTCATCACAAATACTAATATCACATGCTTTAACTCAATATACCCGATACACTTACTATCAAAATGATGCTTTTGCTTAACACAGCGGATATTATGCAAAAAACACTGCTCGCCAAAACTGCACTGACACGCATTTTTGTCAACCACACACGTAAAAAAACTAACCCATAAGTCTGTGTTTTTGAAATAGCTGCCGTAGTACTTCACAATATACGGACTGTCACACTGTTGCATAATGCTGATTTCTTTGATAATTTCCTGAAGATCGGTGTCCACAGGAACCTGCTTGATAGCCAGCACCTGGCCGGACTCCTTGTGCTGGGCCTTGTAAACACTGCCATAAGACCTGGTACACAGCATTCCGGTACAACCATCATTAACAAACTCCAATGAGGCAATGAACGCAACAACATGAAGAAACAATGCTCTCAATTTAATGGTATCAGGAAGTTTAGCCCTTCAATGTTTCACTCCCAGAACGTTTCGCTCCCAGGATACATTGGCCCAAAAACCTTTAGCCAAAAAACATTGCGAACAACAGAGAAGACAAACAGATGACAAATATAGATGGATGGCAAAAGTGACAAAAAAAATTATGGAAAAGACAAACAAATGGCAAAAATGAAGTTGCCTTCTTCATCTGCTCATCTTCTCTGTCATCTTCTCCATCCATTTTCACCACTGGTGGATGAAATGCCCAAGCAAGAATCAAGATGCCTTTGGAAGAAGTGAAATGTCAAATCGGCAAAATGTCTTTACTCTTGTTATTCAATTTCACTGTGCAAGTAAATATATCTGCTAAAAAGTTACTCACTGACTCAGTACATAGACAGATATTCAAGAACAAAAGACAATCCGACCATTCCAATTGGACAGAATCTGCCAGCAAAGGCACAGAGAATAGCTACCGGTACTAGTACCATACGACAACAAACTGCACAACTTATGGTCCAAATGAGATCTAAATGCTGAGTATCGTTCAGCTTTACGAATACAGACCAATGCTCTACGACAGCATTGTCATTATGCTGAGCTTGCTACAAAAGTAACAATACAGCAGTTTCTAACTCTAAACTTCAGATACACAATACAATATGGCCTTACCCTCGTCCGATCTTGCTGATGATAGTAAAAACTTCCTCTGGACCACGAGCTAAGTCATCGTCATTCAGTTTTCTCATAATGCTGCAACAAAAAAGTCACTCTTCTGGTAGCAAAATCAACAGCAACCTAGTATTCATTAATCGATGTCAACGATGCATTCACTTGGGTGCACTCAGCATGACAGCAGTTTCAATTCTTCGTATTACTGCATCAATGCTCAGACACTCATTATCATCACCATCAACGAATAACCGGAAGCAGGCCGAAGGCCTCTATTTCAATCTGGAGTAGATAACTTTAACACAAGTATCAACATAAAACTAAACTAATACTATTTTTACACAGACATGCGGTACCATATTAGATGACGGACTTGTAATCCTACTACAAACTAAAACCACGCCAGAGCAAATCTAAACGTCGTTTGCAACTATTAACACTACAATACATGCCGATATAACATCGTCAGGTAGCGAGTTTCATAGCTTAACTACTCCATTTACAAAAAAGTGTTTACGAAGATCATATTTACACAACTGGGGCACCAGTTTATATCTATGTCCCCTGGTATCATAGGACTTCACTAACACAGATTTATACTGCAACTGTAACACAAAATTGGTATCA
>Ga0049119_1000592_pt1 | contig 9502 bp, 18 predicted proteins | sample WorMetLIZAISLAND_2_FD_57363 | JGI IMG/M metagenome (GOLD analysis project Ga0049119, IMG submission 57363) | Marine gutless worms symbiont microbial communities from Max Planck institute for Marine Microbiology, Germany - Olavius geniculatus... | ecosystem: Host-associated > Annelida > Digestive...
TAGTTTCACCGTATAACCGTTTCATAAATATTATTGGTGCAGAACGGTTCCGGTGAGCAGCGGCCCTGTTGAATATCGAGTTTGCAGGGCCTTTAACGTAAAACCGCTATCTACACGCCGTCTGCTCCACTGGCTAGTTGGGTAATCGGGTTGCCTTTCACTTGACTTCTTCGAGACAGCACAATCAAAAAAATAGATAATATTGCAACTATCGATACCAGCGTAATAGTGAGAACATGAATGATTAATTTTCTTTCCTGTAGGGCTTTTTTATACACGTTTTCCGTAAACTCATATTGGCCATTGAGGGCATCAATCACCTTTATCAAAACTTTTTTATCTACATTTTCAGCGCCTTTAATATTTATTGTTGGATACGCCGGCAAAACTATTTTCAAGGAAAATTCCTGTAGGTGTAAGCTAAAGATGACAAACACAACCATCGCAGCTGACACCAGATTTGAACATATTAATAGAACAATCTTCATAATTTGTGATACCCAACGTTGAGTTAATCTGCCGGCCGTCTAACTTTCGAACCTGTACAAAATTTAACGAAAATCGACATAGTTTTCCGGTCAGGTTGGATGATTGGTTATATTTTGCGTTTTTTTGTATTTTCGCATATTCCACCCAAAAAATCAAAAGAATAGATCTTAAGTAATTGAAAAGATTTATAAAAATCACATCCATAAAGCTCACGACTCAATCCAATACAAACTCCCAGAAACCCAAAAATTCCCGATATCGGAATACCATGTGAAATAATGGCATTTTCGAATAAAAAACAAGATTCAAAATGGAGGATTGTATAAGGTTTCTGGAAATCCGGAGCAAAGAGTATGGATCTCAAAATTGAGGGCGATTAAATTTCAACATATAGTGCTAATAGGAGCGAGATAACGTCCGCCGGGTGAGCAGCGGCCTAAATAAGCTTCGATCTCGCACGGCCTTTACGTAAAGCCGCGGCCTGCACGCCGTCTGCTCCAGTGGTATTGTTATGTTTCGCTTTCTCTTTGTTTATTCGGTTAAAAAAATATTTACACGTATTTTTGTATAAATCGTTTGACTGCCCATTGCATCGCCTTTGATGCGTAGTTCTGCCCCGCCAGATAAACGCCCACCCCAAAAACGATGTGCACCAATATGATAACAGCAGGGCCGCCGACCGCGATTGTCATCGGCTTGCTCAATTTCACAGACAGATAGCTCAGGAAAGCCAAGGACGGCAAACCTAATAAAAAACTCATCGCTATTAAGACCAAGCCAACATAAACGCGCTTACCAGGTTGCTGCTTCAAGATAGATAGCCCATCCGTATTGCTCAGTGATTTTTGACCAAACTTGGTTCGGGCCATTTTGCGGGCAATAGCCTTGAGTAGGGACACCGCTAACTTCTCCCTCATTTAACACTGGTAGTGAGCTTCTTTAGGAAAAGACTTTCACTAAACATACATAACGCGGCGTTTCACCTGACGGCGGTGCACTTAAACTTTAGGTGTTAAACAGCTAAAAATTCGACGCTCCGACCAATGTTGTAAGCCGCACGATTTAGCCAGTCAGAGTGAAAACGCATGGTTATATTCATTACCACTTATTTGAGAAGTTGTTTGCAATAAATTCATTAAAAGAATGATGCAATAAATATTGGACAATTAGAATTATTACTATTGTGCTAACCATAATAAAGAAAGCATAAATCATTCTTTGAGCAGATATATATGGAGCCTTTTTTACGCTTTCAATCCTTTCACTAATTCGCTCACTCATTATTTTAGATCCAACAAATTCGCCAAGTAGGTGTAAAGGCGGGATAATTAAAAAATAAATACCCCACCCAAGAGGTGTAATTGGATGCCATGGATAACTAACAATCAATCCTAATCCACATAGGAAAATACTAATCACAAGATATCCGACAATCCATTTTCCTGAATTTTTAAACATTAGTTCATCTCGTATAACGTTTGGCATAAGAGGCGGGCGAATACAGCAATAAGAATCGCAGTAGCCCCGTCAATTGAAACCTATCAGGATTCACTAAAACCGCGAGATTTAGCCCGTCCTTCTTCATGCCATTGTTATCCGCTATATTATATGGATGGTTCAAAGACATACCGCTTGTTTTTAACTTCGACATTTGGTGGGTTATGTCCGTTTTTTTCAAAGAAGTCATATCCTTCTTTAAGATTTTTCCAAAAATTGTACCATTCTGAATTCTTATATCTATTCATATTTTTATTGGTCATATGAAACGGAAATATATGCACTCTAAAAAAACGCTGTCCCTTTCGTAAGGAAGCGTCAACAACAGCGTATATTTCCTCGATTACCTTATCAGTCATGGCATAGCATCCGATAGAAACACATTTGCCATGAACCATCAATGCGGTGCCGGTTCTACCATGAATTCTATCATATTTGTTCGGGTACCCCAGGTTGAAGGAAAGATGATATTTGCTTAGTGGGTTCATTTGTCTAGGTAAAACATAATAAAACCCCTCTGGAGCACGTCCATCACCTCGTCTGACTTTCGGACCCAAAGAGCGCCAACCATAGGTACAAATTTTATAAGTTTTGAATAGTTTGAAATTGTTCCGGTCCCTCAACCATATCTCCAATACCTTTGTTTTTTTGAATATTCGGATAAACACCGGCGTCCCCCAATTGAATCCCGATCGAGAATACTCCTTTTGTAGTTTAGGTTTGACTCGATCAATCACTGCCCGAGACCGATCGCTAGACGGGATGTCTTGGGATTCGGAAACAGCCGATGTAAATGTCGTTGCGATAAATACAAAGAAAATTGATAGCTTTTTCAGATTCATTTTTATCTAAGGATAACGCTGCCGGTCGGTGTTATTTTAACAAATTTTGAATTTCGCTCAAGTTTTTCCGATGCACCTACAAGCGATTCTGGTATCTCACCAGTGTTAACGAAATATGCAATGTCTTCAATAATTCTAAGAAACATTTGTGTACCTAACGGCGGCGGTCAGTGGCAACCAGGGCTTCCACTGATGTACTATAGAAATCATGGAGGCAGATCGTGAACAAACTCGCAAAGCGCCCCGACTCAGACTGTCCACTGCACTGCCATGGTTCGATCGCACTGCATCTATAGTCTTCTAATCGGCCATCCATAGTTATGAAAAATTCTAATTATAACCCCTATTAGAATTATTAACCATCCCATTGGATATAATTTCGCCAGATACATATAAATCGGTATTTCTGAATTTACAAAAAAATTAGGGTGGAGAAAAGTCGGATCAAGGCCTTTTGACCATCGTGGGAGTTGCCAAACCAAAATTGGTAGGCAAGTACCCCCCAATATCATTAAGATTATGTTCTCCTTAAATTTTGGGGGCCTGCCTTTTTTCATTTTAGATATTGTACCAATCTAAGGTCTCTGGTCACAAACTCGCAATTATGAGTGTCCTGTGTATTCACAGGTTCGATGGTTCTATTCCTTTCGTTCCTGATTAAGCTTCAGGCATGAGTCGCAGAAAGAGGTGACGAAGGAATTCGGCCTGTTTCTGCGTGAGACGATCTTGCCCAGCAAACTCATCCTCTGTCGAGTTCTCGGCTAAATTATCGATTCCCGCAAGAACAAGATCGAGAACGGACGCGAAATCGAAGCCACTGTCTGCCGTTATGTACGTCCGCATCGTCTCACGGAGTTCAGAATGTGTGTATGATCCAATCATATTCTACTCATCGAACGTTGCTGGTGAGCAGCGGCCTATATGAGTTTCGAACTTGCACGTTCTTAATGTAAAACCGCAGTATTCACGCCGCCTGCTCCACCAGCGTGGTTAGGTTTTCCGGTTAGTTTTGGACTTGCTGTTAATGCGCCAAGCGATAATATATAAAAAGAACGAACTAACAACACAACTTCCGAAAAGTCCCGAGCCCCACCAAATCCGCGTGCAGCATATTGTTAAGTTTTTCGACCCCTCACAGCGGAAATGTTTTGTTTGACATTACAATATTTCTTATAGGCCCAAGCTTATTGTTCTTTGGCATCTCTATGTCCAATTGCTTTGAAACACCATCAATTATTTCAGAAAGTATATCCTCTGAATGAATTGAGGTTTCAATTATTATACAAGGAAAATCATGGCTTGTCTCTATTCCAATTTGTACCAACCTATTTATTTTGACACGTTCTGCCAAATATGATGCCTTCTTTCTAAATGAAAAAATACTGGGGGGTTTCTTTTCAAAGAACCCCCTAACAGTCCCTTCGTGTTCAGTAGGGAAGAATGCCAACTGGCTGTCAGCCGATGTGGGTCGACCTTCTGATGTATGTAAATATAAATCAGTAGATTCACATATCTTGTCAGATAAAGAATCACGGAATATAAATATGAAATCAATTTCTGAAAATGGAAAACAAATGAGCGCATCAGTTCCTTTCGAAGTTCTGTATGTTTGGTACATCCTGTGCTTAAAACGCGGTGCCATTCCCTCAATTCCTGAAACTTAACGTGAAGCTGACGTGCCGCTATAATGACATTCGAAATGCACCAGATTTTACGCAATCCGGCATAGATCACGCGGTCAAGTCAAGCGCATGGTTATGAAATTATCACAATATATATCTGTGCACTACAGGGACGACAAAAACAAAAAATAGATAGATTACGGCTGGTACTAAGGATCATTGGGTCGGACCGGTCCGACCCAATGCTAGCATGGACCCAATGCTAGCAATGACACCCTCCAAATACGGCACAGCCTTGGCTGTCTGCTGAAAGCTGTTGTTATGCAGTTAATGCAATCCATTTGTCTTCACTCCTGTAAATATATCATAATCTCGGCAGGACTTTCTCGACTTTTGGCCTAAGAAAGGAACAAACGTTTTTGGTTCGATTTCATTAGGAACAAGGTTCAGTATATTCTCGAGAAAACATATGCATGCAGCATTTGCCTCATCACCTCCCAATACCACGACCGATTCAATAAATGAAAATACTTGCTCAGCATTTGTAAGGTGATTATTCTTCAACCGATCGATAACCAAGGTGCTGAAATCTGAAAATACTCCATAAATAGACGATTCTTCGCCGAAATTAAAGCACGCATCATCAGAGTACCAATGCTCTTCAAAACTCGGAATAAGTTTTGACATTTTTTCAGTATATTCTTTAACTTTCTCTTTCATGGTACGATGCATAACGGCTGGGATGAGCGGCCGCGTTCGTGATGACTATATAGCAAGAAGTAAAACCCGGTCGGCTCGATCCGCCTTGATATGCGGCGTGGGTAAATGGCAACTCAGCTCGCATACCCCCGGTCAGCCTGATCAAACAGCTGCCGGTAGTTGAAAAGACCGTGGCGATCCACCACGGAACGGCCTGAGGAGCTGCAGTCTCCCTTATTTATAATGCGGCCGGGCCGTTCATCCGCAACGATATGAGGCGCGGGTACTATGTGCCAGTTTCGCACTTCTCCGATGGCAAGCGCCGCATATCGCCGCTAATCAGCCGCGCGGCTTTTTGCATCGGCCGAATTAGCCTGGTTCGGTGGTTTACGGTAGCGTTTGATTTCTGCTTTAAGTTTCTTGTATCTGTTGCGATCAATGTTACCTGTTTTCAGTCTATTCTTCAGCCCCAGAAACATGTCTGATTCCGATAGATGGCACCAATCCCATGCCATCATCTCGAAATTAAACCATCCGGCGGTTTCCCAGGCAATTAATCTCATTTTAGATATGTCATCCCTTGAGTATCCCCGTTTTAGGAGCTCATTTGCGAATCGTGCATAATATTCAGGTTCGTGATCGGTATCGATTACTTCTTCAAGTACGCACTCCCAGGACGGTAAATTTGGCAATGATGGCAATGCTGCTTTACCATCGTCGTTCAGCGAATCCAGAACTTGGAGTCCATCAAGTATTCGACCTTCCTTTGCTATTTTTTTAAGAAAAGATTCTGTAATAAAGGTGGCCATGTTTATTTCAACCGAACGCCCGCCGGTGAGCAGCGGCACAAATAAATTGCAAGCTTGCACGGCCTTAACGTAAAACCGCGATCTACACGCCGTCTGCTCCAGTGGCATTGTTAGCTTTTTGGGTTTCTGTGTTTATCGAATGTCACTTCAAAAATTTTAATGAGCTCTTTGAATTTATCATCGATCGAAACATAACGCCTAAAGCTAATCAACAGAATCGAGCAAGTAACAACGAATAGTGGTATAAGTATGTAATCAAGCCACGATGGACTCTCTGGCCATATACTCGCGAAAATTAGCCCAATCCATGACAGAATAAAAATAAGGACAATTAAACTCAGTTTTATACCGTTCAAACTGACATATCTGTATGGAGCACAGACCTCCAAACTGGCCGATATCCGAGAACCGTCGATCGCATCAACAACCAAGCACTTTCCCTCAATTTCCTTTCGGAAAGCAGTTCCCCAAACAAGAGATCGTTTGACAAGTATATTGAAATTATTGTTTTGAATTTTCTTTTTTGAATTAACAGGCTTTGCAATTGTGAGTATGGCATCATGAAATGAGTGATGCAAAAGATTTATCACCTCATCTTTTGGGATTAATAGGCCCCATTCAATCTTCCAATTATTCATAATAATTCCGAAATTAACGAGCTAACCGGTGAGCAGCGGCCCTGATGAATACCGAGTTTGCAGGGTTTCTAACGTAAAACCGCTATCTACACGCCGTCTGCTCTAATGGTTGGTTGGGTAATCGGGTTGCCTTTCACATGACTTCTTCTAGATAGCACAATTAAAAAAATAGATAATATTGCAACTATCGATACCAGCGTAATAGTGAGAATATGAATGATTAATTTTCTTTCCTGTAGTGCCTCTTTATACACGTTTTCCTTAAATTCATATTGGCCATTGAGGGCATCAATCACCTTTATCAAAGTTTTTCTATCTACATTTTCGGCGCCTTTAATATTTATTGTTGGATACGCCGGCAAAACTAATTTTAAGGAAAATTCCTGTGCGTGCAAACTAAAGATGACATACACAACCATCACAGCAGATACTAAATTTGAACATATTATTAGAACAATCTTCATTATTCTTGTTACCCAACGTCGGCCGGTCACCTGCGCCAGAGTGGCTCAAAAATCACTTTAAATAAGGATAATAGTTCCGATAACCACCAGCTGCTTAAACGGCTCGGTGTCTGGCGTCAGGTGCACCGGCGTTGTTATATGTTTATTCATCATATTTACAACCGTTTTTTTGCCATTCACTAAAGCTGTCAGAAACTAACTCCATATATTTAGGGTCCATGCTACCATGACCAACAACATGCACAGGTGGATCATCTTCTCCGAGTTTTAGTAGAAAAGCTGACCCACCGCTGTCATCGCCTATATTGATATAACCAGGTGCATATTTAATTGTCTCATAGGTCTCATTTCTTTCTATAAGCTCGTCAATCAAATATAGAACAACAAGGTCATTTTGGAATCGCTCAGTATGATTTTCCAAAAGCTGCTTGTATGACGCTGGCAATTTTCCACCGATATATTCTTCTATATCGTTCAAAACTTTCCCTCACATAACGCCTGCGGTCAGTAGCAGCCATGGTTCCCACTGCTATCCAGATCGGTTAATAAGGTGAAATCCAGAAAATTCACTAAATAGGCAGGGCCCTGGCTGTCTACTGCACTGCTTTGTTGTGCGCTCTAGCATAAGGTTCTTCGAGCAAATATTGGTTTTCCGCGCTTTCTGGACAATATGTGCCAGTTTTCTTCAATATAAATTACAGCCTTTTCAACTCCTGGCAGCACGATTACATTACTATCATCACTCGGGTAACAGAAATCATCCCAATGGTCTAAAAATAGGCCCCAATCAGTTTTCACACAAACTTCAGCATGCCAAAAGAATAATAGTGCCGATGTTTCTGTTGCTGGAATCTCTTGCCTAAGTGTATGTACAACTCGTTTTTCTTCCTTTTCTGTACTGGACCTGAATGTTGGGCTATCCGGCCATTCAATGAGCTTTCGAACATACAATTCTGTAAGATGGCGTTCTCTCTTATTTGAACCAGGATATACATACTTTTCCCAAAGTCCAAGACCATCCTTTGGAGAAGTTGGGCGAAAGCGGCTAAATTCATCCGGCGTTAGCTGTGTGTATCTCTGCGCATCACTAAACCGCCAGATCAACTCAAACTCATTGAGTCCTTGACCTTCTGGTGTCATCCTCACCTATTGATTCGCTGCACAACGCCTGCGGATAACCAGCGGGCCAAAATAACTTCGATCAAGCAGGAAATTTAACGAAAATCGACATAGTTTTTCCCGTCTGGTTCATCCCGTTGTTATGTGGTTTTAATCAAAGTAGTAGTTTAAAACGATCTTTTTTATTTTATCGCTGGTTATATAAGATCTTATGGTTTCTGTTTCACCATGATATTGCCTCATATTAACTATCTCTTTGTCGGGTTTACCTAAAACTTTAAAAATGCGCTCAGCAGGTGATCCAACGTTAAGATCGTTTAGAATTTTCCAATCCGATTTAGTAATAATTATTTGAATAAGCCACAATTCTTGTGAAGAATGGACATAACCATAAATTTCTAATCCTTTAAATATAAGTGTTCGAAACTCATCCTTCTTATTTGGGTTATGTCGATTAGATGTCTTTTTTACTATCTCATTTTTTAATTTGCCAAGCTTCCGCAATCCTTCAAGTGACTTCTCTTCGATGAATAGAGGAGCTTTCCGTACAAAGCTATCTATAATTTCCTGTCTCGATAGCATCCATTCAAAATCTTCATTTGACACCGCTTGGGCCGAAGCAATTAACATGACGAACAATATGAAAATAGATTTCATCATAGTTTTCGCACATAACTTAGAAGTGAGCTGCGGCTTAGATGGGTTGCGAACCTGCACGGTCTTTTACGATAAACCGCCATACTACACGCCGTCAGCTCCACTGGTTTGTTGGCTGATCTTTCCGTTTTCATCACAAGGGTTAACTCGTAAAACCGTGCCCTTATGAGCCTTAAACTCACCGCCTAAACCATAAGCAGGGTCAAATATAACTTTTAGCGGTCTAATCCCAGCTTCAGTTCGAGGTTCCGCTGTAATTCCTAAACCCAATATGGTACTTTGATGGTTAAAACCATCGAGCTCCACATCAAAGATGTTTTCGAATTTAAAATGAATTAGATGGTGTTTATGGAGTTTGTAAAAACCTTTTTCGGTTATTTCACTGGTCATTTCCCATCCATGAATTTCAAATTCGATGTTAGGGCTAAAATACCCTTTATAGGTCTCCTTCAGTCTTTCTAGTTTAATCCAAAATACCTCAGCATCATGTAAAGAGGGCCAATAGCAAAATGCTTCTACAACAAGATAGTGGTTTGTTATGATTTTGTATGCATCCATAGCTTGTAGAGCCAACGTGAGCGTGAGCAGCGGCCCAAATGAGCGTCAAGTCTGTAAAGCCCTTACGTAAAACCACGATATTCACGCCGTCTGCTCCACGCATTTGTT